>RCNG010000781.1_pt1 | contig 19797 bp, 15 predicted proteins | sample 2041371 | NCBI WGS metagenome assembly RCNG01 (sample SAMN09708227, study PRJNA481090) | Marine sediment metagenome, whole genome shotgun sequencing project. | biome: marine sediment; feature: ocean; material: sediment; isolation source: Sewage treatment plant 1 marine sediment (STP1) ... | reverse complement strand
TCGCTGGCGCGCTGATGTCCCTCGTCGTCGCAACCCTCAACCCGCTGGTCAACGAGGTCCTGCTCGCCAAACAACCCGAAGTCGAACAGGACCGATCACCCGACAAGCCGGAGGAACTGCTCGACCGGATCCTCAGCCGTCTACCGGTCGACCAGGTGACGACCTGGATCCGGCAGCGGCCGATGGCCAAGGTCCCGGTGCTGCTGATCTCGATCTTCCTGATCCGCGGCGTCCTGTTGTTCTTTGGCGATTACCTGACGAGAAAGACCGGGTCCGCCGTCATTCGCGATCTCCGTGCCGATCTCCACGATTCCCTGATCTACCAGGCGCCGAGTTTCTACCGCCGCCATCAGACCGGCGAGGTCCTGTCGCGCCTGCTCAACGACGTCCACCTCATCAAGTTGGCGTCGACCCAGGTGTTTGCCGACTTTTTCAGAGTCGCCGCGATGGCCCCGGCGATGTTGATCCTGGTGCTGATCTACGACTGGAAACTAACGCTCTTCGCTCTCATCGTATTGCCGGTCATGGGCTATCCGGTTGTTCGGCTCGGACGGCGCCTGCGCAAGGCCGCCACGCGATCCCAGCAACAGACGGCCATCGCCGCAAACCAGCTCAAAGAATCGGTCACTGGTGTCAAGATCATCCAGGCCTTTTCGATGGAGCAGATTTCGGTCGATCGCTTCCAAAAAACTCTGGCCGGACTCTTCAAGGTCGACCTTCAGGCGGGCCGTGCGGCGGCGGCGTCAGGCCCAATCATCGAGGTTGTCGGCGCCATCGCGGGCGGTGCTCTCTTCTACTATGCGGGTCGCGGGATCGCGGCGGGCTCCATCGACCCCGGCAACTTTATCGTCGTTCTCGGAGGCCTCGCCTTTCTCTTCATGTCGGCGCGTCGCCTCAACCAGATCAACGTCGAGGTCCAGCAGGCCATGTCGGCCGCGAACCGGGTCTTTCTGATGATGGATTGGCCGCGCGAGGTGGTGGAACGGCCAGACGCCACGGTCCTCACAGCCGATCCCCAGGAGATTCACTTCGACGACGTCGTCTATACCTACCCTGAAAGCGATGAACCGGCGCTCAAGGGCATTCAGTTGAAGATCCGGCGCGGCGAGATGGTCGCCCTGGTCGGCCCTTCGGGCGGCGGCAAGACCACCATGGCCAACCTCATGTTGCGTTTTGCCGACCCCACCAGCGGTCGGGTCACGATGGACGGGCACGACCTCCGCGATCTGACCCTGGCCTCGGTGCGCGGCCACATCGGTCTTGTCACCCAGGAGACCACCCTTTTCGACGATACGGTCAGCTGCAATATTGCAGCGGGTCGGCGCGACGCTGATCCCGCTCTGGTGCGCCGCGCGGCCGTCGCCGCCCAGGCGGACGACTTCGTGTCAGCTCTGCCCGAGGGATACGACACGATGCTCGGCGAAGACGGCGCCCGGCTCTCGATGGGTCAGCGCCAACGTCTGACCATCGCCCGGGCGTTCTTCAACGACCCACCGTTCCTGGTCCTCGACGAGGCCACATCAGCCCTGGATGCCGAATCGGAGGACCAAGTCCAAAAGGCCATGAACGTCCTGCTCGAAGGCCGCGGAAGCCTCGTCATCGCCCACCGCCTGGCCACCATCCGCGAGGCCGATCGCATCGTCGTGCTTGAAGGGGGGCGCATCGTCGAGGAGGGCAGCCACCGTGTGCTGCTGGAGAAAGATGGCCTCTACGCCCACCTTCACGAACTCCAGTTCAGGGAGTAATGCGCCTCAATTCTGGAGGGCCTGCCACAACAGGTAGCAGCTCACCCCCAGCAGACCGATCACCATCCAGTATTCGCGGTTGCGTTTCATACGTTCAGCCGACCACGCAGCCGGTGTGAAGTCCTTGTACGGAGTCAGGGTCGGGAAAAGGGCCGGAACGGCTGCAAAGTACCGGTCGTAGGCCTCGCCGTGTTCCTCGCGCAGACGCGCCGGTTCGACCCGCTCCTTGCGCCGCATGTAGACGCCGAGAAACCACGCCCACCCGACGGCCAGCCCCGCCAGGCTCATGTAGTTCGGCAGGTTGACCATGATGATCACGCCCGTGAGGATCAAGAAGCGACCGAGGTAGAGGGGGTTCCGGGTATAGCGGTAGGGTCCAGCGGTCATCAGCTCCTTGGTTTTGAGGAGCAGACCCGACGACCAGAAACGAACTGACTCACCGAGCACCACGAAGACAAAGCCGATTGCCACGCTGAGAATCGTCGGTCGCGCAAAGTAGACGAGGGCCACGACGACTGCAAACAGCGCCACCAGTCGCAATACGCCGAGAAACCTGTTGTAGCCGGTTTCGCTCATGAATCACTCCTCCCAATGGACACGGTGCAGGATAGCGCAGCAGCGTTGAATTCCAAATCTCAGGAGGCGCGTTTGCCCCGCAGGCGGTCGAGGACGGACTTGACCTTTCGTCCGCGGCGGTGCCAGGCAGCAGCGGCCGGGCTCACACTGGCCACTGCAGCCTCCGGGTCGCCACCGGTGAAGCGGGCCCGCATACGGGCGAGATTGACGCGGTCGGACTCGCAGAAGCGCTCGAACAGATAGCGGCTCAAAGGGCCCGGCCGGTCCCCGGTGACCCACGCCGTGGCGAGATCGAGCACATAGAGCGAGCCGTCGTCGGACAAAAGCACATCGCGATGGTGGAGATCCGCCAGTGCCACGCCCCGTTCGTGAAACTGCGCGACGATGACCGCCAACCGGTCGAAGATCTCGTCGTCCAAACGGTCGCCGGTGTGCGCCTTCAACGGCACCGCGTCCACCCATCGGGTGGCGATGGCGAACGGCCCGATACGGCCATGGAACCCAGGCACGGCTTCAATATCCGCGACCGCCTGAAAGGCGGCGGCCTCACGCCGGATGAGCCACCTCCCGAGGGTATTGCGGGCCACGACATTGCGGGAGCCATAGGTCTTGACCGCGATCCTGAGGCCGTCGTTCTCGTAGAACTCGACGTCGGCCTTGGTCCAGTTCCGTCCGTCGATGCGACGAACCGGCTCGAGCCCCGACAATACCGTCGAATCAAAGACAGTGTTGCCCGCTGCGTGTGAAATAATGTCTGCCACGGTGAGATTCTACCCCCATTCCCGCGGCGCACCCACGAGATCCCAGCTCGACGGAGCCGATAAGGTGTACCTGACCCACGGTGCGCCCTTCAAGGCCGATGTGTTCGTCATCGACGCCGAGGGTGGCCCCATGGTCGTCAAGGACTTTGCGCCACGGGCCTGGTGGCGCCGTCTCATCGGTTGGCTCGAGGTGAGTCGGGAGTGTCGCGCCTACTCATACCTCGGGCCCCTGCCGTTTCTTCCGGAGTTCTACGGGTGTGTCGACCGCAACGCCCTGGCAGTCGAGAAGATCGAGGGCATCGCTCTTGCGCACGCCCCTGATCGGGAGGCTCACCGCGAGAACTACCTGACTCAGATTCGCACGGCGCTGAATCGTCTGGCCGAACTCGGTTTTCTCCACCTCGACGCCCGCAACAACAAGAATCTTCTCCTGAGTCTCGACGGCCGGGTCATCTTCATCGACCTCGCCGGTTCATTCTGGATCCCACCCGGAAAGATTGGACACGGTCTCTTACGGCGTATCAGCACACTGTATTACGAGGCCAATGTCATCAAGTGGGAAACCGTGCTCCACCCCGGTGGCGACCCCCGTAAGGGCATGAAAAAGCCACCGCGCTACCTCAATGGGCTCTATGATTTACGTGCCGCGCGGAAGCGTCTTCGGGAACGCGAGAAGTCGTCAGTCTGACGTGACATGAATTGTCACTGGTGACTGATCACTGGTGACGTTCCCTCGAAATGTGAGATCCACCATCCCCACCCACCCTGAGGTCGGTTGCATCCTGGATCCTGCATCACTCTTGTCCAAGACAGCTTCTCAGAAAGGAAAGCCGCGGAGCGGCGATAGATCGTAGCCTGGGGCGTGAGCCCCAGGAACACCGGCGGGGAAAAAACCAAGCCCCGGAGGGGCGACAGATGAATGTGCTCGACGTCCACGGACGGCGCTGTTGGCCGAACCTGTCGCCCCTCCGGGGCTTAAATCTATTTATTTGGCTTTGGTCCTGGGGCTCACGCCCCAGGCTATTTTCGTTCGCCCCTACGGGGCTTGCTCGGATTGCCGACTCGTAGGAGGTGGCCCATTCATGGGATTTGAGAACCCCGACCTGAACCGGTCCGGAAACAGGCTACAAAAATCTTGTTTTTAGAAGGGCAAACTCACTGTCAGCTCTGTTTTGGACGGACCTGATCCTGCGACCTGCTACCCCATCCCGATCACGTTGCCCTTCGGCGCCGCCTTTTTGAAAGCGTCCACGGTCGCGGTGTGGCAGGTGAAGAAGATCACCTGACGGTTCGCCGAGAATTCCGAAATGACCTTTACGGCCGCCATACGGCGGGTGTCGTCGAAGTTCACTAAAACGTCGTCCATGATCACCGGCAGCGCGGGATGGGCGTTGGCGAGGTTTTCGACGTAGCTCAGGCGAAGGGCGAGAAAGAGCTGCTCTGCGGTGGCCCGTGAGAGTTTACCGGGCTCCTTGCCGGTGCCGCTGCCATCGCTGACGATGGGTTCGAAGCGGCCGAGGGGCGTCGCCAACCGGGTGTATCGGCCCTCGGTCAGTGAGGCAAAAATCTCCTGCGCCCGTTGGATGACGGCCGGTTGTTTCTCGGCCTCGTAGGATTCGAGGGTCTGCTCGAGCAGACGGGCGGCCAGAGAGCGAACGGCATAGTTTTCGACGGTATCGGTGATCCTCTCTTCGAGCCCGGTCTCGGCCAGACGGAGCCGCACTGATTCGCTCTCCTCGGCGGCCCGCTGGAGGCGCCCGTCGAGAGTGCCACGGGTCTCGAGCATTTCTCCGCGCCGCGCTTCCACCTCGGCCGTGGTGCGCCGCGCCACCGCCGCCGCTGCCTCGAGATCGGCCAGCGACCCGTCGCCGAGGCCAGCTCGTCGGATGACAGATTCGAGACCCTCCAACGCCGTGTGGGCTCCCTTTTCGGCAGCCTCCGCCCGTCCCCGGGCGTTGGCTTCCTCGGTCTTCAGCTCCCGCCGTTTTTCATCGAGACGGTGGGCTGCGCCGAGACGGGCAAGAATCGAGCGCACGGAGTGCTCGATTTCCTCGTAAGCTGCAAGGTCCTCCGAGTGCTCCGATTCGGCGCCGATCTTCCGGGCTTCGTCGACGAACTCCCGGCAGGAGGCGTGGCGCCCTTCGATGAGCGCTTCCAACTCCTGCCGGCCTTCGAGCCGGGTACGGAGGTCCCGAAGAAGCCGCATCACCCGACGAACACTCTCGGGCTCACCGGACCTCGTTTGGAGATTGTGCTGTTCGAGCCATTCGAGCCACGCGGCCCACTCGCGATCGTGCACCTCAGCCGCCGTGCGCTCGGCGCCTTTCTGCGCCGTGGCCTTGCGGCCCAGCTGGTGTTCAGTGGCCCACAGCTGACGAACGCCTTCGAGCCGGCTGCGCGTCTCTACCAGCCGCGCCGGCGTCGGGACCTCCTCGAGACCGAGCACGGCCACGAGCGAGGCAACCTCGGACGGCACCCGGCGGCTCTGCAGCCGGCTGCGAACAAAGAGTGCCGCCGCCATGACTGTGGGCAAGACGGCGGCCCAGATCAGATGTCGGTCCTCCAACACGAGGCCCGCGACCACCATCACCACCGCAATCACTACCGCAGCGATACCGGGCTCCAGGGACGCCCGGTCCGTTTCCCGCGAGGTGCCGATGGTCAACAGACGATCCACCGACTCCATCTGGACACCGATGACATCCCGAACGACATCATCGCCACCGAGCCCCTGTTCTTCGGACCGGGCCACGGCGTTTGCCCGTGCCTCGAGGTGCTCGTTGTGCGCTTCCCGGGCGCGACGGGTTGCGGCGTCCCGTTCGAGACGCAGATTCTGGATGCGTTCCTCAGCCTCGCCCAGATGGTTCTCCAGCTCGAGGTCGAAGTGCACGTCCGACGCTTCATCGAGCGAGAAGTTCTCACCCATGTCTCTCGCCCTACGCTGCAGGTCTCGCTGCACCTCCTGGAACCGATCCTCATCACGCCGCAACTGCTCCACCTCGGTGCGGAACAGCTCGAATCGCATGCCCAACCGTTCGATGGCTTCCGTCTTGGCCAACAGACCTTCGTCCACGTCGATAGCGGCCGCCTCACGGTGGGCCCGGTCGGCCTCGAGACCAACCTCCGCCGCGGTTTCTTCGTTTTCGGAGATCTTCTCCTCGAAGCGCCGCCCCTCACCAAGCAGGGCGGACAATCGTTCCTGCTCGGTACGCGCCGTCTGCAGGGTCTGCTCGACGATCACCAACTCGGCGGCGACCTCGCCCCGTCGTACCCGATCGACGCGGAACCGTTCCGCCGCCTCGTCCACGGCACGCCGATCCTCGCGCGCCTTTCGCAACTCCTTACCCAACGTATGGAGCACTTTGGTTCGGGCGCGCGGCGCCCACAGGCCGTCTGCCTGCTGCCGAAGGTCCTCCACCACGTCGTAGGGGTTGACCTTGAGCCCTGCCGTCGTCGCGTAGAGCCGCGATTGGATGTCCGCCAACGAACCCATATCGCTGAGCTCCTCGAGCGAAAATCCGAAGACCGTACGGTAGACGCCGCTGCCGACACCGGCGGTGATGGACTCCAGCGGGTCGCCACCCACCTCCCTGCCGCCCATGGTGGCCACGCCGACTTCGCCTCCGCGCACACCCTCGGTGCGCTCGAATACCACATCGCCATCGTCGCCGGCGAATACCAACCGCCCGACCCGGTGGTCACCCGCAGGTGGGATGTAGAGCCGTTCCACGACCCGTCCCCGCGGAAAGCCGTAGAGAACGTGGCGGATGAGCGATGTAAAAGTGCTCTTGCCGGCTTCGTTCGGCCCATGGCAGAGGTTGAGGCCCGGTTTTAAATCACCGAGCACGGCGCCCTGGAGCTCGCCGTAGCGCACCGCCTCGAGCCGTTTGAGATACATCTCAGTCATCCTCGGAGAGACGATCGACACAGAGATCACACGCTTGCTGGAGGATCTGCTGCGGGGAGAGGCCGTGCTTTCGCTGTCCCGGAAGCTGACCGAGCACAGGTGCCAACAACTCGTCGACCATTGCACCGGCACCGTCGGCGTCCTCAACCCACCTCGCCGCCAGACGCACCAGATCACCCCGCAGACCTTCTTCCCGGGCCACTGCCTCGAGATCCACGTGGGGCCGCGTCCGGTCGCGCAACCGGTCGATCCAGAACCAGGGCTCGGCGCCGAGCTGTTCTTCGCGCAGATCGGTCAGGAGATCGCTCAGGACTCCCGGCCGGTTGAGATCGGCGTGTAGGGCCGAACGGCCGGCCAGGTCGATCCGCAGTACCACGGGCCGACCACAGGATTCACTGCGTGCGACGTCGCAGATTTCGGTCACCGCCGCCCGAAGCTCCTCGAAATCGATCAGATCGGCGGCGTTGATTTCAACATTCTTCCAGCGGATGGACGCGGTTTCGATGAATTCCTCGCGGGCGCCGTCACCGTCGAGCTCCACGACGAAACAACCTCGCGGCCCCTCCTCGGTGGGGTTGAGACCCTGAGTTGAGCCCGAATACACCGCCACCGGGTTGTCGGAGATCCTCCCCGGCACATGGATGTGGCCAAGGGCCCAATAGTCCATGCCCGCGCCCCGCAGGTCCTCGATCGTGCAGGGCGCGTAGTTGTCCCAGGCCGCCAGCCCCCCCACGTTGGTGTGGAGCACCGCCACCGCGAGCGGGTCGGTTTTTTGCCGCCGATATTCACGCGCGAGATTCTCGGTCACCTTTCGTGAGGGAAAGCTGCGACCGTAGACCGCACACACCACCTCGCCGTCGCGGACAACTTCGCGTCGCTCCACCTCCCGGGCCGAGAAGACCACCACCGACTCCGGCAGTTCGAGCCCCGCCGACCAGCCGTCGGCCGGGTCGTGGTTGCCCTGCACGATAAAGGCCGGGATGCCCTTGTCGGCGAGCTGGCGCATCGCACGCTGAAAGGCCAACTCGCCGCGAAGACTGCGGTCGGCGCTGTTGTGGAGATCACCTGCGATGACCAGGAAATCGACTTCGCGATCGATGCACAAGGCGACAACCCGGTCGAGGGCCTCGATCGTGGATCGGGAAAATGCGCCCGCCACCGTATCGTCGTTCGCGTCCACACCTCCGAAGGAGGCATCGAGGTGAAGGTCTGACGCGTGGACGAAACGGATCTTCGCGGTCATCCTACAATCCGAGGTAGATGATTGAGAGGCCCGCCGCCGCAATCACGCAGCCTGCCATGACGTGCGACCACCGCTCGAGCGGTCCCAGGCGCACGAACTTCAGCCCTTCATAGCCGGCCATCACTGCGCCGATCATCGACGCAAGCGTCGCGATTCCGAACACAACTGCTGTGAGCGCGGCTACATCCCAACGCCCCTGGCTCGCCGGGAGGGCGAAGAGCGGAATCAAGGGCTCGCACGGCCCGAGGACGAAGATGATGAAGAGCGCCCAAAACGAGGTGTTCGCGCCCACCTTCTTGTGTTCGTGCCCGTGTGGGCTGAGCCCGTGGGTGTGGATGTGGACGTCACCGTCGTGGATGTGCGCTTCGATGCCCTTGCTCTTGCGAAATGCGTGCCGCACACCCCACAGGGCATAGGCAACGCCGAACGCCACGAGCGCCCAGGCGGCAATCGGGCCGCGGCCGGTCTCCACAGATTCAACCTGGGCGATGGCAAGACCGAAAACGATGCCCAACCCGCCCAGAATGACGGACGAAGCGATGTGACCGACCCCGCAGGCCGTCGTCACGACGATCGTTCGTACCCGGGACCACCCCCGGGCCTTCGCCAACATGATGAAAGGCAGGTAGTGATCGGGCCCCAGCAGGGTGTGGACAACCCCGACGCCAAAGGCAGCAGCCAGCAGGCTCCAGGACGATGAGGACACGTCCATCAACAGATCCTCGGCAGGTCGTGCCCGGACAGGAGGTCGAGGGGACGCTCGCCGCCCACCGCGGTCTTCAGGATCACCGGCGGCGACCCGGCCTGTCCCGCCTCCATGTGCCCGATGACGGCAGTCTCCTCCCCGGCCGGGTGGGAACGCATTGCCTCGACGGCGCGGTCGACATCCTGTGCGGCGACCCACACCAGGGCCCGTCCTTCACACGCCAGGGCCAACGGGTCCATTCCCAGAAGATCGCACACGCCGACCACCTCGCGGCGGACCGGCAGATCCCGCTCCACCAGAACCGCGCGGCAGCCGCTTCGTTCCACCACCTCGTGACACACGGTGACGACGCCTCCGCGCGTTGGGTCGTGGAGCGACCGCACTGCAGCACCGCTGTCGAGCAGCACCTCGACAAGGCCAGCCACCGACCCGCAATCGGATTTCAAACCCGGCGCGTCCATGCCGTGGCGGTGGGCCAGGACGGTGGCGCCGTGGTCGCCGATCGGCCCCGACACCAGGATGGCGTCGCCCGGAGTGATATTGGCGTCGGAAATATCGCGACCGGGCGGCACGACTCCGAACCCGGCGGTCACTGCAAACACCCGGTCGGCCTTGCCGCGTGGAACCACCTTGGTGTCGCCTGCGACGATCATCACTCCCGCCTCTTTGGCGGCTCGGGCGGCGCCCCGGACGCAGGTCTCCAGAAGCTCACCGTCCGTGCCCTCCTCGAGGATCAGCGCCCACGTCAGCCACAGCGGCCGGGCACCCGACATCGCGAGATCGTTCACCGTACCGTACACGCTGAGACAGCCGATATCGCCGCCGGCAAAGACCGGGGGATCGACGACAAAGGCGTCGGTGGTCAGCGCCGGTCTACCGGCCGGCATCTCAGGCAGCACCGCGGCATCGGTCAGGGTGGCAAGGTGGGGATTGTCGAGGGCGGGGAGAAAGAGGCCCTCCACCAGTTGGCGGGTCAGACGCCCGCCTCCCCCGTGGGCCAGCAACACCCGGTCCGGCGCCTTCACGAGCCGGCCTCCACGGTCCATCGTTCGTGACGCCACCACGCGGCGCAGGTGCCCTCCGACGAAACCATGCAGGCGCCGATCGGCGTGTCCGGATTGCAACCCGAATCGAACAGCGGACACTCCGGAGGGTCGATCACTCCGCGCAGCACATCGCCGCACCGGCAACCGACCGGTTCGTACGGGGGCGGCAGCTCGACCTCGATCAGCGAGGCGTCCCGGTGCGCCCACTCGTCGCGCAGCCCGAGCCCCGACCCCGGCACTTTGCCGAAGCCGCGCCAGATCTCGTCCGATGGCTCGAAGTAACGATCGACGAGATCACGTGCATGCTGATTGCCATCTTCGGTCACGACTCGCCCGTAGACATTGCCGATTTCGGGACGACCTTCGAGCGCCTGGCCGACCAACGCCAGCACCCCCTGCATCACATCGGTCGGCATGAAACCGGCAACCACGCCGGAGACGCCGAAATCCTCGGTCAGGAATTCGAAGAGCTTCCATCCGGTGACCACCGACACGTGGCCCGGTAGCAGAAAACCGTCGACATCGAGCTCTGGGTCATCGACGAGCACCCTCATGACCTGGGGCATGGTCTTGTTGCCCGGCAGCAACATGAAGTTCTCCACGCCCTCTCTCTCGGCCTCGTCGAGAGCTCCGGCAATCGTCGGGGTCGTGGTCTCAAAGCCCACGGCCAGGAAGATCACGCGACTTCCCGGGTTGGCTCGAGCCATCTCAACTGCATCCCGCGGCGAGTAGACGACCTCCACTCTGGCCCCCTCGGCCCGGGCCTGCTCGAGACTGATGGTGCTCGAGGGCACCCGCATCAAGTCGCCGAAAGTGCACAGAATCGTGTCCGGCAGTGCGGCCAGCGCGAGGGCACGATCGAGGTAGTCCACTGGAGTCACGCACACCGGACAACCCGGCCCCGATATCAGACGCACGTTGGCCGGCATCATCCGGCGCAGACCGGCCCCGGCAACGCTGTGGGTGTGCGTCCCGCACACCTCCATCAAGGTCACGCGGTGATCGAGTTTGGCGGCCTGCGTTGTGAGTTCCTTCAGCAGACCCGCCATGGCCGTCGGATCGAAGTGCGGACCGCCGCTCACAGTTCCACCATGGCGTCGGAATACTCGCGCAGCAACTCGAGGGTCTTGGCGGCCTCCTCGGCATCGACCTGGCCGATCGCAAAGCCGGCGTGGACCAACACATAGTCACCGACTTCGGCCTCGGGCACATACATCATCGAGACCTGGCGTCTGACACCATCGATCTCGGCGACCCCCACGAACTCGTCGCGTTCAACCACTACCATGGGAATGGCGAGACACATAGAACCCTCCATTCAACCGAACGGTGTCCGCCGAACCGGATCACCGGGTCGTGTCGTTCCCCTATCCTACAAGCACCCGGACAATTTCCGAATGAACCACGAGCATTCACTGGAAGTTGGTCGGAGGTTTAAATTCTAACGTGTTTTTTTACCTAAGTTTAGGCATCCGACAGACCGTCTGCAAGCTGCCGGGGACGTACGAAACGAGCCGCCGCTACAGTCGCGACCACCGCCTGGCCATATGACAGACCACCGTCACCGGGCGGCAGGTTCTTCGCCCGCAACACTTCGAGTCCGGAGGGACCGAGTTCCGCCTGCATTCCGGCACTGAGGATACGGTTGACCAGACAGCCGCCGCTCAAGGCGACCAAATCCTGGCCAGCCATGACTTGCCGCGTTATGTCCCCAGCCAAACGACAGAACGTCGCATGGAATCCGGCCGCCACCGCGGCCCGATCTTCTCCAGCGACCAATCTTCGCGCCGTTTCGGCCAACAGCTGCGATGAGGGAAGGACGGGCAGTGACGATCCACCTGTCACCTGCACATTTGGCCAGGGGGGAGCGTTTCGTTGCCCGCGAGCGGCCGATTCCAGGAGAGCCGCAGCCTCGCCTTCCCAGCGATTGACACCGGTCAGACCCAACAAAGCGCCGGCCGCTTCGAAGACCCGTCCCGCCCCCGACGCGCGCGGCCAATCCTGATTCGAAGCGAGCCCGACCACCGTCTCCAGGCGCTTGCGATCGACGAGACCCGCCATCGGAGTTTTGAGAATCAACTCCTCTTCCCCCGCGGCCGCCAGGGCCGCAACGGCCACTCGCCAGGGCTCCCGGACCGCTGCCTCTCCACCAACCAGCGGCAAGGGCTCGAGATGGGCCAGTCGGCGCCAGTTCAGATCACCGTCGATCTCGATCCACTCGCCGCCCCAGGCGGTGTGGTCGGGTCCCCACCCGGTGCCGTCGAGCGCTACGCCGAACCCCTTTTCACCGCGTCCGGGAAACGCACCGTGCTCGGCGAGGACCGCGGCGACGTGGGCAAGGTGGTGCTGGACCGGCAGGACCGCGACTCCGTGCGCCGCGGCGAACTCCTCGGCCATCCAGGTGCTCGGGTAGTCGGGGTGGGCGTCGCACGCAACCAGACTCGGCTCCACCTGGAGAAAATCCAACAGCCCCTCGATCACCTCGGCGAGGAAGGCCCGCGCCGGCACCGAATCCAGGTCCCCAACGTGCTGTGATGGAAAGGCCTGACGGCCCTGCGTGACACAGGATGTGACCTGGAGGTGGCCGCCGGTGGCGACCACAACCGCTTTCGAGTCCTCCGGCAGCAGGATGGGCTCCGGGACCCATCCGCGCGCCCTGCGGACCATGATGGGCCCGTCCACGGACGCTCGCACCACCGAGTCGTCCACCCGGCGCACGACGTCCCGGTCGTGCAACAGATACCAATCGGCGATCCCCCGCAACCGATCCACCGCCTCGCGATTGCCGCGGCACAGGGGCTCTTCCGTGAGGTTGCCCGAGGTCATCACCAGCGGCGGCATCGCCGGGTCCTCGAACAACTCGATGTGGAGCGGCGATGTCGGCACCAGGACCCCGAGGTCATCGAGACCCGGCGCCACCTCCTCGACGATTTCGGACGGCAGTCTCCGCGGGGCAAGGACGATCGGGGCCTTCGCCGTCGCCATCAAGGCCTCGGATGCCGGATCGAGCTCGACCAGTGCGCGAACCGCCTCGAGATCGCGAGCCATGACGGCAAACGGCTTCCCGAATCGCTGCTTGCGCTCGCGCAGCCGGGTCACCGCCCCACTCGAGTCGGCGCGACACGCAAGTTGGAACCCTCCGATACCCTTCACTGCCACGATTCGGCCCGCCAGCAGCTGGTCTCGGGCCGCCGCCATCGGTTCGGCGGCTTTGGTGTCCGTGCCGTGCGCGTCAGCCAGCCACAGCCGGGGACCGCACGCCGGGCACGCCACCGGTTCGGCGTGAAAACGGCGGTCTGAGGGGTCCGCGTACTCGCGTTCGCAGTCCGGGCAGAATGGGAAGCACCCCATCGAGGTGCGCTCGCGGTCATAGGGCAACGCCAGCACGAGCGAGAACCTCGGGCCGCAGTTCGTGCAGGTGGTGAAGGGATAGTGGAACCGGCGATCCCCGGGCGTCGCCATATCGGACCTGCAGTCGACGCACACCGCAGAGTCAGGCGGGACCAGAGCGCCCTCACGACGGCCGAGGGTCGATGTCCGAACTTCGAAAACCGTCTCGCCGAGCGGCTCGCGCGCTTCCCGTTCCACCTCGTCGAGACGGGCCAGCGGTGGAAGTTCGGCCACCAACCGATCGACGAATCCATTGACCATCTCCGCCGGGCCCTCGATCTCCAGGGTCGCCCCCAGCGGGTCGTTGATGACCCAGCCCGTGAGCCCGAGCGAGGTCGCCACCCGGTGGACGGTCGGCCGGAAGCCGACCCCCTGGACGGTTCCCCGGCAGCGGACCTGGAGTCGAATCACTGCGTCGCGCGCCTCTTGGTCGCGAACCGTTGGCGGAGGAGATCGAGCCACCCGTCGATGCCCTCCCCCGTCAACGAGGCGGTCACGAGAATCGTCCCGTCGGGGTTGAGGCTGGTGATCTGCGAGCGGACCGAGTCGAGATCGAACGGCACGTGCGGCAGCAGGTCGGACTTTGAAATCACCGCGACCTCGGCGCGCGAAAAAATGGCCGGGTACTTGACGGGCTTGTCATCCCCTTCTGCCACCGACAAAACCACCACCTTGAAGTCTTCTCCGAGATCGTAGGTAGTCGGGCAGATCAGATTGCCCACATTTTCGATGAACAGGATGTCGACGTCGGGGAGATTTCCCGCGCTGAGACCACCCTCCACCTGGCGCGCGTCGAGGTGGCACGACCCGCCGGTCAGGATCTGATGGGCAGGAACGCCAAGAGCGCGGATGCGGTCGGCGTCGTTTTCGGTGGCGACATCACCCTCGAGAACGGCGCAACTCAGCTCGCCCTCGAGGCCGCGAACCGTCGCCTCGAGCAGGGTCGTTTTGCCCGAACCGGGCGACGAGATCAGGTTGACCACCAGTGTCTTCGACTTTGCAAATCGGTCCCGCAACGCCTGTGCCCGTTCCTCGTTGGCCTCGAGGGCGCGGCGTTTGACTGTAACGACCTTTTTCATCAGTGTTCCTCCGTTATGAATGGGCCGGGAACCACCAGAGCGTCATCAAGGCGCCTCACGCCTATCCGCACCGTTCTCCTGTTCTCCGACTTCGATCTCCTCGTCCGGCTGGTCCGACTCGAAGCTCAGATCGAGGATGTCGAGCTCGTCCCCGCCATCAACCTGGAGCGGCATACCGCAGTCCGGGCACAGGCGCAGCCAGCTTCCCTCGGATCGATCCTTCGACTCGCCGCAGACGGAACAGTGTTGGTTCGCCCGGTGCCATACGACTTCGAGCTCGGCGTCGTCATCGGGAGTCTCGTCGACCACCGCCTCCCACGCATACACGAGGAGTTCGGGTTCGACGGCCGCAAGCTCGCCAACCGCAAGCCGGACCCGTTCCAACCGACCCCCGCCGTGGGACTCGATCGTCTCGCGGCAGGTGCGGTAAATCTCCAAGGCGATACCCATCTCGTGCACCGCGTCAGTATAACGGGCCTTCCTCGCCCACGCCCCCCGGTGGCAACGGGAAAGGGAGAAAGGCTGCAGAGGAGCGAAGGGGCAAAGGAAACGGCCTGCGTGCGGCGGAGGTGCCATTTTCAATATTGTTGGATTCAACAAAACGCGGGTCGGCAAGATGATTCGGGCCAACAATGTAAGGTGGCTCCTCTCGGGTAGGCCGTATTCAAAGGCGGGTTCTCTCGACCCTCGAGAACGCCACACTGCTTTCACGAAGGGCTTCCCTTCAAGAGATTTCTCCACTCGCTACGCTCGGTCGAAATGACAGGTGGGGGGGGGGAATCGAAATGACAGCCCGGGAAAGCCCCGTTCACCGGACGTGCCGTCTTCGAGGATTTTGCGGTGCTCTGGCCTCGACACGATCGGATGCTTCGGGCGCAAAAATCTTCGAAGGGGGCACTCACGGGCAATGCAGTCGAGAGAATCGGGATGTGCCCGCCGGAAGAACGTCTCCGGAGACGAAACCAGGCCGCGGTAGGATGAGCCCTCGAGAATGAACGACGTGGAGGATTCAGATGGCCGACGACCGACTCAGCGCCGAAGAACTCACCAACCTGGTACAGCGGGTCTTCGAGCCGACCGCCGATGATCGCGCACTGGCGGTGATCGTCGATCTTCCCGACGACCAGGTTCCGGACAGCGACCAGTGGATGGTTCGTCGTCGATTGGCCGCCGGGTGGGTCGAGGAGCTTGCGAACGCGAAGAATGAACACGGTCTCGAGGTTGCTCTGTACCTCTACCCCAACGTCCACTCGAACAACGCCGACCTGCCGCCCACCGCCTGGCGGTGGACTGGTGAGGACCTGCCCAATCATGTCGACGCCATGATCGGCCACCTCGCAGAGCCGATGGATGGCGTCCTCGGCTCGCATCAGATCGTCATCGCACCGACCGAATTCTCGACCACCGCACCGCTCAAGGTCATGGCCCCCCGACTCGGGTTCAGGGCCGCCACCATGCCCGGCTTCACCCCAGAGATGGTCCCCGCCCTTCGCTTGGACTACACCGAGGTCAACCGCCGGGTGATGCTGCTCAAAAACCTGCTCGACGACAGCACCTCCGCCGACTTCCTCTTCGTCGTGGATGGATCGGAAGAACACCGGCTTCACCTCGACCTGCGTCACCGCAGCGCCCACGCTTCGGGAGGCCTGTTGCCGAAGTCCGGGACCGCCGGCAACTTGCCCTCGGGTGAGGCCTACATCGTTCCCTACGAGGGAGAGATTGCCGGTGACCCCACCAGCAGCAGGGGCAGTCTCCCCGTCCAATTCGGTGACGAGGTGGTGGTGTTTGCGATCGAGAACAACGTCGCCGTTGACATCACCAGCAGCGGTCCGGAATCAGACGCCGAACGCTCGCGCCTCATGGCGGAACCGGCTCGCGGCAACCTCGCGGAACTCGGGCTCGGTGTTCTGTCCGACTTCGGGATCACACCGATCGGCGTGGTGCTGTTGGACGAAAAGCTCGGTCTCCACCTCGCGTTCGGCCGCAGTGAACACTTCGGCGGCCAGGTCGGACCGGCCCAGTTTTCGCGTCCGGAAGCGGTGATGCACCAGGACCACGTCTACCTGTCCGAGATTCAACCACAGGTGTTGGCGGCAGAGGTCGTCCTGCATAGAGAAAATGGCGCGAGATTGGACTTGATGCGCGACGGGCGCTACGTCATCGACTTCTGACGAAGCCGATCAGCCGAGGAGCGCGCCGACGACCAGAAAAGCGAGGAACAGCGCACCGACGGCCATTGGAAAGAGAATGTAATTCGAGGATTCTTCGATCCGGTCCTGACCCTTACCCACTATCGCCCCCTTGCCGTTTCGATGCCGTTCTGCCATGCACAGTGGGCATCGTAACCCGAGAGTCCGGATTCGCCAAACCGTTGCCGACGATTCCGTCTGATGGTCATTAGAGACCGCGAATCCGACTCCCGGATGGGGAAACAAGGCAATCTCGCGGCAGATTGTGGCAGAAAAAAGGCAACCCGCAAAAAGGCCCCGATTCGGGGAACCGGGGCCGAAGGTCGTTGGTGAGATGTGTGGGTCAGTTCGCGGCGACGGTGCCCTCCGCGATGACGATTTCGACCCGGCGGTTCTTGGCGCGCCCCTGGGAGGTGGCGTTGTCACCGACGGGTCGTGTCAAACCGTAACCGACCGACATCATCCGCTGCCAGTCGATCCCCTGCCCTGCCAGGAAGTCGCGAACCGACGCCGCTCGCCGTTCGGAAAGACCCTGGTTGTAGGCAGGGCTGCCGGTAGAGTCGGTGTGACCTTCGATCCTGAGGTTGAGCTCGGGCATGATCAACAGGATGCCGGCGAGTTTGGCGATCACCACTTTGGCATCGTTTTTGAGAGTCGCCTCATCGGTGTCGAAGAGGATATCGGGCAGGCTGACGACCATACCCCGGGCCGTGTGCTGGGTGTCCGCAACCTCGGACAGCGCTCCCTGAAGCCGAGCCGAAAGGTCCTCCTTCTCGCGCGCGAGGCCGGCCGCCTCCTCCTGGAGGGCGTTTACAGAACCCTGGAGTTCAAGGCGCTCGGCCTCGATGGCGGAAAGCTCTCGCTGGGCCTTTGCAACCGCTGCATCGGCCTCCTGGCGTTGCTTCTGAGCCTCGGAGGACGCAGCGGCGGCGGCCGTGGCGCTGGCTTCGGCCTCGCTCGCCCTCGCGGTGAGGGCATTCATCTCAGCCGTCCGGCGCGCGATCTCCGCCTCCACCTCCTCCGCCTTCTTGCTGCGGGTTGTCACCTGCAGCGCCTCGGCGCTGAGGGCAACCGAACGTCCGCAATAGTCCGTCGCGGCCTTTGTCTTTCCGCCAGCTGTGAGGCTGCGGCCCTGTGCCAGGGCAAGGTTGGCTCGCCGCAACACGCTCGGTGCATATTTCTCGGCCCCGGCAGCCACCGCAAGTTCGTAGATTTTCTCCGCCTGACGGAGGTCGAGCGGCTGTTTCTGGTCCCATATGACCCGCGCGATCGATGGATATTCGATCTTGGGTGCCGGCGCGAACGCAGAGAAGGTAAAGGCCACCGAAGGGGCTTTTTTGGCCTTGGCGACCTCGTTCCAGAACATCACCAACTCCGACGGCTGAGACGCCAGCGGGTTTGACTCGGCGGTCACCATCATCGCGAACGACTTCAAGCCGGTGGAATACTCCACCGAGTTGTTCTCTTCCCGCACCCACAGTTCACCGAGGTTCTCAGTCGTTCCGTCGGGAGTCACCGCCCACAGCACAAAGCAGGTGACGTCCCCGCCGAAGAGGATTGCGGGTTTCATGTTCCGATAGCGGAGACTGGTGTTCGCCTGTCCCTCGCTGTATTCGACCTCGGCCAGCATCGTCGCATCCGGCGCCCTGGGATCGCGGGCAAAGGTCACCTCGATCTGGTTCCGTTCCGGATACGTGACCTGCTGAAGCCTGAGGTCCGTGGCACCGGCCGCACTGGCCGCCCCCGTCGCGACCAACAGAGTCGTGATAGCGATTCGCTTAAATTTCTGAAAACACATGTTTTATTCCTTTCTATCAGCGCTAGATCCGACACAAATCGTCTCTCCGAAATCAACGCTGTTCGCATCCAGGCGGAGGGTATCACCGGCCCAGAAACAAACTATAGGAATGTTGTAAAAATCCCGTCAGTCGGGTCGATCGACCAGCGGCAGGGTTCTGATCACTCGCCGCGCCGGAGCGGGAGGAGAAGACCTGTGATCATCAGGACGGCGGCAAGAAACCAGGGCCCACCGAGGCCCACGAGGATGGCGCCGGACACCAGGCATGCCCCACCGAACAGGGTCGCACGGACCCCGGTCAGCGCCCGCTGTGGTCGCTGCCGGGACCGCTCCTCGAGCGTGCTGAGCCCCTCCGATACCAGCCGGGGAGTCTTCAACAGCGCGTCCACGATATCCGGGGCCACGCGTTGGACCTCGATCCACAGTCGCTTCGGTGAATACTCCTGGCGAAAAATCCGGCCGACGTGCCGGACCGACACTTCGGCCACGTTGAACTCGGGATCGAGAATGTAGCCCACGCCCTCATACGTGACCAGGGCCTTGACCATCAGGACCATGTCGACCGGAAAGTAGAGGTGGTAGCGACCGCCGAGCTGAATGCACTCGAGGATCAGCAACGCCAGCGAAAACTCCTCGAAACGGGCCTGGCGCCGCCACCTTCTCGCGAGTTCGCGGACGGCGGTTCGAAAGCCGACTACGTCCGAGCGTGGATCCGTTGCGACACCGAGGCAAGGTGGCGTGCCGCTCCATCGAAGTCCTCCATCACCATGGAGTAGAAAAGCTCGAGGAGGTTGTGCCTCAGCACGGGATCGAACTGCCCGACCATACCCAGATCGAGAAAGCCGATCTTAATGCCAGGGAGGATCAGCATGTTCGCCGGGTGAAGATCGGCGTGGAAAAAACCGTCCTGGTAGAGCATGCGGAGGATCGCGTCAGCACCAAGATCGATCAAACGTTGGCGCTCCTCCTCTGGGAGCGACCGCGCGCGCTCGTCATCCGGGCGCATGCCGTCCAGAAACTCCATACACAGGACGCGATCGCCGGAGTATTCACGGTAGATTCGTGGGAAGACCACGTCCGGTTCGTCGGCAAAGTTCTCGGCAAAGGTCTCGCCATTTTCCGCTTCGAGGGTCATCTCCACTTCGCGCAAGGTGTATTCGCAGAACTCGTCGATCACCCGTTTTGGCTGATACCGGGGGATGATCAACTGCAGGAACCGGGCGGTAGTCCGCAGAAGCGTCGCATCACGGTAAAGGAGATCACGGATGCCCGGTTTGACCACCTTGAGGATCACCTGTTCGCCAGACGCGAGGAGCGCCCAATGGCTCTGCGCGATCGAAGCAGAACCCAGGGGCAC
>RCNG010000378.1_pt1 | contig 19841 bp, 19 predicted proteins | sample 2041371 | NCBI WGS metagenome assembly RCNG01 (sample SAMN09708227, study PRJNA481090) | Marine sediment metagenome, whole genome shotgun sequencing project. | biome: marine sediment; feature: ocean; material: sediment; isolation source: Sewage treatment plant 1 marine sediment (STP1) ... | reverse complement strand
AGCCAATGGACTTTCCTTGTAGTGAAATGAGGTGAGGGCTACGCCGACTGTTCTTCGATGTTAAGGCCTGTCGGGCAAGCTACACCAGTGCCGCCCAGGCCGCAGTAGCCGCCGGGATTCTTGGCAAGATATTGCTGGTGATAGTCTTCGGCATAATAGTACGTATCCAGAGGCAGGATCTCTGTCGTTATGGTCCCGACACCCGCTTCGTCCAGCCTGGCCTGGTACGCGGCCATCGAGCGACGCGCCTCCGCCTGTTGCGAATCGTTCAGGGTGAAAATGGCTGAGCGATACTGTGTGCCAATATCGTTGCCCTGGCGCATACCTTGCGTGGGATTATGATCTTCCCAGAACGTCTTCAAAAGCGTCTCGTAACTCGTCTTTTCAGGGTCGAACACGACACTGACAACTTCCGTGTGCCCGGTGTCGCCGGAGCAGACCTCCTGATAGGTCGGATTCTGCGTTATGCCGCCGGCGTAACCGACCGAGGTAACAAAAACGCCGTCCAGCTGCCAGAACACGCGCTCGGCTCCCCAGAAACACCCCAGGGCAAAAACGGCTTGCCGCAGTGGTTCCGGGAATGGGCCACGGAGCGGCGCGCCATTGACAAAGTGATGTTCCGGCACCGTCATCGGCACGTCGCGCCCTGCCAGTGCCTCGCTGCTGGCGGGAATTGTCAGTTTCTTCATTGTTTTGAGAGTTCTTCGGGTTTCTGGTGCTTAGTTTGAGGGTTCCACCGTCTGCTGGGCTTTTCCGGTGAGTGCGTCCAGGTCGGCCTGACGGTAGAAGAACTGGTGTTCAAAAACGAGGGTATCAGACTCGCGCGACCCTGCGTCGCTCACCTGTGGTCTGAATACGCGCCGACGAATCTCTCGATGCACCATGCGCTGCATGTCGGTGAATTCCTCTGGCATGGCCTCGGTGCGTATGTTCCTGACCCTGCCGCGTTCTGAAACCGTGTAATCGACACGGATCGTGCCGGTCAGCAGCTCTTCATCGTCTGCGATCTTGTCGCCACCACTGAATGCGTACTTCGGAATAGTATCTTCGACCAGCACCACCGGCTTTTCGAGGACCTCTTTGCGCATTTCGAGTTGTTCTTCATCCCCGGACAGCAGGTTCCATACATCGCTGTAAATGCTTCGGGCCCGGTTATAGGACTGCGTGTAGATGTGGTGATCAGCAAGCGCCAGCTGCACGCGGGCGAACTCACGCCATGGAATATCGGGTGTCGCTTCGGCAATTCTCACCGCTCGCCGGAAGTAGGTCTCACCGGTCGCAACCAGGCCGCGTTGTTGCATCTCTCCCTGTTCTATATCGACGAAATAGAAGGACTCTCCAAGCTTGCTGAGTGGCAGGATAAGCTGCGGGTCTTCCTTACCAAGCACACTCTCCATGATGCGGATGACGCGCCGATAGGTGGCGCGTTCATCGTTGAAGTAGCGGGCGGCGTGTTGCCAGCTTGCACGACGCATCAGGGACGGAACTAACGCCAGGTTGTCTCCGGCAAAATACCGCACGTTCAACGCGTGCATGCGATCGAGCACCTCGCGTGCGCTCTTGCTGTCGCCGGCCATCATAGTTGCCTGTGCCAACGCCTCGAGTATCTCTACCTGCTGGATGTTATGCGGTCCCTCATTGACGTGCGTGATGTGCCGGGCTCGATTGTAGGTCGCCACCGCGAGGTCCGGGCGGCCTTTCTTGAGCTGCGCATTGCCGAGACCTGTCAGCGGATTGACGAGCTTTTCGTTGAGCCGGTCCTCGACCGTTTCAATGATCTCCACAGCCGATTGGAAATTCTGGGCTGCCGCGTCGTATTGCTCATTGCGGCTCTGAACAATCGCAAGGTTGTTCAGCGCTTTGGAGGCTTCGATGGACTGCGGACCGTATAGACGGATGACCATCTGTACGATGCGCTTTGCCGAAGCGTCAGCCTCGTCCATTGCCTCTTCGTCCATCAATCGGCGATACCGATCGAACTCCTCGCCGAGCTTCTGTTCGAGACTGCGGTCGTCTTCCTGCGCCGCGGCCGCTTCTTCCCCGGCCACCGGTACCACCTGGTCCAGCGGGCTGGCCTCGTCATCCCGCTCGGGCGGCTCAACCTGGGCCGACGAGGTTGTCGCTATTGCTGCTGCAGCAAGAATGAAAACTTTGAAATTCAATGGCTTGGTCATGCGAATCGTTGAATTGGGTTGCCTGTATTGTCGCGATGCAGGATCTTATTCAGACCTGCTCTCTTATGATTAGTTCGCGTCGCCAACGTACTCGCGACTTGAGCAACTATACCGCGCGGTCCCGCGTCGCGGTAGCCGTTGACGGCAGTCTAGAAAGGCAGGCCCAGCTGCTGTTGTCCCGGCTTCAGGAACTGGCCGCAATCGAGGGGTTCCTGGCGGGCATGCGGCTGCAACCCGAACCGTCGGCTGGCAGCAGCGAAACGGCTGGCAAGCATCTCGGCATACGGTCCGCGTCCCGTCTGCCTCACACCATATCGGCTGTCATATTCACGGCCCCCGCCAGCCTGACGGATCAGGCTGGAAACGCGCTCCGCCCGGTCCGGAAAATGCGCGCTCAACCAGTCGGCGAAGATCGCTTTTAGTTCATGCGGCAAGCGCAGGAAGATATACCGGGCTTCTTGAGCGCCGGCCGAGGCGGCGGACCGCAGGATGCTCTCGAGCTCGTGGTCGTTTATAGCGGGAATCAGCGGCGCAACCAGCACGCTAGTCGGTATTCCGGCGGCGCTGAGCGCACCAATCGCTTTCAATCTCGATGTAGCGGATGGGACACGCGGTTCCATGATGCGCTTCAGGTCGGGGTCCAGCGTTGGCAGGCTGATCGCGACTGAGCACATACGTGACGCTGCCAGCTCGGCCAGCAAATCGATGTCGCGACAAACCAGCGGGCCCTTGGTGATGATGGTGACGGGGTGCCGGTGCTGAAGAAAAACCGTCAGCAGGTCGCGAGTCAGCGCGAGCTGTCGCTCAGCGGGTTGATAAGGGTCAGTGTTCGCGCCCAGCGTAATCGGCTTGCAATCGTAGCCGGGTTTTTCCCATGCTTCGAGCAGCTTCGCGACGGCATTCGGCTTGTAGAAAATCTGCGTTTCGAAATCGAGCCCCGGCGACAAATCTAGGTAGCTATGAGTGGGCCGCGCGTAACAATAAACACAACCGTGCTCGCAGCCCTGGTATGGGTTGATCGAGCGATCAAAAGGCACATCGGGCGAGTTATTGCTGCTAATGATTCGGCTGGCAGGCATAGCGCGGATCCTGGTTGCCGGAGCAATCTGTCCGCGAGCGTGTGCCTCCGCATCGTCGTAATCCACTGGACGAGCGCTGAATCGGCCGTCGGGCGCTGAGATTGCGCCGCGGCCCTTGTGTCCCTGTTTGCGAGGCATTTCATAATCCACTACTGTATAAATAAACAGTATCGATTTACCTGGCGGCGGTCAAGCGACTGTCGTCAATTCAGGACCCGATAGCCGCGGCCACGCAGACACCGCTTGAATACCTTCTGTTTTTCGCGATCGGCGTCCAGACCTGAGCGGGTCCCGCCGTACAGCGCTCCGCCCGCGGCGCCACCTCCGACGTCGCCGTCGATAGCGCCGCCAAGGGCACCGACAACCGCACCGGTCGCGCCTCCTTTTGCGATGCCCTGACTGATGAGGATTTCCTCGGTATAGCCTTCGCATTCGTCCCAGTCCTGAGCCAGTGCGTTAGGGTCGACGCCTTTCATATCAATGATCGGGTCGGGATGGGCAGCGCAGGCAGCGACGAGAGCGGCGGTAGCGATCGGGGCCAGCCACAACAAGTATCTATTTTTCATCGATTTGATCGTCCTGATTGAGCATTTCTTACTGCCAGCGCGGACTCCTCCGCATCGTTCGCAGTACCGAGCATGGCATCATAGCGTTAACGCGCCTGGTCGGGGTTCGGTTGACAAGGGCCAGACATGGTTGGAACTTCACACGACTCAACGGTTCGCGCGATCATGTACGTCTTTCTCGCCAACCTGGGCATTGCGCCCGCAAAGAGCTGGGCCGCCGTTATCACAGGCTCCGGGAGCATGCTCGCCGAAGCCATCCATTCCTATGCGGATACCGGTAACCAGGTCCTGCTATACCTGGGGCTGAAACAACCCCAGCGGCCCCCGGGACGATGAACATCCGCTGGGCTACGGCAAACTCAGTTACTTCTGGAGTTTTATCGTCGCCATCCTGCTGTTCAGCCTGGGTGGGCTTTTCTCTATCTACGAGGGTTATCACAAGCTCACGAACCCGGAGCCCCTGTCACAGACCTGGATCGCGATCATCGTCCTGGTGCTGGCCATACTGCTGGAGGCCGCCTCACTCTTTGGTGCGCTGCGGGAGATAAAAAAAGTCCGCGCCGGGCGGCCTTTTGGGCGAATGGCTGCGGCATACGAGGAACTCGGAGCTGGTGGTCGTTCTCGGCGAAGATATCGGCGCATAGCTCAGCCTGGTTCTGGCACGTTTCTTCCTGGTCCTCGCGAACCTCACCGGCAACCCGGTATTCGATGCGATCGGCTCCATATGCATCGGCGTCGTGCTGCTCGTGGTCTCGGGCTTCGTCGCCTGGCGAGTCAAGTCGCTGCTGGTCGGCCGGTCAGCGGACCCTGAGATTCAGGCGGTGATCGACGCGATTATCTGCGACCAGGAAAATATCGAATGTGTATTGAATACCATCACGATTCAGTTCGGTCCCGACACCATGCTGGTGGCGAAGATGAAGCTTGACGGCACGCTGAACGTCAACGATGCCGTGGCGAGCATCAACGCCCTCGAGCGCGAGTTGAAAGCCCGCGTGCCTAAACTGAAATGGTGCTTTATCGAGCCCGATACCGAAGACTAGACGTGCTAGTAGGCGGATGCCTTGTACAAGTGCACATCCTGCTGCGGAAACGGGAAGGAGATGCCTTCCTTGTCGAAGCGCTTCTTGATCGCCTCGGTCAGGTCAAACATGACGCCCCAGTAGTCCGACGTCTTCGCCCACGGCCGCACGACAAAATTGACGCTGCTGTCAGCGAGCGCTGAAACTGCGATGGTGCAGGCGGGCGCATCAAGAATTCGTTCGTCTGCCGCAACCAGCTCTTCGAGCGTTCGTCGCACCTTGTCCAGGTCATCGTCGTAACTGACGCCAACAACCATGTCGACCCGGCGCGTATCGTTCGCCGAGTAGTTCGTGATAATGCTGTCCATTATCTGGCTGTTGGGAACGATAACCTGCTTGTTGTCGCCGGTTTTCAGGATCGTCGTCAAAATTTGTACCTGCTCGACGACGCCATTGATGCCCGCCGCCTCGATGAAATCGCCTACCTTGTACGGACGAAACAGCACGATGAGTACCCCGGAGGCAAAGTTCGACAAAGACCCTTGCAGCGCCAGACCGACGGCAAGGCCGGCGGCACCGAAGATGGCGATAAACGACGTTGTTTCGATGCCCAGAGCGCCTATCGCGGCAATGATGACAACAACCAGCAAGACCATACGCACAAGATTGCAGACAAAGGTCTCCAGCGTTTCGTCGACGTCGTTCTTTTGCATCACCTTGTGCAGTGCGCGGACCACCAGTCCGATGACGAGCCGCCCGACGTAAAAAATTACAAGTGCGATAAGCAGGTTTTTGCCCAGCCCAACGACGGTCGTTGAATCGATGCCGTTGTTCTTGAGGAATTCGAGGATGCCGTCCAGGCTGAATCCGTTGGCGCCTGTAGCGTTTTCGTTCATAACTTGAGTCCTTGCGGTTTACTGGCCGGGAAAACCGTCATAGCCGGGTTTGAAGCGGAATATGCGGTAGGGGCCCGACGCGTCGATATTTTCTGAAGATTGAAGAATCACTTGCTGAAGCGCGCTGTCAGCAACATAGAGATATCCGTCCGGGCCGAATGACAGCGCATCCGGCCAGCGTATTGATCCGGACTGGATCAGGGTTGTCAGTGCCAGCTCGGCACCCACGATGAAGATGGCGTTATGTTCGATGTCCGTAATGTAGACGTTGCCGTCGGTATCGGTGCTTAAACCATCGCTGAGCGGTTTGTCCGAGAAACGCTCGACGCGATTTGCGATCTGCTGTTGTGGCAGGTCGAAGTCTCGCAGGTCGTCGAGCCTGATTCGATAGAGCCCCGAGCCAGTGAGCGCTCCGAAATACAGCCACTCGGGTCCCAGGGCGATACCATCGACGCCCCCGCGCATGGCAACCGCGCCACCGAGAAACTTCATCTCCCGGTTTTCCGTTCGAATGACATAGGGCTCTGCCGAGACGCTCCTGTGCGACTCGAGCACACGGCGTGCCTGGCCAGTCTCTACGTCGTATACGATGAGCGCGGGCGTCTTGCGCCAGACGCTGGTGTCGGCAATGACAATGGTGTTCCCGTCGGCACTGACCTGCAGGTCCTGCAGTAAGGACCCGGCAGGTGCCAGCGAATCGTCAAAAGCCTGGTTGCGCACTATCTCGCCGGTTTCGAGGTCTATGCCGACGATGCGTGCGGTTCGGAGGCCGTGGTTTCCGTGGTCGATCGTCCAAAGTCTGTTGCGACGATCGATCGCTATACCAAGCACACTGTCGAACAACTCCAGCTGTGCGGCAGTCGTCGGATAGGGGACAGCTGCACCAGCAACGAATTCGAGCAGCTTGTTGCCATCCGGTCTCGATTCAGGGTGCACGGTGAAAAAAATTCTGCCGTCGCTGCTGACGGCGACGTTGCCAATCGGCTCCGGGAATGACAGCACTTCCTCCAGCGATGACGCCGCCATCGCCGGGTTGGTTGTCAGATCCGGATAGGGGTTGCCACCACCGTATCGGACCCACAGCACCGTCATAGCGCCGAGCGTCAGCAACACAATGAACAGCAGAAAATTTTTCATTATTGGCGTCTGTGACCCCGGAGAACTCCCCGGCGGCGAATATTACATGATTGCGGGCCGATATCAGACTTGCAGCGCGACGAGCCAGCTCGTTGCCACGATCAGTAGAGCAAGGGCGCCGGCTACGGTCTGGGAGCGCCGGTCGGTTGGCACGGGTCCCAGCGCAATGAGCAGCATCCCGAAAAGAAAGCCGCCGACAAATCCGAGCAGGTGCGCGCCGATATCCGTATCCGGCCCTCCGGTCCCGGTATACATCAGCAGCGCCAGGCCGCCGACGATCGGCCCAAATCGATAGGACCATCTGTCCTGTGCCATCAATTTGCCACGCCAGACGAAACCCGCAACCAGCCCAAGCGCAGCGAACACCGCGGTTGATGCACCAATCGAACGGTGCGTAGATTCGAGCAACAGCGTGTTTGCGGCGTTGCCGCTTGCCGCAGCGACAACGATCGCCAGCCAGGCAACGCCGGAGCCCAGCAAGCGCCCGGCGAACAGTCCGAACAGGACACCAAACACGAGATTTCCGACCAGGTGCCTGGCGCCGGAGTGCAGTGTCAGCGCAGTTATCGTGCGCCACCATTCGCCGCCACGCATCAAAGCGCCATCAACACGGCCGGCTTCGAACCAGTTGTGTCCAAAAGCGGAATATCCGGCCAGCCAGGCGACGATGCTGATCACCAGCACGTAGGCCACGATTCCCGGCACGGCGTCCTGGTAGTGGATCTTCTTTGGAGGCCGCCGGCGCAGCGGCGGGTTCTCATCGTCGTAGAGTCGCAGCTGCTCAACGGCCGGCACGGAAAACTCGGCGGGCACGACGAGGGCCGCGCTCACTCCGTCGTCAATCATCTGGTGAGGGATATGGGCTGCTGCAAGCACCAGCGCCCGATCACGGCAGCTTTGCCGATTACGGCTTTCGAATACGACGCGAAGGTCTTCTTCCATGGTCTCTGAATACTACCCGGTTGCTCAGAAAATACTAATATTTCAACGACTTGCGGTTTTCCTGATTGCTTCAGCCCCCATTCATGCAGGGCAGTCAACAATACAGTCAGGCTGATCTTGTCACTTTATTGGACGGTTTCAATGACAATCTGGAAGAAAATCTACTTCGGCATCGCTCTCGTCAGCACCGTATTCCTCGCCATTTCGCTGCTCTGAGTCTGCCGCGAGTTTGCGGTAAGCTAGGGCTCCGTGTTCGAGAGCGCCTATGCGATTCATTTATCTTGTTGCCGTAATGGCTGTAGCCGCATTCCAGCCGGCTGCTGCCGAAGTCGAGAGTGCGGACGCGACTGGCTTCAAAATAGCGAGCCAGCTCGTCGTTGACGCAAGCCGCGAAGATGCCTGGAATGCCGCAATCAAAGACATTGGCAAGTGGTGGAATCCCGATCACACCATATCGGGCGATGCCGGCCGGCTGCACATCGACGCGAAGCCACAGGGATGTTTTTGCGAGACCCTGGGACAGAACGCTGGTGTTGTTCATATGACAGTGACGACTATCTTTCCGCACACGATTCTGCGATTGACCGGCGGATTGGGACCGCTGGGCCTCATGGGTGTTGAAGGCAATATGACCTGGGAGTTTGACGAAGCCGAGGACAATACGAAGATCACGTTCACGTATGCCGTCGGTGGTTATCGCGCTGGTGGTCTCGATACCCTCGCCGGTCCCGTAGACTCCGTAATTGCCGATGCCCTCAGACGATTACAGGCATACGTCGATACCGGTAACGCGGAGTATGTTGGCGTTGACTGATATCGCACCGGCACGACCCTCTTCCACCGTCGTCGTTGTTCGCGCCGGGGTGAACGAGCCAGAGCTCTTCATGGTGCGGCGGCACGAAGCCTCGTCGTTTGGCGCAGCCTACGCGTTTCCAGGGGGCGTTGTTGACCAGGACGATGCGGGCGTACACGACTCCTGCACTGGAGTGACCGCGCTACAGGCGGACTCACGACTGGGTGTCAAGGAAAACGGACTGGAGCTCTATAGCGCAGCCATCCGCGAACTCTTCGAAGAATCCGGTGTGCTGCTTGCCGACGTCGACAATGTTGACGAAGACCTCATCGCGGTTCGCGATGCATTGAATGACGGCTCCCAGTGCTGGGCCGACTTCGTTACCCGAAATGATCTCGAGCTGCACTGCGACCAGCTTCACTATTTCAGCCACTGGGTCACGCCAGTATCGGAACCGAAGCGCTATTCGACACGCTTTTTCCTTGCAGAAATTCCGCAAGGGCAGGAGGCTGAGCATTGTGGCGGCGAACTTACCGATTCGCGCTGGATAAGTGCGCACGACATGCTGGACGCGGGCAGGCAGGGCGTCGTCAAACTGCATTTCCCAACCGTTAAGACGCTCGAGAGTATCGCAAGGCACAAGACGCTGGAGGCACTCGTCGACTGGGCGAAGTCCTGCGTCGAGTGGGGCGTTACCAGCATGGCCCCGGCGATCATCATGCGAGACGGCAAGCGGGAGGTTGTGCTCCCTGGCGAGAAGGACTATCCGGGCGCAAAATCGTGAGTCCGTTCGGGCCCAAAATGCCCGCGCAAAGTGAGCTGGCACCAGGTATTCGTCGAGTAGTCGCCCCCAATCCGTCGATGATGACCGGGCCCGGTACCAACACCTATTTGTTCGGCAGCAAGGAGGTCGCCGTTCTCGATCCGGGGCCAGTCATTGCAAGCCACCTGGAGCTGATTCAGCAGATTGCCAATGGGCCAATACGCTGGATACTCGTTACGCACACGCATCCCGATCACTCACCCGGAGCAAGCTTGCTGGCGCAGGCGACAGGCGCGGAATTGCTCGGCATGCCGGCCCCTGAGGGCCCGCACCAGGACGCTACGTTCAAGGCGGATAGCGTGCTTCGTGACGGCGACCAGCTTGTGACCGACGAGTTTGTAATCGATGCCGTTCACACGCCGGGTCATGCGTCGAACCATTTTTGTTATCGCCATGCTGGAATGAACTGGTTGTTCACTGGCGATCATGTGATCGATGGGTCGACTGTCGTAATCGATCCACCTGACGGCAACATGAAGCATTACCTGCACTCCTTGCGGCGCGTAAAAGAACTCAACTGCGACGCGCTTGCCCCGGGTCACGGTGAGCTCATCGAGGATCCGGAAAGGCTCATCGACTGGGTCGTCGATCATCGTCTCGAAAGGGAAAGCAAGGTCATCGCGGCGCTGGTGGCGAACCCGAATCTCACTGCACGAGAGCTCGTGCCCCACGTCTATAAAGACGTCGATAAGAAGCTGTATGGCTGGGCCGAACGTTCATTGCTCGCACACCTGTTGAAGCTCGAAGACGACGGTGCCGCGAAGTGCGCGGCAGAACGGTGGATCAAAGCCTGAGTCCGCAGGTCATTGCGGGGAACAGGTTCGCGTATCGACCGCCGAGCGCGACCGGTCCGAGCGGCATAAGCGCGCCAATTTCCGGCTTGATTAGCGGCGTCACTTCGCATAGTTTACCGGCTCCGGAACAAGAGGTACCCAGCATGACATTCGTGGTCACAGAATCCTGTATCAAGTGCAAACTCACTGATTGTGTTGAGGTTTGTCCCGTGGACTGTTTCCATGAGGGCCCGAATTTTCTGGTGATCGATCCGGACGAGTGCATTGACTGCACCTTGTGCGAGCCGGAATGTCCGGTCGAGGCCATTTATTCTGAGGACGAGCTTCCGGCCGGCCAGGAACATTTCATGCAGCTGAACGCCGATTTGTCCCAGGACTGGCCCGTCATCACCGAGATGAAGGATCCGCCGGACGATGCCGACGAGTGGCGCGACGTGACGGACAAACTGCAGTATTTGGAAAAGTAGATCCGTAGGAGCGCGCGCTGGCGCGTGACACTTATGGACGCGTCTTTTAAGGCCCCACTACGACTTTGCGCGCAACGGCGCGCTTCTACATCTTACGAACGAATATCACCGGCGCCAGGTCTCGCTCCTACATTTCGTTCTTAGCGAAAGCGATAAGAATTTCGGCGAGCTCCGGGCCTTTATCCTCCTGCAGGAAATGACCTGCGTTTTTTATTTTTACGTGTTCCCGATTCTTCGCTCCCGGCACGGTCTCCTGCCAGGGTTTCTCGCCACCACGTGTTATCGGATCCCTGTTGCTAAAGGTCGTCAGGAACGGTTTCTGCCAGGCGGCAAAGATTTTCCACGCCTCGCGATTTGCGCCGCTGGCGGGATCGGCAGGGGTTACGGGAACCAGCGTCGGAAACGCACGAGCGCCGGCCTTGTGACGCGCCGAAGGGAAGGGTGCATCGTAGGCGGCAACGACCTCGTCTGACAGCACCGTCACGGTGCCCTTCTGGATGATCTTTCCGACAGGAAACCACGGGCTGTAGCGAGCAAAAGCCCGCCAGATTGTGAATGCCTTGGGCATCTCCTGGTCGCCCGTGGGCAGGCCGCCGTTACCCAGTGCGATCCGCGCAAATCGCTGCTCGTTTTCCGCTGCCACGCGCAGGCCGATGAGCGAGCCCCAGTCCTGGCAGAATAGCGTGATGTCTTTGAGGTCCAGCGTGTCGATGAACTCGCGCATCCAGGCGACGTGGGTGGCATAGCTGTAGTCGCTCTTGCGGGCTGGTTTATCCGACTTGCCGAAGCCAATCAGGTCCGGTGCAATCACGCGCAGGCCGGCGTCGCGCAACGGTGGAATCACGAACCGATACAGGTACGACCAGCTGGGCTCGCCGTGCAGCAGCAAGACGACGTTGCCGTCGCGCGGACCCTCATCGACGTAATGCATGCGCAGGCCGTCGACATCCAGGTAGTTTTCGACGAAATCGTAATCGGGCAGGTCCTCGAAACGAGCCTCCGGCGTCCGCAGTGCATTCATTCGTATACTCCCGACATTGAATTCGGCCTATGATAGCCGCTATTCGAAAGTGGAGATTGATGTTTGAAAATCAGTTGGCGAGCAAGACTCATCCGCCGGATCACGTCCCGATTCGTGAAGGGCATCGATACCTCAACCGTAGATATCGCGCACATCGCGGACATGCGCGAACGGTTGAACAAGATCAGCCGGTTTCTGAAGCGCGCTCTGGGCGTTTCTGTCGAACCTACTACGGTCAATGGCCTCGCCGCCGAGTGGCTGCGACCGAAGCACGCAGCGGCTGGCAAGGTGCTCCTGTATTTGCACGGCGGCGCCTACCTGGTGGGCAGCTGTCGGACGCACCGACAGATGGTCAGCCACATCGCGCGAGCGGCAGGCATCAATGTGCTGGTGCCCGAATATCGGCTCGCACCGGAGGACCCGTTTCCCGCGGCGATAGATGATGCCGTTGGCGTCTACCGCTCGTTGCTGGAAGACGGATTCAGTGCCGCCGATATATTCATCGGTGGCGATTCTGCCGGTGGTGGCCTGACCGTGGCGACGCTGCTATCGCTGCGCCACGAGGGCCTGCCGATGCCGGCGGCAGCCGTGTTGCTGTCGCCGTATCTCGATGTGACGGCAAGCGGAGAATCGGCAACCACGCGCGCGGAGCAGGACCCCTGGTTCGATGCGAAAGACATGCATATCGTTGCCGACCACTATTGTGGCGAGGGCGTCGATCTTCAAAACCCACTCATCTCCCCGGTGTTTGCCAATGTCGCGGGTCTGCCACCGACGTTCATTCAGGTCGGCGATGACGAAATCCTGTTGAGCGATTCGACGCGTTTCGCCGAGAAGATGAAAGCCGCAGGTTTGGACGTTGAGATCGAAATCTGGCCTGGGATGTGGCACGTGTTCCAGCTGTTCATCGGCAAGATGCCGGAGAGCCGACGCGCCATCAAGCGCATAGGCGCTTACCTCAAGGCTCGTATTCAGGTGCCAGAGCCGTCAGAAGCCTGACTGTTTCTGCGAGTCGTCGTACATCCTGGTCAGGAACGAGCGGATAGCCGGTTCGGCCTCTTCTTTGCTCATGAGCTTTTGTTTGGCAAGCACCGAAGCCATGTCCTTTATGGAGCGCTTGCCATCTATCAGCGACATCATGAACGAGTAGACCTGGGTCGTCATCGCCTGCGTCCTGAACGACGTCGACAGCGGCACTGGCTCCTTGCCGGTTACGAGCCAGTCGGGCAAAGCCTTGTAGCGTCCGGGCTTCACGACCTCGCGCTCTTTGTACGCTGAGAACGAAAAAACCTTTTCCTGCCGGCCATGTCGACTCGCGGGTGAGCACATATAGGGAATCGTCTTCTGCGAAACGTAAGGATCTGAAAAGCCGCATTCCGCGACGATTGCCTTGGTTTCCTCGGGACTGTAACGTCGGGATTGTTGCGGGCTGGAAAACGCCAGTGAACCAAAATTGACCCAGCGGCCATTGTCAGCAAGCAGGTTGTTGATGCGCGCCGCCAGCACGGGCAGATCCTCAGTGATGATGTCGATCAGCCACGGAGTCACGACCGTATCAAAGCTCTTGTCCGGAAAAGGCGGGCGTAGCGCGTCACCCAGGACAAGGTGAAAGCCCTCTTCAGGGACCTCCGGTGCGGTCAACGGCCGCAGCACGGCATCGTCCTCGAGCGCCTTCGGCGCAATGGGGAATTCGTACAGCTTCAGTTTGTCGCCGCGAGTCACCGCCTGCGCGACAAGCATCAGCAGCGGATTGAAGTCCATTGCGACGGTGGCCGTGCAGTTCAGGCTGCGGTGAATATCGTAAGCCAGTCGGCCCGCACCAGCACCGAGTACCAGCACGTTGCCGAGTTCGGCGTGATCGTGAAGGACTGCCTGGATCTGCTTAAGCGACGCGCTGTTCTCTTTGTCACCCCAGGACCAGTCGCGATGTATGTTCGCGTAGTAGGTATTCAGTCCCTGGTCAGCAGGTAGCCGCGTGCGCAGCGCCAGGTAACTCTCATAGCTGCCGTGATAGGCCTGCATATCCACGGGCTTGAGCAATTTGCCGAGCCTGCGACGGTGATCCTCGACGGCTTTTTTGTAGCGCTCGACCCGGCGTCTCGTCAGCGAGTGCAGGTCGTCTTTCTTGAGTTCCTGCTCGAGGCCAGCGACTTCATGGCTAAGCTGTTGCAGCGCAAACGTCAGCCGGCCGCGCCACTCGCCGAGCGTTGCCAGCGGCTCTGCGAACATCCAGGGGATGCCGTTGATCGACGGATAATCGACTTTGCAGGCTTTGCAATGCAGCTGGCCGTCTTCGCTTTCGAGCGGCGACTTGTCGCAGCGCGGACAAGCGATGAGGGTGGCGAGATCGGTCATGGCAGGATTATGCACCAAAAAAACAGCCGGTCGAGGGGAAAACCGACCGGCTGTTTCTTTGCCAGGCTGTCCAAGTCAGCCTGGATGTGTGGCAATACTGCTGCTACACAGGGTTGGCAATTATTCCGTTAACGATCGGCGTAAACGCGGTCAGGCTGTCCTGCATCGCCGCATTGCCGAGGCCGTTATTCGGGAACAGCGAGCCGAAGGCTCCCTGATCACCGTGCAGCGCCATGTAATTGAGCAACACGGTGTTCACCAGCAGGTTGACGTTATTCGCGGCCGGCGTTGCTGCTCGCATCACCGAACCACCGGCATCCATGTAGCCGATCTGTTGATGCTGGAACTGCTCCTCCGGAGTCGCGCCAATCAGCGTAGGACGTCGTGTCGGGTTATACACGAGGAAGAACGCGCCGGCCGTCGACGAGTTGTCACTTGTCCATTCACCTTTGCCACGACCCTCAACCGAGTTATCGATCGTGCCGTTCGACGACAGCGAGCCATCACTGAACACGTACATCATCAATGGCTTGCCGAGGCGTGCGGCGTATTCAAGGCAGGCCCCCATGCAGCGTCCGGCGCGGAAGTCCTTGACCTCGCCTTCGGCGCGCGCGCCACCGTGATAGTCGTAACCGCCCATCTCAACCGTACCTGCGCCGGCGAAGCCGTTCAGCACGAGTTTCATGACCGATGCCGTCTTGCGGAATTCACCGCCGTCACGTCCGCCGGCCGTAAACTCGGCAGAAGTGAAGATGCCGGTACCGTCGTCTGCAACGATGTTCGGATCCAGGCCCGGGTCGATCGGCGTGCCGCCGAAGCGGTCGGCAATGTCCGCTGCCTTGAGATAGCCACAGCGCACGGCCTGCTTGATCGCCGCATCCTGCGCGACCTGCGTATTGACGCTAGAAACCTTGGCACTGCTAAGGCGATAAATGGATTCCATGACCGCGGTTGCATCATCCTTGCTGAGGATGCCGACCAGGTCGCCCGTATCGACCAGGTTTACGACGTCGCTGGGACGGTCAACCTTGGTCGGGCGCAGTTCCGGGTCGAAGAGCATCGGGGGCAACATCGAGTTGCCGCCGGAATCGGTGTTCTCCGAACCGGTCAGCGTCAGGATCGAGCCCTTCGCGCCAGCGCGCGCAATACCGTACATCGGGTTGTGCGGGTTATTACCGGTATCGTTATCCGAGCGTGCGGGAATGATCGCGCCGTTGATATTGGCTGCCGTGGTCGGACTGACAACAGACATGATGCCGCGGCGGAATGCGCTGTCCAGGTGGAAGCCCAGTCCCAGGTCGAAGTTGGCGTAGGACTCGCCCGTAATGGGGTCGTTCAGGCTCGGGATCATATCGCCTGGCAGGCCCATCTTCTCGTAGCCCTGGGTGCCAACAAAGTCCTGCTGGCCGCCTTCTTTGCCGACCAGCACGTTGGAGCCCGATATGTTGGCACCACCCGCAAGGTCAAAACAAATGAACGGGATCTTGCCGGCGCCATCCGTAATGTTACAAGGCGTCGCAAGCATGCTGTCCAGGTCAGTCGACAGTGCGAGCGCAGGGTTTGCGAACAGGCCGGCTGCACCACCTACTGTGTAGGCGGCGCCCGACATGAAGCCCTGGGCCACAAACTGACGGCGCGTAACAGGACGCGGATGATCGCCATGAAGCTGCGGCGCATCCCAGTGCCGCTGATTTCGTTGTTTACTCATCTCGATAATTCCTCATAAGTCCTGTTATCACTGAACCAGTGTGGCTGCGCTGCCTAATGTGGCGGCACAAACACCCTTGGCAATTGCTCGTGTATCACTGGGGCCCGAAAGCAGTCGGTCGATCAGGTTGTCCGGTCGACCACCAGCTGCCGAGAACGCTGCCAATTCGTCGTGCACCACGTTGTAGCTCGGCTGGCTCGCAAGTTGCGGGCCTGTCGGTCCGTGGCCTACGGCACGAGTGATCAGCGGGTCAACGAAACTGTTGCGATTGGCAACGCTGAACGCCTGGCTTGCGACCTGGTTAAAGTCGAAACTCGGCCAGATTGTTGCGTCCTCGACGGCAGCGTCACAGTACTGGATCGCCAGCTGTGCGATCGCCACCTGGTGCGAGGACAGGAACGTGTTCACGTCCTCGATCGCCGGCAGCGATTGCCTGAGCTCCTGGTATGTATCGTCGACCGGGAACTCACCGCCGCGCTGGTAATCCGTGCGGCTTACCCCGGTAATCGCCGAGTACGTTGCATCGATCTCGTCGAAGGTACGGACACCGATTTGCGACGCCGGGTCGAGATCCGACGGCGTGATGATCAGCATCGGATCGTCCGGACGGTTGTACGAGAAGGTCGCCAGCCTGTCGAAGGTCAGGAAGAACTCGTCGTCCTGCGGTCCCTTCTCCAGCGGAATCACAGCACCCAGTACCGACAGCGGTTGGCCTAGTTCCTGGAACAGTGACGCACTCAGGGTCTCATTCAACGTCGCGTAGCTTTGACCGTGATCGGCTTCCTGCCCGTTCATCGCGATGCGCACACCCTCGATCGGAATGCCTTCCGGCGAGGAGCCGTCCAGCGTGATGAAGTGCGGCCGATCAAACAGGTAAGCGTAGGTATCGAACTGCTGTACCTCGTAGAGGATGTAGGACGACTGCGCTGCGGCCTGCAAACGCTCGGAGATGTCGAACAGCAGGAAGAACTTCTCGCCGACGCCGGCGTCGAAGTTTTGCTGGATCTGCTCCTGCGTGATCGCACGACGATGGACTGCTGCAAGGCGGAATGTGCCTTCAAACAGGCCGTCGCCGGAAGCTTCATTACCAAGCACCAACGCAAACGTATCCTGCCAGTCGACAAACGTGCCGCCAGGAACCGGATCCGCATTCGTGACCAGCTGACCGTTGACGTAGATGCTACGTCCGTTGATCGGGTCATAGGTGGCTACGACGTGTTGCAGGGTTGCCTGCAGTACCTCGTCCGCATCCGGAGTCGACAGCGCCGGGTCACCGTTCAGGTTAACGATCGGGTTACCGTCGGCGTCCTGTGCGTTGGTGCGCAGCAGGAAGTCATAGTTGTACAGCGTTTGCTGCAGCGTGAAGTTACGCGTATTGGCGCCGGCGGAGTAGCTGACGATTCGCGACATCTCCTGCGTGACATTGGAAGGAATCACCCATGCCTCGATCGAGAATTCGCCCGATTCCTGCAGGACATCTGCGAGCTTGGCGCTGGCTGTTGTCGAGCCCTGTGCCTTGCCTGGGCCCTGTGCCACGTTGTTGCCAATCGTGATTCCCCAGCCGCCGAACCAGCTGACATCGCCGGAGAAGTTCAGGTCAATCGCCGGATCGACACCGCTGGTGTCAAAAGCCGTCAGGCCGCTGCCCGTCTTGAACTCCCAGAGAGCGATCTGCGCGTCTTCGTAGCGGTTGCCACCCGAAGCCAGCGTACCGTCTACGAGGCGTACTGCCTTACTGTAAACAAGGTTCGGGTCGACGGTCGTGGCCGTAATACCGTTCGCGAACGCCATGATGGCAGCCTCCATCGCACTAGCGGAGGACGCACAATCGCCGTTCCAGCAGTTGTGCGATTCGCCGACCGGAACCGGACTTACCTTGCCTACAAATCGAGAGTCGGCTGGCGTGTCGAGATTGATCTTGGACTTCGCCGCGTCGTAGGCGCTGGCAATATCCGGATCTGCAAAATACGGCTGCTGCGCGTTAGGCGACTGCGAGCTGTGACAGTCCGAACAGTATTGCTCAAGAATCGGTGTATGGATCAGCTGCTGAAAAGCGGCCGAATCAGCGGGGAAGTTCTTACTGGAACTCGGATCGCTGGACACGGGCGGTGTCAGGACGATCTGGCGACCGCCGCCGGACGTAGAGCCCACCCAGTTTTCGATCCAGGTCGTCATGATCGTGCCGCATACCGCAGAGTCAGCAACCCAGCAGTTATGACCGGCCGAAACCTTGGTTACGACGCGTGATCCTGCCGGTACCTGCGTGTCGGTTACGGTCACTGCCTCGTCGTAGGCCATGTTGACGTCGTCATTACGGACGAACATCGGCACCTGGCCAACTGTTTCGTTATGGCAGGCTCCGCAGCGGTCCGTGGTCTTAGCGTTCGACCAGAACTCCTGCTGGAACTTGAGAACGTCGCCGTCACGAGCGACTGGGCCCGTGTAGACAGAGTTGTTGTTGTTATTCCCGGGGTTCTGCGACAGAGGATTATCGGTCGTCTGTGCGCCGCCACCGCAGGCTGTGAGCACCAGGCTCAACAGCACTGCTATCGTCGCTGCGCGCAACGAGCGGTAATCGCGGGCCTGGGTAGCAATTCCAATTGCGTTAGTCATTATCGTAGTCTCCCTACTGGCCCATGCAGTGGACGGCAGAATCAGCAAATACTTGCTTCATCTGGTAGCCCGTTCCGCGGAACGTTGAAATAATCTCGTCGACCTTGCTGCGGTCAGTCGCATCTTCAGGGTCGCGCAGACATACCGCGCGGAACGCCTTCTTTACCTGGCAGGCCGCAAATGCGTAGCTGTTGCCCAGCTCTTCACCGAGTGATTTCGCGCCCTGACCGCTGCCGGGCAGCGCCGGGTCGAAGCCCAGATACGAGTTCTGGCCTTTGCGCCAGTAGTTATCCCAGTCGTCGTTGGGCGTGCTGAATCCCTGTGGGAAGTTCAGGTTGTTATTGAAGTACTTCGACTGAACGGTGCCGTTTGTATATTGGAGTGCACCCGCAGCTTCGTCGTAGTTGTAGTAAGCGAAGGCCTGGGCCATCGGATCCATGCCCGTGTGGCAGCCGATGCAGTTGTTCAGGAACAGGCGGCTATCGCCACCCGGGCTGCGACTGACATCCTGGCGAATTCGGTCAGGCGGCAGATTCGGGTCGTGCATCTGCTCCATGTCGTTGCAAAGGTGATTCATCAGTGTGAAGCGGAACATTGCGCGGTTTGTGCCGGCAACGAAGAAGGCCTCTGACGCGGCGCGCGACGTAATAACGCCAGCCGTGGCCGATGACGGAATGCCTTGCACGCTCGACTGAGTAACCATCTGCAGTTCATCGCGCAGGTTGACGTTATTCGCTTCGAGCTGCTCGTAATGCGCATTGTTACTTGCGGACGGCGCCGCTGCCACGACACCGGCGCGACCAATATACGTAATGTCATCGGAGAGCAGAGCGTTGAAGGGGCGGTCGTCCCTTATGGTGCCGATGACAGTTGCGATGTAGTCATTAAGCGGGACGAATATCGACTGGTCGCGATTCGTCCACGGGGCAGCGAAGTTCTTCAACGTTACGTTGTAGAAATTGGCGTCGTCCATTGCCAGGTACGCGGCTGTGCTCGCATTGCCCGGAAGCGCCGGATTGATGGCGTCTTCCATCGACTGCAAGACTGCTGCGGTCGGGGGTACACCCGCCAGCCTGTCGTGTAGTTGTTTGGCCTGCTCCCGGTAACCTGCATGTGCCGGTGCGATCAGAACTGCACTAAGCAGCGTCGCAAGCACGACGCGCAGCAATGTTCCGACCTGGCCTTCCCTGTAATTTTTCAGCATGTCGTTTTTCATATCGTTTCTGCTCATCACTCGTATGATCAAACAATGTGCTTTTCATATGTGCCCAGACAAAGCCGCACATCACGCACCCTTGGTAACGGACTATTTAGAAGTTGCTGCGTCGTGAAGACGCCTGCCAAATCTGTTGCTCCTTATAGCTCCGCTTTACGCGGCGGACTCCTGTCCACCAGGTAGTTTCGACCCAATTCGCCTTCAAATGAAAGCTCCCAGTTCAAGGGGTGGCGGG
>RCNG010000377.1_pt1 | contig 19881 bp, 16 predicted proteins | sample 2041371 | NCBI WGS metagenome assembly RCNG01 (sample SAMN09708227, study PRJNA481090) | Marine sediment metagenome, whole genome shotgun sequencing project. | biome: marine sediment; feature: ocean; material: sediment; isolation source: Sewage treatment plant 1 marine sediment (STP1) ... | reverse complement strand
ATAGCAGCGTGAGTAACCAGCTCACGCTGCTGGCTAACCTCCAGGAGGAGAGAGTTAGCGAGGCATAATCGCAGGAACTATGAAAACCTACGATGGAAGTATATTAATATTGGTCACTTTTTTTCTACTTGATTCAGGTCAATTTATTGCACATTTATTTTAAAAAAACCTGGTTTTTTTAAATTTACTGTTGCTGTTTGATAAGTCGTTCTTTCTGTGGCTTTTTTAAGGATTTGATCGCATATTCACGTTTAGTGGCTGCCGAGCGTGAAATTGATCGTTCCTGATAAACCAGTGTTACTGGTCGTCTGCCATGTGTATATTTGGCACCGCATTTATCGATACCATTGTGCTGATCCAGGCGTTTGTTTACATCTATGGTTATGCCAGTATACAGGCTGTTGTCAGCGCAGCGCAGGATGTAAACAAACCACGAATTTGTCTCAATGCTTGCCTGTTTATCAGATGGCATACGGTTTAGATAGCATCAAGCCGACGCATTGATGCCGGCAGAAGCTTCATGTCCACCAGTGCCGTGACAAAAGCTTTGCCAAAGCTGGCCTCGTCTTCATAGACTAATTTATAGTATTGTATTTTCATGGTTAGAGCGCTGCCAAAAATTATCGATATAAAGGTTAATATCGAGCCTAGTGCCAATGTCGACATGCCAGTAATGCCCTGGCCAATAGTGCAGCCGAGTGCTAACACACCGCCAAAACCCATCAATATGGCGCCAATGAAATGATGTAGAAAATCGTTGAAATCGGCAAACCATTCAAAACGAAATGACCTGTTGATAAGTGACCACAGGAATGAGCCAAAAATAACGCCAAAAACTGAAATCAGGCCAAAAGTTAATAATGCCGAGTCGAAAGCGCCTTTAATGTAGCCATAGGTCTGGCCAATCGGGTTGATAAAAGTGAAGGACTGCGCACTCAGCGCCCGACCGGTTACCGGCCTGCCTTTATCATCTTCTGCCAACATGTCCCATTCTGCATAATAATCAGACAGGGAATAATGGCTGTCTTCAGCAAGGATAGTTATATTGCTACTGGTATACCACGCACTAAGGATAATTAAACCGACAATGACACCAGCAAGAATATTGTCTTTGCTGCTACGAAAGTCTGCGGCTTTAAAAACATAAAACAGCATGCCAGATGCAGCCACGAGACCGGCAATGAAGCGCAGGGTTTGACTGTTTTCACTACTAATCAGCTTGCTGATCAGTGCGCCTATATCCTGATTGCTGTCTAAAGAGACCGCTAAAGGATTAAGCCAGTCATAAAATAAAACACTGTATAAGGTTTTGTCGCTATCTGGAAAAGGGTTTGTCATGTAATAAGCGATAAGTGCAATAACGATAAACACTAAAATAGATTTGATATTACCACCGCCAATACGTATCAGTGTTTTATTGCCACAGCCACTAGCAAAGGTCATGCCGATACCAAATAAAACTCCGCCAAGAATGTTTTCTGCATAGATCAATTGATTGCTGCGGTAGCCCGGGAATGTTTCCGTTACGTTTACCAGTGTCATGAATTCAAAAATGCTAACACCCAGAATAGCCACGGCGATGGCAAGTATCCAGGCTCTGAAGCGACCATAATCCCCTATATTAACCATATCGGAAACAGCACCCATGGTGCAGAAATTCGTTTTATTGACGACAGCGCCGAGAATGACGGATATAACAAATGTTGACCATAAAAAGAAGGAAAGGCTTTCAGCGAATGATTCAAAGACCATGATGTTACCTGTTTATTGGCAGTGTTAATTTAAGTGCAAGTTCATTGTCTTGGTTTAACCTAAATAAATCAGTTAAACCTACTGCGAACAACCAATGCACTGAATCTACAAGACTTTCTCGAACATTTTGAACTCACGCTCTTATGCATCCTGCATCCGCGATTTAACAGCATCCTTGCTGAAAACCGTATGGGTGATACGTTTTCGCTCAAAATAACCGATAAAGTATCTTATATTCAACACCTTGATCGCTCTCGTTACGATTCAACTGATTTCTTTATGTTTAAAAGTATACTAGTTAATGTGAGAAACAGAAAGTACTGTACCTGGGGATTTTTAAAGAACGTGAAAAAGACGTGTTTATTCCCGGTAATGAAATACCTTTTAGTTTTTACCTGACAGGCCGTTTAAAACACATTACAGCTGTGCCATTAACAAAAAAGAAATATCCGGGCTATAGAGGTTGCTGTGACAAGCTTGGGAAATGATTGCATCCATCTGATTCATGTCTCTGGCTGTTAACGAAGCAGCAGTGAAAACATATATATAAAATAGTTAGATTGGGTTTGAGCTACTATAAAGTTCACTACTATCAAAGTTCAGCAATAAAGAATGTCAGCTGCAGCAAAGCATTGTTCCTTGCTGTTAAATTAGCTGTGACTAGTGATTAAGCTAATGCTGTTCCAGGTAAAGTGGTTTTAATACGGGAACATTTTTGTTCGCTTGTTTGTGAGTTAATGATGCTTCATTTTTAAATGCGGTTATCAGGTTCTTACCCTTCCACGATGGTTTTTCGGAGCTGTATAGTGATTCATTTAGCTGCCGAATTTCTTCGCCTAGTTGAGGCGAGCAGTACTCTGCAATTTGCGATAAGTTGGTAATTTTATGGTCGCTGTAAACTGTTCTTGCCCATTCAATAAGTGCAATTCTGGTGTTTTCTGAGTCATTGTTTTTGGCATGTTTATTAACAGCTGAAACGGCAGATTTGACAGAGCTAGATGGTGATTTTGTTTTGGCTTTATTTATGATTATATTCGATTTAGGTTTTTTCAAAAGTAATATAAGTGTAACTAACCAGGCTAAGGCAAAAGCCATTGCTAACCATTTCCAGTAAAAATCATCTGCTGCAGATAGTGGCAATGCCGTTTGTTTTATATTATCGATAAAGTTCTGAGTGTCCTGCACTGGTTGCGTTTGAGTCGGCTTAGGCGTAGTGATTATGTTGCTTGTACTGGTCTTGCCTATAGCGGTTAAAACCTGTTGAGGGATGGAGGCAGTTTCTTTCTTATCTGTTTTTGTATTCCACCACTGCAATTTGATTTCAGGCAGAGTGTAAGTGCCGGCATTGGCAGGAATTAGTGCAACCTTAATCTGTTTGAGCCCGGTAATGCCGTTGCTACTAGGTCTGTTTTCGATTGCAGAATTGTCGGGGTACTGCTTTAGGCCGTCAATATCATTAAATTCCAGATCAGGCAATTGCACGCCCGTGAGACCTTCCGCGGCAATAGTGATAGTGCGGGTAACGGGTTCGCCAGCTTTTAAATCTTGAATATCGTCAGACCATTCTTCGATTAGTTGCAAATTGCTGGCGGGCAACCAGTCCTGCAAGTTGACTGATGCTGGATTGGCTTTAACAAGAGCCTCAACCGCCTTGCTGCGTAAGCGTTTTAATTGTCCACTCATACGAAACTGATCGAAGATTGTTCGTGGCTGCGTGGCATTAATACGACCTTCAAAAGTTAACGGATCAATTTTTAATACGCCGCTTTTTTGAGGGAAAATGGCATAGCGACGCTCAAAGACTTCGTATTGAATCCCTTTTCGTGTGGTTTGATAACTATCTTCAGAAATTTTTTCAATGATCGCATCAGGATCACTGGTTACAGGCTCCGATAAGGTAGCGTTAGCAATGCCTACAGTGCGTAGTAAACGAATAGTGTAAATAAGCTGAGACTGTACCCGCGCTGATTCTTTGTCGAGTGAATTTTCGAGAAATATTGTTGCTGGTACGGTTGCCTGTCCTTGTGGCGTGAGGCTATCAGGTGAAGTGCTGTTGTTTACTTTAACTTGAATTGCTGGACTGGTATCTTTACCAAAGCTAATTGCAGGGATGGTAAAGCTACCAATTTTTTTTGCAATCACGGCAAGGTCCCAGGTTTTTTTCAGGCTCCAGTTTCCATTGATAGAGCGCATGTTCGTGCTTTGACTGCTGCTTAGTACATCAAAATCCTGGTATATTGGAGAGAAATCCGGGTCATCATCAACACTGCTGTCAGCTTCATATACTAAATGGAATGAATCATCCAGAGCAACAGGGTTGCGACTGGTAGTTACTGTGATATTAGCGGCATTGGCAGCAGCATTTACAGTAATGCATGTCAGTGCAATAAAAACCAGTAGTGTCTGGCGTATTACCGATAATATGTTAGCTGTTGTATTTATTACCATGGTTCATCTTCATCGCTTTGATTAGGTGTTTGTTTATATTGATATAGAAACTTTCGTCTTAACAGGCCACCAGGGTCATCGGGAATTCGTTTCAGCCATTGCTCGGTAGCTTTCTCCTGTTCAGTGATTGAGGCTTCCATAGGGTTAACCTCTATTTCCCTGGGTTTATCTTCGGATTCTTTATTTTCAACGTTATCATTTTCTTTGTTATTACTGTCCTGTTCGGCATTATCCTGCTTTTTCTGCTCTTGCTGGTCTTTTTCATACTGACTTTGTTCTTTTTCCTGTTGCTGCTTTTCAGTTTCAGCATCACGCTGTTTGAGCTCCTGCTCTTCCTGCTGCTGACTTTCATCAGGCCGTTGTTCATCAGATTTGTTGTTTTCGGGCTGTTGTTCTGATTGTTCACTCTGTTGCTGATTATCTTCGTTGTTCTGTGATGATGAATCCTGTTGTTTTGAATCTTTTTTCTCTGAATCTTCCTGTTGAGCTTGTTGCTGGTCAGATTTTTCCTGATCAGATTTATCTTGCTCAGATTCATCTTTGTCTGATTCGTTTTGCGGTGAATCCTGTTGTTCAGAATTTTGTTGCTGTTGCTGCAGTGCTTTTTTTACCTGTTCACGGTTATAAATTGCATCTTCATTACTTTCATTAATTTCGATAGCTTTATCGTAAGCTTTTATGGCCTCTTCATAGTTGCCAAGTTTAGCGAAGGCATTGGCTCTATTATAAAAACCGTTACTGTGATCGGTTTTTTCAAGTGCATCAGCGGCTGCCTGGTAATCGCCATTTCTATAATAGGCACTGGCTTTCCAGTCAGTCTGGGTGAATCCTCTGGCCGCATTTTCATTGTCGCCGGCGTTAAAGTTTTTCATGGCTTTTTGGTCGGGACTTGACCATAAGTGCTTTGTGTTCAGATAACTATCTTCGGCAGCAGCAGCCTCTGCGTATGCCGGTTGCGGCAGGGGTAATATAAAAATCAGGATAATGGCAATCCAGCCTTTTCTAGCCCATAATGCAGCAAAAAATAGTAAAGGCAGTAATAACCAGTAGCCTTCTTCCTGCCATATATCAGCATTTAGATCTTTTGTGGTGTTGTCCTGAGTGATTTCTGATGACTGAAAGATTTGTGTTAATTTATTTGTGTCACTGTCATCTGCATGCATCCCGGTATAGAGGCCGCTGGCACCTAGTGCGTATTTTTGAAGTTTTTCTGCATGCAGTTTAGGAACTACGATTGCGCCATTACTATCCTGTAAAAAACCACTAGCAAGAGGAACAGGCGCGCCTTCTGCTGTACCTGTACCTAAAATTGACAGGCGAAAACCCTGGGAAAATATTTTTTTAATTGCACCTTCATCACCTTGTCGGATATCATCAGTAATGACTACTATATCGCCTTTAAGTATGCCCGCCTGTTTGAAAAGAGCAGCCGTTTTGTTTAATGCAATTGTCAGGTTACTGCCTTGTGCGGGCATCATATCTGTTTCCAGAGAGGGTACAAGATTCGCAATAGTTGCATTATCATCAGTGAGCGGTGTAACAACGAAGGCATCAGCAGCGTAAACGATTAAGGCAGTTTGTCCGGTTTTTCTGGTTTTTAGTATATCAAGCAGTTCGAGTTTGGCTCTTGCTAGTCGTGATGGTTTTATATCAGTAGCATTCATCGATTGTGATAGATCAAGAAGCACAACTAGAGATGACTGTTCTCTATAAACGGGTTGCGGCAACTTTTTATAAACGGGGCCGGCAAGTGCAGTGATACACAGGCTGACGGCAATAAAAGTTAATAGCAGTGGATATCGACGCCGTTTATTACTTTCTGTGGTTAATACAAAAGGTAAGAGTTGCTTGTCTATAACAGAAAACCAGTTTCTATTGCTCTGAGTTTTGTTGTTTGCAAAAATCAAATATAGTATCAAAGGAATGAAAGCATAAAACCAGTCGGCACGAATAAAATGCAGATTATTTAAAATAATCAAACTTTCATTTATCAAAATATTTATGCTTTCATTCATCAGAGAATATTTTTCCTGGAATGATGTGACGTGCGTTTGAAGCTGTTCAGGGAAAACTGAGGTGCATATAAAAACAATGCGAGCAGTGTGGCCAATGCTAAACCTGCGCCTAACGGGATATGAAATAACGCTTTAATGGGGCGGTAGCTTTTTACTTCTTTTTCGACAGGCTCCAGCTGGTCCAGTAAGCTATAAATTTTCATTAAATCGGCGGTAGTGTATGCGCGAAAATATTGGCCGCCGGTTTTTTGTGCAATTTTTTGCAAGGTCATTTCATCAAGTTCTCTAGATCCGCGATTACCAATTCCTACTGTGTATATTTTTAAGCCTTTTTTTGCAGCGAGCTCAGCTGCTTTAAGCGGGCTTATTTCACCTCGATTGCTCACGCCGTCGGTTAATAAAATTAACACCCGGTCGTCGGAGATGTTTTTTAGTATATTTGATGACGAGGTCTTGTCACCTCGTTGCTTTGATACTCGTTTGACGGTAAGCCCGATAGCATCGCCAATAGCGGTGGCCTGTCCAGCAAGGCCGGTGAATGCTTCCTGTAACAAAATATTTACCGTTGTTCGGTCAAAGGTAAGCGGTGCCTGCACATAAGCCTGATCAGCAAATAATATTAAACCAATGCGATCACCAACACGTTTTTCGATAAAGTTGCTTGCTACTGCTTTGGTTGCAGTAATTCTGCTTACAGAGCGTGAATTATGCCGAATTTGATGATCCATGCTTTTGGATATGTCGATAGCCAGCATCAAATCACGGCCACTAACTGGTAATTCAATTGGCTCACCGGTCCATTGCGGTCGTGCAGCTGCAACTACCAGGCAGGCCCAGGCAAGAGTGTATAGCAGCAAAGGCCAGCGTGAGTTTGTATTTACGTAAGCATCATTTTTACCTATTTGATAATCAGATAAACGGGGCACCTGCAGTGCTGCATCATTGGTCTGTTTTGCGCGCGGCAATATAAAACGTAATAAAAAGGGTAGAGGCAGTATCGCCAGCGCCCACGGCCAGAGTAAAGACATCATGATGCTTGCACGCCTATGGCCTTGTTATGCGGAGAGCTTAGCCATGATTCGCATAACCTGATTAATGCCGGTGCATCAAAATCCAGTTTTGTATCGTCCGGAAGATAAGGCGCATGCAATAATATCCGGCCTGTATCACTTTGAAATTTTTTACCACCAGATGAATTTGTTTTTGTAGTATCAAGATAGAGCAACCAGTCGCTACCTGTTAAACCAGCAATGTTGTTAGTGGGATAATAAGTAATGCTGGCGCGACGTAAGAGGATAGATAAAGATTTGGCCAATTGTGATTTATTCTGTGTTTCCTGAAACTGTTGTTTAATCTTTTCAAGTTCAGAGCTTATCTCTCGTTTAAGCTGTCGGCTTGAATAGATTTTTCTAATAATGAAAAAAACAATAATTATGAGTAATATGCTGGCAGCAAGAATCCACCAGCCTGGTGCCACAGGCCACCATGAGATCGGCTCAGGTAGATGTATATCTCTAAGCTCTAGCGATGTATTATTTAAAGCTGACTCATTCATAGTATTATTTTACAAACTTAAGCTTACTGACGAGCAGAACGGAACTGTGCTTTATTGCCTTTACCAGTAATGCCAAGGCCATTTTTTAATTTTTCTAAAGCACTATCGGCTGTTGAGACATGTATTAAATGTATACGATGTTGCCGACAAAATTTTTCCAGTAGGTTGTTATGATTTATATACTGCTGGTGGTATTCGCTCCGGGTTTTTTTGCTGGAAGTCTGAATCTGTAACTCTTTGCTGCCATCTGTTAATTTGTATGTGCCGGATACTGGCAGGTTGATTTCAATAGGGTCGCTAATGCTAATTAAAATAATATCGTTGTTACGTGAAATGTTTGCGATGTGCGATAGAGCTTTATCGTCCATATCATGAAAGTCGCTAATCATGAAAATCAGGCTGCCAGGATGGGTGACCTTGTGCAGACGAGAGACTGCTGCAGACATGTTGTGTGTTGCCGCGTTTTGACTATTTTTGTTTGAATCAGGTGAGCTTGTTACTGGTTTGTTAGACCAAGCGCTATGTTTTGTGCAGCGACCAATGAAATCCAGTACCGCCGTTTTTCCTCTGCGAGGCTTCATTTCTACGTGTTCAGCAGATGAAAAAATCAGTCCACCAATACGGTCATTATTATTTGCAGCACTCCAGGCGATTAAAGTAGCAATTTCAGAGGCGATGACCGATTTAAATTTATTGCGTGTGGCAAACATCATTGATGGATTGAGGTCTAGCCAAAGCAGAATGGGTCTTTCGCGTTCTTCACGAAAAACTTTTGTGTGTGCTAATCCTGTGCGTGCAGTGACACGCCAGTCCATGTTTCGAATATCGTCACCCGCCTGATAAATTCGTGATTCATCAAACTCCATACCGCGACCTTTAAATGAAGACAGGTAGGCGCCACCCTGTTTGGCATGAATTTTACCGCTATCCAGAGGCAGCTGATTGGCTTGTAGGCGAAGTTGAATGAGTGACGGTGAACTTATCCAGGTAATGCCTTCGGATTTTTTATCTGTGTTCATCTTTGGATCTTGTATTTTAAGGTACCGCAACACGTGAGATGAGTTCCTGTATAAAACTATCTGGTGTTACACCGTCAGCTTCCGCTTCATAACTTAAAATGACTCGATGACGTAATACATCAAAGGCAATCGACTGAATATCATCCGGACTGACAAAATCACGTTGATCTAACCAGGCATGTGCCCGTGCACAACGGTCAAGTGCGATACTTGCACGTGGGCTTGCACCGTATAATGACCAGTTAGCAAGGTCATCTCCATAAATCGCAGGGTTGCGGGTAGCCAGTACTAATTCTAATAAGTATTCTTCAAGATTTTCAGCCATGTGAACATCCAGCACTTCATTGCGTGCAGCAAAAATACTTTGTTGACTAATTTTTTCATCGCTGCTTATTTCTGCAGTCAGATTTCTGGCTTCATTACGCGCCAGTTGAAGAATTTGTTTTTCAGCCGATGCTTCGGGGTAACCAATGCTGACATGCATAAGAAAACGATCAAGTTGTGCCTCAGGCAATGGATAGGTGCCTTCCTGCTCAATCGGGTTCTGTGTTGCCATCACCATAAATAATTCAGGTAGCGGGTAGGTGATTTTGCCTACAGTAATCTGCCGTTCAGCCATGGCCTCAAGTAGCGCAGACTGAACTTTAGCCGGCGCACGATTAATTTCATCGGCTAGCACCAGATTGTGAAATAACGGACCCTGCTGGAAAACAAAGGAGCCATCTTGAGGTCGATAAACCTCGGTTCCGGTTAAATCAGCAGGTAACAAATCGGGGGTAAATTGAATACGGTGAAAATTACTTTCAATACCATCGCTTAAAACTTTTATAGCTTTGGTTTTAGCAAGACCGGGCGCGCCTTCTACCAGTAAGTGGCCATCAGCCAATAACGCGATTAACAGGCGGTCTACAAGTTTTTCCTGACCGATAATGTGATTTTGTACGTGCTGTTTGAGACTGAGTATAGATTTTAGGTTAGGCATATTTATAGCGTTTTATTATTATATTCAAAATTAACTGACGTTTTCTGACAGTGAAAGTTCACTCCCAAAAGGGAGGCTATCTTATCGTTTTTTGTGGTGTAATATGTGTCTGAATTTTAAATTTTCAACATCAGGTGCTTCTTTACTACGAAAATATCGTAGCAGGAGGATAATCGGGAAGTTGGTGAGCCGCATACGGCAAACCCAATGCTGCCCCCGCAACGGTGATTGGTGAGATTCGTTTAATTACTGCGAATGCTATTATTTTTTACAAATTGCATCGTGGGAAGGGAATGAATCGGGTACCTTTAATACAGGTGTACACCATAAGCCCGGAGACCGGCCTGATGTATTTTATAAATACAGTCGCGGAGGGCGACACCGTATAGTGCGCTCCGTTGACTTCCCTGGTGCTGCGCTATCCTTGTTGCCTCCATATACGAGTGGAGGATTTCATGAACAAATCTTTATTTCCTGGTTTTCTGGCTGTAACGGTTGGCATCTCTATATCTGCCCATGCTGAAACCGAGAAAGTTGTAACAGAAATACCTGCAGTTGTTGTCAGTGCTGCTCGAACTGAGCAAAGCACATTGACGACGCCGGCCAGTATCACCGTGATCACGCGTAAACAGATCGAAGGCAGTGGTTCCAGGCACATTGTTGAAGTATTGCGTGGCCAGGGCGGAGTGCAGATTAACGACCTTTACGGTGACGGCAGTCGAGCCACCGTTGGTATGCGAGGATTTGGTGAAACGGCAGGTTCCAATACCCTGGTACTGGTAGATGGACGGCGATTAAACAATCCTGATATCGCCTCACCGGATCTAAACAGCATTGCACTTGAAGATGTCGAACGTATCGAAGTTGTGCAGGGCAGTGCCGGTGTACTATTTGGTGACCAGGCGGTCGGCGGTGTGATCAATATTATCACGCGTAAACCGGGTGCCTTGAGGCATTCATTAGAACTTTCAGCTGGCAGTTATAGCACGGTTAAATTTCATGGCATGACTTCGCAGGTGCTGGATAACGGGGTTAATTACCTTGTTTCTCTCGATGCGCGCGAGTCTGATAATTACCGCCAGCATAATGAATCGTCTTACCTGAACGGCTTCGGTAAGCTGGGTTATGACTATAGCAGCGGTTCTGTATTCGCTGAGCTGCAATACATAGATGATGAACTAAATACACCAGGTACCTTGTTTGCTGATGAGGTGGCGATTAATCGAAAACAGGTAAGCCCTAGTTATGCGACTGATTTTTCAAATGCGACTACGAAGGTGGGTAGGCTAGGGCTAGTTCAGGCGCTTGGCGGTAACTGGTCTTTTGAAGGTGAGCTGACTAATCGAGAAACAGATGGTGTATTCAGGCTTAGTTTTGCTGGATTGCCAGCATCGACAGATAATGCAAAGCAAGACCGTAAAATTCAGGAGTTTACCCCGCGACTTATCGGTTTTATACCTGCAATGAATAATACCATGCTGACGTTAGGCGCAGATGTCATCGAAAGTGATTATTCATTGTCATCGATAATAGGTGATCAATTCAATGATCAGTCACAACGTTCAGTTTATGTGCAGGCGGTAATGCCAGCAACCAGTAGCCTGGATGTGACACTCGGCATACGCTATGCAGAAGTGGAAAATTCTCTTCGTGATTCTTATGTTAATCCGTTTCCCCCTTTTCCACTTTACCCATCGGGTGTGCAGATTAATGATGATGTGACTGTGGGTACGGTTGGTCTCGCTGTCAAAGCGAATGAAAACTTGCGTGTTTTATTCCGAGCAGACCAGAACTATCGTTTTGCAAAAGTAGATGAATTTTTGCAGCCAGCAATTACACCATTATCAACACCTGTTGAGTTGAAAACACAGGAAGGCCTGTCATTAGAATACGGCGTCGAATGGATAAAAGGTGGCAACTCTGCAAAGATTATAATCTATAGACTTGATCTTGAAAACGAGATCGCCTTTGATCCGGTCAATTTCGCCAATATTAACCTGGATGATACCGAGCGCAAAGGTTTTATCACCAGTGGTTACTGGAAAACGACGCAACGTTCAGGTTTTTCTGCCAGTTATACCTATACCGATGCAGAAGTATCTAATGGCGCTTTTTCAGGCAAGGAGATACCGTTTGTTGCAAAACACTCGGCTCTGTTAACAACGGACTATGCTGTTTCTGAAGCATGGCAGGTGTTTGCTGAACTGATCGCGATCAGTGACCGGGTATTTTCAGGTGATTTTGACAATGTTTTAGGCAAACTGCCGGGTTATGCAGTAGTCAATTTTAAGGCTGAATACAATATCAATAATTTCACCCTCAGTGGTAGAGTGAATAATGTGTTAAACAAACAATACTCTGATGTCGGCCAGTTGGGCACTGATCCGAATACATTTGCACCGCGAGAAGCTTTTTTCCCATCACCGGAAATCAATTTTTTGCTGACAGCAGCATGGAATTTCAGATAATCTAGACAGATGGAAACCACAGCAAAACCTATTATTGCAACTACCTCACTGTCATTCTTGCTACATGGTGTGGCATTTGCGAGCTTATTGCTGATTTACGATCAGCTAACGGCCCCGGATGGGGGTGTTGGCCGAGGCGTGGAAATCGAGTTGATCAGTTCGGCTCTGGTTTCAGATCAGCAGGAAGCCGACGTGCCGCGTAGACCGGAAATAAAATCGGAAGCGAAACCGGTTAGCTCATCTGAAGACCGGATGCATGCGACACAAAAGAAGTTTGCTGAAAATATACTGACTTCTCCAGTTAGTACACAAACCATTCCTGTTATAGGTCCTGTTACTGAGCCCGTTGCTACCGACGTAGTTGAGCAGAACAATGCTGAGCAATTCTATAATCTTCAGCAGAATAAATTGAGTGCGGATGTAAGTGAGAGCACGGCAGATATAGCGAAATCAACCAATGCCTCGCAGCAGCAGCACACCATACTTGAACTGTTGCATAGGCGAATCAGTGATAATAAAGAATATCCTTATCTGGCGCGCAGACAGCGTCGAGAAGGGGTTGCTACGGTTGCGTTCGTGCTGCATCCGGATGGTAAAGTTGAAAACGCGCACCTGGTCACATCAAGCCGAGCAGGAGCGCTTGACCGTGCAGCTTTATCAGCGGTAAAACAGATCGAACCCTTTACGCTCGCACAGGAATACCTTGAACATGCTGAAGAGTTTCAGGTTGATATCGAGTTTGATCTTCTTTAACACATTGTTTTAATGGCTAACAGACTGACAAAAATCTATACACGTACCGGCGATGACGGCAGTACCGGCATGGCTGATGGTACACGCGTGGCGAAGGATGACTTGCTGGTTCATGCTATTGGAGAGGTTGATGAATTGAATAGCCAGCTGGCCGTTGTTGCCTGTCACGCAGCGGATGATTTTACCGGGTCAATCAAAGCTATCCAGAACGAGCTATTTAATGTGGGTGCCGAGCTCACATTGGGCCAGGCAATAATCAAACAGGAAAACATAAACTGGCTGGAGCAAAATCTGGATGAGTTAAATCTGTCGTTAACACCGCTAAAAGAATTTATTCTGCCTGGTGGTGGTCTTGCTGCATCTCACTGTCATGTAGCAAGGGCAATTTGTCGTCGTGCCGAACGTTCCATCGTTCGCCTGAATAAGCAAAATGAACTAAATAGCTATCTAATGGCTTATATTAATCGTTTGTCTGATTATTTGTTTGTACTGGCCCGTATACTAAGTAAGGCGGAAGGTAAGGATGAAACCTACTGGCAGTCGACTCGAATTAAAAATTAGTAGCTGTGTACGAACTTATCGTTGGTCCGCTCAATGACGTCATAAGTTGGTCGATAACCGTCAGTTCTATCTGGAGTGTCCGTGTTCTGCCTACAATAACGGTCGTTCAGGCTTTATTCATTAAGTTTCTGGTAATTGTCACAGCCAATTTTATTGCCATCATCGCAAGCTTTTCCAAACCATTCTTTTGCTGTCGCCCTGTTTTGTTTAACACCTTCACCGTTTAAGTAAACTATTCCTAAGTTAGACTGGGCCTTGGCTGAACCCTGTTTAGCCGCTTTTTGGTACCACTTTACTGCCTGTTTATAATCCTGTTTTACGCCGTAGCCAATGCCATACATAATACCTAAGCTATTTTGAGCCTCAGCGTCACCCTGATCAGCAGCCATTCGATACCACTTTACTGCTTGCTGGTAATCCTGCTTAACACCTTCGCCATCGTTATACATAATACCCAGTTTATATTGAGCACTAGCGTCACCCTGATCAGCAGCCATTCGATACCACTTGATTGCTTGCTGGTAATCCTTATTAACGCCGCGGCCAAAGTAATACATAGAAGCTAGAATGTTCTGAGTATAAGCATTAGCCGTACTTGCATGTGGTTCGATCTTTTCAATTGCAGTTATATAATCACCGTTGTCGTAGGCTACCAGACCTGCATCTATATCGAGATCAGCTTTCTCGGAAGCGTAAATAGTGGGCGTTAAAAACATAGCTAGAAGTAAAATGATTGCACGATTCATAGTGCCGCTCCAGTAAGGTACTTGAAGAGGTTAGTATACCAATGAACAGGGGGGGTTAAATCTATTATTCATAATCACTGCTGTTTCGTTAACTGCCAGAGACATGAATCGGACACACCATCAACGACCATCACCCGCATGGCAGGTTTTTTGCTCCTCGGCAGATGCTCCCGCGTTACCCTAATACGACCACCATGGATGGAAAAAAGTGGTGAAAAGTTTGTATAATTGAGATATGACAAGTATCGGCATTGACCTCGGCGGCACAAAAATAGAAGGCATCGCATTGTCCGATGCGGGTAATGAGTTATTCCGCCACCGCATATCCACCCCGCAGGGTGACTATCAAGGCACATTGCAAAGCATTGCTGATTTAATAAACAAGATTGAAGCAGCTGTTGATGATAAAGGCAGTATTGGCATCTGTACGCCTGGTGCTTTATCGCCTGCCACAGGTTTAATGCGAAACTCCAATTCAGTATGTATGAATGGCAAGCCTGTGTTCACTGATTTGCAGGCGTTGCTGCAAAGAGAAATTCGTATCGCCAATGACGCGAATTGTTTTGCACTTTCAGAAGCTATTGACGGTGTTGCAAAAGATGTGGCCGTCGTTTTTGGCGTGATCATTGGTACCGGTACAGGTGGTGGCGTGGTCATCGATAAAAAAGTGTTAGTCGGGCCAAATGCAATAGCTGGCGAATGGGGGCATAACCCGTTGCCCTGGCCGCAAGATTATGAACTGCCGGGCCCGGAGTGCTATTGTGGCAAACACGGTTGTATTGAAACCTGGTTGTCAGGCCCCGGTATAGTTCGAGATCATGAGCTGCATAATAATGCTTTTATTGATGCAGAAATGCTGGATAATAAGGCGCGTTTTGGTGATGAGGACGCTAATGAAACGCTGCAACGCTATGAAGATCGTATGGCTAGAAGTCTGGCACATGTGATAAATATTTTAGATCCTGATGTGATCGTACTAGGTGGTGGAATGGGTAATATAAAACGTCTGTATAAAAATGTCCCTGATAGATGGGGTGATTATGTTTTTTCTGATACAGTGAAGACAAAGCTACTAGCGCCATTACATGGTGATTCTTCAGGTGTGAGAGGAGCGGCATGGTTATGGAACAAGTAGACAAATCACGGGATACCTCATTTAAAACGACATTCGGCCCATATCGCTTACAACGTTATCCCGTTCGTAAAAAAGAAACCTTAAGGGCATGGGATGCGGCAGATGAATATATACTGGATTATCTTGAAAAAAATGATCTTCTATATCAGGGTGTTTCCCTGTTGATACTCAATGATAATTTTGGTGGTTTATCCATTCCATTAAATCAATATCAGCCTGTGGTGATGACAGACTCTTTTTTATCTATGCAGGGTATATCATCAAATTTAAAAAACAATGATATTGATTATGAGTCAATAACCATTATTAACAGTTTACATTCACCAGATAGTGTTCTGGATGGTGGGTCTAATAGTGGCGTGGCTGACATTGTTCTGATTAAAGTGCCTAAAAGTCTGGCGATGTTAGAAGATCAGTTGCATCGTATACGTCCATCACTCAGTAGTTCGACAATAATTATTGCTGCGGGTATGACAAAACATATTCATATGTCGACTATGGCTTTGTTTGAAAAAAACATTGGTCCTACGACAACGTCAATTGCACATAAAAAATCGCGACTAATATTTAGTAAGTTTGATGCTGATTTATCTGTCCCAGAAAATCCTCATCCTGGTAAATATAAACCTGGTTACCAGCTGGATGAAACGGATCTGGAAATAATCAATCATGCCGCTGTTTTTGCAAGAGAGAGGCTTGATATTGGTACACGGCTTTTTATCGAGAACTTACCGGTAGATGAGAGATATAAAACCATTGTTGATTTAGGCTGTGGCAATGGTGTGTTGGGTTTGATAGCAGCAATTAAAAATCCTGCTGCAGATTTGATATTTACCGATGAATCTTATATGGCAGTGGAATCATCTATCAGTAATTTTATATCAGTATTCGGCGAAACGCGTGAAGCAGAGTTTTTACAGACAGACTGTTTGCAGGGTGTGGAAGATAATAGTGTGTCATTGATTTTATGTAACCCGCCATTCCACCAAAATAATGCAATTAATGATGATGTGGCGTGGCAGATGTTTACCGAGTCCAAAGCAGCATTAGAAGATAAAGGGGAAATATGGGTTATTGGCAACCGTCATCTGGGTTACCACGCAAAACTAAAGCATTTGTTTGGTAATTGCGAAGTGATGGCCAGCAATAAAAAATTCACACTGTTAAAAGCGATCAAATAATAGCGTTAACGAATTAATGCAGCGTTCAGCAGAAGGTTTACTGGCGGTACATGTCGCCGTGTTGATCTTTGGTTTTACCTCATTATTTTCCAAGTTACTTACTTTGTCTGCCCTGGATATCACTTTTTATCGCAGTATTATTGCGTTTCTTGTTATCGCGATTTATCTCGCTTATAAAAAACAGTCCTTTTTATTAGATAAGACACAAGATTATTTGATGGCAGGTTTGTTAGGCACTCTGATGGCGATTCACTGGGTCAGTTATTTTTATGCTATGCAGGTATCTACTGTTGCTATAGGTGTTATTGCCTTATTTACTTTCCCGGTAATTACGGTTTTTCTGGAGCCGCTGTTTCATGGCGAAAAGCCACATAGTGCCGATATCATTAGTTCGATTGTTGTATTGTTTGGCATATATCTTATCGTGCCGGATTTTTCTCTGGATAATAGTACAACATTAGGTGTTGCCGCAGGTATTTTTTCTGCATTTATGTTGTCGTTGCGTAATATTATGCAGCGGCGGTTTTTTTCTGGTTATTCTGCAAGTCAGGCATTGTTTTATCAGTCGTCAGTTGTCGCATTAGTATTGTTGGTCTTTATTGATAGCGAAATGGCTAACATCAGTGATAGGCAATGGTGGTTACTGATTCTACTCGGTGTTGTGTTTACCGCTTTACCGCATACCCTGTTTGCCCATGGTTTGTTACACCTGAAAGCAAAAACAGCCAGTTTGATTGCATGTGTACAGGTTGTTTATGCTGCTGTGTTCGCCGCTTTGTTTTTGGGAGAGTGGTTAACTCTAAATGTCGTTCTCGGTGGTTTGATTGTTGTATCTGCCGCAATGTACGAGTCATTGTCTAAAAAGTCTGCTTAACTATGATAAAAAAGGCACGAGTAGATTTTAGTGTTAAAATTTGAAAAACTTCCAGTAGTTAATGAAACACACTAAAGATAACAAAAAAGGTACGAACATGAGATTTTTTATTATTTTATTAATGACTCTATTATCGGCAACAGCTGCTTTAGCTGGCCCTTATGTGGTATTGGTATAGGTTCTGCTTCTTATAAAGCTGACTTAACAGGTTTAGGTGGCGGAAATATTGACGATAATGGTACTGGTACCAAACTTTACGGTGGTTATGGCTTTAATAAATATTTTGCTGCGGAAGCCGCTATCTATAATTTTGCAGAAGCCAGTGTCGGTGCCTTTGAAGTAAGCCCCGGTAATTTTGCTAGTGGCTCAGTTAGTATGAAGGGTGTTGGTGCTTATGCGGTTGGTATGTACCCGGTAAGCAAAAAAGTTAACTTAATGGCAAAACTGGGTATATTAAGTTGGGATGCTGATTTGCAGGCAAATAATAACACGGCTACGAATGACGGGACTGATGTTGCATATGCTTTGGCAGCATCTTATGGCTTTACCAAAGAATTATTAGTCACGGCTGAGTGGGAGTCCTTTGATTCTGATAATCCCGAACTGTCTATGCTGTCTCTGGGATTTCGTTTTAACTTCAGGTAAAAGCTAAAAAACATTAATCCTCAAAAAACGCACTAAGATGTCGAGAACATTTTGAACGTACGTTAGTACGGTCCAGAGGACGTAGCGCAGGGAGCGGGTAGTAAATAACGCAAAGGTTAAAATATAAAAAAAGCATTTAATCTGGGGAGCGCGCAGTATAAGACGCAAATGTTTTAAAAAATATCACTACTGTCCCGGTAAAATTGCTGTCATTCGCCTTAAATCACCGCGGTATCAGGATTAACCGGCATCAAACCGATCCGAGACATGAATTGGCAACCACCACCTGTGACACGCTGTAAATACTTCCATGTACGCTCGGATACCGCGTCCATGCGACATACGGTCACAGGTGGTGGTGGCCAACCCACGTCTCTCATAGTTAGCGGGACAGCAGTGAAAAAATATTTTTTTCGCGTTTTTCGCATCCTTCGCGGACTAATGTCTTCTCGTTTCTTTTGTTTCTATGCCCTATAGATTCACATATCCCTGATAATCTCAAAACAGGCGATACTTGCAGCTGATATAACATTCATCGAGGAGTTGTTGCCATACATCGGTATATGAGCAGTTATATCTGATAGCGACAATAAGGATTCACTTACTCCGGCGTTTTCTGAACCTAACACAAGACAGACTGGCGATTTTTTGTTTATCGTGTTTGCAAACTGATCTGAGTTAATCGCTAAACTTGAAGATGTTATTTCAAGTGAAATGATAAATGAACCTGATTCTTTTAAATTGTTTACCAGGGATTCCGCATTCTCGTGATATTCAAAATCGACATATTTTTCGGTTGATCTTGAAGTTTTGTTTATTTTAGAATTTGGTGGAACGGTGGTGTCACCGCACAGATATAATTTTTCAACACCCAGGGCGTCGCACAAACGAAATAGACTTCCGACATTGGCGGTACTGCTGATATCGCTTGCGATTATGCTGAGGGGGAGCTTTATCCCGGATGGTTTGTTGTCAGCGTGTGTGAGTTGAATATTGTCTGGCATGGAAATTAATATACTAATGAGATCACTGCTGTCCCGTTAACATAAAGTAATTATCTAACAGGCTGATGCAACAGGCATTGACAAGGGTAGCTCGAATCCCAGACATGAACTGGTACCAGTCGTCTGAGACACGCTGTAAATACGTCCATGTACGCTCGGATGCTGCGTCCATGCGGCATCCGGTCTCAGGCAATGGATCTATGCCATGCCTCTAACAGGCTCCTAGGAAAAAAACCAGCTTGTTAAATTATTTACTGGCTGCTCGTGCTCAAGTTGTTTCAGGCCTTTGGCGCAACGAATAATCAACCAGAAAAATGTGTATAGCAGGATAAAATAGCCAATAACTATACTGAAGGTAATTGCGCCTATCACTACATATAAAGTCCCAATCCAGAATGTGCGTATTTGAAAACGGTAATGTGTTTGTAACCAGTGCGTTGAATCGTCTTTGTATACATAAGCCATAATCACCGCAATGATTCCAGTGATGCCAATGATTGTGCCAACGATCAAAAGAATGTAAATAACTTTTGCTATTGATGATGATTTATTCTGTGTTGAGCTGTTCATGTTTATCATTATGTGATTCTTTTAGTGAATATTCTCGCACAGTATTCATCAGCGGGCAGTTAAATTTTAGATAGTATGATTGTAACTGTAAGTTTTCTTTGCTTTGCCCTGATCCATAAAGCCGGTCACCAACGATAGGGTTACCTGATGCTGACAGATGTTTGCGAATTTGG
>RCNG010000376.1_pt1 | contig 19882 bp, 14 predicted proteins | sample 2041371 | NCBI WGS metagenome assembly RCNG01 (sample SAMN09708227, study PRJNA481090) | Marine sediment metagenome, whole genome shotgun sequencing project. | biome: marine sediment; feature: ocean; material: sediment; isolation source: Sewage treatment plant 1 marine sediment (STP1) ... | reverse complement strand
CGGCGGTGGTCGTCCCCGCCGAGTCGAACCTCGGCCAGTCGGAGATCAAGCATCTCGTTCATCGGTAACGAAGGAAACAAGCAAAAAAGGGGGGCGCCATCGGCGCCCCTTTTAATATGTGCGCTACCTGGCAACTACTCTTGCACAACCTTGATCTTGACTGCGTCAAATTTTGTTGAGTACACCTTGCCGGTCTTCATCTTGAAGTAGATGGCAGCAGCTCCGCCTTCGCGTTTTTTGAACAGCCAGGTCTCGATGCCCTTTTTCTTGTCTTCCTGCATGTTCCCGTAATAAGGAGTGCCGGCGACGGCCTTGACCTCGTCGGCGGTCATGCCCTTTTTGACCTCGTCGAAACGCTCCTTGGTGATGAAGCTCCAGTCATTGAGCTCGGCCATCTTTTCGACGAGAACCGGGTAGACCTCGACCTCGATCGCCTCGTAGTACCCCTTCGCACCGGCGAGGTGGTTGATGGCCTTTTTGTAGTCGCCCGACTTGAGGACGATGTCGTCGGCGACGAGAATCGCTTCTTCGGAGTAGATGGTGAGCGCCTCGGCGGTCTCCGGCGAGAGCGGGAAGTCGTTGAGGGCGATGGTCAAGAAGTTGGCCAGGTGCACCTGCAGGCCGTCGTAGGTCTCCTCTGCCGAGGTACTCATCCGCTGTATTTCGGCCGTGAGTTCCTCGAGTTGGGCCTTCTGTTCATCGGTGCGTTTCTTTTCGTCAATTGCCTCGATCTCGGCAAGACCTACCTCTGCTGCGTCGAGACCGACTCGAAGCTGTTGGAGGTCGCCGTACGCCTGCCTGACGGTCGTCAGCTGTTCTTGGGCCTGTTGCAGGGCAAGCTCCTCCTCGGTGGGCCCGCCTCCACACCCTGCGATCGCCCCTACAGTGATAATGACCACCCAGCAGATGGGTCTTATCTGGTTGCTCATGATGCCTCCTCCCTTCGTGGGAAACCTAGCAGAACCCGGCCCTTCTGACAATTGATGGGACCAGTGATATGATCTGATCTGAAAATGGATCGACTCGGAGGCAACATGGATTCGTTCGAAACCATTCTCGAGCAGCTGAAACAGGCTCAGAACCGTGGCAAAGACGCGGTCACGGGCAGGATCGACACGATTGCCGAGAAGCTGAGTACCCTGGTCGACGAAGCAACGGCTTCAGTCAGAGAGACCCTGTCACGGGAGGCGGATGAGCTGTTTCCTGTCTCCGATCTCCGTGCCGCCCTCGAGGAGTTCAACGAACGGGCGGACCAGGAGGCCGAGGAAAAGGCCCAGTTGATCGGACGCCTTCAGGAGGCTGAGGATCGGCTCGAAGCGGCTGCGCCCGCGGGTGATCCGGGATTCTCGCTCGAACTCTTGCAAGGCCTGGATCGTGCCCGCTCTCAGTCCGAGATTCTCCGTGAGCTGCTGCCAGCTCTGTGCAACCTCGCCGGCCGGGCGGCGGTCCTGGTGATTCGCGGTGGCGACGTGAACGCGTGGAGTGGCATTGGCTTCGCCGACGGGGAAGGTCTGCGCGGATGGCGATGTGGTGCCGCCGATTCGCCTGCACTGGCGCGCCTCGTTGCAGATGAACGGCCGGTCGCTTTCAAACCGGGGCAGGACCCGATCTTCGACGGCTGGCTCGAACAAGAGACGTCGAATGACGATGCTCTCCTGGTGCCTGTCTGTCTTCGTGGTCAGTTGATGGGATGCGTATACATCGACGACAGCGGAGACGGCCCGTGGGAGCCCGGCGCCATTCAGGGGATGGTCGCGGTTGCGTGTTGGATGATCGACACGCTTCACGCCCGCCAGGTGGTTCCGACCCCAATGCTCGCCGAAGTGCTGCTACTCGGGGAGGAGATTCCCGAGGTTGATGCTGCCGAAGAAGATCAGGTCGTTTTTGGTGGACCGGCGCCTGAACCCGAGGTCGAGGTCGAGTCCACCGAGGAGGCGCTCGCGGAGGAAGAAGAGCCTCCAGCAGTCGTGGCCGTCGATGAGGTTCCGGAAGCTTTAGAGCAGGAGGCCGAGTTCGAGGCCGAGGAATTCGAAGCTGTTGAGCCGGAAGAGGCCGCGGATGACGAAGAGGAAGAGATAGAACAGGCGCAGGATGATGTGGAAGTCGAGGACTACGACCCCTCGGCGACGATGAGAGTCGAGGTGGCGCCGGAGCTCGAGGAGGACTCGATCCCGGTCCACGAGCAAGAGACACTGATCGAAGAGGCGCCTGTCCCGGAAACGGCCCCGGTGGAGGAAGAGCCAGACGAAGAGGCGGTGGCCCCTGCACAGCCGGTGACCCCGCCGCCGCCCCTCGAGCCGGAGGCCAAACCGGCGTCGGAGTCCGGGCTCAGTCCTGAGGAGGAGGCCCAACACGATGAGGCCCGCCGTTTCGCGCGGTTGCTGATTTCCGAGATCAAGCTCTACAACGAAGAGGAGGTCGAGCGCGGGCGGCTCGCCAAGGACATCTACCCCAGTCTCCGGGATGACATCGATCGCAGCCGAGAGATGTACGAAAAAAGGATCTCCGAGGACGTCCGGCAGGTCACCGACTACTTCGACCAGGAGCTGGTTCGTATTCTCGGCGAGGGCGATCCCGACGCACTCGGAATGTGAAGCAGCTCCTGGGAGGATGAAGGACATTGAGTCAGCGGCGCCTTTCGGGTGTCGTTTGGCCCCTTTTTCGGCGTATTCTTGATCCATACCACCAGTATGAGCCTGTGAATCCGCCGAAAAATGACCTCAAAAGACCCTCCGAAATCCATCCACCATCAATGCCCTACACCCTCCTAGCCGTCGCCATCCTCGCGACGGTTTCGTGTCTCCCAGCTGGGGGGCCGGGGAGTGCGAATCGGGAGAGTGAGCGGCGGATCGCCGCTTTCGAGGCTGGTGTCACGCTTCGCCACAACGACCCGGTCACCGCTGCCGCATCGTTGAGGGATGCTGGACGTGGTTCCGAACTCGAGCGTCTCCGGGTCGAGCTGTGGTTTGCATGCCTCGAACGGGCAGCAGCGGGGGCCGATGCGTGGCGGGAGTTCCTCGCTCAGCAACCGCCGCCCGATCTTGCCGATGCAGCGCGCATCACTCTGGCTCGTCTCGAGTTCGGGGCGGGCGACTGGGACGGTGCCGCCGCCGTTCTGGATATGGTGACACCGGGCTCAGCAAACGAAGCAGACGCGGTTCGGTTGCTCGCCCCCGATCCGAATACGCAGAATGCTGCCGCCCGCCGCCTTGCTGTGGCAGCGCCTGCGGTCCTGCGGGCTGCTGGGAAGAACCTCGAACGATTCGCGGTGGGCAGCCTTACCCCGGCCGAACGAATATCGCGGGCCGTGCAATGGCGTCTCGATGGTCATCCACGGCAGAGTGCATCTGAGCTTCGCTCGATCAAGGCCGGCGGCGATCTCGAGGCAATACGCCGCCTCGAGTTAGGGCGGTCGGAGCTCGCTGCGGGCTCGACATCGCGAGCCCTGAGCGCCCTGCCTTCGCTTTCCCGGTGTACGGGTGACGAAGCCCTCATTCGCGGTGAAGCATGGCGTCGTCGGGGGTGGTCTCGTTTTCCCAAGAAAAACGCACAAGCCGCATTTTCCGAATGCATGATTGCCGCCCGGCGGGCGCGCACTGCGGATCCGCTCACCGCTGTTGCGGCCCTTGAGCTCGAGCTCGAGTGCGCGAGCGAGGCGGGACGTCTCGATCTTGCCCTTGATGCATGGCGTGATTTGGCGGCGCAGGGTTGGCACGGCGATCGCCGGTCCTGGCTCGGGCGCCGACTAGGGGTCGCGCTCGCAACGGCCGGGGGTCAGGCAGAGGCGGTCGAGAGCTTGGCCTCCAGCTTGCCGGACGATACGCGGTGTTTGCGGTTCTGGAATGGGCAAAACGGTGGGAGGGTCGACACCTCTACGGTCACCGTGGATGACCTCTATGGGTTGTGGAGGCGCGATGACCAGGGTATGCCTGCCCCCCAGGAACTCGTGCTCGCGGCCGAGATCAACCCGCTCCCGCCGCCCACTTCGGTAGCTCGCCTGATCAACCTCGGCGAACATGACCTCGCGTCGCAGGAGTGGCGGCGTGTGAGGAGGGTCTCCATGGTCCCGCCTGGGGAGGCTCTGAGCGCAGCCGAGCTCGAACTCGCGCGAAAACGGCCCGACCTGGCGATACGATGGCTCCGCAAGGGGTTTGCCGATCTCGGGTCCGTCAGCCTCGCACGATCGCCCGCGAACGCGGTGCGGTCATACCTCCCGCTGCGCTGGGGGGTGGCCCTTCGCAACGCAGCCAGGGAGGCAGGGATTGAGCCGTGGCTCCTGGCCGGCCTTGCCCGTCAGGAGAGCATCTTCAACGCCACCGCTCGATCGCCCGCCGGCGCCCTCGGTGTGGTTCAGCTCCTTCCGGGTACGGCTCGCCCGCATGCGCGAGCCCTCGGCCTCGGATCGCGTCCCGACCTCTTCGACCCGGAGGTGAACCTCAGGCTGGGCGCCCGGGAGCTGGCCGCATTGCTCAACCGCTTCAAAGCCGTCGAGCCGGCCCTCGCTGCGTACAACGCCGGCGAGACCAGAGCCCGGAGGTGGTATCGCCAGTGGCCAGACCCTCGAGTCTTTACCGAGCAGGTACCGATTCCCGAGACCTACTCCTATATTCGGAGGGTTCGTTATCTCGCTGAAGCCTACAGGCTCGTCTGGGCCGAGGAGTGGAAGCAGGGGGGGGCGCAGGCACAGAATCGGTGAAGCGCTGCCTGATGTTTCAAATTCCCCGAGACCGAACCTCGATGTAGAATGCAACCCGGAGGACGGTTGCCATGACGGTTGATCCGACCCTGCTCGAAATCCTGGTATGCCCGGTTGACAAGACATCTTTGCAGGTCATTGAGCTTCCGAAGGCGATCTGTGATCGTCTCGTCGAGCGCTACCGCGACCAGTTCAAGGATGAGATGCCCGTCGTCGAAGTCGGGTTGGCGTCACCCGCGGGCCGCGTCTACCCGGTGGTTTCAGACATTCCGGTCATGCTCGAGGACGAGGCGCTCACTCTCGAGGAGGTCCAGGCTGCTTCGCTTTGAGAAGGCCGCCGCCGGGCTGCTCCTACTCGCGGTTGCGGCGAGTCTGTTCATCGCCGCAGCAAATATCTTGCTCGGCCTGGCGTTTCTGGCGTGGGTCCCCGCCCTTGTCAGCGGCAGCGCACGTTTCCGATCTGCCGCCATTGTGTGGCCGCTTGCGGCCTGGGCCGCCTGGTCTTTCGTCTCGGCCTGGTTCTCGGTCGACAGGGGAGCGAGCTTCAGCTCACTCGCCAACCTGGCCACCTTGCTCCTGGTGCCGATGACTCTCTCGCTTCTGACACGGGCCCGGTGGGATCGGTTCATCGTGCTGTTGGCCGGAATTTCGACGGTGTCGTCGCTCTATGCTCTGTGGCAGACGTTGCTCACCGGGATCCACCTCGACAGCCGGGCCAGTGGGGTATTCAGCCACTACATGACCTTTGCCGGGTGGACGATGACGGTGGTTCTCATTCTCGCCGGTCAGCTGATCCATGGCGACTCCCGCCGCCGGTGGTGGATCGCTCCAGTGCTGGTGCTCCACACCTTTGTGCTCGCTCTCTCCCTGACACGCAATGCCTGGTTGGGCCTGGCCGCAGGTCTCGGCCTGGCTGCGATTCTGTGGCGGCCTCGCCCGGTGCTCGCTCTGCCTCTCGTGGCCGTCATCGCAGTGGCGGTGCTGCCGGCCGACGTTCGGGAGCGCATCTCGTCGATCTCGGATCTCGAGCAGCACGCCAATCAGGACCGGATCGCAATGATTGGCGCCGGATTCGCAATGGCTGCTGATCATCCGTGGGTTGGGGTCGGGCCGGAGATGGTCGCCGCGAACTACCCCGCATACCGGAAAGAGGAAGCGGTTCGGAACCGGCCGAGTCACCTCCACTGCAATCCGGTTCACATCGCGGCCGAGAATGGTCTGCCTGCCCTCGCTGCTTGGATGCTCACCCTGGGGGTCTTCGGGTGCACGGCATGGAAGGCCGTCAGGGATCCAGAGTACCCGGCTGTGGCAGCGGCGGCATCGGCCTTGCTGGCAGTGGTCGGGCTGACGGTGGCGGGTCTGTTCGAATACAACTGGGGAGACTCAGAGATCTGGATCTTGACGCTTTTCCTGCTCGCGGTGCCGTCGGCGCTGGGCATGGAGGGTGTGGAGGGCGGGTGAAGGAGAAGGTGTGGACCGTTCGCGCCCTGATCGAGGCGGTCAACAGCCTTTTCGACCAGGGTTTTTCCAACCTCTGCGTCGAAGGGGAGGTCACCAATGTCTCCCGATCGGCGCGTGGTCACCTGTACTTCTCACTGAAGGAGGAGGGAGCGCAAGTCGACTGCGTGATGTGGGCGTCTTTGGCGCGCCGATTGCGATTTGAGACTGAAGACGGGCTCGCCGTGCTCGCCACCGGCAGCCTCACCATCTATCCGGCACGTGGAAGATTCCAGATGGTCCTCACGGCCCTCGAGCCGCAGGGCCTGGGTGCTCTGCAGCTGGCGTTCGAGCAGGTGAAACGCCGCCTCGCAGCTGAAGGGCTGTTTGACGAAGACCGAAAGCAACCAGTGCCTGCCGTTCCGCAGCGAGTCGGCATCGTCACCTCGGCGACCGGGGCGGCCTTGCGGGACATGGTGAAGGTCCTTCGCCGCCACCCCAATATCGAGGTTGTGGTCGCGGCTGCCCAGGTCCAGGGCGATGGGGCCGCCGCCGAAATTGCGAACGCCTTGCGAAGTCTTGCTGCTTCGGGGCTGGTGGATGTCGTGATCGTGGGCCGTGGGGGCGGTTCCCTTGAAGACCTCTGGGCGTTCAACGAAGAGGAGCTGGTGCGGGCGATCTCCGACTGTGAGGTGCCCGTGATCTCCGGGGTCGGACACGAAACTGATTTCACACTCGCCGATCTGGTGGCCGACGAACGCGCCGCCACACCGACTCACGCGGCCGAGCTCCTCGTCGCAAGCATAGAAAACCAGGAGCGCAGACTCGCAGAGGCCGGTTATCGTCTCGGACGTGACCTCTCGCGTCACCTCCAGACTGCGCGTGGTCGCTTCGCCGCTCTCGCTGGCTCGGCTGGCCTCGCTCGACTGCCGGTGCGTGTTCGTTTGGTGAGGGCTCGCCTGGACGCTGCAGACCGCCTGCCGGCTCTTCTGCGGAGGCTGGCAGAGAGAACGCGGTATCGAGTAGACCGGGCGGCGGAGGCGTTGCTCCGTTTTCCGCCTCAGGTTGCCGCCGGCGGATACCGCCGGGTTCTCGAGAGCCGCAAACATCTGCTCGCTTCGTTGCTCGGCGCGCGGCTCAAAAGCGCAGGGGCCGAGCTCGAGGCCCGGGAACGGGCGTTGCAGCACCTGTCGCCGGTGCGGGTCCTAGAGCGTGGCTACTCGATCACGACCATCGAGGGAATGGGTGAGTCGCTGCGGAGCGCCGATGGCGTCGCAGCCGGCGCGACGTTGCATACGACCCTCGCTCACGGGGATCTGCGTTCATTGGTGGTTCGTGCAGATCGCGCGAAGTTGCTCAAACCTGATCGCCGGCGCCGGGTCGCGGACGATCAACCATCACTATTCGATGACGGGAGTGATTCATGACCGGCACCAGGGAGAATCCTGATCAGAGTGATCGTTTCGAGGACCAGCTCGAACGGTTGGAGGCCATTGTCGCCCGGCTCGAGGACGATGCCGTCGGCCTGGAGCAAGCCCTCGATCTTTTCGAGCAGGGGATGGCGCTTGCCAAGGCGTGTCGGACCCGACTCGAGGCAGTCGAGCAGCGAGTCAGCCGTTTGCTCGAGGACGGAACCACCGAAGACATCGATGTGGAGACGTCGTGAACGAGGTGCTCGCACGCGAGCGCGACGCCGTGGAGGAAGCTCTTCACAGGATCTTGCCGGCGGCGGAAGACTGGCCGCGACGATTGCATCGCGCGATGCGACACGCCGTGCTTGGTGGCGGCAAGCGGGTCCGTCCCGTGCTCGCCCGGCTGGCCCATCGTGCAGCGGGTGGAGATCCGGATGACATTTCGGAGGCCGTTTGCGGGCTCGAACTCATCCACACCTACTCCCTCGTGCACGACGATCTCCCGAGCCTCGACGACGATGTTCTGCGCAGAGGAAGGGAGACCGTTCATGTCGCGTTCGACGAGCCGACAGCGATCCTCGTCGGCGACGCCTTGTTGACCGAAGGTCTGCTCACCCTGGTACGGTTCCCGTCGGGCAGGCGGTGGCGGGAGCTTCGGGTTCGAGCCACCGAGCTGGTTGCGGATGCTGTGTCCTCGACCGGCATGGTGGGCGGCCAGATGGAAGACCTCGAGGCCGGGGGACAGGTTATCGACGAGGTCGATGAAGCGGAGAGACTCGGTGACGCGAAACGGCTCGAGCGCATCCATCGCAACAAGACGGGTCGCCTCCTCCAGGCCTCAGTCGAGGTTGGCGCCGTTCTCGCCGGCATCGGCGACGAGCGGCTGGAGAACTATTCCCGTTACGGCGCCCGGCTGGGCCTGGCGTTCCAGGTGGCCGACGATGTGCTCGACGCTACTGCGACCGCTGAGGACCTCGGCAAGAGTCCGGGCAAAGATGCCGCAGACCACAAGCTCACCTGGGTGACGTTATTCGGCCTGGCGGCGACCCGAACCAAGCTCGCCGAGCTGGAGAAAGAGCTCGTGGAGCTCGCCACCGTTGTCGAGGGGGCGCCAGGGGACCTCGCAGAGCTGGCGCAATTCGTCTGTCGCCGCCACAGCTGATTGCCGGTACATAATGCGGGCTAAAATAGTTTTTGCTCTATCTTGGCGTTCTTCGCGTCTTGGCGGTTCAAAAACCAACCGCTGCGGTGGGCATCAACCTGAGCTGTGGGGAGACTTTTGTTGCGGGTGAACGTTAGCTGGTGGAACGGCGGGCGGGCAGTCTTTCTGCTGCTCCTCGTTGCCCTCGGTATTCGCGCTTTGACCCAGGGGTGGGATGCCGGGCTGCCACCTTCGCCCCACCCCGACGAGCGCCAGGTCATCATGGTGACCGAACGGCTCGATCACTGGTTCGGGGACCCCGAGTTCTTCGCATACGGCTCGCTGCATTTCCAGGCCATCCGCCTCGTCTCTTTTCTCAGCGGCAATCACCCGACCTGGGCCGACCTCATGCGCGGCGGTCGACTCCTGTCGTTGGTGGCAAGTCTCGCCGCCATCGTCCTGGGCTGGTGGTTAGCTCGTGAGGCATGGGGTCGGTCGGCGGGCATCCTGTTCCTGCTCCTCGCCACCTGGATTCCATTGCACCAGCAGCTGTCGCACTACGCCACAGTGGAGGCTCACCACGGGTTCTGGGTCATGGCGGCGCTGGCAGCTGCTTTCCAGCTCGCAAGGCAATCGTCCTGGGCATGGGCCATGGCTGCGGGCGGTGCTGTCGGCGTATCGCTCGCCGTCAAGGTCTCATCACTGGGTCTTCTCCTCCCCCTTGCTGTCGCCCTTGCGATGGTGGCGGCGCGAGGCCCTGTCCGCCGTGCTTTCGAGCTTGCGGGCGTCGCTGTGTTTGCAGTCGTCGGCTTCTTCTGGATTGCGCAACCCTGGGCATACGCTGGTGCGCGTGTGCCCCTGCGTGCTCTCGGAACGGCCCTTTTGGTCGTCGCGCTCGCCCACCTCAGCGGTTGGTTTTCGGGACGGTGGGCACGCCTCTTCGCGATAGCGGCGGGCATCACCCTGGCAGTTGCTCTTGTGTTTTCTCTGGCACCCTTCCTCGAGGTTGGCCCTGCGCTCGAAAGCTCATCGGCAGGGGTTTTCGACCGTGCGAACCCGGCCTTCCTCGAGGGTGTCGGGCAGCAGATCGCGATGGTCACCGGAGTCGCAGACCTGCCATACGTGCGTATCTACGCAGGCACGATTGCCGGTCTCTATCCGCTGCGCGAGCTCTCTCTGTGGGCGTGTGGCCCGGCGCTGATGATTGCATTTTTGTGGGGCCTCTGGCGGGCCGTTATCGCACTCGGACGGCGTTTCTGGCGGCTGGTCGAAGGCCAGTGGAATGACGCTTGGCTGCTGCTTCTCCTGCTTGTGGTGTGGGTCGTGCCGATGGGGCTCAGGTTGGCAACTCTGGAGGTTAAGTTTATCCGCTACTGGGAACCTCTGCTCCTGCCGATGGTTCTCGTCGCGGCCTGGTCTCTGACTCGGATGCGGCGGCGAGCCGCCCTCTGGGCGTCCGCGGCGGCAGTCTTGCTGACCATGCTCTGGGGCGTTGCCTACCTGTGGGCATTCGCCGAGCCTCACCCTTTCGGGACCGCCTCGCGCTGGCTTCGAATGGCCAGAGACGAGAGTGCCGTCGTCGCCTGGGAGCACTGGGACGAAACATTGCCGTGGATCGCCGGTCCGCGGTTGATTCTCGAGAGCTACAACTTGCCGGACGATGAAGCCAAGATCCGAGACTGGGTGGAGCAGCTGGGAGCTGCGGATTGGGTTGTGCTGACCTCGAATCGAATCCGCCGCACCGTGCTCGCCAACCCCCGCCGATACCCTCTCACCGGCCGCATTTACCGTCTTTTGCTTGCCGGTGAGGCGGGTTTTGAGGTTGTGGCGACCGCGTCGCGGGGTCCCCGGTTGGCTGGCCTGCGCTTGCCGGTTCAGGGTGCTGACGAGAGCTTCGTCAATTACGAGTTTCCGCGGGTCGTCCTGCTTCGACGAGTCGCCGAGCTGGACGTCGAGAGGCTCATTCGGCGAGCCCACGAAACGCTGCCCCGACTCGACGGCCTCGACGCCGCCGACCTCGAGGATCTTTTCGTCGAACCCGCCGCGCGAGTTCCTCGGCCGCCCGGCGCCATTCGCCAGTGGGCGGACTGCGCAGGCTGGGTTGCTTTCTTCGGCGCGCTCGGCATCGTTGCCTGGATCTTGCTCCTGCCCTTGCTGGGATCGTGGCCGGATGCCGGCCTTGGTCTGGCCCTGGTCACCGGGTGGGTGGGTGCGGCGTGGCTTTTTTGGTTCGGCGCGCGGCTGATGGGTCTCCCCGTCGGCTCGACATCGGCGACATCGGTAGTCCTTGTGGGCATGGCGATTGGCGTCGGGGTGGCTCTTGTGCGCCGAAATACCGTCCTTCATGTCCTTCGTACGCGCCAGCGAGGTCTCACCGGAGTCGTTGCCGTCGTCGTGGCAATTTTTGCCTTTTTTCTTTTCGTGCGCGCCTTCAACCCGGCCATCTTCTGGGGCGAGAAACCCATGGACTTTTCGTTCTTCAACGCCTTCGTACACTCTCCGGCCTGGCCTCCCGGTGAGCCGTGGATGGCGGGCGAGCCGCTGCACTATTACTACTTTGGCGAGGTGCTCGCAGCCTTCCCGACGCTGGCCACCGGGGCGGACGAGGCGGTGGCCTACAATCTGATGTGCGCGACGGTCCCGGCCCTGGCGGCTGCACCCCTCCTTGGATTCGCCCTACTCGTCGCCCGCCGTGGCAGGAGGCGGTGGTTCTTCATCCTGCCGGTGACTGTGCTCCTGGTCGGCAACCTCGCTTGGCCCTGGCTTTTGGGTCTGGCGCGACAGGCACGCTGGTTTGACCTGTGGTGGGCCACCTCGAGAGTGGTTCCCGGATATGCCATTGACGAGTACCCCTTGTGGACGGCGCTCTTTGCCGATCTTCATGCCCATTTCATCGCTTTACCTGTTCTCATCGCAGCCCTTGCCTGGGCGTGGGTGGCGACGGTCGTAACGGGGGGAAGGTGGTGGGCCGCGGCCGGCTTGTGCGGTGTCACCGTCGGTGTTCTGGCTGCCACCAACCCGTGGGATGTGCTCCTTTTCGCGGCCGCGTGTTTGCTGCTCCTCACGGCGGGGCCCCGGCGACTGCGTTCATCCGCTCGGTTGGTGGCTGCGGCAGTGCTCAGCCTGGTTGCGGTGGTGCCCTTTCTCGTCGAGATGTTTTCGTGGTTGAGGGGCGCAGGCGTCGCCGGGAGGCCGTTGGTATTTCTGACCCGCGATGACTTCGCCCCGTGGTGGGCTGTTCTGCGCCACTTCGGTTTGTTTTTACTCCCCCTTCTGGTGGCCGCAGTGGTTCCCATTCCGCGCCGTCCAGTGGTCCTGTCCCTACTGGTCGCAGGAGGCGCGAGCCTTGGTTTTGCTTTCGGATCCACTGCGGCGGCATTGGCGCTTGGTCTGGCCGTGATTTTCTGGTCGGCAGCCCGCCGGGCTGGTGATCGGTGGATGGCGATGGCCTGGACCCTGGCGTATTGCGCCGTGCTGGGGGTGGCCTTTGCCGAGCGCTTCACCATCCTGGATCGTATGAACACGGTGTTCAAAATTTACGATGGCGTGTGGCTCTTGCTGGCGCTGGCGCTTTCTCTCATCCTTCTGAGGACCCGGGCGCCGTATTCGAAGGTTGTGGTGTCGGTCTTTGCTCCACTGCTCGTGATCGCTGCGGTCAATTTGCCGCTGGGGGTTGTTCAGGGATTGGTGCAGCCGCGAATCCTTTCGCCGCGGCCGACCCTTGACGGTCGAGCTTACCTGGCGGCGAGCCCTTCCGATTTCTTCCTCGTCAGTATGCTGCGTGGCGCCGCTCGACCCGGCGATGTTGTCGCCGAAGCTGCTGGGCCGAGCTACCGGCGATTCACTCGGATCGCCATGCACACCGGTCTCTCGACCGTCGTCGGTTGGGAGTGGCATCTCCGTCAACGTGGTCAGGACCTGCAGAAGATCATGGCTCGTTTCCACGATCTCGCAGAGCTCTACTCCGGATCGAACCCGGAGGTTCGCCGTGCCGTGCTGGACCGCTACGAAGTGGACTGGGTGGTCGTCGGCGACCTCGAGCGTGAGACCTACGGCCTCGAGGCCGAAGACCCTCTGACCGGAATCCCCGGGGTCAGGCGGTGGGCTGCGCGGGACGGAGCGATTCTCTATCGGGTACTAAAACCTCAGGCCCAACCACGCCGCCAACTTCGGCGCCACGTCGATGGCCCGGATCTCCTCCATTCGACCCTGTCCTGCGGGCCCACCTCGGGCCAGGAAGATGCCGCACATCGAATCGTGCCGGCTGAGATAGCCGTGCTGGCCATAGTAGCGGCTCGGCCGAATGACATCGCCGTCGAGACGCGAGGATGCGGCGTAGCCCGGTTTCAGAAAAACGACCAGGTCGCCCGAGTTCGGGTGGTGCAAACCGAGGGTTCTGAGCTGTCCCTCGGAAGCGACCATCTCGACCACTGGTTCACCCTCGACGCCGATGTCGGCGAGCGCTCGCGCCGCTCGGCGCAGGAGGTTGGGCCCGTCGGCCTCGTCGACAACGCCTTCGGGCTCGCGTCCTTTGAGGTTGAGGTAGATGTGGGCGGAAGCCCCTCCCGTCATTGCGGCCATCGGCGTCGTGGTGGCGATGGTCGATCGGCCATTTCGGTCCTCGACCTCTACGAGGCCGACATCGGCCAGGGCTCGATTGATGAGCACCTCGTCGTGAATCTCCGCCAGACCGTGGTCTGAAACGACGACGAGTACGTCGTGCTCGGGATCGACGCCGGACCACAGGTTGGCAACCGCAGCGTCGATCGACCGGCCAACGCGCTCGAGGGCGGTTCTGGCTGCGAATTCCCTGCCCTCGGACCACGCCCACTGGTCACGATTCCTGATCAGATTGGCGTGCAGGAACTCGTCCGGGCTCGGGTAGTAGGCGGCGAGAAAATCAAATGGCTCGTGCTCCATGACCCAGGCAGCGATGGTTTCGAGGTAGCGGTCCAGACGTTCGACCTGCTCGAGGTAGGTGTCGAGATCAATGCCGTTGCCGGCGTCCTGCCACCAATCAGCAAGAAGGGTGCGGTCGGGCACGCCGGGCCACGGCCCGACCAATTCTTGGAGCTGGTCCGCAAAATCCTGTGGATAGGCAGTGAGGCGATTGAAGGCGCCACGGTATAGCGTGACGCCTCCGTTCAGCTGGTTCAACGCCAGGACCTTCGACCACGCACCGTAGTTTCGAGAGCCGCCGTCGATGGCAGTTTCAACGACTGCCTCGAACCACTGCCTTTCCTCCAGGTAAAGCCATGAGGTCTCACCAGCCTGCCGAAAAGCAATCGTGTCGTATCGCGGTCTGCCGTCTGGCGTCGCATCGAGCACTGCGAGCTCGAGCACGACGAGCTCGCCGGTCTTGGCGCTGACGGGCAATGTCCAACCGAAAGCGTCGAGGCCATCCAGTGGTGGCAGCTCGTCTTCGGGCGTCGCATCAACCGGGTCGAGCTGTACCAGCTGAGGTCTTGCGATTGCGGGATCGGGCCACGCGATGCCGAAATCGCCACTTCGTTCCCGGTTCGTGGCGTCAGCCCCCGGCCACAGCAAGACCCCGGTCCGCAGACCGGCATCGCGCGTGCGCTGCCACAGGGGCTTGACCCCGAGCGGCGCCGAGAACCCCGAGGCCCACTCGGTCACCGGCCTGCCGCGGATGCGGAAGCTGTTGCCGACGATACCGGTCTGAGTTGGCCATGCACCGGTGATCAGGGTGGCGTGGTTGACCGCGGTCAGCGTCGGGTTGGCCATGCGTACACGATCCGCCATGACGCCGCGATTTGCCATCCCGGCAAGGCCGCCAGCACTGACGACGGTGGGCTCGGCCAGCCAGCTCTCGAGGAGATCAGCTCCGAGCCCATCGAAGGATACGAGCACCACCCGCTCAGCTTTGCGCGGTTCGGGAGCGCCGCTCCGGCACGCCGCAATCGCGAGACCGAGCGTGACCAGGCCGATTACGACGGCCCATGTGCACTTCGTGCTGTTCTTCATTCGGCTAACCCCCGCACTCGACCACCCGCGCAGCCGGCCAATCACCACGCAGCCGTTTCGAGGCCTTCTCGGCGTCTTTCTCTCGATCGAAGGGACCGACCCGTACCCTGTCGAGACCGTCGGGTCCCTCCATGACAACCGCCGACTCGCCGGCGTCGTGCAACCGTTGCCGTGCCCGGCGAGCGTTGGTGGCGTCCCCGAAGGCGCCGACCTGGACCCAGAAGCACGCCTGCTCGTTTTCGCCAGCGGTCCGCGGTACTACGGGAGGTTGGTCGGGATTCTTCGGCTCGTCGTGATCTAGAACCTTCAGCTTGACGGGCGCCACGCCGTCGAGATCGAGGCGGATGACCTTCGCCGCCGCGTAGCTGAGATCGATGATGCGGCCCTTGATGAATGGACCACGATCGTTGATGCGAACCTCGACCTCGCCGCCCGTGTCCCGCCGGGTGACGCGGACCACGGTGTCAAAAGGTAACGACCGGTGGGCGGCGGTCATGTCGTGCATGTTGTAGGTCTCACCGGACGCGGCCTTTCGGCCGTGGTAGGGCTCTCCGTACCAGGAAGCATCCCCTTTTTCCGTCCAACCCTTCGGCCGTGGTTGTGTCGGTTCGGTGCCAACAGTTGCGGGTCCTCGGTGACCGCAGGCCGTCACCAGGATGATGACGGAGCATGCCAGCAATAACCACGGTCGCCGCATCAGACCTCCAGGTCTCGCGCCACCGGCAGCTCGCCGGCATCGCTGAGCAGAGGCGTTATGTTTTCGTCGAGGAACTCTGCGACCTGCTGCGGCGCGCGACCGACAAATGCTGCTGGATCGAGCAACGCCTCGAGTTCGGTCTGGGTGAGTGGAACGGCCGGATCGGCGGCGATGAGGATGAGGAAGGGGTTGTTTTCCCCTCGTTCGAGAACGGCCGTGGTAGCTGCTCTCGAGTGCACGCGCAGGCGTTCGTGCACCGCCTGGCGGTCGCCCCCACGGCGCACCGCTTCCATAAGGATCGCCTCGGAAGCCATGAACGGCAGCTCGACCATGAGGTTCGAGCGGATCATCGCCGGGAAGACCACCAGACCATCGGCGAGGTTGTGCAGGATGCGCAAAATGGCGTCGGTCGTCAGAAAGGCTTCCGGCAGGGCCATGCGCCGGTTCGCAGAGTCGTCGAGTGTGCGCTCGAGCCACTGATTGGCGGCGGTGTCGGCCGGGTTGCGGGCGACATTCATCAACCAACGAGCCAGGCCCCCGACTCGTTCAGATCGCATCGGGTTGGCCTTGTAGGGCATCGCAGAGGACCCGACCTGACTCTCCGCCATGGGTTCGCGGACCTCTTTGAGGCGGGCCAGGAGGCGGATGTCGGTCGTCATCTTGGCCGCCGATTGACCGACTCCGGAGAGCGCTTCGAGGATGAAGGTATCGACCTTGCGGGGGTAGGTCTGTCCGGTCACAGGGTAGATGGAGTCGAAGCCGAGCTTGGCCGCGACTCGCCGATCGAGGTCGCGGACGCGTTCATGGTCGCCATCAAAGAGGTCCAGAAAGGTGGCCTGGGTTCCGGTCGTGCCTTTCACCCCCCGGGCGCACAGTCGCGATTTTTCGAATCTCAGACGTTCGAGGTCGAGCGAGAGATCCTGCAACCAGAGGCAGGCTCGCTTTCCTACGGTCGTCGGTTGTGCGGGCTGGAAGTGGGTGTGGCCGAGGGTTGGTTCCGAGGCCCAACGCTCGGCAAAAGATGCCAGGGCGGCGATCACTGCGAGCAGTCTCTTCTCGACGATCGTCAGGGCGTCCCTGGTGATCATCAGCTCTGCGTTGTCGGCGACGAAGCACGAAGTCGCGCCGAGGTGGAGCACCGGCCGGGCCGCCGGCGCGCGGTCGGCAAAGGCGTGCAGGTGGGACATGACGTCGTGGCGGGTCTTTTTTTCGTACTCCTTCACACGATCGAAGTCTGATTCCTCGACAACGAGGTTCGCCCGCATCTGCTCGAGTGCTTCGTCCGGGATGTCGAGGCCCAGCTCGGCCTCGGCCTCGGCCAGGGCAAGCCAGGCGCGCCGCCAGCTCGTATATCTGTGGCGCGGGGAAAAGAGTCTGAGCATCGCAGCCGATGCGTATCGTCCGGCCAGCGGGTGGTCGAATCCGTCAATCGCGCTCATACAGTCCTCCAAGAGCCTTCAAGGAGAGTATAGTCCGCCCTTTGGAGGTCGATATGGTTCGCGTGACATCCGAAATTGGCCGATTGCGGCGCGTCCTCGTGCACGAGCCTGGACCGGAGGTCGATCGCATGGTGCCGCCGATGATGGAGGAGCTCCTCTTCGACGATATCCTCTTCGGCGGCCGGGCGCGCGAGGAGCACGCGCGATTCCGGCGTCTCTTGCAGCTCCTGGGAATCGAGGTGGTCGAGGCGCGCCAGCTGCTCGAGCAGGTGCTCGAGGATCAGGCCGCCCGCGCCTGGGTGTGGGATGTCTTGCGGCCGGATCTGCCGGTTGCGCACTTCCGCAGCTGGCAGGAGCTCGATGGCGCTGCTGCGGCCGCCGCCCTTATCGAAGGCATCACGGCTGTTGACGACTCCGACAGCGTTGAGGTCGCCGACCTCTTCGACCTGCCCCCGGTGCCGAACTGGTGCTTCCAGCGCGATCCCCAGATCATTGTTGGTTCCGGAGTCATCCACTCGGCAATGGCGACGACCGCACGCTGGCGGGAAGGTGTGCTCACCAGGGCGATTTTCCGATTCCATCCCAAGTATCGCGATGTCCCGATCGTTGCTGATCCTCTACGACCTGCTTGTGACAGCACACACCTCCTCGGCCTCCACCGGCCGCGTCTCGAAGGTGGCGACTTCCTGGTCCTGTCACCCGACGTGGTGGCGGTCGGTCTGTCCCAGCGCACCAACGCGCAGGCGATCGAGATACTGATCGAAGCGCTGGCGGGGAGAGAAGAAGGTCCGCGCTGGTTGGAGGTCGTCAAGGTGCCGGCGCGGCGTGCCTACATGCACCTCGATACGGTCTTTACGCCGGCCGATCACGGCGCGGCGCTCGTTTTTGCACCGGTCATCACTGGAGCCGGATCGGAGGCGGCGCCGACCTTCGAGGTCGATCTCCACTCCGGGCAGAGACAGCCGGTTGAGCGCGGCCCTCTGCTCGATGCACTCCGTGCTCGTGGTGTCGATCTCGAACCGATTCCGTGTGGTGGCGCCGACCCGATAGCAGCCCAAAGGGAACAGTGGACCGACGGCGCCAATACGATGGCGCTCGCGCCTGGGGTGATTACCCTGTACGACCGCAACCTGGCGACGGCCGACGAACTCGCCCGTCACGGCTTCAGGATCGTTGCCGCGAAGGATGTGCTGCTTGGTCGTGAAGAGGTCTCGCTCGATGACGGTGGTCGTGTATGCCTGCTGCTCGAGAGCCACGAGATCTCCCGGGCACGTGGCGGACCGCATTGCTTGTCCCACCCCCTCGTGCGCGACGACCTGGATTAGATCAAACTACGAGACGCCGGTCAGGCCGACCTCCGAGTACTGAGCTTTTCTGTGGTTATTCGCGGTCAGTTTCTGAGCTTGTCGTCACGTGTGGCGGCGCGGGGTGCTTGTCGACTCAGCGGCCGCTGGCGAGCCTCAGGTCGCGCCACCGGTCGTGATACCAGAGCCACTGATCGGGCCTTCTCCGGATCGCATCTTCGGTGATCGCCGAAAATCGCGAGGTGAGACCCTCGACGTCGTCGTCTGCTGTGACTTCCACCGGGGGGTCGATGACAATCGAGAAGCGGCCGCCACGTTCGGCATAACACCAAAGTGGAATCACCGGGGTTCGGGTCTTCAAAACAATGCGCGCCAAACCGGTGTGGGTGCAGGCAGGGTGACCGAAAAAGGGTACATCGATCCCGTCGCGCTCATTCGCCCGCTGATCGACGAGGATGCCAACGGTCTCGCCGCGGCGGATTGCGGCGATCATCGGCCGGGTCACGCCTCGCTTCGGCAACGCGTGGCTTCCGAACCGGCGCCGAAATGCCTCGAGCTCGGCCTCGAGCAAGGGGTTGTCGAGTGGTCGGTGAACGAACGAGAGCCGTTTCGGGACGTGCAGGCTGCACATCAGGCCCGCGACCTCCCAGGAGCCGAGGTGGGCTGTCAACAGGAAGAGGCCGTTCCCTTTCGCAACCGCCTCTTCGACCCGCGACCAATCGGCGTTGTTCACGTGGCCCTCGAGACCGGCGGGGTCGGTACGTTGGATCCGTAGCGTGGCCAAGAGACCACGACCAAAATGGCGTGCGACAGCGCGGCCGAGCCGGCGTCTTTCGCCGGCTGGAATCTCCGGGAAAGCGAGCTCGAGGTTGAAATCGAGCACCTGTCGGCGGCGGCCGGGGATGGCGTGGAAAAGATCCCCAAGGAGAGCCCCGAAGGGTTCAGACAATCCGGGCCCCGCTCGACCGACGGTTCCTTTTGCGAGTCGATAGGCGCCGAGTTCGACGCGGTTGCGCAGCTCGGATCGTTTCCATTTCATCTCAGGATCTCCGGTGTGAGTTCCCACAGCTGGTCCCAGGACCCGGCAAGCGGTTGCATGGTGATTTCAATCGTCCATGCGCCCATTTCTTTGGGGAGCTTGACAGCGTCCTTCGCCGTTGTTACGACGGTGGCGTCAAGCCGTCGGGACTGCTCAAGCACGCTCTGGACGTCGCCGGGCTCGAAGGGGTGGTGGTCGGCGAACCATCGATGGCCGGCGACCTGGGCCCCGAACTCGACGAGAAGGTCGAGGAATCCGCCCGGGCGCCCCACGCCGGCGACTGCGAAGACCCGCCGGCCGTAAAGAGCAGAGGGCGCGCGGTCTCCGTCCCGGGTGCGAAGCCTGTGCAGGACCAGTCGGGCGCCGAACACCGGCACACCCGGTGCGAGCTTGCGGACACGGTGTTCGATCTCTGGGGGAGGGGTTGTTGCCGTCGGAGGAAGCTTGGTGACAAGAGCGGCGCTTGCTCTTTGCAGTGCGATCAGGGGTTCTCTCAGGCGCCCTCTGGGGGGTAAGCGCCCACCGCCCCAGGGATCGCCGTTGTCAATCAATACGAGGTTGAGGTTGCGGGCGATCCGAAGGTGCTGGAAGCCGTCGTCGAGCACGAGCACATCGACCCCGAGCTGCAGTGCGCGGTCGCCGCCGCGGATGCGATTGGCGTCGACCACGATCGGCACGCCGGGAAGACGGGAGGCCAGCTCGAGAGGCTCGTCCCCCCCCCCTGCGGGGGCC
>RCNG010000375.1_pt1 | contig 19888 bp, 13 predicted proteins | sample 2041371 | NCBI WGS metagenome assembly RCNG01 (sample SAMN09708227, study PRJNA481090) | Marine sediment metagenome, whole genome shotgun sequencing project. | biome: marine sediment; feature: ocean; material: sediment; isolation source: Sewage treatment plant 1 marine sediment (STP1) ... | reverse complement strand
CCTGAGCGAGGGTTCCTTGGCGGTTGAGCAGGCCCAAATCGGTGCGCCACTGGCTCCCGAGGCTGCCGGCGGCATGCGCGGCGGCTGCGACCCAGCCCTGACGAATCTCGGTGTCCGAAATTTTCATCGGGATGGTCGTCGGGTCCTGGGTGCCGTTGTCAATGACTGAAGCATAGGCAAGAACGCCCCCGCCGGAGATCACGGTGACTTCGGCAGAACAGCGGAGAAGATTGGAACGACCGGCCAAAGTCGAGAATGGGCGGTTCTCCTGTTTGAGGATGCCTGGGCTCAGGGTCCGATTGACCGAGTGCAGCTGATTGCCGTCCCCGTCGTAGAGGGTGAGCCGAACCGTGGCACTCGTGTCCGAGGTGTTGAGGAGCCCGATGTTGGTTCTGAACCCCGAATCCTCCCGCAACTGCGGAAGGGTGGCCGACTGGCCGCTCGCCAGCGCTGAAGCGGGGTCGACTCCGTCCAGATACTGACCGAAGCTCCCCGAGCCTCCCTGGTTGAAGGTGCGGGATGTCACGAAGACATCCTGGTCTGACAGAATCTCCAACGCGCCCGAGGCGGTGAGGTTGTAGAGGCCGACCACGTCCTGCAGCAAGACACTCGATCCCGGGTTGACTGATCGGTTCAGGGACTGCACGGTGGCGCCGTTGTGGAAATCGATCCGTACCGAGGCGGCGGCGTCACCCGGGTTGAGGATCCCGAGATCGGTCCTCCACTGGCTTCCGAGGCTGCCCGCCGCGTGAGCGGCCGCTGCGACCCAGTATTCCTGGTTGAAGGTCGCCGAAGAACCCGAGATGGTGATCGTTCCGGTTTTTTGACAGGTCTGGCCGTCGGCCGAGGCGGTCATGGTCCAGGTGTATGAACCTGCTGAAGAGTAGGTGTGGGTCGGATTCCGCGTGGACGAGAGTGCCGAGCCGTCTCCGAAGTTCCAACTGTAGGCGGGTGCGCTGGAACAGTTGTTCGCCGTTGCCGAGGCGGTGAAGGAGACCGCTCCTCCGACCTGTCCGGAACCCGGCCCATTGGCAGAACAGGTGAGGGTGCAGGTACTCGCTGTGGTCTTGGTCACCGTGACGTTGTCGATGTAGATGCCCTCATCTGTGGTCGATCCGTCGGAAATAAATCGCAGACCGAACCAGACCTGGTCAGCTCCGAGGGCGGAGATGCTGGTGATTTCGGTGACATCGAATGAGGACGGGCTCCATCCCTGGGTGTCGCCGGTGGTGTTGAAACCGGAGAAACTGGAGCCGTTCACCGAGATTCCATAGAAGAGATAGTCAAAGAACGTGTTGCCGTCTGCGGGCTGGGTCTTCATCCAGAGATCAAATGCGATGGAGGCGGAAGTCGCATCAGCGAGCGAGAACGGCCCGATGATCATCCACGTTTCCATATCACTGAAATACGGTCCGCCCTGGGGCGCCGGGTTGGTTCCCCCACCGGCGCAGTACGCGCTACGGCTGCCTACTGAAGCGCGATATGTGGTCTGGCCCCATTCACTCGCGGTCGATGACACGACCTGCCATTGACCGGGGAACGAACCCTCGAACGAATCACTGAGAACGGTCTGCGATGCCTTGGGAATCGCAGTGGCTCCCATCTGCTCGCCAGAGATAGACACCATCTCCGGTGGGATTGTCTGCGTGCCCGGTTTGGTCGTCACGAGGCCTTGGGCGCCGAGACTCGACGCGATTGCGAGAACCGTAGCTACGATGAAAGTGGAACGAATTGTCATGAGATCCTCCAGAAAAGTGCGATAAATCGCGTCTCGAGTCTAGCACTGTCTTATTGATTCTCATTTCAATACAGAATCAATAGATCAAGTGTCAGCAGTGGCGTCAGAGCGACCGGATCGTCTTGATTCGACACAAGAAAGGATCCGTGTGTGGGAGGAATGAACAACAACCCGACACGAAGGAAATGACTCTCGGTGAACAGCCGTTGATGCCACCCCGAATCGCGGATTCGAAGCCGAGGTTACCGGCTGAGGACCAGCAGACGCTCCTCGGTGAGCTCGCGGGTGGTGTAGGCCGGGCCCTCGCGGCCGACGCCGGAGTTCTTGACCCCGCCGTAGGGCATGGGATCGGTGCGCCAGGTAGGTACGTCTCCCTGAATGATGCCGCCGGCCTCGATTCGTTGCCAGGCTTCCTGAATCTTGCTCACGTCCGAGGTGAAGACCCCGGCCTGGAGTCCGTAACGCGAGTCGTTGACCATGTTGAGTGCTTGCGCAAAGTCCTCATAGGGGTCGAGACAGGCCACCGGTCCGAAGACCTCGTCGGCGACGACGGGCTGATCCGAGGGCGCCTCTTCGATGAGGGCCGGCGAGATGACGGCGCCATCACGGTCGCCACCGGCAAGCAGCCGGCCGCCGGCGGCAACGGCGGCGTCGATCCACTCGGCCACTCTGCCGACGTTGGACTCGTCGATGAGAGGACCGCAGATGGTGGCCTCGTCAGCGGGGTCGCCGTAGCGGATGGCCCTGGCGGCCTCGACCAACTCGCGCCTGAGAGCGATGTAGATGTCCTCGTGGGCAAGCACCCGCTGAACCGCAATACAGGACTGGCCGGCGTAGCCATAGGCGGCGGCGGCGATCTTATGCGCCACGGTTGTGAGATCACCGGCGTCGGGCTCCACGACCACGGCGGCGTTTCCACCGAGTTCGAGAGTCACCCGTCGCTTCCACGCGATCTCCTTGAGGTGCCAGCCGACCTCCATGGATCCGGTGAAGGTGAGCGCGGCGAATCGTTCGTCCGTGGCCAGTTTCTCGGCGTCGGAACCGCGCGAAGGAACAACGGCGAGGGCGCCCGGGGGAAGGCCTGCGGCGGCGAGCAACTCGGCGAGCATGAGGGCCGGGCTGGGTGTCTGACTCGCCGGCTTGAGCACCACTGGGCAGCCCGCGGCCACCGCGGGGGCAAGCTTATGGGCCACCAGGTTGAGGGGGAAGTTGAAGGGTGTGATTGCGAGCACCGGCCCCACGGGGACCCGGCGCACCAGGGCGAGGCGACCGTGACCCGAAGAGTATCCCGCGAGGTCGCGCGCCTCGATTTCGGGGTGGCGGGCGACGGCGGCGGCCTCAGTCAGTGTGTCGGCACAGCGGTCGGCCTCGATGAGGGCCAGTCGGATCGGTTTGCCGGCTTCTTCGGAGATGGCGGCGGCCAGCTCGGCCCGGTGTTCGAGGACCAGAGCGGCGGTCCCCTCGAGAATGGCGGCGCGTTCGGATGGAGGCAGAGCCGCCATCTTTTCGGCGGAGCGCTCCGCGGTCGCCGCAGCTTCCTCGAGGATCCTCGGACCACCACGGGCGACCCGAGCGACCTCGCGGCCGTCAAAGGGGGAACCAACGGTGATGTGATCGTCACCATCGAGCCATTGTCCATTGAGGAAGAGCTGCATTTCGCGCATCGCACACCTCCGGGGACATGGTAGCAGTGAGTGAGGAGGTGAGGGGTTGAAGGTCAATTATGAATTTCGAATTATGAATTATGAATTTTGGACATGCCCGGACAGGCTCTATCCAGCGAGCGAAGCGAGCGCTCACCTCCTAACCCCCTAACATCCTAACCCCTTGCGTGATATCCTTCTCCGATGCGTCCTGTTGCGCTCCTGACCGACTTCGGCCTCTCCGACCACTATGTCGGCGTGGTCCATGCCGTGCTCGAAAAGCACGCGCCCGGGGTCCCCCGAATCGACCTCGACCACCTGGTGCCTCCGGGTGACATCTGGGAGGCTTCGTTCCAGCTGCGCTGCGCCTGGCCCCACCTGCCCGCCGGGTGCGTCGTCATGGCGGTGGTTGACCCCGGCGTCGGGACCGATCGCAAGGCCCTCGCGCTGTCCATCGGTCGCCGTTTTCTGGTGGCGCCGGACAACGGGATCGCGGCATCCCTCGGGCAGGCGTCCGAGGCGGTGGAAATCGACTTCCGCGCCATGGGGCTGGCCGAACCTTCGAGGACGTTTCACGGCCGCGATCTCTTCGCCCCGGCCGCCGCCTGGTTGGCCCGAGGAGAGGAGCTCGAGAAATTGGGCGAGAAGATCGATTCGGGCCTCCTCGTGTCGTGCCCGTTGCCCAATCCGGAGCCCCTGACCTCGGGGTATCAGGCGACGGTGATCTCGGTGGACCGGTTCGGCAATCTGGCGACCAATCTGCCCGCCGGCTCGGTGGGCGAACACGCCACGGCGGCGTGGTCGTCCGACGGAAACGCACGTCGCGTAAATACCTACAGCGACGCCGAGGGCGACGAAGTGGTACTGCTCGAAGGGTCCGCCGGTTTCCTCGAGCTGGCGGTCAATGGTGGGTCGGCGGCCATGGCCACCGGGCTGAGGCGGGAAGATTCGGTGCGGATCACCCACACCGACGATGGGAGCGGCTGATGGCGTATGGCTGGGAAGGCGACAAGGTGCGGCTGGTGCCGCTGGACAAAGAGAAGCACCTGGAGAACGCTCTGCTCTGGTTCAACGATCCCACGGTCACAGCCTGGTTGGAGACCGGGGACTGGCCGCTGACCAGGGGGACCGAAGAGGAGTTCTTCCGCGCGGCCGAGCGGCCGGACAAGGGCAGTGTTCAGTTCGCCATAGAGACCCTCGACGGTGACCACGTTGGGTTCTCGGGCCTGCGATCCATCGACTGGCAAAGCCGGGTGGCGGTCTCGGGGAGCGTCATCGGGCGGCACGATCTCTGGGGCGGCGGGCTCGGGACGGGCTCGGCTCAGGTACGGTCGCGGTACGCCTTCGAGGTGCTTGGCCTGCGGATGCTCATCGCCACCGTGATCGCCGACAACGAGCGTTCCATGAAAATGCTCCAGGCCGCCGGATACCGCGAAGTCGGCCGGGTACCGGGCCGCTACTGGAAGCGGGGAGCCTTCCGAGACCAGGCGATTCTGATCCTCGAAAACCCCTCCACGACAGCCTGAGAGCTCGAGTGACGGCGTTGTCCGCTCATCGGCTTCTGCCGGTGGTCACCCTTTAGTCTGGACGATGCGGCGTCGCAGGGCCTCTCCGACCAGCCGCCCGAGGCGTGACACCGTCGCGCATGGGATCTTCAGAGGATGCGGGTTGTAGTAGCGGGGTTCGACAAGGTCGTCGTCGGGCTCGACAATGCCCTTTTCGATGGCCAGCCGGTGGAGCTCGGTGTGTGGGTAGATGCGCATGGTGCTGAAGGAGAAGCGGAGGTCCGCCGCCAGCTTCAAGCGCAGCACGAAGGCCAGCATCCGAGCGAAGGTCAACGGAGTTTCGCCGGGGCCGTTCATGAGGAAGGCGCACTTGTAGGGCAACCCGATCTCGCGGCACATCCGGTAGGCCCTCTCGAGCTGAGCGGTGGTGAGGCCCTTCTGGTAGGTCTTCAGCGTTGTCGAGTGGCCGCCGTCGGGCCCGAAGATGGCAAGATCGCAGCCGGCATCGCGCGCCAGTTCGAGCTGCTCGCGATTGGTGAATGCCTCGTTGAAGAAGGCAAAGAAGCGGATGTCGAGATCGCGTCGAATGATCTCTCGGCAGATGCCCTCAGCGTGCCCCGTCGGAACATTGAATATCGAGTCGCACAGGAAGAACTCGCTCGCGCCCTGGTCCGCAACCTCCTGGATTTCGTCCACGACCGCCGCGGCCACCCGATTTCTCAGACCGTGACCGTCGAGGTAGGGGTAGGTGCAGTAGACGCAACGGAAGGGGCATCCGCGCTTGGTCTGTACCCCGATACGACCGCCGCGAGCCACATAGTCGGCGACTCTGAAGAGCGACCGATCGGGCGCCGGCATGGTGGCGAATTCTATCTGGGGGCTGTTGACGCCGATCTTGACTGCGCCGTTTTCGCGGAAACAGATCCCCTGGACGCGATCGGGGTTGTCGAGGTTTTCGAGGAGTGCCGGCAAGGTGGTTTCAGCCTCGAAGACGACACCGAAGTCGATCTCTTTCAGACGTTCCATGATGGCGGTGGGGAAGAGGGAAAATCCCGGGCCTCCGACGACGATTCTGGCGGACGGGACGCGCTCTCGAATCTGGAGGATGCACCCCTCGAGGGTCGGGAAGTAGGAATGGCCGTCGTAGGAGGCTGACGAGTCGACATTGCGAATGGAGATGGCGACCACCTGGGGCTTGAACCGGGTCAGGGCCCGAATGAGCGCGCCATCCGGGTCGCTCTCGAGCTGGAGATCACAGCCGCGGAGATCGTGGTCAGAAAGCGTTGTCGCAATGTAGGCCAGTCCCAGGGGGTAGATCGGCACCTCCGGTCGACCGGGATGCGGGTTGACGAGGAGCACTTTCATGATTGCGGGGCCTCGACGTCTGGGGGGGCTGTGACGGCGTCGCCCATCGATTCGTTGGGGGAATCCAGAATGACCCGCACCTGTATCTGACCGACTTCGGCAAGCAACCGGTAGTCGTCGTTGATCAAGCGATGGAGCTCGGGGGCGAGCCTTTCCAGGCGATAGTCCTCGATGGGAATGATCGGATCCGGGCTGTACACGACAAGTGGGGTTCGCGCGGTTCGAATGCTGTCCACGATTTCGTCAACAGGGTTTGTCGCAAAGATCGCCGGGAAGGCGAACGCAGGTGCGATGATCGGGCTCGGCCGCTGACTCAGGTAGTGCAGGATCTTCGGAAGAGCACTGATCAAGAGGGTGTCGCCGTTGTTCGAGTGTGTCTGGATGATCGAAACAAGATCGGCTAGGTCTTGCCCGACCTTGGGCTTAACGTGGAGGGTGCCGTGAGGATGCGCCAGGGGCACGGTGTCGGTGGCGATTCGAGTGCCGATGCTGCCGATGAAGGTGTCGGAGCTGCTGAGGCCGTACCCCATCACCAGAATCGACCAGATCCAGATCAGGACGGCTGGAGCCAAGGCGCGGACGCGACTGACGGGCGAGGTGCCACTCTTGGTCGTTTGTGCCGTCAGGTGGTGCACGATCACCGCTAGTAGAATCCATACGGGAGCCGCATTCTGCACCAGGTGGGCGAGATCGAGACGTACAGCCCACTTTGCGAGGTTCAAACCCCCAACCAGAGTGACGCACATCAGGGCGGCCCTTCCGTACGGGTCGCTTGCCGGTCCGTGTTGCTTCCACACCAACCAAAGTGCACCCATCAAAATGGGAACGAGTGCCACGTACATCGAGAGGGTCAGGGCGACCCCGGGGTGGGTTGCAAAGTGTTGGAGCTGAGCAATAAAGACGCGAGATCCCGGTGCCATTGAACGGGCAAGACCGGTGTTCTGACCGAGAAGCTCGAGCGGTGAGATCCGCCAGAGGAAAAAAACGACCAGCAGCCATCCACCGACGAGCGTGAGCCCGACGAGGCCGTTCCAGGCCAGGGCCCGAGACGGCGTGTGGGGACTGGCCGTACCTCCGTAGCGGGCCTCTGGAAGGGTTACAACGAGAATGCCCCACGCCACGGCGCACAAGAACCCCGTGTAGGGATGAAGAGCGAAGGCCGCGACGAAGCACAAACCAAGCCAGACCGCGTCCCGCCATCGGCTGGAATCGAGGGCACGCAGCATGGCGTGAAGACAGAGGCACAGTCCGAAGGCGACCGGGGCCTTGTGCCACGGTCCGGGCAGGGCCAGGATGAACAGCGTCGGAAGCAGTGCCCAGCGCAGGGGAAGCAGGCGAATACCGATGAGGAACACCAGTGCGAGAGTCGCCGCTCGAACCACAACCCAGACCAGCCGCACCGTCTCGAGGTCTGGACCCGATGATGGCGAGAGCCACGCCAACAGGAGGTACTGGAGTGAGAAATGCGTCATCCTCGAGGCGTCCATCCGACCCTCCTGCTGAAGCCGGATCCCCTCCATCAGTACGCCCTCGTCAAACGGTGCAAGACCGTAGTCGTGGTAGGAGAAAAAGAAAAGGCCGGACAGAACGAGGATCAACAGGCTCATGGCGGCGAGCCTGCCCCGTCCGGGCAGCGTAGGCTCAGTCGTGTGCATCGACTCCGTCTTGGCGAGCCCGATCGAGGCTGAGGTGGAGGCGTTCACGGGCGACATTGGCGTCGGCGCCGGCGTCGTTGATGCCGATGTCGGTGGCGACCTCGCCCTTGCCGCAGTTGGCGGCAATCTGCTGGTCATGGATCCAGGGGTCGCAGGCGGTGATGAAGCCGATGAGGATGATCCGACGTTTGATCTTCGAGAGATCGAAACCGAAGAGCAACATGAGGCTCAGGATCCCGCCGTCAATCAGCAACGGCCACCCACCCTTGCGGAGGATGGCGAGCACGCTGTGGAAACCGAGATAGGCGGTGGCGAGCCAACGCGAGCGTTTGATGAGGCCGCGGAATCGATCGCAGCGGCGTTCGAGGTACTCCAGATCGATGAAGTCCGACACCGGTCGATAGCCGTTTCGGTCCCGCACCACCATGTAGTGATGGATGTAGAAGCACTTGCGGACCCTGAAGGCGGCGAGCAGAGCGAAGTAGAGCTTCTGAAAGCGGCCAACATCCCTTCGGTTGATCCGCCCGTCGGTGGCTCGCTCGAGGTCGTCGATGAGTTCGTCGGGAACGATGCACTGCTCGGCGAAATCCTCGCTGGCGCGGCCGAGGGGGCGGCAGCCGAGATAGAAGACTTCCTTGACGAAGGGGTGGGCGGCTGCGTAGTCGAGCACCGCCTCCATCTGGTTCTCGTTGAGGCCTCGCAGCACGGTCACCACGAGGTCGGTGGCCAGTTTGTGGCGCTCGAGGCCTTCGAGCACCCGCTGTCTGAGATCGGCCATGGGTTGGCCGCGGATCACCATGTCGTGGCCGTCGTCGAAGCCGTCGAACTGGAGATGGACCTCGTCCAGACCGGCCTCGACCAGTTGCTCGAGGGTCTCTGGATCGGCGATCTCGATGCCGTTGGTGTGGAGTGCGGTGATGTGGCCGTTGGCACCGGCCTCGCGAATAATTTCGGGAAGATCCCGGCGGAGGGTGGGCTCGGCGCCCATGAGATCGAGCTTCGCCCTCCCCCCGCGGCGTTTCAAAAAGCTCCGCAGGTCATCGGCCGAGAGATCCTCTTCGTTGTACTGGTCGGAGCTCGCCAGGCAGATGGGGCAGCGCATGTTGCAGCGCGCGGTCAGACGGATGATGAAGTCCCGCTGGGGCAGGCTCTCGGGCATCAGGTCGTGGTAGTAATCGAGCAGCTCGGAGTAGTAGCCGGGGTGTTCAGAGAGCAGGGCTCGGTTCACGCCGTGTTCGGGACAGTTCTTCTCGAGTTGGACCTTGCCGTCGGCGACGATGACTCGGGCGTCGACAACATCGACGCAGATGGGACAGGTCCCCCGGGTGACGCGGAGGACCTCCACGTCGCTGCCGTCGTCCCGGTCCGGCCGGTGGTCGTGCGGGTCCATCACGATCCTCGGCCTTCTTCGATGCGGGTCATGATCTTGTCGGCGAGGTTGAAGCTCGCCTCGATGCAGTGGTCCATGTTGTTGTACCAGAAACGACCCAGCCGTCCGGCGAGGACCAGATTGTCAAAGGCGGTCATCTCGGTGCGGAACGCCTTCAGCCGGTCTCGATATTCGAGTTCATAGATCGGGTAGGCCCAGGGGACCTTTTCGATCTCGCACCCTGTGACCTCGGCGCCGCTTCGCAGAAGGTTCTCCCGAACCATGTCATCGACAACACGGTTGAGGTGGGGTTCGGGTTGGCGATAGACCTCGCTGTCGGTGTTGCCACAGGTGACCTCGACGCAGAGGGAGCGCCGTCCGGCCGGTGTGTTGCCGGGGTCGAATGCGGCAGGGTTGCTCACCCGGGAGAAGATGATGTCGTCGGCGCCGTGATAGCACCACTGAAAATCGAACGGCGCCCCGTCACCGAGCATGATGTTGTAGCAGACGAGGGGAAGGTAGGAGAGCTCTGGTGGGGGTTGACCGAGACCCCGGGCCAGCGAGTGCATGGTGCCGGTCCAGATGACCTCGGAGGGTCGGATGAGTCGCTCGCCGACCTGCACTTCTTCAACCCGGCCGTTCGACGTGGCGAGCCCATCCACAGCCCGTCCGCAGAGTACTTCGCCTCCTGCCGACTCGAAGCGCTCCTGCAGATTCCTGATGAAGACCTCGCAGCCACCCTCGGGGTAGAGAAAACCCATTTCCGGTTTTCGCCAGGTGGTCAGCACGGTCCACATCAGCATCCACAGGCTTTGGATCTTGAGACGTTGGTCGATGATCGCCCGGTCGACTCCCGTCTTCGCCCAGTCCGGATGCGTCTGCTCGGGGGTGATCCCGAGGAACTTGGTCGAGTAGCCCTCGAAGAAGTTTCGATAGAGGGTCTGGCCGTACATGTTGATGATCTGGTCTTTGAAGGACTGAGCGCTGCTCTTCGGGAAGCCGACCATGAGATCGCGAACGACCGACAGGGCGATTCCCGGAGGAAATCTCAGCAGGGTGCGTGATGGGTGAAGCGGCCACGGGTAGAAGCGTCCGCGAAACTGGAGCTTGCTCGATCGATTGATCTCGCGCAGGTCGTCGCCCAGAGCCTGACGGATGAAGCCGTCGACCTGGGGGATGTAGGTGTGGAAACGATGGGGGCCGATGTCGAAAGTGAAGTCGTCATAGGTGAATGATCGTGCGAGACCGCCGAGGCGGTGGTCTTTCTCGATGAGGACCACCGGCAGACCACGTTCGGCCAGGAGCACCGCCAGGGTGATGCCGCTGACGCCGCCTCCGACGATGGTGACCGGACGGGTTTCGGTACTCATGAACGAAGAGCCCTGACCCAGTTCCAGCCGGTGCTCCAATCGAGGCCGAAGAGCAGGTTGTACTCGGAGAAACAGGTCGCCACGCAGGAGCCGCACCCGTTGCGGCCGATCTCGGCAAAGGCGTCGGCGAAACCGGTGTGGCGAACATTGGGCGCCTCGATCTCGTCGATGAAGAGTGAGCAGGGGTAGAGGCTGCCGTCAACATCGATGTTGCAGTAGAGATCGCCGGCCAGACACGGCGGCGCGCCCTTCAGTTGGGCGCAGCGCGTTCGATTGAAGTCGGGCCAGTCTCTGAGGTAACGGAGGAACTTGGTTGATGATGCGACCGGGGCGCCCTGCCGCTTGAGGTCCAGCAGCTTCGAGATGGTCTGACGAAGCTCTTCGTCGTCCGGTCGAAGACCGTTGCTGCTGCCGATGGTCTCGTTGTGGTGCAGCACCTGGAAGGTGGTCAGGAAGCCTTTCTCTTCTGCCGTTTCCAGCAGCCAGTCCACCTGGTCGAGATTGCGTCTGGTGAGAACGGTGATGGTCCAGAGAGGGACGGAGCCGCAGGCGTGCTCGATGCCGCGCATGGTGCGGTCGAAGGTGCCTTCGCCTCGGGCCGCTTCGTGGGCATCGCGATTGCCGTCGAGGGACACGTTGATGTGATCCACCGCTGCCAGCGCTTCGTCCCGCTGAGGAATCAGATGACCGTTGGTGTCCATGGTGACGAAGAGTCCTAGATCCTTGGCGTGTCGGACGATGTCGCCGATGTCGTTGCGCATCAGGGGTTCGCCGCCCCAGATACCGAGTCGTTGACAACCCATGTCGGCGGCTTCCACCAGGATTGTCAGGATTTCGGGCAGGGTCATCTCGGGCGCACCCCGCTCGGGCAGGCTGCAGTAGGCGCACCCTGCAGTACAACGGTCGGTCACCCCCAGCATGATGTTCAAGGGTTGGCGGGTTCCCAGGATCCGATGTTCGAGCGCTGCACTGACAAATCGCGCGAGATTCAGGACGCGGATGAAGGTCTCGCTTTCTTGGCATCACCGTCCGGGTTCGGCAATCGCTGAAGCCGGGCCGGCAAGCATTGTTTTGACAGCGTAGATTGGCTGAAAACACCTGTCAAACCGTGATCGAACCATCGGGTTGGTCTTGACGATCCTTGTGCTACGATCGGATTCGTCGGCGCCCGTCGTCTGGGTCCGGCAACCCGTGAGATGACCAATACCAACCACCACCCCCACCCCCACGCCACGCAGACGCCCTTCCCGGGGGCGCCTTCGGTCTTGCTCATCAACCCGCCCATCACCGATGCCCAACGACAGGGACCTCTCGGCCCGATCATCAAGAACCTTTACTTCAATTCACCACCGCTGGGCATCGCCTACATTGCCGCCCTGCTGGAGAAGCACGGCTTTCGGGTCCGGCTCATGGACGCGGCGGTCGAAGGCTTCACTCCCGCTGAAACGATCGCCGAAATCTGCGAATGGAAACCCAACGTGGTCGGGATCACGTCCAGTTCGAACTTCTTCTGCAACGCACTCGAGTTGGCGACCAACCTCAAGGCGGCGGCGCCGGAGATCGTGACCTTGCTCGGTGGGCCCCACGTCTCGGCCCAGGTCGAGCACGCCATGCGCCACTCATGTTTCGACTATGCCTGTGTCGGCGAGGGCGAGTTCACGACCCTCGAGTTGGTCCGTACGCTTGTTGATGGAGGTGATCCCGCCCTCGTTCAGGGGATCGCCTACCGTCGCGACGGCGGGATCTTCCGCACCGAGCCTCGACCACTGATCCGGGACCTCGACGTCCTCCCCATGCCGGCCCGCCATCTCCTGTCGCTGGATAAATACATCCCGCAACCCAACGACGGCCCCTATCTTCCGAAAATGGCCATGATCACCAGCCGCGGTTGTCCCTTCGGCTGCACCTTCTGCGATCACGGCACCTACGGCAAGACCTATCGGTCATTCTCGGCCCCGCGCATCGTCGACGAAATGGCGGAGATGGTCGACCGGTACGGCGCTCGCGACATCGCGTTTGTCGATTCGCTCTTCATGATCTCGGAGAAACGAGTTGCGGGGATTGTCGACGAAATCATGACCCGGGGCATCGAGGTCCACTGGACCTGCACCATTCGCGCCAACATCGCGACTCGAGAGCTGCTGGCGAGGATGAAGAAGGCCGGTTGCTGGCGGGTGCGGATCGGAGTCGAGTCCGGCAACCAGGATGTTCTGGATTTCATCGAGAAAGAAGTGACGAAAGATCAGATCCGCGAGGTGGTGCAGGCGGCGGATGAGATGGGGCTTCATCCCAAGGCGTTCTTCATGATCGGTCACCCCACCGAGACCGAGAAAACGATCCGCGATTCCATCGATTTCGCGAAGTCGCTGCCGTTGACCGACATCACCGTCCAGATCAACACTCCTCTGCCCGGCGCACCACAGTTCAAGTTCTTCGAGGAGCACGGCTCGCTGGTTTCCGACCGGCTCGAGGACTACACATTCTGGCAGCCGGTGTTCATTCCCGAGGGGCTGACCAAAGAGAGCATGGAGCGGCTTTTCCGTACGTTCTACCTTTCGTTCTACCTGCGGCCGGTGATCGTCTGGCGCCATCTGAGGATGCTTCGCCGCCCGTCGGATCTCCAACGCTATTTCCGCGCGTTGACCTTGATGTTCCGACGATTTATCGGGACCCGTGTCGACACCGTCTTTCACACTGCCGAGCAACAGCCACACGGCACCTACGAGCGCTTCGAGGAGCCATGACCGAGGGTCGGGAACGCGGGTCCGCACCCGGGGACAGAGAGTGAAACTGTCGGTCGTCGTTGGAGCGCTGATGGCGGCAACGACGCTGGGATGTGCTCCCGATCACGGTCGGCGTTCAGAGGACGCCATCGCGGTTGTCAACGGAGTCGAGATCGCGAGCGTCGATGTTGATTGTCTCGAACGATTGAGCCGTCGGCCCTCGGGCCTTGATCCTGCAGATCCTGCAACAGCTCCCAATCGGGCCGAGATTCTCGTCGAGGTCATCGCGCACCATCTTCTTGGCCGGGAGGCGCACCGGCGCCGGATCGAGATCAATGCCGGGACTTTGGCGGCCGACGCACTCGCGGCTGATATCGCAGCGGGGTTCGACCCGACCGAAGAAGAACTTCGTCTTTTCTACGACCAGCACCCCCAGCTCTATCTCCGCCCGGCTCAGATGCGGACGCTCCATTGTCGGGGGTCGCAGACCGACGTCGAATTTCCGATCGACATCGGGAGTCCCCAGCTCCTGAGCCTGTGCGATGAGGAGAGCGCGAACGACGCCGAGGGCCGAATCTGGGGCGATCTCGGGTGGGTCGAGGCAGGGTATGCGAGCTGGATGCGGTATGGCCGCTGGACGGAGGAAGGGGTCGGCAGCACCGCCGTCCGACATGATGACCGCGGTCGACCGCACGTCTTTCGCTCGATGCACTTTCGGCCGGCGGCGCGCTTCAGCTTCGACCAAGTCCGTGATGACTGCCGACTCCGTCTGGTGCAGGAGTGGACCCGGACCGAGCTACGGGGCCTGCTCTTTGATCTCGCCACCTCGGCCGAGATCAACGTGCTCGATGAGGCGCTCAGATCGGCCGTCAGCCCAGCAGCCGTTGCCCGTTGCCTTCCCGGACCTCCGTTGGAGATGCTTGTTGGAGACCCGGAGGCTCGGTTCCTCTCGGAGATGGTGAGAGTGTCCGGAGCCGCCTTTACCACCGGGTCGACCGACGAGGAGATTGACGTCCGGTTGGAGATTTGCCGCCAGTGGGTCGATCCCGCGCTCGGTGAAGGAACGTGCAGGCGATCGAACTACGAAGATGAGGTCCGGCGCGAGGTCACCTTGGGCAGCTTCTTCATCGATCGGGTCGAGGTGTCGTGGGACGACTACCATGCTTTTCTTGATGCGACCCGCCATCGGCCGCTGCCGGTGCACGGCAGTGGCGGCCCCGATCTGCCGGTGAGCAACGTCAGTCAGAGCGATGCAGCCGCCTACTGCCGTTGGACCGGCAAGCGACTACCGACCGCCGACGAGTGGGAGTTGGCGGCCAGGGGGGCCGAAAGCCGCCGGCATCCCTGGGGAAATGAAGCGGCGGACGGGTCGCGAGCGAATTTCTGTGACGCGCAGTGCGATCGGCCCTGGCGAAACACCGACCACGATGACGGCTATCCGCAGGTCGCACCACCGGGGAGCTACCCGGCAGGGGCGACGTCGGATGGGGTGTTCGATCTGGGAGGTAATCTTCGCGAGTGGACCGCCACCATCGAGGGCGACCGCGCTCACGTCAAGGGCGGCGGATACGAAAACGCCATCGACGATCTCATTGCGGCGGATGTTCGGCTCAACTTCCTCGACACCCGAGATCCGACCATGGGCTTTCGCTGCGCGGCGGATGTGCCCGGGCCGGGGGACTAGGCCATGGGCATTCGAGGAATCTTCCGGTTGCTCCTGCCAGCGGTTGTGTTGGGGATCGTGCCGCCGGCGGCGGCCGACCAATCGGGCTTTCCACCCGACTTCGATCAACCTGCTCAGGTCATCGGCGGCGCCGGCGGCGCTACCGAACGCAACGTGACGACCCTCCGGCATCTGCCGGTCATTATGGTTGCCGACAATGGGAGGGTTCACGATGACTGGCTCGGCGCCAACTGTGGAGTGGCTTCCGGGAGTGTCTATCGGGCCTTTCAGGATCAAGGGTTTTCGGCGCACGAGTTGTGGATGCTCGACCTGGTTTCAGCCGAGGGTCGGCAGCTCACCAGCCTGGAGCTGCGCACCGACAACCTCAAGGAGATGATCATCGCCGTCCTTCGCTACAGCGGGGCCGACCAGGTGGTGATCCTGGCCCACGGCGCGGGCGCGGTGGTGACCCAGGCCGCTCTGATCAAATACAACCTCTTCTATGCCGTGCACTCGGTGGCCTACATCGCAGGGCCGTTTCACGGGACCGATGCCTGCTCCATGGAGCGATGCCTCAACGGCCAGCCCCTGTGCTGCGCCTTGACACCGGGTTCGGACTTTCTCCGTGACGTGCTGATCCCCGAGGAAACGCCATGGATGCCCGATTCGGTGTCACGTGAAAGCTCCTGGACAACCCGTTATCTGACGGTGCGCAATGGTCTCCGATACGGAGATGCCTGGTTCACACGGAGACCGGAGTCGCCCGCACTTCTCGGCGCGATCAACCTCTCATTTCCCGATCTCGATCACGATGGGCTGCGGTGTTCGTCGTTGGTGCTCGATTCGGTGATCCCGTTTCTGACCGTCCCCACACGTCCCGACGACTCGCGTCGCGACGGGGACGGAGACGGCTTTCAGGGTTCCTCGGTAGGTGGGCCGGACTGCGACGACGGCCATCCCCAAATCTTCCCCGGCGCCCGTGAAATCTGCGGCGATGGCATCGACCAGGACTGCAATGCGGTTGATCTCTCGTGCCTGCCCGGTAAGGATCGGGATGTGCCGACCCATCGTCTGCCATCGGAGTGAACAATCACTCCTTCGGGTGCAACCGCGATCTGATAGGTTCTTCCAACTCTTCCGCGATCATGCGATGACCTTCCGCGCTGGGGTGGTTGTTGTTGGGGAAGCGTGCTCGAGGGTGGTCGATGATCGATCGCAGGTCGATGAACGACCCCTCCTCTGCGAGGAGATCGAATGTGCTCTGCAATGGATGGCGATGTGTGGCGTCGGAGCCGTCAGGCAGGTAGGCGACCAGGAACGGAACCCCCTCGCGCCGGCAGCTGAGGGCCATTTCCTCGAGGAGTCGAACGGTGATCTCGTTCTCCGCCTCGACCACGGTCTCCGAGTCCGGCAACCCGTGGACTTCCGGGTCGGCAAGTCCCTGCCAGACGACCTGGTCGTCGACGATCTCCACCCGAGGGTTCTTGAAATCGTTTTTCCGTTTGAGGGTTTCGAGCCAGCTCCGACGTAGCCAATTGCGCTGGCGATGGTGGTCGATGAATCCGTAGACGATCATCGCCGGTCGCTCCGGTTGTTCGAGTCGGTGGTTGAGTTTCAGCCACGCGTGAACCGTGCCCCAAGCCATGGCGCCGCCGTTCACGACTTTCAATCCGGAAAATTCTCTCTGAAGGATGGCCGGATAGGTCTGTCCGTCGGTGACGCCGTAGCCGAAGGTGAAGCTCCCGCCGAGAAAGAGGATCTCCGGCCCGGGGCCGGGTTCGGGGTCCCGACGGTTGCCGTCACGATCGATGTTGTAGCGAACGTCGAAGTTCGTGGGGTGGTGGTGACCACCGCTGCTCGAGGGGCGGTGAGACCAACCGAGGACGGGGTCGGACTGCCAGATTCCGATGGGGTCGGGCCCGAACCACCTCGCTCGAAGACCGACGATGTCGGAGGTGTCGACGACGCCTGTGGCCAGCAGGACCGCGGTCACTGTCCCGAGGGAAAGGACGGTGGCGCAGAGCGCCAACACCAGCTTTTTCCACCACATTGAAGTCAACCTCGCTCCTACGGAATTGTATAACAGTGGCTGGTGTAATCTCGGAGCTGTGTTCAACGACAACCACCCCGGCCCGGCGCTGCCGAATGCTCCGAGAAGATACGGAGCGCGCTGGGCGCTGGCCGTATTCACCTTAGTCTTCGCCGGCGCGGTGGTGTCCCTCAACGCGCTTCAGATCAGAGCGCTGGCCATCTCCAAAGGCATCGATCAGACCTATCTCCTGGAGGCGCTGGTCAATACCGTGCACGGCCGTTTCTTCGTCACCACCCACGCCATCACCAGCCTCGGTGGGTGGGGCGCCATGGATCACTTCTGGCCCGGCATGCTGTTGTTCGTGCCCCTGGTGGCGGTGGTCGAGCATCCCATTGTGCTCTACATCATCAACGCGGCGAGCCTCGCTTTGGCCGGGTTGGTCATTTTTGCAATTGCCCGTCGTGTGCTTGCCGACGAATGGTTGGCTCTTTTGTGTGCGCTGGCGTTCTGGACCATGCCGGAGGTCTATTACGCTGCGATCACCGGCTCCTGGCCCGAGGTCTGGGCAATGCCGTGGCTCGCGATGATGTTCATGGCTTTCTTCGAGCGTCGTCCGGTCCTGTTTTCAATCGCGGCGGTGCTTCTGATGTCCTTCATGGAGCAGATGCTGCTCTTCGTGGGTCTGTTCTCCGTTATCGAAGTCTTTGGCCGTCGCCAACGGTTGTGGATCGTCCTCCCCGTGGTCTTGTCGTCCTTGTGGCTCGGGATGCTTGCGGTTGCCGCGCAGTCTTTCGGGGCGAGTCGTCTCTTTGTCCATGAGGTCGGTCTGGAGTGGAGCCGGATCGCCGACTTCTGCAAGGGCCTCCTGCTCGACCCGAATCGGAGTCCGCTGGTCTTTCTCTCATTGGTCTTTCCGGTCGTCTTCGTGGTCGTGGCGCCGGTGATTGTCATCGTCATCATCTGGGGTTTCGATCTCGCCCTCATCCCGCTCAACGATGGTGTCCTCCGGTATGGGTTCTTTCTCTACGTGGTGATCGCCATCGGGGGAATCAAGGGGTTGCATGTCGTGAGTAGGGTCGCGGCGCGAAGGTCCGGGCAGCCGCCGCATCGGGTCGCCGGTTTGGTGCTCGCGCTGATCCTCGTGGCCCATCTCGCTGCGCTAGCCCGAATGGCGCCGGCGGAGCTGCCGCGCTACCAGGCAGACGAGGCCGACGATCTGGCGTGGAGCGTGATTCGCGAGTTGTCCCCGGAAGCGAGGGTCGCATCCAACCGGCAGATTTCCTACGCCTTTCTCGGCAGGGCCGAACTCTTTGTGGGGCTGTGGGAGTATCCGCCGCCTCTCAGGTTGAAGGAACTCTACTTCGATGAACGAAACGTGCCCACCGGGCGGTGGCTGGCGGAGGATAAGTACCCGGCCATGGGTCGTCACACTCCCGGCGTCTTCATCCTCGATCTCGATGAGGCCGGACGACCGGTGGTTGCCCGCGGTCTGTGGGTCGACAGGAACTTCCCGGTCCACATCGTCCGAGTTGCCGATGCAACCGGTGATGGGACTGTCGACATCATCGTGAAAGCGCCCGATGGAAGGATCGCTGTCTACCGAGGCCTCGGCTCGCTTGATTTCGAGCATGATCCATCGGTGCTCGAGCTGCCCGCACGTACCAGAATCGCGACTCCGTCGCCGCGGCATCTCCGGGTTTCGGGCGAGCGGCGGGAGGTCAACGGTTCCGGGTGGATCGAGCTTTCCAGCGATCGATCCGGGCTCATTTTTTTCTCGGGTTCAGGGGAGGACGAGCCCCCGACCGTGGTCGAACTCGGTGGTTTCATCGAGGAAGCCTCCATCGGCGATCTCGACGGTGACGGCTTGGACGAGGTGGTTGTCCTCGACAGCCGGCGCTACCGGTTATGGATTTTGGGGTGGAGCCCCGAGGGCGAGCTGACCCGGGCCGGACCGTTCGACGCGCCGCCGATCCCGACCTCGGTGACCATGGCCGATTTCGATGGGGACGGAGACGCCGAGATCGTGGTCACCAAGACTCAGATCATCTCTGATCTCGATGCCTTCAATCGATTCCTCGATCACGAGGAGATCGATCATATTTTCTGGTACGGCGACGCCCTCGGAAAGGAATTCGAGGTCGCCCTTTATGGCAACGGAAGATGGGATATGGAGCGTAGCGCTGACCTGCGTTATTTCTATCGTTTCTCCAGGGAAAGCTCTGGCGCCGGAACGAGAGATTCTCCGTGAAAGGAAGTCGACTTCGGGTGATTGACCGGAATCATGATGAACCGGGGCTGACGATTGGCACCGGTGACCGGCTTGAAGACTTCGGGATCATCGAAGACCCGAGCCCCGATCCGATACCGCCCCTCGAGCGGCACGAACCAGGAATCCGCGTTTGGTTTCTTGGGCCCGTCCAGAACGATGGCTGAAAACCGTCGGGTTGCTACAGCCTGCTCGAGTCGCGCCGGCTCAGCCAGAGCCAGAGCATCCGGGACACCGCCGAATCCGCCGATGAAGGTCATGAATGCTGCTTGATGCGCGTGAACCGGTTTTCCTGCCAGGTAAAGTAGATACGGGTGCGCCGACACCACGACCTCGCCCGGCATCTCGGCTATCCGGGCGACCAGTTCTTCGCCGGCAACGCGGTCTGCCCGGGTGGGCAGACAGTCTCGAGGGTCGAATCCGAGAAACACAAACTGGATTGCCAACAGGAGGAAGACCGCCGCGACCCCAATCGAACTCGGCGTGGATCGGCGGGTTGGGGTCCGGTTCGTGAATTGTCCGATTCCCTGTCCAAGAAAAACCGCGAAACCCGCGTAAG
>RCNG010000545.1_pt1 | contig 19926 bp, 15 predicted proteins | sample 2041371 | NCBI WGS metagenome assembly RCNG01 (sample SAMN09708227, study PRJNA481090) | Marine sediment metagenome, whole genome shotgun sequencing project. | biome: marine sediment; feature: ocean; material: sediment; isolation source: Sewage treatment plant 1 marine sediment (STP1) ... | reverse complement strand
GGCACCAACATTCGATTTTCCTGGCTGCGAAACGCCAACTCCGGTCTGTTCCTGGTTTACAACGAAATCGACGAACGCTTCACCGGCGCGCCATCAACAGGCCGCGAGTTCATTCTCAAGTACAGCCACATTTTCGACCTGCTGAACTGACGAGTCCCGCTGGGGCTTCACGAGCTACAACGCCTCGATCACCTGCTCCATACGACGACGAGTCGCCTCGTCCGGAAGTTCTCCGTAAGCCGCACCCAGGTTGTCCAACATGTTCTTTGGTTTGCTCGTCGCAGGCGTAACACACGTGACGGCCGGGTGCGCCGCGAGGTATTTAATAAAGAACTGACCCCAGGTGCTGGCACCAAATTCCTGTGCCCATCCGGGGACGTTCTGCCCTTTGACGCGAGCCCAGAGCCGGCTGCGACCGAACGGTACGTAAATCAGCGTCGCTATGCCTAGCTCTTGTGCCAGCGGCAAAATCAGCTCGGCCGATTCGCGATTGTCCACGGCGTAATCCACGCCGATAAAGTCTATGGGTTCGTCACGCATGACTTTTGCGAGGTCCGGGTACCGGCTGGCGCGGGTCGACGTCACACCGATGTAGCGCACCCTGCCTTCTTCTTTGAGTTCTTTCAGAATACCCATTTGCGTCGGTATATCGGCGAGGTTATGTACCTGTATTAGGTCGATCGGGTCTTTGCCAATGTAGCGAAACGAGTTTTCGATCTGCGCGCGAGCTTTGTCCGGGTCCGCCGAGCCACCACCGCGCGGCGCAACATTGAGTTTCGTTGCCCAGAATACTTTCTCTGTCGCATCCAGTTCCTGAACGATGCCGCCTGCAACTTCCTCAGAGGCTCCGTAGCTGGGCGCGGTATCGAAAACCGTAGCACCGTTATCGAGCAACGTACTCATCACATCCCGCAGCGCGGATACGTCTTCACTACCAGCAACTGATTTGAAGGTCGCGGAGCTGCCGAGGCCCACTATCGGTAATTTTTCACCCGTGGATGGAATCGCTCTTTTGATGAGCTCGCCACTTTCAAACGCCTTAAGCAGACTGGGTTGAAGCGCGAGGGCGCCACCTGCCAGTGCGGCATATTTCAGGTATTCGCGTCGCGTCAGCATTAATCTGTTCCCCTGTTCACCGGATAGCTTTTGAGCCGCTAGTGTACCAGCCCGCAAGCGAGTCGAAACGGGAGTCAGCTATTGAACGGCTTCGCTCTTTCGATTAGCTCGTCGAGACCGGGTTCGGCCGGGTTTCGCGGCATGCCCGGGTGGATCCGGGTAACTCGAAGCAATCGTCGAAAACTTGATTGCCCCCCGCCGATATAAGCCGTATCCCGCTTCGGCTTATGCCTATTTCCATTGGACAGCGTTCGGTTCACATTCAAACGGTACAGGTACAGGTACAAATCCGTATTTTGTACGCCCGGACCTGTTCGCACTTCGCCAATTTCAGAGCAAAAAAAGATTGCGCTTTCAGGAAGTTACGCGCCGTAAGGTACATAGGAAGACCAATGTCAAAGACCGAAACTACCGTTGATACCAAATACCTGTTTAAGAGGAATGATACCTGGTGGGTCAAGGTCGCGGTGCCGCGGTCCCTCCGCAAGATTCTGGGCTACGATCTGCGGCGCTCGTTGCATACTCAAGACCTCGAAGCCGCGCGCAAAACGCGCTGGGCGGCCGTGGAGGAATTTCGCGACGAAATTAGCGAGATGCGCGCCGATCAAGGCGGCGATTTTGCCGATTCCGTGGTGGCAGCGGTCGACGATCAGGACGACACCGAAGTCGCGAAACAAGGAGTTCGGCAGGTAGACCAGCATATCGTCGAAATCGTTAGTGACTCCGGAGAGGGGGCGCAGAAATGTGGTCAGATTCTGGGGCTGGTCAGCGGCAAGATGGGCAACGGTGTCTGGACAGTGGAAATTATCCCGGCCGAAATTCAGCCGCCCGCTCGAGACATCCAGGGCGCCAGCGGTATTCGCATCCGCTTGGGATCGCAATACGTGACCAACATGGGCGACGAAGCCGATATGGTCGTCGCGTTTAACGAGCAGGTGCTCTATTCCCGCATCGATAATGGCGCATATAGGAAAGGCACGGTCGTTTTGCTGGAGAGCATGTGGGCTGAAGACCCCGACGAAAAAATTCGCAAGCAGTATCAAGAGGCACTCGCCGATTTTCGCGAGCAGGGGCTAATCGTGCATGAACTGCCAATCCAGAAAGAATGCCTCAAGATCGTCCCCGACCCCCGCAAGGGCAAGAACATGTTTGTGCTCGGAATGCTCTGCAGGATTTATCACCGAGATACCGACAAAGCAAAAGACGAGATTGCGAATATATTCAGAAAGAAGAGCGAGAAGGTAATCAATATCAACCATGAGTTGTTCGATGCCGGCTACGCTTTCGCGCGCGATAACCTGGATTACGAATTCGAAATACCCGCCGACGAGAAAGACCGCCTGGAGTCGGCAGTGGTCATCAATGGCAATACTGCAGTAGGCCTCGGAGTCATGGCTGCCGGCATAGAACTGGTCTCGATGTATCCGATCACCCCGGCGACTTCGGCGTCGCATTTTCTGGCCGAAGACTTTCACCTGACCGGTGGTTTCGTGCACCAGGCCGAGGATGAGATCGCCGCCATCGGATTTGCAATCGGTGCGTCCTACGCAGGCAAGACCGCTTGCACGATCACCTCCGGCCCCGGCATGGCGTTGAAGACCGAGATGATCGGTCTTGCTGTGATGGCCGAGGTTCCGTTGGTAATCATCGACGTGCAGCGCGGCGGTCCATCTACGGGTCTTCCGACCAAAGTTGAACAGGGCGATCTGCTCGCATCTCTCTTTGGCGCGGCGGGCGATGCACCCAAGATCGTCATTGCCGCGACTACGATCTCGGAGTGCTTCCACTTCGTGGTCATGGCACGCAAACTGGCTGAGGCGTTCCGTACGCCGGTGATCGTGCTAACGGATGCAAATCTCGCCACCGGTGTGCAGCCAATTGAACGGCCCGAAGTTACCGACGAATGGTTTGCGCCCCCGATCGACCAGTCGGCCTGGGACGAAAACGTGTTGCCTTATAACTGGGACGAGTCCAGCGGTTTGTCGGAAAGGCCCATACCGGGCATGCGCGGCGGCGAGTACACCCTCACCGGCCTCGCGCACAACCGCAACAGCAAGATCGCGTACGACTCAGCTTCGAACCAGGAAGGCATGAATATGCGTAGCCGCAAGTTGGCGGCACTGGGCGCGACAATGAAGCCTCCCGAGATACATGGTGATACTACGGGGGACCTTTTGATTGTCGGCTGGGGTTCGACGCTCGGTGCGATCGAGGAAACGGTGGATCTGGCACGGGCGCGAGGTCAGAAAGTATCTTGCGTGCAACTCAGATTCTTGTCGCCGCTGGAACCCGGATTGAAGGAAATTTTTTCGGGTTTCAAAAAAGTGATGACCATCGAGATCAATTACAGCGACGATCCTGGTTCGCCTTTGATCAACGAAGAAAACCGACGCTATTCACAACTCGCGCTCATCCTGCGGGCACATACCCTAGTGGATATCGATTGCTGGTCCAAGGTTCCGGGCCAACCGCTGCAACCTGGCACCATCGGTAGAGTTATTGACGCGAAACTTGCGGAGACAGAAGGAGCAGTAGCATGTTCGGCTTAAAAGGTGACTGGTCCCTCGAGGTCAAAGATCGATATTTCACACTACAAGATTATTGCGGTGCAGAGCCACGTTGGTGCACGGGTTGCGGCGACCACGGAATTCTGGCCGCGGTTCACCGGGTTTGCCGGGAATCCCAGATCGCGCCCGAGAAAACGGTAGCCGTATCCGGCATCGGTTGCTCCAGCCGCCTGCCGCATTATATGAGTACCTACGGATTTCACGGCCTGCATGGGCGTGCACTGCCCGTCGCCTGCGGTGTTAAATCGAGGCGCCCGGATCTGGACGTCTGGGTTGCGACCGGAGACGGCGACTGCTTCTCGATCGGAGCGGCCCACTGGATACACGCACTACGTTACAACATGGACATCACCGTGCTCGTTTTCGATAACGGTATCTACGGACTGACCAAGAAACAAACATCTCCGACAACCCCCTTGGACGTGCCAACGAACACTCACCCGTCGGGCGCGTTACTGCCTCCGCTGAATCCACTGACCGTGACTCTCGGCGTCACCAATATTTCTTTCGTCGCCCAGATTGTCGACTGGAATGCCCCACTCCGGCATGAAGTAATCAAGAAAGCGCATGAGCACAAGGGAACCAGCTTCGTCCGAATTATCCAGCGTTGCCCGGTCTATGTAGAAGCCATTGGCAAGGCCCTGCAGGATGAACCGGCGAGGATGCAATTGCTAACGCATGAAAAAGGTGTGCAGGTCGACGATAACGTCAAGCGGCTCTTCCCGAACCACGCCGAACATGACCCGTCGGACCTGGCCGCCGCGCGTGCACTGGCGGAGGACGGCGCCATCTTGCCACTGGGAATTCTTTATCACAATCCGGATGCACCGCGATACGACATGATGTCTTCAGTAGGTCTGAACATGAGTGTCGACGAGAAGCTGGCCGGGATGAACAAGGCGCTGGATAACTTCGCCATATAGCCCGGAGCAACGATGAATTCCGTACCGGAAAGCAAACACGACGTACTCGACATGGCCGGGTTGGAGGGTGATGCCGACACAGACGTGATCAACCTGCTCCGCCGTTTCCACTATGGCGAACCGGCTGCCGCAGCGACTACCACGCCACCTTCGGGCGCGGTCCTGCCAGCCCTGCTCAATGCCTATCGTGATGCGTCCGCTATTCGTTATCAGTATCCGCTGTACTTGATTCCTCCCGACGGCACGACTGTGCCCGTACTCGCAAAACCTGCGAGCGAGCATCTGGCTGAATCGCTGCAGGCGCTGGCACCCGATGCCGATGACGCCAGGATTCTGAAAGAGAATCTCCCATGGATAGATCGCTATCTAAGGCAGAAGCTCGATGGTCCTGATCCCGTTGACGCGCCCGAACTATTTGCAGAAGCAGCAGCAGCCATGCAAAAACAATTCGATCTGGACCCGGGCAGCCGGGAGAAACTGGACGCAGACCTCGAAAGACTCAAAGACGCCATAGCGGCGGGTGGACAATTCCTGGGTTACGGACCACGCGTATCGTTACATCTGATGTTGCACGCGATTCGGCACCGGCACGACCAAAGCCGCGAGCAACTTCGCCTGCAGATCGACAGACAAATACATGGATTGCAGTCGCTACTTGATGTCGAAAAAGCGAAGTCAGCCGACGCAAACGAGCCCGGGAGCGTAAAGACAAGTGTCGGCCCAGGGTCGCGCTATTTCGACACCAGCGCCCTGTCCGGAATGCTCGAGCATCGTGCACACGGTTCGGTAGAGATGCCGGAGGAACGACGGCTCAGAATCGAACGCGCTTTGAAAGCATTGCAGGACTGGCAGGGTTCTTCCGTGCTGGTCAGGTTCGTGGGCCCCGATCCGGCATTCAGCAAGTTGCCTGAGCTGGAACTGATTGACAGTGATGATCCGTGCACGACGGCAGGCGAGGCATTCGAACGTGACGCCGCTGATTTCGCCGATTTGTTTGCCGCGCTCAGAATTGCCGCGCTTGAAATCGACGGTAACTACAATCCGGCCATACACGATTCCTGGTTCGCCAGTTTCGACTGGCAGGCCTTCTCGGACGAAGAGATGCAACTGGTAACCCGGGTCGTGGCACTGGTATCGGCGGACTATCTTGCGGGCGACGGCTTGCCATCGTTCTCGCACCTGATGGGATCGCGGCTTCCTGTACATGTGTTGAGCTGGGTTCGCGCTTACGATAACCCAGGCGCAAATCCTGGCGAGGACCCCTTCAATTCGTATCGATTTGAGCTTGGCTACTTTGGCATCGGGCACCGCCAGGTCGTCGTCGCACAGACTTCTGCCGCACGCCACGAGGACCTGTTATCCGGATTCCTCTGTGCGCTGGATAGCAATCGCGCGAGTCTGCACCTTATTAATCGCGGCACACAAACAAAGACGAAAAAACCACTGCTGGATGCCTGGTTTGTCGCCAGCGCAGCACTGGAAAGTCGCGCCCACCCGTTCATATTGGTCAATCCGGATGCCGGCGACCACGCAGCGGAGCGAATCAGCTTTGGTGGTAACCCACAAGCCGAAAACGACTGGCCGATCGAGAAGCTCGAGTACCAAAACGACGACGGCGATGTGACCGAAATGGACCTCGCGTTTACTTTTGCCGATTACGCCTTGTTGATGCCCGCGCTGCACGAACACTTCCGCAGGGTGCCCACTGGATTTGAGTCCGACGACCTCGTGCCGGTCGATCAATACCTGAATGCTGACGAAGAACTCATCGATCATGCGGTGCCCTTCATCTGGGGGATCGACGACGAGGGCGTGCTCGTACGACTCGTGGTGTCCCGCGCCCTGGTATTCGCCTGCCGTGACCGGCTGAACTACTGGCACACATTGCAGGAACTGGCGGGGATTCAAAACTTCTACGTCGAAGAGGCGATCGACCGGATTATCGAAGAACAACGTGCGGCGATCGACGCCGAACGCGAACAATTGTTGAAAGAGCACGAGGAGCAACTGGAAAGCGTCCGCACGGAAGCAGCCGGTGAAGCGATGGGGCAACTTGTCGATGTTCTTATGGGCGCCGATTTGTCGGGCATGGTCGCCGGCGGCAGCCAGCTTGCAACGATGCCGGCATCAGCGCCGGCACAAACCGAAGCCCCCGCCGAGGAAGCTGAGGCCGAAGCGGTGCCCGAGGTAGAAGAAGAAGCGGAGGAAGAGCTCAGTTTCGACGAACCGTGGCTCGACACAGCGATGTGTACAACTTGTGACGACTGCATGGGCATTAATAAGATGATGTTCGTGTACAACGATGACAAGCAAGCGATCATCAGAGATGCCAACGCCGGCACTTACGCTCATCTTGTGGAGGCGGCGGAAATCTGCCCCGCAAAATGCATACACCCGGGCAAGCCCCTGGATCCGAATGAGCCGGGTCTGGAGGAGCTGATCGCCCGCGCCGCGCCGTTCAACTGATGAACAGTCTGCTCCTAGCGCCGGCCATCATGGTAGGAATCGGCCTGTTCTTCGGCGCGATTCTCGCGGTCGCGCAGCGCTTCCTGAAGGTTGACGAAGACCCTCGTATCGAGGCGACGAATGAGTTGCTACCAGGTACCAACTGTGGCGCCTGCGGACAACCGGGCTGCCTGCCGTTCGCAGAAAAACTGGTTACGGGTGAAGTCGAACCCGGCCAGTGCACAGTCAGTACCGACGATGCTCTCGAGCAGATCGCCGAGTACCTCGAAGTCGATGCGGGCCGTGCTCAGAAGCTGGTTGCCCGCTTGCGTTGTAACGGCGGCCACCTGCAGGCTAACCAGATCGCTGAATACCGTGGTTTCGAAGGTTGTCGAGCAGCGGCCATAGTGTCCGGCGGCGGCAAAGGATGTGCCTGGGGCTGTCTCGGGCTGGCGGATTGCGAAGCCGCGTGCACCTTCGACGCCATTCACATGAACGCCAACGGGCTCCCGCAAGTGGATACTGAGAAATGCCGCGCCTGCCCCGATTGTGTTGCAGCGTGTCCGCGGGACCTGTTCGAACTTGTACCGCTCAATCAGCAACTGTACGTGCAATGCATTATGCCGCTGGCTGGCGAGGCTGCGACGCAGCTGTGCGAAGTGGCCTGCGATGCCTGCGGCAAGTGCGCCGCGGACGCCGCGCCCGGGCTGATAACCATGCAAGACAATCTTCCCGTCATCGACTATGCCGCCGGTGGTGAGCCCAGGCCCGATGCCATATTTCGTTGTGCCACACACTCGATCGTCTGGCTTGAGCGTGAACAGTTCCAGGATCAGGAATCCAGAAAAGCGGGGGCGGCCTGATGCCAGCTCTGCGCAATATTGCTATCCGCTGGTACCGCAATGTCTTCGGCGCGCCGGCAGGCTCTGACATTCGCGACGAAGGACTTGATTGCGTGCTCGATGGCAATAGCGCGGTCGTGCTGTCGGAGGCCGGCATTGCAACTCATGCCGTATTGGGCGGGTCATTGCCGTCGGCAGAAGCCGATGCGGTCTGGCTGGGTGAACTCGAACACGGCGGAACGAATCTTTTCGGAGAGACACTGTCGGCGCAAACGGCCGAGGGGCCTCGGGGCATTGTCGCCGCGGCTACCGGTCTGGCGTTGAGCGGCCGGCGTGTAAGCGCATTCCTGTCCGGCACCGATATCGCCGCCGCGCAGGATCTCCTCATCTCGGCAGCCGGCAAGCACGTGCCCCTTGTATTGCACGTCGGCACCCGTGCGGTCGCAGCACACGGCGCAACTCTCGGCAGCGGCCACGAGTCGGTTCACCTGAGCGCAGACTCTGGTTTTTTTATTCTGGTTGCTGCCAACGTGCAGGAGGCGGTCGACTTCACCTACATCGCCAGGCGCGTGGCCGAAAAATCACTGGTGCCGGGAATGGTCGTCATGGACGGCGAGCAAACTGCGCTTGCGATGCAGGACGTGCGGCTCCTGTCACCGACACAGGCCAGCGATTTTATTGGCGCAGCACGCGATCAGATCGAAGCGCCAACAGCAGCGCAAAAATTGTTGTTTGGCGAGACGCGGCGGCGTGTTCCCGCCTGGCACGATCTCGACGAACCCGTGCTTACCGGTGCACTGTTCGACAATGAAAGCTTCGCGCTCGGTGCCTTCGCGCGCGGGCCGTTTTTTAATGCTTTCGTCGACGAATCACTGAACGCATCGTTTGCAACTTTCGCGAGCAAGACGGGTAGACAATACGAGACTGTTTCTCGCTACCGGTTCAACGATGCGACAACCGTACTGCTGGCACAGGGCGCCGCCGTCGAAACGGCGCGAGCGGCAGCGGATTGCCTGCGCATACATCACAAAATCAAGGTCGGGGTACTCGGCGTTCATTCGCTACGGCCGTTCCCGGGCGCTGAAATCGTCGATGCACTAGCGGGGCGTGACGCCGTGTTCATCCTCGAACGCACCGCTGCCCCGATATCCGGCGAGCCGCCGCTGACCCGGGAAATTCGCGCCAGTATGGATCGCCTTGACGGCAAACGGCGCCCGCACTGTTCGCCAGTGGTTTACGGTCTCGGCGGATTGCCGTTACGGATTGCTGATCTCGTTGAACTTTGCACTGGTGCTGACAAAAATACGGCAGAGCTGTTGTTCCTGGGACTGGCGTTCGATGACACATCCGGCGGACAACCCAAACGCGAGGTATTGCTCGATGCTTTACGGCGCGACTACCCGAACGCCGCAAAGCTTGGCATTCGCGCAACACGCGATGCGTCGATATCAAAGCCGAAGGACTCGCTCACGATAGCAATCCAGCGCAGTGACGGCGGCAAGGATATCGTGGGCACTGCTGGCGCCCTGCTGCACGCACTCGAGGGCGGCCGCGTGCGTACCCGACCTGCCGTCGGATGGCAGCGTTGGTCCGCGACAAGCGTCGACTGGCTCACCCATGGCGATGACTCCCTGCACGACCCTGGCGACGATCTCGTTGCCGACGTCACGCTGGACGTGTCGCACGCCGTGGTATCCATCGGTAGAACAGCCGCGGCTTTTCGCATTCCGCTCGACAACGACGGCGGCGAGGCGTCGGAGGAGCTGCTCGGCGGCTTGTTTGGCGTCCTTATCAATGCCGGATTGCTCGAACACAAATCGCGCCGAATTATTGCCGCTCGCAAGGCCCTGCTCGAGGGCGTCGAAGCCAATCACAGCGACAACATCATGACCGCATTCCAGGCTGGCCTTGAAGAAATAGTTGCACTCGATGATGACGACGGCGCCGATGCAGGCGAGTCCGACCACTGGGAAGGCGAGGCACCGGCCGCGGTCCGCCATCTCAGCCGCGACGACGACAATTTCGCAAGCCTGCCCCGCTTCTGGGACCAAGCGGGTGTCTTCTACCGCGATGGCACGGCCGATCGCCTGACTGCGGACCCGTTTTTCGCCACCGGCACCCTGCCGCCACTGAGCTCAACCTTCAATGACACCAGCAAGGCTCGCGGCAAAATACTGGCTTTCGACCCGGCCCTTTGCACCGGCTGCGGCAAGTGCTGGACGCATTGTCCGGACAGCGCGATCGGCGTTGTCGCAGCTACGCCAGCGGCACTCATCGACGCGGGCATAAATCTCGCCGGCGCGGAGGCCGTGCGCCAGGTTGCGTCAAAACTCGCATCGCGCATCATCTCGAGTAACAAGAACGTTGATAACGTGGCACCGACATTCGGCGAGTTACTCGATCAAGCCTACGCCTGGCTTAATGACAAGATGCCGCTTCCGGACGACCGCAAACAGGCGATTCAGGACGGTATCGATGGAATCGGCAACGCACTGGGCGCCCTCCCGGTCGCCGTAACGCTTCCCTTCTTCTTTGATGCAGAGGCGCAAAAGAAAGACAGTGCCGAACTGCTGTCGCTCGTTATCAATCCCGAAGCCTGCAAAGCCTGCGGTATTTGTGTCAGCCATTGCGAGTCCGAGGCACTGCGTGCGGACGAGCAGGATGCAGCTTCGCTCAAGCAGGCCCGCGAGCTTTGGTCAGTATATTCGACCACACCCGACACGCCCTCGGAGACGCTCGAACGCGTCGCGAAGAACCCGGACATCGGCGCAATGGCCGCTATCCTGTTGTCACGATACTGCCAGTTCGCACTGGCCGGCGGCGATCCCGCGGAAGCCGGATCGGGCGAAAAGATGGCGGTCAAACTGGCTCTTTCTGCAACCGAATTCCACCAGCAGCCGCTCGTGCAACGATTTGCGAAAACGCTCGCTGAGGCGGGCGATTCTGTCTCCGAACTGATCAAAAAGACGCTCTCGAGCACTTTGGCAGTAGAAGACCTCGATGCAGTTACCGAGAAATTGAAACGCACCACGAGCCGGCGAGTCGATCTCAAGGATCTGGCAGAAGGCGTCGGGGACGCGGCTGCCGATCACTCGATCGATACCGAATACCTGCTTCGCCTGATCGAACTTCACAACCGAATTAACTCGGCGCAGTACCGCCTTATCGAGGGTGAACATGGTCTCGGCCGCGCCCGTTACGGCCTGACGGTCGCAGGCGGCACCGCCGCTGCCTGGGCTGGCGCGTTTCCGCACAACCCGTTCCAGGCACCTGTCCTCATCGATATGACGGGTGATGCGGCACAACTCGCTGCGGGATTGGTTGAGGGACATCTGGACGAGACAACCGATCTGATTCGTCTGCTGCGTCTCGCACGCCTTGAAGTCGACCAACCCGACGGTGCCAACTGGAAGCGCGAAGCGCTTGCGAGCCTGCATTGGCAGGACCTGGGCGAAGCGGAACTGGAAGTCTGTCCGCCGCTCGTCCTGATTGGCAGTGACGAAATGCTGGCCGGACAGGGTTTGAGCCAGCTGATCTGGCTGCTCAATTCCGGTCTGCCGGTCAAAGTGCTGGTGCTCAGCGCGCTGGACTTTGGGGGTCCCGGGGCAAATACCAACAACCCGCGTGCAAATCTCAGCCTGCTTGCCCTTGGGCAACGCAACGCGTTTGTCGCACAGACGTCGATCGCCGATCCCGCCCACCTCGGCGAGAGCATGATGCAGGCGCTCGACTACCAAGGCCCCGCCCTGCTCCAGGTCTACGCCCCCAGCCCCACGAGGCATGGTTTTCCAAGCAGGCAAACCACGGTTCAGGCCCAGCTCGCGGTCGCGAGCCGAACACTGCCATTGTTCCGTTACGACCCTCGGGCCGAAGGCGTGTTCGGGTCGCGCATAAGCCTGGACGGCAACCCGGCACCCGCCGAGACGCTGGCCCCGGGCGCGGACGGCGAGAGTCCTCTGACGTTGGCCGACTGGGCGTTGGGACAAGAGCGATTCGCAGCGCACTTCGAGCTGCCGGCCGCTGATGCGGCATCGCCCACCCCGTTTCACGAGTGGCTGCAATTGGACGCAAAAGGCCGCAGGGGCAAAACCCCGTTCGTTGCCGCTCGCAACAGCGAAGAAGAACAGCGTTTCGCAGTGTCGCAAGCTCTCGTTGATACGGCAGATCAGTGTCTCGCGAACTGGCAAACCCTGCAGGAAGTCGCCGGCATCGTCACACCGTTTACCGAACGGCTCGAGCAGGCAATTCGGGCAGAGCTCGCCGACGAGCACCAGGCGACGCTTGACGCTCAGCAGCAGGCCTCCGCGGCTGAAATCCGTGAACTCAAGGAGAAAACACAGGCCGAGATCGCGAGCAACATTCGCAGCCGCTTACTACAACTGGCATCGCAAAAGCGGAACTGACAGCGATGAGAACTCCAGGCTTTTTGCGTCGCAATTTCGAGCACGGTGTCCATCCGGCGCATCACAAGCAGCAGACAGCGGATTTGCCGATCCAGCGCGTGCCGTTTGGCAAGCACTACGTCATGCCCCTGGGCCAACATATAGGCGTGCCGGCCAAACCTGTCGTCGCCGCCGGGGAGCGCGTCCGGCGTGGTCAATTGATTGCGGAACCGGGGGGCTTCGTATCCACAGGCTTGCACAGTCCCGTCACAGGCACAGTCAAGGAGATTAGTGATTTTCGTGGTGTCGACGGATGCTTCGCGCCGGCGATCGCGATCGAGGCGGATGCGTTTGCAACCCAGCAGGTCGACACCAGCGTCGCTGTAGACTGGCAGTCGCTGACGCTTGATGAATTCATCAAAGCTGTGCAGATGGCAGGCATTGTCGGCATGGGCGGCGCAGCCTTTCCCGCTCACGTGAAACTGTCGGTACCCGATGGCGTCAAAATCCGGCACCTGCTGATCAACGGTGCCGAATGCGAACCCTATCTGACGACCGACCACCGGCTCATGGTGGAGCGACCCGAGGCGCTGCTCGAAGGCGCGGAGATCATGCGGCAGATGCTCGGTGCCGAGGAGACGGTCATCGGCGTCGAGATGAACAAGCCCGACGCGATCGAGATCGTTCGCAAACACATTCAGCCAGACCAGCCCGTGCGAGTCGAAGCGCTCAAGGTTAAGTATCCGCAGGGTGCCGAGAAGATGATGATCAAGAGCATCTTCAACAAGGAGGTGCCAGCCGGACAGCTACCGCGCGATGTCGAGGTTAACGTCAGCAACGTCGGCACCATTGTCGCGATCGCCGACTACTTTTTGCGTGGCGTACCGTTGATTGAGCGGGTCGTGACGGTAGCGGGTCCGGGCGTGACCTATCCGGCCAACCTGATCGTGCCACTTGGAACGCCCGTGCGGGACGTCGTGAAATTCTGCGGTGGTCTCAAACCGGGGACCCGGGAGATCATCATGGGTGGGCCGATGATGGGTCGTCCCATTGCCAGTCTCGATGTACCGATACTGAAGGGTTGCTCGGGAGTCCTGGTGTTCACCGAGGAGCAGACGGCAAGGCGGAAGGAATACCCCTGCATTTCCTGCGGCCGGTGCCTTGAAGCCTGCCCGTATTTCCTGAACCCGTCCCGGCTCGCACGCCTCTCCAAGTCGCGCATGTTCGACGAGATGAAAGCGTACAACGTTTTCGACTGTGTCGAGTGCGGTTGCTGCACGTTTGCCTGCCCGTCGAATATCCCGATCGTGCAGCTCATTCGTACGGCGAAAGATGACCTGACCCACCGCAAGGAGCCCGACGCGTGAAGAAACGTGACCCGGATCTCCTGCTTTTCCATGCGCCATTACTGCGCCAGGGGATGACGACGCCGAACGCGATGCGCGACGTGCTCTATGCTCTGGCACCGGTGACGTTGGCGTCGCTGTGGTTCTTCGGTATTAGCGCCGCCCTGATTCTCGCGTCGTGTATCGCCGGTGCGATTCTCGCAGAATGGCTGTTCGCTAACCGCGAAACGCGCGGCGAATCCTTGCGCGATGCCAGCGGCATTCTGACGGGCCTGTTGCTCGGGCTCACATTGCCACCCGGTCTGCCGTTGTGGATGGCGTTTCTGGGCGGATTCGTCGCCATCGCCCTGGGCAAGGTCATCTGGGGCGGCCTTGGTCATAACTTGTTTAATCCCGCCCTACTCGGCCGCGCATTCCTGCTCGCCACATTCCCGATCGCCATGACGACCTGGGTGCCGGCAACAGGCGAAGGCGGATTCTTCAACATTTACGCGGGCAACCTCGCTCTGCCATTCATGCAAGTTCAGGTGGACGGCATTACATCCGCAACGCCACTCGGCATGATGAAGTTTGAGCAGGTAGTTACACCGCTCTCGGACCTCGCATTCGGCAATGTCAGCGGTTCTCTGGGTGAGACCAGCGGAATCCTGCTGCTACTCGGCGGACTCTATTTGTGGCTCCGGCGCGATCTGGACTGGCGCATACCCGTGAGTATTCTGCTCACGGTCGTCGTCTTTTCGCTCTGTCTGGGCCTCTTCGATGCGGACCGGTTTCCGGCGCCACTTTTCTCGGTGTTCTCGGGCGGCCTGCTACTCGGCGCTATTTACATGGCAACCGATCCGGTTACATCGCCGGTCACACCACGCGGTGCGTGGATTTTTGGCATCGGCGTCGGTGTCCTCGTGATGCTGATTCGCGTATTCGGCGGCCTGCCCGAGGGCGTGATGTACGCGATACTGCTCATGAACGCGGCAACACCGTTGATCGATCGCTACACGCAACCCAGAGTTTTCGGTCGCGGGGCTGAATCGAAATGAACGCGCCCAAAGGCTCAAACAGTCCCAGCTCAATGCGACTCATACTGACACTGGCAATTGCCGGCCTGGTATCGGGTATTGCCATTATTGGTATTTATGAATTAACGCTGCCCACAATTACGGTGAACAAGGCACGCGAACTACGCGAGGCTGTGTTCAAGGTGCTACCCGGCGTCAGCCAGCTGCAAGCGCTCGTCTATCGGGATGGGGAACTCGTTACGGTGGAAATGGCCGACAAGGACGAGCCAGTCATCTACGGAGGCTATGACGAACAAGGCGATTTCGAGGGCTATGCGATGCCGGCGAGAGGCCCCGGCTTTCAGGACACAATCGCGATTCTCTACGGCTACAAGCCAGGAGAGAAAATCGTCGTCGGTATGGAAGTCCTCGAAAGCCGCGAGACGCCCGGGCTGGGTGACAAGATTTATAAAGACGCCGAGTTCGTCGGCGGCTTCAGTTCCCTGTCCGTCGTACCAGAAATTTCCGTGGTCAAGAAAGGCACGAAAAGTCAGCCTAATGAGATTGATGCGATAACGGGAGCGACGATTTCTTCCAAGGCCGTCGCCAGAATCATCAACGAATCTAACGCCGCATGGTCGGCGCAGCTACCGGCACCAGGTTCCGAGCCACCGCTTAAAGCAGAAGAGTCAGTGGGTAACGAGGCAGGTCAATGAAAAAGAATCAGTCCCACGAAGAATTCATCAAGGGAATCTGGCGCGATAACCCCGTGTTCGTCCAGGTCCTCGGGATGTGCCCGATGCTCGCGGTCACAAACTCAGCGATCAACGCTGTCGCCATGGGCATGGCAACGTTTTTCGTGCTGGTGGGGTCGAGCTTCCTGGTATCGACCTTCCGCCACCTGATTCCGAAACAAGTGCGAATTTCCTGCTTCATTATCATCATCGCGACCTTCGTTACCATCGCCGACTACACGCTGCTCGCTGTCGTGCCAACGGTGCACAGGGAATTGGGTGCGTTCATTCCTTTGATTGTGGCGAATTGCCTGATCCTGGGCCGGCAGGAGGCATTCGCCTCGAGATACCCGACGAAACTGGCCGTGATGGATGCGATGGGCATGGCAAGCGGTTTCCTTCTGGCGTTGCTCTCTCTCGGTATGGTCAGAGAAATACTCGGTAGCGGTGCGTTGTTCGGGGTGGATCTTTTCGGCGAGAATTTTGAGCCATGGGTAATCATGATCCTGCCGCCGGGCGGCTTTCTTACGCTTGGCGTCATTCTGCTTTTCTTCAACTGGTTCAAGTACAAGAAGGACGAATTCCTCGAACAGGTCGCTGCCGCGCAGAGGAGCAAAAGCTGATGGACAACCTTCTCTGGATCTTCATCAGTGCATTACTGGTCAACAACTTCGTACTAACCTACTTTCTTGGTCTGTGCCCGTTCCTCGGTGTTTCCAACTCGCTGGAAACGTCGGCACGGCTCGGGCTCGCGACGACTTTCGTGATGCTGGTCACCGCAGTGTGCGCCTGGCTACTAAACACGTATGTATTGGTGCACGCACCTTACCTAAGGTTGATCTGCTTCATTGTCGTGATCGCCAGTACTGTGCAATTCATCGAGATGCTTATCAAGAAGCTGAGCCCCGCATTGTTCCGTGCGATGGGAATCTTCCTGCCGCTGATCACAACAAACTGTGCGATTCTCGGCCTCGCGATTTTCGCGACCAACCGCGGCTACGGATTTTGGCAGGGCATCGTTTATGCACTCGGCGCCGGAATCGGCTTCACCCTGGCGCTGGTGCTACTGGCCGGCCTGCGTGAGGAATCGGAATTGTCCGACATTCCGAAACTCATCGAGGGTACCGCGATGAACCTGATTATCGCAGGTATCTTATCGATGGCATTCATGGGTTTTGCCGGACTGTTCAGTACTACCTGAACAGAAACTGGAGATTTAATGGCAACACATATCTTTTCATTGCTTGGACTCGTAATGCTGTGCGTTTTCTGGGCCGTCTTTCAACTGTGGTTGAAGAAGAATGATCCTGATGCCGCTGAACGGCCGGCCAAGTGTGGCGGATGCAATGAGCAGTGTGAGAAATAGCAAAGTCAGTCCCGACTCTATTCGAAAGAAGCTCAATCCCTGAAGCTGGCAGGCGATGGTTCTTCCGCTAACGAGTGTCTTCCATTTCTGTACCTTTTTAGCATTGATTTTCGCGAACGCTTTGTGCCTGTACCTTTTGAAGGTTGGAGCAAAATCACCGACGCGCCTGTCCGCACCATCCAAACCAAAGTACGCGAAGTACACGATAGACAGGTTTTTGATGCGCGTGTATTTTTATCTGATAAGCGGAATCGGGAGGAGAAGATGCGACGGCAACTGATCGAGGCCCTCACCTATCCAAGACTACGGGTACTGAAAATAATCGAAGATAGGGACTGCCCACACGAAAGCCTGTTCGAGGCTTTAGACGAACGCTGTTTTCAGTGCGATATCAATAAAGAGTGTCACTGGGTTAGCTGCCTCAATGACTTCGCCGATTTTGAAGACAAACCGGCCTACACGATTAATGCGTCCTTGCGCTACGGCATCAGGCTGTCGAGTCCCTGCACGGCGAACTGAAGCACGATGAAACGCTTTGTACCTGTGAAGCCTGCTCGTGGATTCGCGACGCGCAACGCTTAACGGAGGAATTCGAACTGAGCCTCACATCGAATCCTCACCGGGTCGCAGTGGCTGGAAGATAAACGCCAATCAAACGGCGCCGTAAGCGACCATCGCATTGGCGACCTTGATGAAACCGGCGATATTCGCGCCTTTCACGTAGTCAATGCGGTCACTGTTGGTTTGCGCTCCATATTCGACGCATTGCTCATGAATGTTGTGCATTATTTCCCGTAGTGACCGGTGCACTTCGTCCACGTCCCAGGTTCTGCGCATACTGTTCTGGGTCATCTCGAGACCTGATATCGCAACGCCTCCGGCGTTCGCGGCTTTACTCGGCGCGAACAGGAGGTCGGCATCAAAAAATTTCTCTACAGCTCGCTGCTCCACCGGCATATTCGCCCCCTCGGCGACGGCAATACAGCCATTGCTGATGAGGATATCTGCATCCGCTAAACTCAACTCGTTCTGGGTGGCGCTTGGAAATACCAGATCTCCGGGAACCCGCCACGGTCGTTCGTTCGCGTAAAACGGCACACCATATTCTTCCGCATACTCCGATATCCTGCCGCGGCGATGGACCTTCAAGTCGATAATGAATTTGAGCTTGTCGGCGTCTATGCCGTCCTTGTCATGAATGAACCCTGATGAATCCGACATCGTTACGACAACGCCGCCGAGGTCGGTGACCTTTTCCGCTGTATAGGTAGCCACGTTTCCCGATCCGGATACCAGGCAGGTCTTTCCTTCAATGCCGTCACCGCAGCGCGACAGCATATCCTGCATCATGTAGACCACGCCGTATCCGGTCGCCTCCTTACGAATCGGGCTGCCACCGAACTCCAGGCCCTTACCCGTGAGCACACCCGAAAACCGATTGGTCAGCCGTTTGTATTGACCAAACAAGTAACCAATTTCTCGGGCGCCAACACCAATATCGCCGGCAGGCACGTCGACATCGTCGCCGATGTGCCGAAAGAGCTCCGTCATGAACGACTGGCAAAAACGCATAATCTCGTTGTCGGACTTACCCTTAGGATTAAAGTCGGAGCCGCCCTTGCCCCCACCAAGCGGCAGACCGGTCAAACTGTTCTTGAAGGTCTGCTCAAACGCCAGAAACTTCAAAATGCTCTGATTGACACTTGAATCGAAACGGAGTCCACCCTTGTACGGTCCGATTGCATTGCTGTTTTGCACTCGATAGCCGCGATTGACTCGGATATTTCCGACATCGTCCTGCCAGCACACTCGGAAAGAAACGATGCGATCCGGCTCCGCGATGCGGCGGAGGATCTGCATCTCGTGGTAGATTTCCTTGTCGCTGATGAAGTCGAAAACGTTCGATGCGACCTCGTACACAGCTTGATGGAACTCGGTCTCTCCCGGGTTTCGCCGCTTTAGTCCTGACATGAACTGCTCTATGTTTACATGATCCGAGATAGCCATCATTCACCCAGAATTAGTGTTTTCAATTTCGCGAACGTCCCGGTCTGATCGCTGCCACGGTGAACGTACAGCCGATCGCCAGTTTTCAGCTGACCGATGCGCTCCTCTACTTGCTTCACTTTGTCCGTCAGCGCGTCAACCTGAACGACTAACGTCGCCAAATGACTGGCTTGTCGTTCGTTCTCGGTAGCGTCTTCGGAGATAGTGGCAGTTGATGCTTTTACCTCCGCCAATGCGACGCCCATCTCGCTGGTGAGCACTTCCATATCGGCGCTAAACGTCGTTGCACGCCCGAGTATCTCCAGCATCGACTCGTCCTTGGCCTCCAGGTAACAATGAATGACGAGGTCCAGATCCAGCAATATCGCCTTGCACACCGCTGCAATTGTTGCGCTTGGATCCCGGCCCTCTTTCGCAGCGTCAGCCGAGATATGCTGAACAAACTGGGCCAGCATCTTGCTGTAGCCACCGATATACCAATTCGGTGTCAGGCCGACCCGGGCATGGGCGCGTCCGATTCGTTCGGTTTTGTCGAAATAAGCGCTCTTGAACTTGCCGCCGAAAAGCGTATTCAACCAATGACTCTTTTGTGCCGCTCGCGCCCGCTTGATGGACTCATCGTCGGCAAACACCCGCCTTATCTCCGGCTCGGCTAGAAGGTGCGAGTAGAATTCCCCAAGCATTCGGTCAAGTTCGGGCTCAAGGACTTGCTTGGCATGTCGCAGCTCTTCGACGACATCCTGATCGATCTCGAGGAATCGAAGGCGCTCTTCAATCATTTCGGTATTCGGCATGAACTACCCCAACTTTGCAGCGTTCTCTTACTTAAACGATCAAAGGATCCAGAAGGTTCCTTAGCGAGTCGATGGATACATGGTCGCATTTTTCACCAGTCCGTGCGAAATTAGCGCGCATGACGACTACCCACTACCCACACCTGTTCGCCCCACTCGACCTCGGCTTCACCACTCTGAAGAACCGCGTCCTCATGGGCTCCATGCACACCGGACTTGAAGACGGCAACAAGCACGATCGTCTCGCGGCCTACTTTGCCGAGCGCGCACGGGGTGACGTCGGTCTGATCGTCACTGGCGGTTACGCGCCGAATCGCGCGGGCTGGGTAAAACCCTTCGCGGGGAAACTCACTACACGTAGAGAGGCTGCAAAGCACAGTCAGGTGACAGATGCGGTGCACGCCGAAGG
>RCNG010000372.1_pt1 | contig 20012 bp, 19 predicted proteins | sample 2041371 | NCBI WGS metagenome assembly RCNG01 (sample SAMN09708227, study PRJNA481090) | Marine sediment metagenome, whole genome shotgun sequencing project. | biome: marine sediment; feature: ocean; material: sediment; isolation source: Sewage treatment plant 1 marine sediment (STP1) ... | reverse complement strand
GCCTTTGCCCAGGGCTGCAACGACGCAGTAGCGCTTTGCAGGCTTTCCCTCCGGGCGCTCCCGGCAGCCCGTCCTGCCGCGTTGCAGTCGTTTGAAGTAGCCCGCTAATCCTGCACTCCTGCGCCTCGCAAGACGGGCTGCCAATAGCGCTGAAAGTTAGCGAACTCAGCAAACAGGACACTAGTCTTCACTCAGTTCGGCAACGCCCGCGAAATGCTCAAGGGCCGCGGGATTGGCCAGTGCCTCGGTGTTCTTCACGGCCTCGCCGTGGACAACCGAACGCACAGCCAGTTCGACAATCTTGCCGCTCTTCGTCCGTGGAATATCCGGGACAGCGATAATCTTCGCAGGTACATGGCGTGGCGTCGTGTTCTCCCTGATCACGGCGCAGATACGCTGTCGCAGCGGCTCGTCGAGCAAAATGCCGTCTCTGAGCACGACGAACAACACGACCCGCACATCGTCCTGCCAGTTCTGACCGATAGCGATGCTCTCCACGACATCGGTCAGCTTCTCGACCTGGCGATAGATCTCCGCCGTGCCGATACGAACCCCGCCGGGATTCAGAACCGCATCGGAGCGACCATGGATGATTACGCCGCCGTCCTCGGTCAGCTCCGCAAAATCGCCATGCGCCCAGATGCCGTCAAATCGTTCAAAGTAGGCGCTGTGATAGCGAGACCCGTCGGCGTCGTTCCAGAATCCGACCGGCGCGCTAGGAAACGGCTGTGTACACACCAACTCACCGTTCTGACCCACGATCGCAGTTCCTTCGTCATCGAAAATCTGCACCGCCATGCCGAGCCCACGACACTGCAATTCGCCGCGTCTCACCGGCAGCACCGGGTTGCCCAGCGCAAAACAACTGAGAATGTCGGTTCCGCCGGAAATCGAGGACAGCTGCAGATCATCACCGACAGCGTCGTAAACGAAGTCGAAACTCTCTGGCGAGAGCGGCGAACCGGTCGACAGGACCGTTCGCAATTCGGACAGTCTGAACTCATCGCGCGGGCGAAGCCCCGACTTTTCGAGGGCCGATATATATTTCGCGCCGGTACCAAAGATGCTAATTCGCTCTTTCTGGACCATCTCCCAGAGCGCCCGACCCTTCATATAAAACGGTGAACCGTCGTACAACACGATCGTAGCGCCACTCGCGAGGCCACTGACCAACCAGTTCCACATCATCCAGCCGCAAGTTGTAAAAAAGAACAGTCGATCCACCGCGGAAACATCCGTGTGCAGCACATGTTCTTTCATGTGCTGCACGATCGTCCCCCCGTGCCCGTGCACGATGCATTTTGGCACTCCCGTCGTTCCAGACGAGAACATGATAAAGAGGGGATGATCGAAGTCGACAGGCTCGAAGGCCAATGCAGATTCGGCGATACCAAATTCCGACCAGGCAACAGCGCTGCGGCCTGACTGCACGGCCGGTAGCGCATCGACGAACGGTACACACACGACGCTTTCGATTTCCGGAATCTCCGCAACCACCGCATCGACGACTTCGCTCGTGTCGAAGGTCTTGCCGTTATAGAAGTAGCCATTGGTTGCGAACAGCACCTTCGGCTGGATCTGACCAAATCGATCGACGACGCCGGTAACGCCGAAATCCGGGGAGCAGGATGACCAGATCGCGCCGATACTGGTCGCAGCCAGCATGGCGATTACTGCTTCCGGACAGTTAGGCAGAAACCCGGCGACTCGATCACCCCGCACAACGCCCGCTGACTTCAGTCCAGCCGCGATCGCCGCAACCTCGTCGCGAAGCTCCCTGTGCGATATCTCCCGGCGAACACCCATCTCACCACTGAATATGAGCGCAAGTTCGTCATCGTCATGACGGAGCAGATTGGCCGCGTAATTGAGCTGACTGCCCTCGAACCAAACGGCGTCGATGATACTGTCGGAGCGGGCCAGCGTGCGCTTAGCCGGCTTGCTAAACGTGATATCGCAGAACTCGCAGACCGCCTCCCAGAATACGGGCGCCTGCTCGAGCGACCACTTATAAAGCGATCCGTAGTCATCGAACCCTTGCTGCCGCATGAAGCGGTACATTGCAGACGCCTGCACGCGGCTCGCATCGGGTGACCAGATAATCGGGTTGCTCGTCATCGTAAGGTTCGTGGTAAAGCACACAGGCGATCGGTCGAGTCAGTATCCATAATTCCTACCTTGTGTCCACGTCCCTTGCGGGGCGATACTGCCGCGTATGTCAAATAGTCTACTTATCATCGCAGCGAGCATCATTGCCGTACTGGTCGCCGCCTGGATCTGGGTTTCAAAGCGCGGCCTGCGACCGGTTCCCGAGCAGCTAAAGCCCGGCCGCCCGCTGCCCGATTTTGACGCGACCGACGAACAGGGCGATCCGGTCCGCTCCACGGCTTTACATGGCTCGCCGACGATCATCCTGTTTGTGCGCGGCAACTGGTGCCCGTTTTGCAGCGCCCAGGTCCAGAGCCTGACGAAGCATTACAAGGACATCATCGACCTCGGTGCGAAACTGATCCTGCTTACGCCAAAACCGCTGGAAACAACACGTCGGGTAGCCTCTTTTTTCGAAGTCGAGTTCGACTTCTGGCTCGACGACTCACTGGCGGTCACGGAGGAGCTTGGTTTGGTGCAAAAGACCGGCGTGCCGGGCAGCTACGAGAAAGAGTACGGTCGCGATACCGTCTGGCCTACAGCGCTGGTGGTCGATTCGGCTGGCATAATTCGCTACACGGAACTATCGAAGCACATTTCCGACAGACCGGATCCCGAGCTGCTGCTGCGTGAGCTGAAAAAAACGCTCAAAACCTGACGCCGACCGCCTTGCAGAGAAAACGCATGAAAGGCTCCGCCGTTTTGAAGGACGACTCGACCGTACGCTGAAACTGCGGCTTCAGACAATCTTTCACCGCAAGCTCCCTGACCGCTATGAAGCTCTTGCGCCGGATGTCGTCAATGCACTCGTGGTCTTTCTGGAAGCCGCGCGGTGGCCTGAGCAGCGACTCACCTCCCAACCCAAAGTGGCGCACGAACGTGCGCCCCCCAATGGCGCGCCGCCATTCGGCCGGTTTTGCCGCAATGCGCTCGCGGATGCGGCGCAGCGGCTCCGAATCCGGCCGCCACATGCCGACGCCGATAAACACTTGTTGCGGCGCAATATGAAGGTAATAGCCCGGCGCGTGCACATCCTTTGCCGCTTCATGACGAAACTGAATGCCGATGTTGGTCTTGTAGGGCGTCTTGTCCTTCGAGAACCGCGTATCGCGGTAGACCCGCATCAGTGATCCGCCAACTCGCGTTGGCAACGCGACAAAGTGCGGCGCTATATCGGCAAGCGGGTCCTGCATCGACTGTACGAAGCGAAGCGCGACGTCCAGTACGTCTTCTTCATAGCGGCTCTTGTGTTCCCCGAACCAGTCGCGGTTGTTATTTACAGCGAGTTGCTGGAGGAACTCGATTGTCTTTGGATAAAAGCGCGCGTAGCGGGACGACATGATCAGCAGCTGTATGCGTCCGCCTCCGGGTGCGGAAACATGTCGGACTCATCCTCGCCTTCTCGCTCCGTCAGGCAAACGAAATCTTTCTCAACGAGGATCTGCAGCCGGCTGCCATCGTCGAGGACCTGCTCACCTGACATCGAAACCTGCTCGGTCCCTGCCCAGGAAACCACGCTGGTTTCAGGGAGACGAATCGTCACCGCGTTGTCGGAGAAGAACGCTGCAGGATTGACGCTTGCCGGGCTACTCTCGACGCGGTAGCGAAGCTGCCGTCCGCCGGGAAACCCGGTTGCCGAGGCGACAACACACTCATCGCGCAGTGCGTCTACCTCGCTTCGCGTCAGGCGCAGTCGAATCGAATTGTCTTTGATCCTGAGTTTCATGTGTCGTATCAATCCGGGTTTTTGGTGCTTTTGGCTGCGGACCTCGAAGCCAGTTCGAGCGCGCCTGCTTTCTCGCGCAGCCGAACAGCCCACCAGTAGCTGGCGGCCTGCAGACACTGCCACAATGTCGATCCGTTTTTCTTTTCTAGTCCAACTCGCGACGTTGTGGCTGTCCTGGCATTCGCCCGGCAAAAAGAACCGGGCGCGACTGAAAAGGCGAAAACCGGCAGCATGCCGCCAGGTCACCTTTGAAGGAACGGCCTAGCCGTCCATTACGTTCTCTGCCTGGGGCCCTTTCTGCCCCTGGGTCACTTCCATCGTGACTTTTTGTCCTTCCTTAAGGGTCTTGAATCCCTCCATCTGAATCGCTGTATGGTGGACGAATACGTCCGGCCCACCTTCACGCTCGATAAAGCCAAACCCCTTGTCGTCGTTGAACCACTTAACGGTCCCGATCACTCTTTCACCTGACATAACAACCTCTTATCTTTACTGTCCGCCCTGGAGGGCGTCTTCACCGCCATGCCGTGTTGGCTATGGACAAAGAAATGGTACCCCCTATTTCGGCCTTTTTCCCGCGATTTGGGAGACTCCTGTCGGCCTGGATGCGAAAACGAGCGCGTCGGCCTGTAAAACAAAGGGTTTTTGTGATCATTTTGGACAGGGAATCGACGCGGCAGGCGCCCTTTGTACGACAGAATCGCGCTTTGCATGCGCAAGCCGGCTGTGTGTACCGCTACCTCAGCCCCTGTGCTGGATATACCGCTCACCGAGTTTATCGATGTTGTTACAGCCGAGCAGCGCCATCGTCCGCTCCAGTTCGGTGTGCAACAGCTGTAGCCCGCGCTCGACGCCCGCCTGGCCGCCTGCCGCCAGCGGATACAAATAGCCCCGGCCGATGCTGCAGGCATTCGCACCCAGCGCCAGCGCCTTCACGATATGCGTACCGCGTCGAATGCCACCGTCACAGATAATCTCGAGTCGATCATGCAGTGCGTCTGCAACCCTGGCGATGCAATCCACCGGCGCAGGTGTCGATTCCAGCTGCCGCCCGCCGTGATTCGACAGCATGACGGCCGTTGCGCCCGAATTTGCCGCCTTGCGGCAGTCGTCGACAGTTTGCACGCCCTTGATGACCAGCGGGCCATCCCATTTACCGGCCAGCCACTCGACGTCTTTCCAGGTCAGCGAACGATCGAACTGGCTGTTGATGTATTCGACGACGCCCTTGTCGATCTTCGCGCCGGCGTCGCTGCTCGTAATGTTAACCAGGTCGAGATCCTTGCGGACCAGTGCCCGGTAGAGCCACCCTGGATGTTGGGCATAGCTGATCGCACTTTTCCACTTGAATTTCGGCGGTGCCGACATGCCGTAGACGACGTCGCGTTCGCGATTTCCGGCCAGTGGCGTGTCCACGGTCAGGCACAGCGCCGCATAGCCCTTGTCTTTGCTCCGATCAATGAAGTCCTGTGTGAGCCCGCGGTCCTTGAAGACATAAAGCTGGAACAGCTTGGGGCATTGACCGGCAGCCGCAACGTCCTCGATTGTCGTGGTACCGAGGGTGGAAAGACTGTAGACCATGCCGAACTTCTCTGCGGCCCGGACAACCGCCGGTTCGCCATCGCCATGAAACAGCTTCGAAGCGCCAGTCGGCGCGATCATGACCGGCCAGTCCACGGGTTGACCGAAGAGTGTCGATTTCAGGCTGATGGTACTGACGTCGGACAGCTGTGAGGGCAACAGTTCGTAGTCATCAAACGCCGACGTATTGCGTCCGAGCGTCCACTCGTCGTCGGCCCCGCCATCCAGGTAGTGAAACACCGGTGTCGGCAACTTGCGTCGCGCGATGCGGCGGAAGTCCATGATGTTATTGCAGTCGCGGATATTCATTGCGGCAGATTATCACGAAACTCCCTGAGCGCAGACGACGCTCGCTCTGCCCGCAAGCCTGTTAGAATCGCGCAGAACTCGCGGCATTGAAGAGGCTCTCAAGTACGATGGAAAACGTATCAACAAACCGGAAGCAGGACCGCGTGGTCGCCAACTGGCTGCTCGTCTGCTGCGGACTGGTATTCGCCATGGTCGTGCTGGGTGGCGTTACACGCCTGACCGGCTCGGGACTGTCTATGGTCGAATGGCGACCCATCATGGGCACCCTCCCACCGCTCTCCGCAGAGGAATGGCAGAATAAGTTCGAGATCTACCAACTCACGCCGGAGTTCCAGAAAGTAAATTCGGACTTCGACGTCGGCAATTTCAAGAGTATTTTCTGGCTGGAGTACCTGCACCGACTACTGGGCCGACTGATCGGTCTCGTCTTTGGGCTGCCGCTGCTGTATTTCGCGGTGACCGGCTACATACCGAAGCGAGACTGGCCGAAGTATCTGCTGATGCTGGCGCTTGGCGGCGGCCAGGCATTTATCGGCAAGATCATGGTCGCAAGCGGCCAGGTCGACGCCCCGCAGGTCAGTCATTACCGCCTGACCGCCCACCTCTCGGCGGCGTTCCTCGTCTACGCATTCATGTTATGGACCGCACTCACCCTGATCTTCCCGGCGGCTCGCGACGCGGTGAAACACGCCCTGTACCGCAGGACTGTTGGCGTCTTCGTACTCGTTTGCACGATGATTATCTCGGGCGGGTTCGTTGCGGGACTCAAGGCCTGGAAGATCTACAACACGTTTCCCAAGATGGGCGACGAGTGGATACCGCAAGGGCTAACGGCACTCAGTCCGCTGTGGCGAAACGCCTTCGATAATATGATCACAGTGCAGTTCAATCACCGCTGGCTCGCTGCGATCACCTTCGTGACTATCGTTTCTTACTGGTTTACTGCAAGAAAAACCGACCTGCCAAAGCGCGCACGTCCCGCCGTGAATGCGCTGCTGCACACAGTGTCTTTACAGGTCATCCTGGGCATCTCAGCCCTGCTGATGGCCGTTCCGGTGGCGCTTGGCGCGGCGCATCAGGCAGTCGGCATGCTGCTGTTCACGATTTTGCTTTATCTGGTACACGCTCTGCGACGCACGGAAGTGCCGGCCACCGTGCCTGACCGCAGCTGAATTTCGGCAATTACCCATGTTCCGAGCCAAACAAATCGGGGAGCATTTGCAGCCATGACTACCGAGCAAAGCCAGCAGCGACAGCATACGGGCGTCTGCTTCGACACGGACCTCATCGTCCGCCACGGAGGCAGGGGGCCACGGTATACGTCCTACCCGACGGCGCTGCAGTTCAGCGACAGCATCACGGCAGAGGATTACGAGCGTCATTCGCTGGCCAGTAATGCCAGCGGCGTGCCTTTGTCGCTCTACGTGCACATCCCCTTCTGCCACTCACTCTGCTACTACTGTGGCTGTAACAAGATCGTCACCCATAACCAGGCACGGGTAGACCGCTACCTCGAGATGCTGTACCGGGAAGTCGAGATGCAGGCGAAGTTGTTTGATCGGAATCGCAAGGTCGAACAGCTGCATTTCGGCGGCGGGACGCCCACCTACCTGGATCGCGAGCAGCTCGGTGACCTGATGAGTCATCTGGGCAAGTCGTTCAATTTCGATACCAGCGACGAGCGCGAGTTCTCCATCGAAGTCGACCCCCGCACCGTCGATGGCGATCGTATACGGCACCTCGCCGAGCTCGGTTTCAATCGCCTGAGCCTGGGCATCCAGGATTTCGATCGCGACGTTCAGCAGGCAGTGAATCGAATCCAGACGCCTGACGAGGTGAGAGCGCTCATGAAAAGCGCGCTTGAGTCCGGCTTTGGTTCCATTTCGTTCGATCTGATTTACGGCCTGCCGCACCAGACCGTTGACAGCTTCAGTCGAACGCTGGATCTCGCCATCGATATGAAACCCGATCGCCTCGCCGTCTACAACTATGCGCACCTGCCGCAGCGCTTCAAGGGTCAGCGCATGATCAATGACGCGGATATCCCTGCACCCGAAACCAAGCTTGAGCTATTGCACAATACGATCGACAAGCTCTGTGATGCCGGCTACATCTACATCGGCATGGATCATTTCGCCTTGCCGGATGATGAACTCGCCGAAGCCCGCATGAACGGCACGCTGCAGCGCAATTTCCAGGGCTATTCAACGCATCGCCAATGCGACCTCGTGTCACTCGGCGTTAGCGGCATTGGCAATATCGGTAACCTGTTCGCACAGAATGCAATCACAACGATGGAATACGAGGCACTCATCGAGAACGGCGAGCTACCCATCAGGAAAGGCATCGAAGTCGATGACGACGACCTGCTGCGCGCCGCCGTCATACAGGCCCTGATGTGCTACGACAGCCTGTCATTCGACGATTTCAGCGCAGAACATGACATCGACTTTCGTACGTATTTCGCGGCGGAAATAGAGCGTCTTGATGCGCTCGCCAAAGACGACCTTATCGAGCTGGATCAGTCCAGCATTTCGATTACGCAAAAAGGCCGACTGCTGCTGAGGAGTATCGCCATGGTCTTTGATCGCTATATTGACCAGGCCGAGAACGACAACCGGTTCTCGAAAGCGATCTGAACTCGTTCGTCTAGCCGATCTCGGTCAGCCAGCCAAAGGTATCGTCGGCAAGGCCGTACTGGATATCCTGCAACGCCTTCTGCAGCCGTGCAGTGTTGACGCCAGGATTGCCGTCTCGTACCGCGATCTCCTTGCCCTGGTAAACCAGCGCTCCGACCGGCGACAGGCAAGCGGCAGTGCCGGACAGGGTCGCTTCATACGTGGATACCCATTCGAGCAATTCCGTCACCGTGAAATCGCGCTCACTGATACGGTAGCCCAGACTGGCACCCAGTTTGAGGATGGAATCGCGTGTCTGGCCGTGCAGGAACGACGTATCCAGCGGCTTGGTAATGATCTCATCGTCACTGATCAGCAGGAAGTTGGCGGCACCGGTCTCCTGTACGTCCCCTTGCGGACAGAACAGCACCTGGTCAACGCCATATTTTTCCTTGGCCGCAAGCGTCGGCCCCAGCGCTGCAGCGTAGTTGCCGCCGGTTTTCGTGCTGCCGAGCTGCTCTGTTGTTCTCGCACGCTCCTCAACCAACAGTTTTAACGCCTTCGCGCCACTGGCAAAGTAGTCGCCGACGGGCGAAGCCAATACGAAAAGGGTTGCCTCCGTCGACGGCGCCGCCGCGGCACCGATATTCTGCAGCGTGCCAATCAGTGTTGGACGAAGATACAGCGAATGCGGGGGCTCGGGAATATCGGGAAGATGGTGCGCTACAAGGTCCTTGACCATGCCCGCGAGCATGCCCGCATCAGGAACCGGCAGGCGCAGCGAAGCCGCACTCTTCTGCATCCTGGCGACATGGTCATCGAGCCTGAATATTCGACCCTTGCCATCGTCCCAGCGGTACGCCTTGAAGCCTTCGAAGCAGGTGCTCGCATAGTGGAATACATGGGCCGCCGGGTGCATGGGCAACGGGGCAAGTGGCTGTATTGACGGCGTCTGCCAGGCGTCGTTTTCGTAGCGAACGATTGAAATTTCGTCGCAAAATTCTGTGCCGAACTCGCTCATTTCGGTCCTGCTGTGGTGGGTTACTGCGGGGACGTAACTTTGCCACTAATGCACCGGGTTTGGCCAGCGTTATAATACCTAGGCTTTAGAATGTTGGCGGCGTACAGGCCGTGATCAACTCGCAGGGCTCGTTCCACTTGTTGCGAAACTGATGCGGTTTGCTGCTCTTGAAGTAGTAGGCATCGCCCGTGGATAGAACCGCCGTTTCGTCTCCCACGGTAACTTCGAGCCGACCACTGAGAATGATCCCGCACTCCTCACCTTCGTGTGTAATCGCGTGTTTTCCGGTTCCGGAACCGGGCTGGTAACGCTCCTGAATCAGCTGAATGGCACGACCGCCGATGTTGGCCCCCACCTGTCGAAAAGAGACGCCTCCGTCTGCTATTTCGGTGAGATCGTCGGCACGAAAAAAGACCTTGTCGCGCACTTCATACTCGTCGCCAAAAAACTCGCCGAGACTGATTGGCACGCCATCAAGTATTCGCTTCAGCATGCTGACCGTTGGATTCAGCTTGCCGGCTTCGATCTGCGAGATCGTAGCGTTCGCGACACCGGATTGCCTTGCGAGCTGTCGCTGTGACAAACCCAGCCGTTCACGCACCTCACGCAGACGGCGGCCGATTTCCTGATCCATAATGGGAGATGCCCTGAGTGTTTAGTATTAACAAACATTTTGCACCCACAAACTATAAAATTCAATGACTTACGAACTGCCACATAACTCATTGTTTAACAATGCTGTGCAGGCGTAAACTCGGCAGTTGCTGCCCCAAAAACCTTCGGAGAAATGACGATGAGCGCCGCTCTAAAGAACCTGGACGCCTATTGGATGCCGTTCACGGCCAACCGCGATTTCAAAAAGAAACCACGCGTTATAAAGGGCGCTTCGGGGCATTTCTACACCGCCGAAGACGGCTCGAAGCTGTACGACACGTTTTCCGGGCTTTGGACCTCTGGCCTCGGTCACTGCCATCCGAAGATTGTCGAAGCCGTGCAGAACCAGGTCGCGACACTCGACTATTGCATGACGTTCCAGGTGACCAACGACAAGGCCGCAGCGCTGGCTGAAAAAGTCGCGGCCATGGCACCCGACGACATGAACAAGTGCTTTTTTACCAACTCGGGGTCCGAGTCGGTGGATACCGCGCTGAAGATCGCACTCGCCTATCACCGCGCGCGGGGCGAAGGCAATCGCACGCGTCTGATTGGTCGTGAACGCGGCTATCACGGCGTGAACTTCGGCGGCATGTCGGTGGGTGGCATGGTGCCGAATCGCAAGGCATTCAGCGCCAACCTGATCCCCGGCGTAGATCACATCCGGCACACCCACGACCTCGAGCACAACGCATTTACTCGGGGCCAACCCGCCTGGGGCACGCATCTTGCCGACGACCTGGAACGGCTCTGTGCATTGCACGATGGCAGCAACATCGCCGCTGTAATCGTCGAGCCCGTCGCCGGGTCGACAGGAGTGCTACCGCCCCCCGTCGGCTACCTCGAGCGACTTCGGGAGATCTGCGACAGGCACGGCATTCTTCTTATCTTCGATGAAGTCATCACTGCCTTCGGCCGACTCGCCAAGCCATTCGGCGCGCAGCGCTTCGGCGTCATGCCCGATATCATCACGACGGCCAAAGGCCTGACTAACGGCGTCATTCCGATGGGAGCTGTGCTGGTTCGCGACGCTGTCTACGAGGCGTTCATGCAGGGACCCGAGCACATGATCGAACTCTTTCATGGCTACACGTATTCGGGACACCCGGTGGCCGCGGCGGCCGGGCTCGCAACCATGGGCGTCTATGAAGAGGAAGGCACGTTCGAGCAGGCGGCATCCCTGGAGCAGCACTTCGAGGACCTGCTGCATTCTTTTGCCGACCACAGACACGTTATTGATGTGCGAAACTACGGACTGATGGGAGCCATCGAAATGGCGCCTCGCGAGGGGGCACCGGGTGCACGTGGTGGAGAAGCGCACAAGAAGTGCTTCTGGGACGAGAACCTCGTGATTCGCAACGGAATGGACACGCTACAGTTCTCGCCGTTTCTGAATTCGGATCCTGACGAAATGCAACAGTCGTTCGAGACAATCCGTCGTGTCCTCGACACGATCGAATAAGCTCAAACGACAAGCGGAGACAGTATGAACGCCAGACCAGCGAGCAAGATCGACATCGCCAACGTCGTCGGACACTTCATCAACGGCGCCGATGTCGCTGACGACAATCGTCCGGAGCCAGTTACAAACCCGGCAACTGGCCAGGTCACGCGGCATGTCGCGATGGCCTCAAAGCAAACTGTTGAGAACGCAATTGCTGCCGCGGAGGCCGCGTTTCCGGCATGGCGCAATACGCCGCCGGCCAAGCGCGCCCGCGTCATGTTCCGCTTCAAACAGCTTCTCGAGGAACACGCCGCTGAGATCGCCGCTGCCATCACGGACGAGCATGGCAAGGTTCTTGATGACGCGATGGGCGAGTTCGGCCGAGGCGTGGAAGTCGTGGATTATGCCTGCGGCATACCCGAGCTTCTCAAGGGCGAGTTCTCTCGCAATGTCGGTCCAGGCATCGACAGCTGGTCTGATTTTCAGCCACTGGGCGTCGTCGCCGGAATCACGCCGTTTAATTTCCCGGCAATGGTGCCTATGTGGATGTACCCGATGGCCATCGCCTGTGGCAACACCTTCGTTCTTAAACCCTCCGAGAAAGACCCCAGCGCGCCGATGATCGTCGCGCGCCTGTTTAAGGAGGCCGGCTTGCCCGATGGGGTTTTCAACCTCGTAAATGGTGACAAGGAGGCCGTCGATACGCTGCTCAATGACGAGCGCGTCCAGGCCATCAGCTTCGTCGGCTCAACACCCATTGCAGAATACATTTACAGCACAGGCACGAAGCACGGCAAACGCGTGCAGGCACTGGGCGGCGCCAAGAACCACGCCGTGATCATGCCGGACGCTGACGTCGACAACGCCGTCAGCGCGCTGATGGGCGCGGCCTACGGGTCCTGCGGCGAGCGCTGCATGGCTATCTCGGTCGCCGTCTGCGTCGGTGAAGAGACCGCTGACACCGTGGTCGGTAAGCTCCAGGAGCAGATTACCGGCCTTAAAGTTGGCGCCGGCACCGACAACAGCAATCATATGGGTCCGTTGGTCACCAAAGCGCATTACGAGAAGGTGCGTAGCTACGTCGACCTCGGCGTCGAAGAAGGCGCCACGCTCGTCGCGGATGGTCGTGGTCTCAGCGTTCCGGGGCACGAGGATGGTTTCTTTCTGGGCCCGTGCCTGTTCGATCATGTCGAGGCAGGCATGCGCATTTACCAGGAAGAAATATTCGGTCCGGTGCTGTGCGTCGTGCGCGCCGAATCCGAAGAGCAGGCGATGCAACTCATTGACGATCATGAGTACGGTAACGGCACCTGCATCTTCACACGTGACGGCGAGGCGGCTCGTTATTTCGCCGACAACATCAGGGTTGGCATGGTGGGCATCAACGTACCGCTGCCGGTACCCGTGGCCTATCACAGCTTCGGTGGCTGGAAGCGCTCACTGTTCGGCGACCTTTACGCCTACGGCCCTGACAGCGTTCGTTTCTACACGCGACGCAAGACGATCACGCAGCGCTGGCCTGCCGGCGGCGTGCGGGAGAAGGCGCAGTTCTCGTTTCCCGGGCGACAGTAACCGTCATTAAGGTACAATCGCTGTCCAATTCCCGTGGAGACAGCAATGAAAAAGATCGCCTTTCTGCCTTTACTATTGGCGTCGCTGACCTATGCTCAGGACGCCGAAATCACCTTCAACTCCACCGAAATCGAACCCGGCATCTTCATGGTCGAGGCCAAGGGCGGCTTCGGCGGCGGTAACATGGCTGTGCTTGTTGGCGAAGGTCATGTCGCTATGATTGACGATGGTCTGCCCCCACTTGCAGAGAACCTGCTGACACACGTTACCGAGACGGCGGGTGGCCCGATCGAATTCATGGTCAATACGCACGTTCACGGTGACCATGCCGGCGGCAACGCCCACTTTGCCAACACCGGCACTGTCATATTTGCCCACGACAACATCCGCAAACGGCTGCTCGAAGACGCATCGGGCGCCGGCGGTCCGGGAGGACTCCCGGTTATTACGTTTGGTGACGGCGTGACATTCCACCTCGGTAATATCGAGGCGCGCGTCAAACACCTGCCGAAAGCCCATACCGATGGCGATGCCGCGATTTTCTTTCCGGGTGCTAACGTCATTCACACCGGTGACATCCTGTTTCACGGGATCTTCCCTTACATTGACCTCGACAACGGTGGCACGGTCGACGGCTACATTGCTGCGCAGCAGAAAATAGCGTCCATGGCCGACGATGCAACGAAAATCATACCGGGCCACGGATCGTTAACCGACAAAGCGGGCATGAAGACCGATGTCGACATGCTGATTGACGGCAGAGCACTGGTCAAAGCGCTGGTTGACGAAGGCAACAGCGTTGAGGATGTGCTCGAAGCAAACCCGTTGGCCAAGTACGATTCCTTTAGCTGGGACTTCATAACGACGGAGAGCATGACACGCACGCTGTTCCGATCACTGACTACGGACTGAACGACACCATGAAAAACAATCAAGCCGCCGAATTCGTCAACACGATGTGGGACTCATCGATCATTCCGGAGATCTCCGAGTACATAAAGGTCCCCAACAAGTCGCCCTCTTTCGACCCCGACTGGGAAAAGAAAGGCCATATGGAAGAGGCGGTGCAAATGCTCGAGGCCTGGTGCAGGAAGCAGCCGATAAAGGATATGCAGATCGAGGTTGTGCGGCTTCCGGGCCGCACGCCGGTGCTGTTTATCGAGATCCCCGGGCAGTCCGATGATGTCGTCCTGCTATACGGTCACTATGACAAGCAGCCCGAGTTCAGCGGCTGGGACGAAGACCTGGACCCATGGACGCCCGTCATCAAGGACGGCAAGTTATACGGCCGCGGTGGTGCGGACGATGGCTACGCGACCTTCGGATCGTTGACGGCAATTCGCACACTGCAGGAACAAGGTATTCCGCACGCAAACTGCGTGGTCCTTGTTGAAGGCTGCGAGGAAAGCGGTAGCTTCGACCTGCCCTTTTACATCGACCTCCTCGAAGACCGCATCGGTTCCCCGGACCTGGTTGTCTGCCTCGACGCCGAGTGCGGCAACTATGACCAGCTCTGGTGCACGACCTCGTTGCGCGGCAATCTCACAGGCATGCTGCGAATTGACGTCCTGACTGAAGGCGTGCACTCCGGTACCGCGAGCGGCGTGGTTCCTTCAAGTTTTCGAGTTGCGCGCCAGCTCATCAGTCGAATCGAGGACGAATCGAACGGACAGATTTTGCTCGACGACCTGCATGTCGAAATTCCGGAACAGCGACTGGAACAGGCGCGCCTTGCAGCTGAAACACTGCAGGATTCCGTTTACGAGAAGTTCCCCTGGGCAGTTGACGAGCCTTCGCCGGGGGAGTCTCACACAGAGCTGCTGCTAAACAACACCTGGCGACCCACGCTGGCGATTACGGGCGCCGAGGGAATGCCGGCGTTGATCGATGCAGGCAACGTGCTGCTGCCGTTTACAACGCTGAAGCTGTCATTCCGATTGCCGCCAAGCTGCGACGCGGACGACGCCGCGGCAGCCGTCAAAGCCGTCCTGGAGGCGAATACGCCGCCGCTTGCGAACGTGTCGTTCGAGGTCGAATCGACGATGGCAGGGTGGAACGCGCCGGCGGTTGCCGAGTGGCTCGAGGCGTCGATGCACAAGGCATCGAATGCATTCTTTGGTAAGCCGTCCATGTACATGGGCACAGGCGGCACCATTCCGTTCATGGGTATGCTCGGCGAACGCTTTCCGGAGGCCCAGTTCCTGGTAACGGGCCTGCTGGGACCGAAATCGAACGCGCATGGACCGAACGAATTCCTGCACATCGACACAGGCAAGCGGTTGACCTCCTGCGTCGCGCAGGTTCTCGAGGACCATTTCAATCGCTAGGGCATTGGCCACGGGAATTATCGGCGGGCTCGGCAGCATAGAATGAGTCGAGTCCTGCTCACTTCGACGTCGTATCCAAGCTCTGAGACCGATTGGCAGGGACTCTTCATACGCGAGATGCTCGCAGGGTTGCATCGATCCGACGACACGGAGGTCAGCTACTGGGGCCCACCGGGACCCGTGCCCGACGGCGTGGACTACCTCGGTTCCGAATCGGACAGGCGCTTCCTGTTGAAGCTTGCAGAACAGGGTGGCATTGCTCACCTGGTGCGATCGAAACCGCTGCAAGGCCTGGCAAAAGGCGCCGCGCTGGTGCGACGACTGCGGCGCGTTCTGCGCGCCAATCGGGACAAGTGCGACGTGTTTCACCTCAACTGGCTGCAGTCAGCTCTGGCCATTCCGGGAAATGGTAACCGCGCGTTGATCACTGTCCTCGGGACGGATTACAAACTGCTCGAAAAACCGGGCGTCGCGGCGCTTCTACGCAATCGCCTGGCCGGCAATCGCGTCGTGCTGGCGCCCAATGCAGAATGGATGGTGCCAAAGCTCGAGACCGCCTTCGACAGGCAGGCGAGCAGAGTAACGTACGTGCCGCTGGGTATCGATCAGCGTTTTTACGATGTCGGCGTCGAGCCCGACCGCTCCGTTCGCCGCTGGATAACAGTTCTGCGCCTGACCCGCGCCAAGATCGGTCCGCTGCTGGAATGGACAGAACACCTCGCTGGCAAGGACAACGAATTTCACCTGTTCGGCCCTATGCAGGAAGACATGGCGCTGCCGTCATGGATTCAATATCACGGAGCCGTGACGCCAGACACATTAATCCGCGACTGGTATCCTCAAGCTACGGGCATGATCACGCTTAGCCAACATGATGAAGGTCGGCCGCAGGTGCTGCTGGAAGCGATGGCGGCAGGGCTGCCGATTATAGCGTCGCGTCTTGCCGCTCACGAAGATTTGCTGGAATCTGCAGGTGGCGGAATCCTCGTGAACAGCGCGGCGGAGTTCGACGCTGCGCTTGAAAGTCTGTCTGACAACGAGACCCGTGCCTCGCTGGCCGCACGTGCCAGACAATCCATGATGTCAACATACGGGACATGGGATGACTGCGCTGAACGTTATCATGAACTTTATCGATCCCTGATGCAGGAAGACTCGACGTGAAAATTATGATTCTTGGCGCGGCAGGGTTTCTGGGCCAGCTCGTAACATCGCGCCTGGCACACGAGGGGCATGAAATAATCTGCCTGGTTCGCAATTACGCGAACCCGACCGCCGAAGCGAATGTCCGCTACGTACAGGCCACCCTGGATGACACGCAGGCCATTGTCGAGCATGCGAAGGATGCCGACTATGTGCTTCATTTCGCCTGGGACACGACGCCGGGAACATCCAAAGGTCAACCGGCCGTCGAAGCCGTGAACAACCTGCTGCCGACATTCCGACTGCTTGAGCAATTGCATGCGATGTCAGGCTGTCCGCTGGTATTCATTTCCAGCGCCGGTGCCGTTTACGACGATGTACTCGATGGCAATGCGACCGAGTCGTCCCCACTCAGCCCAAAATCCTACTACGGTGCCGGCAAAATCTCGGTCGAGATGTTTCTTCGCGCGTATGCCGCTCAGACTGGTCACCCGGTCGTCATCGTCAGGCCTACTAACGTCTATGGGCCTGGACAGAGAATAAAGCGGCAATTTGCCATCGTACCAACGCTGATGAAGGCGATCCGTGACGGCTCGACGTTCACAATTTGGGGTAGCGGTGAGGCAACTCGCGATTACTTGTATGCCGCAGATTTTGCCGAGTTCTTCGTTCATCTTACGAGCAAGCAACAGCAGGGTGTCAGAACTTTCAATGTAGCCGCGCAAAGTGCCTGCTCCATAAACGACCTGTGCAAGCAACTGCAGGAAATCAGCGGTAGGGAACTTTCTCTCGAGCACCTGCCGGAACGCGGCGTCGATTTGAGCGGCGTCAACTACGACTGCTCACACGCCAAAGCAGAGCTTGGATGGCAGGCGACAACAGGGCTCAGAGAGGGCCTGACGAAGACCTGGGACTGGTTCCTGAACTCGCAATGACGGCGGCCGACAGCACCCCTCTCGTCTCAGTCTGCGTCGCAAACTACAACGGCGAGGCAATCATCGCCGAGTGCATCGATTCCCTGTTGAACCAGGAAAACGCACCGGGCTTCGAAATTCTCGTGCACGACGACGCATCGACGGATGACTCGCTGGCGGTACTCGAGAAATACGATAGTGTTCGCTTGATCAAGTCGTCCGAAAACGTCGGCTTCTGTATCAGCAATAACCGCATGGCGGCTGCCGCTCGCGGCAGGTTCATACTGCTGCTGAATAATGACGCGCGACTGTATCCGGACGCACTGGCAACGCTGGTTGACGAGTCGCGCAAACACCAAGACAAGGTCGTACTGGGCCTGCCACAGTACGATGCAGCGACCCTGGAACTGGTCGATTTTGGCCTCAAACTCGATTACTTCGCAAGCTCCGTACCGATCAAACAGCCATCTCAAGACGACATCGCCATGGTCATCGGTGCTTGCCTGTGGGTGCCTCTAGACCTTTGGAACACCATTGGCGGTTTTCCCGAGTGGTTCGAGACCAATGCCGAAGATGTTTATTTGTGCTGCTATGCGAGGCTGCTCGGCTACAAAATTTATGTGCCTGGACGATCCGGCTTCCTGCACATGATCGGCCACTCGCTGGGCGGCGGGAAATCCGAAGACAATAAGCTGACGATCAGCGTACGACGGCGCTATTTCAGCGAACGGAACAGGCTGTTCGTTCAGTGGCTGTTTTACCCGATTTGGCTCATCCCGTTAACGACGCTAGCTAACATGGCTGTGTTGCTGGTTGAGGCGATCGCGCTGTCGCTAGCGAATCGGAAACTCTCGTTGATCTCCGACATCTACATACGATCACAACGTGATGCGTTTGCAATGCGAAAAATCGTTACGAGCGTCAGGCGGCCGGCAATGCAATTGCGAACCCTCTCATTCTCTGACTTTTTTTCAGCGTTTACTGTCATTCCGCAAAAGCTGAGACTGCTTTTTTCAGCCGGTTTACCAAGAACCTGACAATGAGCTTCCCAAAGGCAGTCGGCGAATGCCCCGCACCTTGCAAGCGACACGTGTACGTCGTACGTTGAACGTCATCCATATTCAGCGGACTCGTGGTTTATAGGAAAAGCGAAATGAATCCATTCGATCCTGGTTACTTTGACGAACACGACCTGAAAGATGCGGGCTTCAAGACGATAGGAAAGAACGTCCGAATAGCCAAGAACAGTACGATCATCGGGCTTGAGAACATTGAGATTGGTGACAATGTTCGCATTGATGGGTTCAGCTCTGTCATCGCTACGGGAACAGGCTGGTTAAGAATAGGTTCCTTTGTTCATATCGGTGGGTACTGCTACGTTTCTGCAGGCGATGGCATCCGAATGGACGACTTCAGCGGCCTTTCGCAGGGGGTCAAGATATACACGAGAACCGATGATTACGGTGGCGAGCATCTCACAAATCCTACCGTACCGGAACAATACACCGGCACAACACAGGGCGCTGTTGTTCTTCAGAAGCACGTTATCATCGGATCAGGGTGCGTGATACTGCCGAAAGTCGTTATTGGAGAAGGGTCGTCCGTCGGGGCGCTTTCTCTGGTCACAAAAAGCCTGGAACCCTGGGGCGTATTTCATGGCGCTCCCGCCAAAAAATTGAAAAACAGATCCAAAAAGCTCCTGGAACTCGAAGCCAAATTGTGGGAGGAAGTCGGCAAACAAATTGATTGACGACGTTTCATTTTCTTTCTGCATCCATGCGCCCCGCATTCTTGATGCTGACACAAGAAAGACACCTGACTCGCACTGGAGTCAGACAGACGCAATTATTCTTACGATTTCCTCGAGCTCCTTAGTCGCGAGCCCTGGATAAATGGGCAGACACAGAATCTTGTTCGCGGAAGCGAAGGCAACAGGCAGGTTTGATCTGGCGGCACTCGGCTGGAAGGGGTTTGTCAAATCTCTCAACGAAACCCTGCGAACCTCATGCATGATATTGTTCCTCATCGCGGGGGCGGTGGTTTTCGGAAAATTTCTGGCAGTAACCCGCATACCGTTCAATATCGCCTCCTGGATTGGTGCATTTCAATTGCCTCCGTACATGGTCATGGGAGCCATCGTGCTGGTTTACCTTATCGGCGGGTGCATCATGGATGCCATGGCCCTGATCATGCTCACCATTCCGATTTTTTTCCCGGTGGTGACCGATTTGGGCTACGACCCCATCTGGTTTGGTGTCATCATCGTGCTGGTCACCCAAATGGGGGTGATCACCCCACCGGTGGGCATCAACGTTTACGTTGTCTACGGTGTTGCCAAAGGCGTTGTGGGCGGCGTTGCACTGGAAGCCATCTTTAAAGGTATTCTCCCGTTTCTCGTTGCCATCATCGTCGGCATTGTCATCATGACGTTTTTTCCCCAGGTCATTCTTTACCTGCCCAACCTGATGTACTAGGGGTACCGTTTATGAATCCGAAACAAATCTACTGGAATCCGGTAAATACGGATGGACGCAACATTCGACCTGAATGAATTG
>RCNG010001176.1_pt1 | contig 20026 bp, 18 predicted proteins | sample 2041371 | NCBI WGS metagenome assembly RCNG01 (sample SAMN09708227, study PRJNA481090) | Marine sediment metagenome, whole genome shotgun sequencing project. | biome: marine sediment; feature: ocean; material: sediment; isolation source: Sewage treatment plant 1 marine sediment (STP1) ... | reverse complement strand
CGTCCGACTCGCGATCGAGAATCCCCGACAGGCTCAGGTCCGGAAATCCGGGTGCCCCGTCAATCAGCACGTCCGGGGTGACCCCGACTTCGTGAATCGAGTCGCCAGAGGGTGTGTAGTAACGTGACGTAGTGAGTTTGATGGCGCGACCTTTCGAAAGCGGCATTACCGTTTGCACGAGACCCTTACCGAATGTCGGACTACCGACAATGGTCGCGCGACTGTGGTCCTGCAGCGCGCCAGCAACAATCTCGGAGGCTGACGCCGAGCCGCTGTTAACGAGAACAATCAGGGGCGAGCCATCAAGGATGTCGCCGCGATGTGCCGACCGCGTAAAACGCGACTCTACAGATCGACCATCGGCCGAAACAATGACGCCGGAATCCAGAAACAAATCCGATACGTCCACGGCCGAATCAAGAACGCCGCCCGGATTGTTGCGCAGGTCGAGCACCAGGCCTTCCAGCATGCCTGCGTTAGCGTCCTGCAACTCATCCACAGCAACGCTAAGCTCACGTGCCGTGTTTTCCGTGAACTGGTTAACCCGCACATAGCCGTAGGACGGGCTGAGAAACTCTTTGTGAACGCTCGCGACCCGAATAATCTGTCGGCGCATCTCATGGTCAATCACTTTTTCATCACGTAGCACTGACAGCATGACTTTCGAGCCGACCTGGCCTCGTAACATCCCCATCGCCTCTTTTATTCGGCCATCTTCTATGAACAGCCCGTCTACGGCGACGAGCTCATCGCCACTGCGAATACCGGCTCGAGCCGCAGGGGATCCGGCGACGGGGCTAATCACGCGAATCGCGTCATCAATTTCGGCGACCTCAATTCCAACACCGCTGTAGCTACCGGTCGTGCTGATGCGAATGTCGCGGTACTCGCTCGCATCAAGATATTCGGAATGGGGATCCAGGTCGCTGACCATGCCGCGAATAGCGCTTTCCAGCAGTGTCGCATCGTCGATGGGCTCAACATAGTCACGCTTCACGCGTTCCAGAACCTCGGCAAATAGCTGCGCCTGCTCCCAAGCCAGATCTTCATTCGAGGGCGGTGCCTCATGGCTCAACAACCCACCGCCGATGGACAGGCTGAGGCCCATTACGACGCCGATAACGACAACCAAAATTGCTCTAATTTTCAAAGACATACGATGCTCGACAGACCCCGGCCTTTGGCTCTTGTGGCGCAATCACCGACCTTAGCACAGAATATTGAGCGATAATGAACCACCAGCACAAATTCACCCGGGAAGGAGCGAGCGCTCGGATGAGCCCTAGCTTCCCGGTCTCCGAGTCACCCATTGCCTTGGATTAACGGGCTTGGTGCCTTTCCGCAGCTCGAAGTAAACGCTCGCCTGCGCCTGTCCGCCGCTGTCGCCAACGGTCGCGATCACATCACCGGGTGCGACCCAGTCTCCGGCGTTCTTGAGAAGGGTCTCGTTGTAGCCATAGAGGGTCATGTAACCCTCGCCGTGATCAACGATAACGAGCAGACCCATTCCCGCGAGCCAATCGGCGAACGCAATACGTCCGTGATACACGGCCCGAACCTCCCGGCCGCGCGGCGCCGCCATCACGACGCCGTTCCATTTTATCCTGCCGCCGACTCGCGGTTGTCCGAAGTCGTGGATCAGTGTGCCGGCCACCGGCCAGGTGAGCTTGCCTTTGTGTTTGCTGAACGGTTCTTCGGAGCTAATGGGGTAATCCGACAAAATGCTCGTAAGTTCTGCGATCAGTCGCGTCAGGTCCTGCTCCTGGGCGGCGAGACGATCAACCTCCTGGCCTTCATTGGCGATTTTCTTTCGAAGACTCGCCAGCAAGGACTGCCGCTCTTCCTGAGAACTATTGAGCTTGGTCAGCTCGGCGTAATAGCTCTTGGCCAGTCCGGCCAGGCGAGCCTCTTCAGCCGCAATCTGACTTTGGAGCTCGTCGAGCTTGCGGATTTCTTCCATGACCGCGGAAATGTTGTCGGCGCGATAGTCGTTTAGATATCGATAGTAGGCCATCAGTCGGCCGAGCGTCGCCGGGTCGCGCTGATTAAGTAGCAGCTTGATCTTCTCCTGGCTGCCGCTCATGTAGGCCGCACGCACCTGCTGAGCCAACTCGCCAGACTCGACGTCGAGGTGGGCCTTGCGTTCGGCCAGATCGGCATCGAGGGCCGCCTTCTTCTTCTCGGTAAACCGCTGTTCTCGTTCGATATCGTTGATCCGCATGCGCTGTTCGGATATCGCGACCTCTATCGTCTGGAGCTCGCCGGTCAGCCGGTCCCGCTCAGCCGCCGCGCGGTCCATGCTCTCTTTCAGGTCGCTGATGCGGTCGCGGACCTGCTCCAGCTCGCGCTCCTTGACCTTCGTGAGCTCCCCGTGGGAATCCTGGGCCCGGACGGCGCCAGGCACCGTCAGCAGCAGCAGGAAAAGGACTATTCGTATGACCATATCGGCAGAGTGTAGAGCCTTCAGCGGGGTATTTCCTGCCGCTTTTACAGGTATACTCCCGCTTTTCACAATCTTCCTACGCAGAGGTCCTCTCTGCCTGAGTGCCCCATGGACAAAGTATTAGAATTCACCAGCAGCAACACGCTGTTGGTGCTGGCATTGATGATCAGCTTTTTCGCCGTCGTGTTTACGGAGCTGCGCCGGAAAGCCAGCGGACTGGTCAACATCGAGGCCATTGAGGCTGTTTCGCTCATCAATAACGACGCCGTCGTTATCGACCTGCGCAGCGTCGATGCCTTTTCGAAGGGCCACATCGTCAACGCAAAAAACATTCCGTCCGATGAACTCGACGCCAAAATGAGCGGTGTTGAAATCAAAACCGATTATCGCGGTATGTGACGCAGGGGCCACATCGACCAAGGCGGTAAGCTCGTTGCGACAGGCCGGGTACGATAGCGTATATGGTTTGAAGGGCGGCATGTCCGGATGGAGTCAGGCCGGCCTTCCTGTTGTCACTGGCAAGAAGACCAAAGTCAGGGGCAAAGACAAGAAGTCGAAAAAAAATAGGGACCGAATTGAGCAACAGCAATAAAGTGACGGTCTACGGCGATACGATGTGCCCATATTGCGGCGCCGCGCGAATGCTGCTCACGAAAAAGGCGGTTGAATTTGAGGATATCGTCATCACTGATGATTCCGAGAAACGAAAAGAAATGCAGGAAAGAAGCGGCCGCACGTCTGTGCCGCAGATTTTCATTGGTGACACCCTCGTTGGGGGATTCGATGAACTTTGCGCCCTTGATAAGAGCGGAGAGCTGGAACAACTGCTTGCCGGGTCGTCCGGCGGGCAATAACGAGATATAGGAAAGAAAATGGCAGAGGAAAAAGAACAGGCTGAGAAACGCTTATCGATTGGCAAGATCTATTTGAAGGACTTTTCATTTGAGTCCCCGCAGGCTCCGGGTGTTTTCCGCCAGTCTGACTGGAAGCCACAAACGGACCTCAATCTGCGTAGCAGCCATACCGCCGTGGAAGATGATCATCACGAAGTCGTATTGACGGTCACCGTCGAGGCGAAAGCGGACGACAAGACTTTCTTCCTGCTCGAGCTGCAGCAGGCAGGCCTTTTTGAGATTTCCGGTTACGAAGACGATGAGTTCGGCGCGATTGTTGGCAGCTTCTGTCCAAACGTCCTGTTCCCGTTCGCACGTGAAACCGTCGCGTCACTCGTACAAAAGGGCGGCTTCCCGGAATTTGTTCTGCAGCCAATCAACTTTGACGCGCTTTACATGCAATCAAAACAGCAGCAAGCTGAACAACAAGCTGAGCAAGCAGAGAAGCACTAATCAGTAACGACGCAGCAACGAGGACCATCGCGGTAATCGGTGCGGGTTCCTGGGGAACCGCGCTGGCGCTGCAACTCGCTCGTTCAGGCAGCGATGTCCGACTGAGCGGGGTCGTTGAGCTCGACCTGCTCGAGGCCATGGTGACGGATCGTGAGAACGTTCGTTACCTGCCAGGCATTAAGTTTCCAGAGAACCTTATCGCGTGTCCTGATCTCGGCGAATGCCTTGATGGAGTGCGCGACATTCTCGTGGTCGTACCGAGTCACGGGCTACGCAGCACGCTGACTACAGCATTGCCGTATCTCCGTAAAGACTCCCGAGTTTGCTGGGCAACCAAGGGTTTTGAGTTGCACAGCGGCAAACTGCCGCATCAGGTCGCGGCCGAGGTCCTGGGTGAAGATCGCCCGGTAGCGGTGTTATCCGGACCGACCTTTGCGAAAGAGGTTGCCGAAGGACTGCCGACGGCGATGACCATCGCATCCAACAACACTGAGTTCGGACAGTCGCTCGCCGCGGCAATTTCGGGCGAAAATTTTAGAGCGTATACCTCCGATGACTTTATCGGTGTCGAGGTTGGTGGCGCAATCAAGAACGTGCTCGCGATCGGTGCTGGCATGTGCGACGGGCTCGGCTTTGGTGCCAACGCCAGAGTCGCGCTAATCACTCGAGGGCTTGTTGAGCTGACACGCCTCGGCGTCGCGCTCGGCGCGAAGAAAGCTTCGATGATGGGCCTTGCCGGTATGGGCGACCTGGTTCTGACCTGCACCGACAATCTGTCTCGCAACCGTCGCATGGGTCTCGCCCTCGCTAGCGGCAAAACGATCGAAGAAGCCCAGGAAGAAATACAGCAGGTTGTCGAGGGCGTTCTCGCTGCAAAGGCCGTCAAGGAGGTCGCTGACGATCTCGGTATCGAAATGCCGATTTGCCATCAGGTCTATCGCATTCTTTACGAAGGCGCCTCTCCACTCGAGGCTGTTGGTGCTTTGATGGGCAGGGAGCTCAAGTCCGAACACGAATAATCGCTGGAATCTCTGCTACTCTCTCCTAAATTAAGAAAAAGCAAAATAAGGGGAAAAGCATGGATCGTCGCAAATTTTGTCGGACAGCTGTTGCCGCTGGTGTTGCAGCTTCGTACCCACTCTTAGGCGCCTGCAGTCGCAGCAAGCCACCCGTAGCAACATCCGCCGACACCAGTATCCGGGGTATCTCCCTGGGCGGCGCTGAAATCGAACTCGAAAAAGCGGCCATCAAGGAACTCGGTGATGCGATGACCGGACCGGTCATGCTCTCGGGCCATCCTGACTATGACGGCGCACGAACGATCTGGAACGGCATGCACGATAAACGTCCAGCGCTCATCGCTCGCTGCATGAACAGCGAAGACGTATCGAACGCCGTTACCTTTGCCGGGGAGCGCGACTTGCTGTTGGCGGTTCGCGGCGGCGGACACAGCTGGCCTGGCAAATCTGTATGTAACGACGGTCTGATGATCGATCTGTCACAAATGCAGGCCGTCGACGTAGATGTCGACGCACAGCGCGCGCAGGTTGGCGGCGGTGCGCTTCTTGGTCATCTCGATCAGGCCTGTCTGCCACATGGGCTTGTCACAACGGCCGGTGTTGTTTCGCATACTGGCGTCGGTGGCTTCACTCTGGGTGGCGGATTCGGACGACTGAATCGCAAATATGGCCTGGCGGTGGATAATCTTGTATCGGCAGAAATTATTTCGGCTGATGGCCAAATACGCACTGCCAGCGCGGACGAGAATCCTGATCTTTTCTGGGCGCTTCGCGGTGGCGGCGGAAACTTTGGCGCTGTAACCAAGTTCGAGTTTCAGCTACATCCGTTTGATCGCAACGTTTTGTCGGGCAGCATTGTCTGGCCCATTGACCAGGCTCGAGACGTGTTGGAGTTTTACGCTGAATGGTCGGCTGGCTTGTCCGATGAGATTTACGTCGGACCAACCGTTGCTACGACACCGGAGGGTGCCCGCGTCATTATGATGGATGTCGTTTACAACGGTGACCCGGCAGTGGGCGAGAAAGAGCTCGCGCCGTTAAGGGCGATTGGCTCGCCGATGGCGGATGGTGTAATGCTTCAGGATTACACCTTTATGCAAACGAATCTCGATGCGGCATTTGGTCATGGTGTTCGCTCGTATGCCAAGAACGGCCTGGTGAAGGAGTGGACTCAGGGCTTGGTCGACTCAATTATCGAAGCTGATGATCCGCGGATTTTCCTGGCCAATCACGTCGCGGGCGCTGCCGTTAAACGCGTCGGCGAAGCTGACACTGCCTTCCCACATCGCAATGCCGAAATCATGCTGGTTGTTGTTGCTGGATGGATGGATCCGGCTCAGGACGACGAACTCATCGCCGCATCGCGCGCGGTCCATAAAGCGCTCGAGCCGCACATGGGTGGCTATTACGGCAATATCGATTTCGACCAGAGCAAGACGGTTGGCAACTACGGCCCAGCCTACGAGCGCCTGACGCAAATCAAGGCTGAATACGATCCGGGCAATTTGTTTAGACTGAACAGCAACATCAAGCCAGCCTAGTTACCACCGGCGAAGTCCAACTGTCGCCACGCCTCATAGATAACGACCGCAGCTGAATTCGAAAGATTCAGACTGCGGCTGTTTTCTCTCATCGGCAGTCGCAAGCGCTGTTCGGGCGGTACGGACTCGAGCACCTCGGTGGGAAGCCCGCGCGTTTCCGGGCCAAACAGAAACGCATCACCTTCGACATAACTTGGCGCGTCGTGGCGCGTTTTGCTGCGGGTACTCAACGCAAAGACTCGCGGCTGTCCGAGCGACTCGAGACAGTCGGCCAGTGTTTTATGGGTTTCAACGGTCGCGAACTCGCGGTAATCGAGGCCGGCGCGCTTTAACCTGGGCTCGTCCAGCTCGAAGCCGAGAGGCTCAACGAGGTGCAGATGCGCGCCCGTATTCGCACAAAGACGAATGATATTGCCCGTGTTGGGCGGAATCTCTGGCTCGTAAAGAATAAGGCTAAACATACAAAACCCTGTAGAATGCGGCGCCGATGACGAACAAGGCCTTACACACAGAATTCTGCGGAATCCCGATGGCTTCGCCCATCGTGTTGCTCTCCGGTTGCGTCGGCTTCGGGGAAGAATACACGCGCGTCGAGGGATACTCGAATGCGGATGTGGGCGCCGTCGTCCTGAAAGGAACGACGGGCGAAGCGCGACTCGGCAATCCACCGCATCGCGTGTATGAAGCACCCGGCGGAATGTTGAATGCCATCGGCCTGCAAAACCCCGGTGTCGACAAGGTTGTTGACGAAATTCTACCGGGCCTCGATTTTTCTGAAACGCGCTTTTTTGCGAACGTCTCCGGCTCTACGATTGAGGAGTACGAACGTGTTACCAAGCGTTTTGATGACTCCGATATCGATGCGATAGAGATCAACATCTCCTGCCCAAACGTCAAAGAGGGGGGCGTTCAGTTTGGTAATGACCCGGAAATGTCGGCGCGCGTTGTTGCCGCTTGTCGGGCACTGACGTCGAAACCCATCATTACAAAGCTGTCACCCAATCAAACCGACATTCAGGAAAATGCGCGCCTGTGCATCGAGGCAGGTACCGACGGGTTCGCGGTTATTAACACGCTGATGGGCATGGCGATCGATAGCGAAACGCGCAGACCTATCATCGGAAATGTTCGCGCTGGTCTTTCCGGTCCCGCGATAAAACCCGTTGCACTCTTGAAGGTGCAACAGGTTTATGAAGTCGCCAAAAATCACAACGTAGCGATCATTGGCCAGGGCGGAATAACGACGGCCAAAGATGCCCTCGAATTTATCATCGCTGGCGCGTCGGCCGTTGGTATTGGCACGGCACTGTTTTATGACCCGCTGGTCTGCAAGAAGATCAATGACGGGATGCTAGACTATCTGCAGCGTCATGATATGGCTTCGATAGACCAACTCACAGGGACCCTGCAATTCTAAAAGAACTGCAACGCCGAAAAGTAATACGCGCTGGCCGCGGCGTGCGAGTGATAAGGTACTAAGCCGCCTTTGGGACTGACCATTTGACGTCACTGAATAACAAACTGGACAAGCTGCGCGCGCTTGCCGCCCCATTAGAAACATCATCGAGCACAAGGGTTGCCCGACTTCGAAAAGCGGGCGAGCACGCCGACCGGTTTCTGGAGTCGCTGCCGGAGCGCGATGTCTATACGGCCGCTGGACCACGAGACGAAGCGATGGCGGCGTTTGCGATACCGGCGGATCCGGAACCGTTTGACGACGCGTTACAGGTTGTGAGTCAGCACGTTGATGGCGTTGGGCATAATCTCGGTTCGAGCCGGTTCTTTGCGTACATTCCCAGCGGCGGCCTGCATGATTCCGCTATTGCAGACTATTTGGCGGCGGTCTCAAATCGCTACGCTGGCGTTGGTGCGGCGGCACCGGGCGCGACGCGAATGGAAGACGCGATGCTGCGTTGGCTCGCGGGTGTTGTCGGTTATCCCGCTTCGGCAGAGGGTGATCTGACGTCGGGCGGCAGTATGGCGGCACTGTCTGCGGTCGTTGCGGCGCGAGAAGCGAACAATATCAAGAGTGCGGACATCCCGTCCACGGTGGTCTATCTGACTGCACACACTCATCACACGTTTCGCAAGGCGCTGCATGTCGCCGGTCTCGGCGAATGTGTGATACGAGAAATTCCGCTCGATGCCAGAATGCGAATGGACTGCGATATTTTGCGGGAGCGCATTCGAGAAGATAAAAACGCCGGCCTGCGGCCGTGGCTGATCGGGGCTTCGGCGGGCACGACTGACACGGGCTCTGTCGACCCTCTGGACAGTATCGCCGATATTGCAGCGGAGTCGAGCATCTGGATGCACGTCGACGCCGCTTACGGCGGCGCGTTCGCTTTATGCGACGAGGGCAAGCGGCGCCTGAAGGGAATTGAGCGCTCGGATTCACTGATCCTCGATCCGCACAAGGGCTTTTTTCTGCCGTGCGGCATCGGCGTCGTTCTCGTGCGCGATGGTCAAAAACTTTTTGATGCCTATCACGCACGCGGAACCTACATGCAGGACGTCGCTGGTGACACTGAGCGGTCGCCTTGCGATTATTCGGCCGAACTAACGCGGCCGTCCAGGGCATTACGCTTCTGGTTGCCATTTAAAGTCCATGGCAGCCGGGCATTCGCAGCGGCACTCGAGGAAAAGCTGCTGCTGGCGCAACACTTCTTCGATCAATGCGGGAAAATCGAAGGAATCGAACTGGGCCCTGGTCCGGATTTGTCCGTTGTTACGTTTCGCTTCTGTCCCAGGAACATGGAGTCTGATGTCGCGAGTCGCGCTCTGCTCAAAGCCATACAGCAGGACGGGCGGGTGTTCATGGCATCAACAACCATCTCCGGTCACTTTACAATCCGGATGGCGATTCTGACGTACCATACGCATATCGAAGACGTTGATTTGGCGTTGCAGATTATCGAAGATAGTGCGACGGCGATTCGCCGCCAATAGATCGGCAACAGGCCTGAGCTGGGGGAATGCAGTGACGAGCAACAATTCTGAAAACTGGTCCGGGCGATTCATCTTCATCATGGCGTCGGTTGGCGCAGCCGTCGGTCTCGGCAATATCTGGAAATTTCCGTACACGCTCGGCCAAAGCGGTGGTAGCGCTTTTGTCCTGATCTACGTGCTCGCCATTTTGCTGGTCGCAACGCCAATCATGTTATCCGAGATGATCATCGGACGGCACGCAAGGCAAAGCGCACCGACGGCGATGCGTAACCTGGCTTTGCAAAACAACAGCAGCCCCGCTTGGCAGATAGTCGGCTGGATGGGCCAACTCGCGTTGATGTTGGTGCTGAGTTTTTACAGCGTCATCGCCGGCTGGACCATCGCCTACCTCGTCAAGTCCATCTCCGGCGGTTTGATCGGTCTCTCCGCTGAGGAGGTCGGGCGCGATTTCGGCATGCTCCTGCACAATCCCGGCTACATGATTCTGTGGCACTTCACGTTTACCGCGGCGACGGTATGGATTGTCTCGCGTGGTGTCCGTCTTGGGCTCGAGCGACTTGTTCGTGTGCTGATGCCGGTATTGTTCATCACGCTTATCGCGCTCGTAATCTACTCCGGTGTTACCGGCGACTTCAGCCGCGCGGTCGACTTCCTGTTTAGTGCGGACCTGACCAAAGTAACGCCAGCGGTCGTACTGGCCGCTGTGGGACAGGCGTTTTTCTCGGTTAACGTTGGTGTTGGTGCCGTGCTCACTTATTCGGCGTATCTGCCAAGTGACGTCAATCTATTCCGTTCTGCAATTGCAGTTTCGGTTGGTGACACACTGGTTGCCTTGCTCGCGGGGCTGGCGATTTTTCCGATTGTTTTTGCGTACGACCTGAACCCGGGCGAAGGACCCGGCCTGGTTTTCGTCACGCTATCGACGGCATTCGCGGAAATGCCCGGCGGGAGCATTATTGCAACGCTGTTCTTTTCGATGCTTCTATTCGCGGCCGTAACGTCGTCAATTTCAATGTTGGAGACCATGACCGCGCGTGCGAAAGAAGTTCGTGGCGTGACACGCCCCCTGGCAGCAAGCGCCATCGGCGCCGTCTCGTTCGCGCTTGGCCTGATTACCGTTCTGTCTTTCTCGAGCTGGGAAAATGTATATCCTTTAGGCGGCTTCGAGGTGTTCGCGGGCAAGACGCCTTTCGATTTGATCGACTATCTCGTCTCGAACATATTGTTGCCGCTTGGCGGCATGCTCTACACGCTGTTCGCGGGCTGGTGGATATCGCGAAAGACGCTCGTCGACGAGCTCGGCGTCGGGGACGGAGCAATATTCAATCTCTGGCTCGTGCTGGCGCGCGTCATTGCGCCGTTGGCGATAGCGATCGTATTTATTACCAACCTGACTTAATTGGCGATGCGCTAGTCGAGGTGCAACGCTTTCATTTTTCGTGCGAGCGTATTTCTTCCCCACCCGAGTAACTTTGCCGCTTCCTGACGATGACCGTTGGTTTGCGACATAGCGATTTCGATCATGGTCTTTTCGAACTCGGGCATCGCCTGGTCCAGCAGCGGTCCGCCGCCATTATGAATTTGCCGCTCTGCCCACGCCGCCAACATTCGCGTCCACTCTTTCGTCGCGCTCTTTGGGGTCTCGTTGCCGCCGAGGTCATCGGGAATGTCCTGAGCGGTAATTACGCCACCCGGTGCCGTCACTGTCAGGCGTCGTGACGCATTAACCAACTGTCGGACGTTACCCGGCCAGCCAAAATCCTGTAATGCGTCAAGCGCATCGGAGTCGATGGTCTTGGCCGGCGTTCCAATTTCTTCGGCCGCTTCAGCCAGGTAGTGGTTAAGCAACATTGGAATATCTTCGCGACGCTGACGCAGCGGCGGCGTATTGATACGAATGACGTTGAGTCGGTGGTACAAATCTTCCCGGAAACGCGATTCCTTCACCGCTCTCGCCAGATCCTGGTTCGTTGCTGCTATGACGCGCACGTCGACCTTAATCGGCGTTTGACCTCCGACTCGGTAAAACTCACTCTCAGCCAGCACTCGGAGTAATCGTGTTTGCAGCGCCGGCGACATGTCGCCGATTTCATCAAGGAACAGGGTTCCGCCATCGGCCTGTTCAAAACGACCAATGCGCCTTGAGTCGGCGCCGGTAAACGAGCCCTTCTCATGGCCGAAGAGCTCGGACTCCAGGAGTTCGGAGGCGATGGCCGATGTATTGAGGGCGACAAAAGTCTTGGTCGCTCGCGGACTATGATCGTGAAGCGCACGCGCCACGAGTTCTTTGCCTGTGCCGGACTCGCCAGTTATCAACACCGTCATGCTGGAGCCGGCGAGTCGGCCTATTGAGCGGAAAACCTCCTGCATCGCAGGCGCCCGTCCAATCATCGATGCGATCGCGCCCGTCGGCTCTGCTGCCTCACGGGTATCGGCGCCGGTTGATCTCGCCGCTTTGTGAACCAGCTCAACGGCCTCGTCGATATCGAACGGTTTGGGTAGGTACTCGAAGGCACCGCCCTTGTACGCAGCTACCGCGCTTTCGAGGTCGGAGTGGGCCGTGATCACGATGATCGGCAGTTCGGGGCAGGTCGTGCGCAATCGTTCAAGCAGGGCGAGGCCGCTCATGCCGGGCATGCGCACGTCGGTGATAAGAACGTCCGGCGCGCCTTCATCGATGGCTTCGAGCAAATGCTCCGCGCGCTCGAAAGTTCGGGTCTGCATGTCCGCTTGCTTGAGCGCTTTTTCGAGCACCCAGCGAACCGATTGGTCATCGTCTACAACCCAGACATTGAGTGCTTGATCAGTCATTGCTGCTGTCCCCTGTCTGGTCTAGCGGTACGCGAACGTAGAACACCGTGCGGCCCGGTCGACTGTCGAACTCAATCAGTCCGCCGTGACGACTCAGTAGCTCCTGCGCGGTGGGCAGGCCGAGGCCTGTTCCATCCGGTCGGCTTGTCACTAGGGGATAAAAAATCGAGTCCTGTATGTCGGCCGGGATGCCCGGTCCGTCGTCTTCGATTTCGATGGATGCGATAACGCGATGGCGCGTGTCGCCGATTGTGAAATTGGTTGCGGCACGAGTTCGCAAGGTCAACACTCCATGGCCGTCCAACGAAGCCATCGCATTGCGTACGAGATTGAGGAGCGCCTGCACGATTTGGTCGCGATCGAGGGCGATGTTTGGCAGGCCCGGATCGTACTCGCGGCGAATGGAAACGTTGCGTTGTTCTTCTACCTCTATGAGTCGGACAACGTATTCGAGTAATTCATGAATGTTGACGGGCTTTTTGTTTGGCGGTCCACCGGGACCGAGCAAGGTATCGACCAAAGCGGCGAGTCTGTCAGTTTCGCTAATAACGACGTCGGTGTATTCACGCAACTCGGCCTCGTCCAGCTGCCGCTCGAGAAGTTGTGCCGCACCGCGGATTCCGCCGAGCGGGTTTTTGATCTCGTGCGCAAGCTGCCGAATCATCTGGCGTCCGGCACCGTGCTGAATGAGCAGGGCGTTTTCACGGTAAATTTCTGCGCGCCGAGTTACGTCGGTCATTTCGACGAGCAAGCAGGCTTCATCGGTGTTGATGGGTGAAACGCGACAGTCGACGGCGCGTTCAACATTGTGGACTTCGGTCGGCGCAAGCCGCATTTCATTCGCGTAGTAGTCGCCCGTTGTTAAGACGCGCGTCAGGATGTCTCGCATCTCAGGCTCGTCATCAACCAACTGTAGGAGCGACTCACCGCGCGCTCTGCGCTGACTAATACCAAGGATGTTCTCGGCTGCGGGGTTCAGGCCGATTATCAGCAGATGTTCATCAAGAAGGATAATGCCCGAACTCATCGAGTCGAGAATGGTGTTCGAGTGTGTGTGAATGGTGCCGTCGTCGCCGGAGCCGCGCGACTTGCGAGTGCTTTTTACCGAATCGAGTTCTGTTGCACGTAGAAACGATTTGGGCGGCTGCGAATCAGTAGCTTGCCGGTTTCGTCGATCACTTCCGCCTGCAGGTTGTGAACGCCGCGGTAGACTTCCTGAAGCTGGAAGGTCGTGCCGCTGACCATCTGTGGCGTGCCGTCGAAGTAGATGCGAACCCGATGGCCCGGCCTTAAGGTCGGTGTCAGCGCCAGGGTCACGCTTAAGTTCCCTTCTATGTTCCACAGCGTTTCTTCTGCGGACGGACTGGCGACGTCAAGGCTGCTATAGCCAAGCGTGGTCGCTTGCTCATTTGCGTCTTCAGCGTTGCTGTTGGTCGTTGCGCGCGTCGTTGGCCGGGGTCTCGATGCGCTGGATTCGCCGAGGTCAATAAGCTTGGCGCCGGGCTGCGGTCGATCGGAGTAATGAACGACGCCGCCCTCGTCGGTCCAGGTATAGGCGTCCGCGAAGGCGCCAGCGGCGACCAAAAGGCCCAGCAAGACAAAAATCGATCGTGTTTCCATACGGTTAGCATAGCAGCGTAATCATGATTTTGGGTAGAGCCCGAGCAGCAAAGTGCTGCCCGGGTCACACTTTTGCCCTTTTACAGGCTGTAATACATGTCGAATTCCGACGGATGAGTCGTCATTCGGAGTCGGGTGACGTCGTCCATCTTCAAATCGATGTAGGCGTCGATCAGATCATCACTAAAGACTCCGCCCGCTTTGAGGAAGTCTCGGTCATGATCCAGGGCTCCAAGAGCCTCGTCCAGGGAGAATGCCACCAGCTTCAGCTCTTTCTCTTCTTCTGGCGGAAGATCGTATAGATCCTTGTCCATAGCATCGCCCGGATGGATCTTGTTCTGAATTCCGTCAAGGCCGGCCATCATCAATGCGGCAAATGCCAGGTACGGGTTTGCCATTGAGTCGGGGAAGCGAACCTCTATTCGACGACCCTTGGGGTTGGCGATGTACGGGATACGAATTGAAGCCGACCGGTTGCGTGCAGAGTAAGCGAGAATCGTTGGCGCTTCGAACCCTGGAACCAGCCGCTTGTAGCTGTTGGTTGCCGGATTTGCGAATGCGTTGATCGCCTTAGCGTGCTTGATAACGCCGCCGATGTAGTAAAGGGCCATTTCTGACAGGCCGCCGTAACCATCACCCGAGAACAAATTCTCGCCGTCTTTGAACAATGACATATGAACGTGCATGCCATTGCCGTTATCGCCGACGAGTGGCTTCGGCATGAAAGTGGCTGTCTTGCCGTAGGCGTGAGCAACATTGTGAACCGCATACTTCATGACCTGAACTTCGTCTGCCTTGCGCAATAAGGTGTTGAATTTCGTACCGATTTCGCACTGACCAGCGGTTGCCACCTCATGGTGGTGAACCTCGGTCAGTACGCCAAGCTCTTCGATCGCGAGACACATTGCCGAGCGAACGTCGTGTAACGAGTCGACGGGTGGCACTGGAAAGTAACCGCCTTTGACGCCCGGACGGTGCCCGCTATTGCCTTCTTCGCTTTGCTTTCCGGACGACCAGGATGCTTCGTCGGAATCGATTTTATAAAATGCGCCCGAGATATCATCATTCCAGCTCACGCTGTCGAAGATGAAGAATTCGTTTTCGGGACCGAAGAATGCTGTGTCTGCTATACCGCTTGATTCCAGATAGGCCTCTGCGCGAGCAGCCAGTGACCGCGGGCAGCGATCATAGCCCTGCATGGTGGCGGGTTCGACAACCGTGCAACGAATGTTCATCGTCACTTCATCGGTGAAGATGTCGAGTACAGCCGATGCCGGGTCCGGCATCAAAATCATGTCTGACTCATTAATGCCTTTCCAGCCAGCGATCGACGAGCCGTCGAACATCTTGCCGTCCTCAAAGACGTCATCATCAATGGTGTGGGCGGGCACGGTTACGTGTTGTTCTTTGCCGATCGTATCTGTGAAACGAAAATCGACGAATTTGACCTCTGCATCTTTGATGAGGGCGATTACCTCTGCGGGCGTCATGGATCTTTCCTCCGGGTGATTAAGCACAAAATAAAAGAGACCGCCGATCGCGATCCGTTACCCCTGCCTATTGCAGGAAGCGTGCCAATATGGTGCAGCCATTAAGTCGTTGTTTATCTTATGTTTCTATGGGTGGCCGTCGACCGGCCCGCACCTATTTGGTGCAAAACATCGAGTGGCCGCACCATAATAGTGCAAAACCCTCCCCATTAGAAGGGGGGACACCGTTCTGGTGTCCCCCTTAGGCGGGGATACGTAATTTCGCCCGGCACGCACAACCCGAGTCAAGTATCCCGACCTAAGGGGGACACCCAATAGGGATGTCCCCCCTTCTGCGACCTTAAGTGGCGCCGGTAGGGATGTGTCCCCCCTTCTAACAAGTCGTTATACTTCGCGCCTTTGACCCATCCGTGACAGCTTAATGACCATCGACGCCAGATCCGCCCCACAGAGTTTTCAGGACCTGATTCTGCGCTTGCAGGAATTCTGGGCCGCGCGCGGCTGCGTCATCATGCAGCCGTACGATATGCCGATGGGCGCGGGTACCTTTCACCCGGCGACGTTCCTGCGGGCGGTAGGGCCCGAGCCCTGGAGCGCAGCCTACGTACAACCCAGTCGCCGACCGACGGACGGTCGATATGGGGATAACCCGTTTCGCCTGCAGCATTATTACCAGTATCAGGTGGTTATCAAGCCATCACCTGACGATATTCAGGAAATGTACCTGGCCTCCCTGCGGGCGATCGGCCTCGATCCGACCGTTCATGATATTCGCTTCGTCGAGGACAACTGGGAGTCGCCGACGCTCGGTGCCTGGGGCCTCGGGTGGGAGGTTTGGCTGAATGGTATGGAGGTGACTCAATTCACCTACTTTCAGCAGGTCGGAGGCCTCGAGTGTCGTCCGGTTACTGGCGAGATCACCTATGGGCTCGAGCGACTTGCGATGTATTTGCAAAACGTCGAGAGCATTTTCGACCTGGTCTGGACGGATGGGCCGCTCGGCCGCATCACCTATGGCGACGTCTACCATCAAAACGAAGTCGAACAATCAAAATATAACTTCGAACAGGCCGATGTCGCGGCGCTCTTCGATATGTTCGATCATGCTGAGCATGAGGTCGAACGCCTGATTGAACTCAATCTCGCGCTCCCCGCCTACGAACAAATGCTCGGCGCGTCACACACGTTTAATCTGCTCGACGCGCGTCAGGCGATTTCTGTTACCGAGCGTCAGCGTTTCATTCTTCGTGTACGAGCGATGTCTCGCTCCATCTGCGAGACCTACTTCGCAAGTCGCGAAGCTCTCGGCTTTCCGATGATCGGCTCGGTTGCTAAAGGCGCTTCATCGAAATGACCGCTGCAAAGAACTTCCTCGTTGAGATCGGCACCGAAGAGCTGCCACCGAAAGCGCTTCGGTCATTGAAAGATGCCTTCGGCGAACGATTGGCCAGCGGTATCGACGACGCGCGTCTTGAACATGGGGCCATTGCAAGCTTCGCCAGCCCGCGCCGTCTGGCCGTATTGGTCGAAGACCTGGCTGATCAGCAGGCCGACAGGACCGTTGAGCACAAGGGGCCGCCCATTAAGATTGCGTTTGGCGACGACGGCAAACCGACGCCCGCTGCAGAGGCTTTCGCGAAAAAATGCGGCGTTGAAGTTTCGGCGCTCGGCAGAAACAAAACAGACAAAGGCGAGTGGCTCGCGTACGAAAGCCAAGAGAAGGGCAAGACCGTAGCCGAGCTGCTTCCCGGGCTGATAGACGGCGCGCTCAGCGAGCTGCCTATACCGAGACGGATGCGCTGGGGCGCGGGCGAGGCCGAGTTTGTTCGTCCGGTGCACTGGATTGTCATGTTGCACGGCAACAAGACCATCACGGGTAAGGTCATGGGTATCGAGTCCGGTAACACGACTCGCGGCCATCGTTTCCACTCTTCGGGGCCTATCGTTATCAAGTCGCCGGACGCCTACCTCGACACACTCGAGAAAGAGGGTTACGTCGTGGCGGACTTCGACCGGCGTCGCGATATGGTTCGTACCGGCGTCGATGGCGCTGCCGAAAAAGCCGGCGGCCAGGTTGTCGAAGGCGAGTCACTGTATGACGAAGTGGCCGCGCTGGTCGAGTGGCCGGTTGCGGTGCTTGGCAGCTTTGATGAAAAGTTTCTTGAGCTTCCTCGCGAGTGTGTTATCTCAACGCTAACCGGGCATCAACGATACTTCCCGGTTGCCGATGAAAACGACAAGCTATTACCGAAGTTCATCACTGTTGCAAACCTCGAAAGCAAAGACCCCGATCAGGTTCGCGAGGGTAACGAGCGCGTTATTCGGCCGCGACTTGCGGACGCCGCTTTCTTCTTTAATAACGACCGACAAAAGACGTTGGCCTCACGTGCTGACGACTTGCGCGAAGTTGTTTACCAGAAGGGGCTTGGCAGCCTGTTCGACAAGAGTCAGCGTGTTGCTTCACTGTGCAATTGGCTGGCGGCTGCGCTGGACCATGATTCCGGCGATGTGGAACGAGCGGCCGCGCTCGCAAAATGCGACCTGACGACGGGCATGGTCGGCGAGTTTCCAGAGTTACAGGGAACGATGGGCGGTTATTACGCGGCAGCCGACGGAGAGCCGCAGGCCGTGGGGGCCACAATACGCGAGCACTACTTGCCGCGCTTTGCGGGCGATGCACTACCAGGCTCATTGGATGGTCAGTTACTCGCCATTGCCGACAAGCTCGACACGTTGGCGGGCGTCTTTTCTCTCGGCAAGAAACCGAGCGGCAATCGTGATCCTTTTGGTCTGCGTCGCGCCGCGTTGGGCGTTGTTCGGATCCTCATAGAGCGCGGTGTCGACATCGACCTGAAGGCCCTTATCGAGGTAGCTATTAATGCGCAGCCAAAGGGTAAGCAAGATACCGACGAGCTCGCGAATGATTTGTACGTGTTTATTTCAGATCGACTGCGTCGCTATTTTCTGGATCGAGACTCGGGGCTTTCGGCAGAAACCTTTGACGCCGTAATGGTTCGGCAGCCGTCTTCCCTGCTCGATTTCGACCGGCGACTTGCGGCCGTACAAACGTTCGCGCGACTGGATCAGGCGACGAGTCTCGCGGCCGCGAACAAGCGCATCGCAAACATTCTTCGTAAGGCCGGCGATCCTGCCGGGCTTGCTGTAAAAAAGAAGCTGCTGCAGGACGACGCCGAGCTCGCGCTTTTCAGTTCTCTTGAAAGCGCCCGGGAAAAGGTTGGGCCCCTACTTGCCGCCCGAGCCTATGCGGATGTCCTTAATGTGTTGGCAGATCTGCGTGATCCCGTCGATCGTTTTTTTGATGATGTCATGGTTATGGCCGACGACGACGCGGTCAAGAATAATCGTCTGGCCTTGCTCAGCGAACTCCGCGCCTTGTTTTTGGACGTCGCCGATATTTCCCGGCTTTCAATCGGATAGGTGTGACAGACCAGACAATCAAACTGGTTGTTTTGGATCGCGATGGCGTGATCAATCAGGATTCGAGTGAGTTCGTTAAGTCCGTCGATGAGTGGCTGCCGTTGCCGGGCAGCATCGATGCGATTGCCAGGCTTTCTAAGGCCGGCTTCGCTGTCGCTGTTGCGAGCAATCAGTCGGGTTTGGCGCGCGGTCTTTTTGACGAGGCCGCACTTGCCGCGATGCATGAGAGGTTGCGAGGACTGGTGATCGCCGCTGGCGGTTGCGTGAATCAGATTGTCTATTGTCCGCATGGTCCTGACGACGATTGTGATTGTCGCAAGCCGAGGCCGGGCCTGCTACAACAAATAGGCGCTCATTTCGATCATGATATGGCCGGCGTCCCCGTCATCGGTGACTCTTTGCGAGACCTGGAGGCAGCCCAAGCCATCGGAGCCCGTCCGATACTGGTTCGTACCGGCAATGGTATTGGCGCGTCGGAAAACCTACCGCCCTCGCTTTACGCGGTTGAAGTCTACTGCGACCTTGCGATGGCCGCCGCCGTGCTGATCGAAGAGTAAGGCGATGTTTCGTGCGCTCCGGTCTCTGTTTTTCGTTGTCTTTGCGTTTGCCGCCGGCATTGCTTACGCCGCGGTCTCGTTGTTTTTTTTTTGGGCGCCTCGCGATTTCCTCTGGGGCATTTTAGACAATTTGTGCCGCCTGCTGCTTTGGGCGGGTAATTTCGTGTGCGGCCTCAATGTGGTCGTTGAGGGCGAGGAAAACCTCCCCGACTCAGCCAGCGTCATAATGATCAAACATTCATCCGCGCTTGAGACTTATGGCCACGTGCCGTTTTTTCCGCGGACGTCGTGGGTGATCAAGCGAGAGATGCACTGGATTCCGGTTTTCGGCTGGGCACTGAAGTTTGTTTTTCGCCCGATAGCAATCAACCGCGGATCCGGCACGCAAGCCGTGAAGCAGGTCATTAGCCAGGGCATGGAAAAGCTGGCAGAAGGCACCTGGGTGACTGTTTTTCCCGAGGGGACGCGGATGCCGCCGGGCGAAACTCGAAAATACGGCGTTAGTGGTGCCGCGCTAGCGAAAGAGGCGGGCGTCATGATTGTTCCCGTCGCACATAATGCTGGCGATTTCTGGCAGCGCCGCGAGTTGACCAAGCGCCCGGGTACGGTCCGTTTTTGCATCGGGCCGCCCATTGATGCGTCGGCGCAAGTACCCAAGGAAACAAACCTCCTCGTGCAGGACTGGATTGAAAGCAAGATGCGCAAAATCAGTAGCGTGTATCAGGAGAAGGAAAAGGCGTAATGCTCACTTTCACGAAGATCTGCTTCGGACCGCGTAACTAGCAATAAAAAAGGGCCCCGCATGCGGGGCC
>RCNG010000369.1_pt1 | contig 20056 bp, 14 predicted proteins | sample 2041371 | NCBI WGS metagenome assembly RCNG01 (sample SAMN09708227, study PRJNA481090) | Marine sediment metagenome, whole genome shotgun sequencing project. | biome: marine sediment; feature: ocean; material: sediment; isolation source: Sewage treatment plant 1 marine sediment (STP1) ... | reverse complement strand
CGTCACGATCGTGACCGGCGCGTTGTCAGCGACTGCGAGCACCCCGGCAAGGTCGCGCAAACGCGCCGCAATCGGCGTGATGTCGAGGTACCGCTGCAACGCCACAGCAACGCAGATTCTCGTATATGCCATCGTGGTTTCTCCCCAGCACCATCATAGCGTGCGGCAGGACGTGCTTCGCCGCTCCCGTCCCAAACCCGGCAAAAAGAGCGGGCTGGTTTACACTGGAGGGCCATGGTCATGGAAAGATTCGGGAAGTACATTCTGGTCGACAAGATCTCCTCCGGAGGGATGGCCGACGTCTTTCGGGCAAAAGTGGTGGGGATCCGCGGTTTCACCAAGACCGTAGCCATCAAGCGGATTCATCCCCACCTGCTCGAGCGCACCCGATTCCTGCGCATGTTCACCGACGAGGCGAAGATCGCGTCGCGGCTGGTGCACCCCAACATCGTCCAGATCTATGACCTTGGGGAAGCCGACGGACTGCCGTACATCGCGATGGAGTACGTTCCGGGCCGAGATGTCTTTCGGGTGCTTCAGCGCCTCGGCTCGCTCGATCGACGATGCCCCTGGCGTCTGGCCACCAAGATCGTCTCCGACGTCTGTACCGGCCTCCAGTTCGCACACGAGTTTCGCTCGCCGGACGGGCAGCCGCAGGAGATCGTCCACCGCGATGTCAGCCCGCGCAACATCCTCCTCACATACAACGGCGAGGTCAAGCTCACCGACTTCGGCGTTGCGCGGGCGCGCGACCGTGAGGAGCACACCGAGCATGGGATTATCAAGGGGAAAGTGAGATACCTTAGCCCCGAAGCGGCGCAGGCCAAGAACGTCGACCGGCGCTCGGATCTCTTTTCGCTCGGCATCGTTTTTGCGGAGATGCTGCTGATGGCTCCGCTTCGCACTGGTGACAACGAGATGGCGATGTTGCTCGATATCCGCAAGGGAGAGTTCGATTCGATGAGTTTCGATGCGGTCTCGAAACCGCTGCGAGAAGTGCTCCACCGTGCCCTCGAAGTTGATCCCGGCGAACGCTACCCTTCGGCACGCGAATTTGCCGACGACCTCGCATCCCGCTACGACCGGGACAGCACGCCGATGAACGAGGCCGAGGTCGCGACCTTCATGCACTCGCTCTTCGCCGAGGACATCGAAGAGGAAGCCACACGCGACGAGGAGGTCGAACGCGAGCTGAAACAGACCGTGGTCGACACCACGGTGCCGGCTGCAACGACCGAGGTCCCACCGCAAGCGCCGACGGGCAACCATCTCAACCCACTCAACATCTTTGCCGGTCGCGGCGCCGGACCGGTGGCCGTCCCCGCCGTCGATGCCATCGAGGTGCGTCCTCCAAAACCCGATCGCGAGGGATCGCTGCACGAGATTTCGCTGTGCCGACTGCTCCACCAGCTCAACGAAACCGACGCCACCGGGGTCATCGATTTCAATCGCGATCCAATCAAAAAGGCTATCAGTCTGGAACACGGGAATCCAGTCTTCGCCACGTCGAACGTCGAGGCAGAGCTCTTCGGCGAACACCTGGTCGCGCATGGGATTCTCTCGCGGGAGCAGCACGGCGAGACCCTCGATTTCGCGGCCCGAAAGGGGCTCCGCTTCACCGAGGCTCTGCTGGCGCTGGACGCGTGCACGCCGAATATTCTCTTCCAACAACTGGGAAGCCAGGTACGAGACCGCATCCTCGACCTCTTCAGCTGGATTACCGGCACGTTCGAATTCTATACGGACACGCCCGTCCCCGACACCGGCCTGCCGCTCAATCTGAGCTCCCATACCCTGATCCACGAGGGCGTGCAGGAACGCATGCCGCTGGTGGTGATTCGGCGCTTCATGGAGGGCAGGTCACAGCAAAAGGTGCTGCGCATACCTGGAGAGATCCCGGCCGACCTCCAGCTATCGGGCCGCCAACAGCGGATTCTGCGCAATATCGAGGAGGAGGAATTCACCTTGGCTGAGCTGGTCCGGCGGGAGAAAGACGAGGAGTGGATGCTGCGGCTCCTGTACATGCTGCACGAGATCCAGAGGGTCGTTTTTCGCGATTGAGACCTTTTTTTGACCGCGGAGAACGCAATGGACGTTGAGTCCCTTGCGTTCTCCGCGGTCAAAAAGAGGTGAATAGCATATATTCAAACCAATATGAAGCGGAGAATTTGAGTGGCGTGGGCAAGGAGGCCGGTGAGCTGGATGATCGCGGGAATCCTCCTGTGGGTCCTCGCTAACGCCGTCGACCGAAAAACCGAGGTCGAGATTTACTCCGACGGCGGCCGAGTCCACCTCGAGGTCGCCGGCACCTCCCTCTCCGCGCCGATAGCCGTCGATCGCCTGACCGCGATCGAGATCCGGGCCGCAGACTCCGTCGATCCGCCCGGCGGCCGCCGCATCGCGGTCTCGGCCGGCGGCCATGATGTACTCCGCGAGCAACTGCCCCGCCGCTTCCCGCTGCCGGGCGGCAGCCCTGTCCCCGTCGGCGACTGGGAGCTCGACGACGAAGCCGTCGCTGGCACGGTGTGGCAGAGGAGCATCGATGTCACCGGGGATTTCACGGTGCGGGCCTCGTTTCGTGGTCGCTTCCTCAGCGACCTGAACCTGGTCCTCATCGGCACGCCCACCTTCTCGGTCGCCGTCCGCCGAGGTCTGATCAATAACGACTGCTTCATCCGCGATGGCAACGGCGCCACCCTCGCGGCCACCAGCATTGATCCGACCCCGGCAGCGGATGTTGGTGCGGTGCTGGCGACCGTGCTGCGTGCGGCGGCGGTCGCAGCGTTGCTGATCGCCGTTTTCACCGCTCTCGACAGGGGGTCGTTCCTGACCCCGACGCCTGCGGCATCGCGCCGGTGGCGAGCCGCCCCGATGGTCGTTGTGATGGCCCTGGCCGCGGTGCTGTCTTCCGGGTGGGTGGCCTACTCGGTGCTCGAGGGGCTGCCCCACACCCCGGATTCCCTGGTCTACCTGATGCAAGCGAGATGGCTGCTCGACGGTTCGTTGTCGGGCGATGTGTCGGCGATCCAGGATTACCTCCGGGTGCCGTACACCTACGTGGTCGGGAACCGGTGGCTCGCCCACTACCCACCGGGATGGCCGTTACTGCTCGCAGTCGGCGTTGCCGTCGGGGCGCCATGGTTGGTGGCGCCGCTCCTCGGAGGCCTCTACATCCTGCTTCTCTACCTCTCTGGACGCGAGTTGGACGGCCCGGTTCTCGGTCTCGCCGCCGCCACCCTCGGTCTATTCTCGCCGATGACGCGGCTGATCTTCGGCAGCATGCTCTCTCATGCAGCAGCATCGATCCTTCTCCTCGCCGCTCTGTGGTTGACGCTTGTCGCACGGCGTAGCAGCGGATGGAAGGTTTCCGCGCTAGCCGGCGCCGCCGCAGGGCTGGCCTTTGGCATCCGGCCCTTGACCGCGGTGGCCTTCGTGACGCCTCTTGTCGGGGTGGTGCTCCTCGATCTCCTGTTTGACCGCAATCGCGCCGTGGCGCGCTCCCGTCTCGTCGGCGCGGGAACCGCCATGCTCATCGCCGTGGCGCCCTCCCTGATCGCCAACCACCTCATCACAGGCTGCCCGTTCGACCTCCCCTACTCCCTCGCCGGAGCGAAGATGTACGCCGCCTCCAACATCCCATTCGGTCTTCAAAACCTCGACGCGCTGGTGGTTTCCACCGCCAGCGCAATCTACGGCTGGGGCTGGGATTTCGTTCACGGCCCGCCGCTTCTCGCCCTCGCCCTCGCGTTCGCCTGCGTACCATTCATGCTGCGTCGAGCACGCCCGACCGACCGGCTATTGGCTGCCATCGTGATCGTCGTCATGATTGCCCATCTCGGCACCCGCGGCCACGGACTGCACGGCTTTGGTCCGCGCTACTACTTCGAGATCTTCGCCCCCCTCTTTCTGCTCACCGCACGTGGTTTCCAGGAGCTGGCACGGATCGGAGTCGATCAACGGCGGGTCGTCAATCAGCTTTCCGCTCTGATTGCGGTGGGATTGTTCCTGACGTTGAATCTGTCGGCGGCGGCGGTTCTCCCCCGCCGGCTATCTCTCTACCGGGGCTATAACAGAGTCGACGGATCTCTCGAGCGACAGATCGCCAAGCGTGCGCTCGATCGGGGGCTGGTCGTCCTGCCCCCCGATCAGTGGCAGGGCTGGGCGATGGCAGCGCGAATGATGGCGGCGAAACCCGGTGCGGACCTTCTCTTCATCCAGGCCGAGGCGGATGACCCTGCGATCTTCGAGATGGCCGGCGACCGTCAGGTTTTATTGTGGCGTGATGGGCGTTTGGTGGCGGCGGAAGAGTGATCAGTAATCAGTGATCGAGTGATCAGCCCGCCCCCCATCGATCCCTCTTTTTGAACCGCGATGACGCAACCAGAATATTTGTTGTTTCCGAAGGGAAAATTTTTTGCGCGGTCTTTGCGATCTTCGCGGCCTTTGTGGCCTTCGCGGCCTTCGCGGTTCAAATTCCGTGCCTGATTGTTCTGGTTATCCGGCATCTGGCATCATGATGGGGTGATAAGCATCGGCTCTCTGTCGTGGCGGGCGAGCTATGTGCGGCTGGCTCGGAGCGGTGAGCTCGAGGAGCGTGTACGGAAGCTCGACGCACTGCTCTCGGACTGCACGGTGTGTCCTCGGGAGTGCCGGGTAGACCGTAGGAGAGAACTCGGCGAATGCTCTACCGGCGTCGACGCGATGGTGGCATCGTGGAACCCGCATCACGGCGAGGAGCCGGTGATCTCGTGTCGCCGCGGATCGGGCACCGTTTTCCTCGCCAACTGCAATTTGCGCTGCGCCTTCTGCCAAAACCACGACATCTCGCAGCGCCCGACGGACTTCACCGGACAAGAGATCGCGGCCGAAGAGCTGGCGGCGATATTCATCGACCTTCAGGACCGGGGTTGCCACAACCTCAACTGGGTATCGCCGTCGCACCAGGTGCCGCAGCTCGTGAGGGCCCTTGCGGTCGCCACCCGCCGCGGGCTCGAGCTCCCGATCGTTTACAACACCAACGCTTACGACTCGCTGGAGATTCTGCGCCTGCTCGACGGTGTCATCGACATCTGGATGCCCGATCTCAAGTACGCCGACCCCGACGCCGGCTGCCGCCTGTCGGGGATCGACGACTACCCGCAGCGGGCGCGGGAGGCGCTCACCGAGATGTACCGCCAGGTCGGCGACACGTGGGATCTCGGGCCAGAAGGCGAGCTGCGCCGTGGTCTATTGGTGCGCATGCTGGTGCTCCCCGAGGGTCTCGCCGGCATCGAGGACAACCTCGAGTGGATCTCGCAGAATCTGTCCTCGCGAGTGACAATCTCGCTCCTCGCCCAATACCACCCCGCTCACCGAGTGCCACGCACCCCCGATCTTGCCGACCTCAATCGAGCCGTCAACCGCGACGAGTGGCGGCGTGCGGTGGCAGCGCTCACCGAGCACATGGAGGGGGACAGACACCATGTGCAGGGGGTGGCGATACAGAATCAGGAATCAGGAATCAGGAATTAGGAATGCCGCCCCCCAACTTGCATACTGTGCCGGGAAGCCCCAGTCGGCGTGGCGATAACCTGAGAGCCTCATGCGTGGCACGCGAGGGCGGGTTCACCGGAGGTGCCTGGCATCCCGGGCGCGTTCACCGGAGGTGCCTGGCATCCCGACATGACGTTGTCCTCAATGTCATGTCGGCGTGCCTGGCATCCTCTCGGGAAGCGCGTTGGGAAACGGACCGCGTTCATCGGAGGTGCCATTTTTGACATTGTCTGAGCCCTACTCCTCCTATTCGGTAAGGGGCTGCGGGCAGACAATGTCAAGGGTGGCTCCTCTCGCGGCAGCGCTCCAAAAACTGGTGCGCCTCTCCGTTGGAAGCGCGCAACCGGAAACCGGGCACGGAGACGGAGACGGAGACGGAGACGGGTACACTGTCCCGCATGAACGATAAGAAACGCAAGACCCTCTATCTCATCGATGGGCCCAACATGGCGTTTCGGGCGTTCTTCGCGATCGGCGGAATGTCGAACTCGCAGGGGCTGCCAACCAACGCGCTATTCGGCTTCACCAACAGCCTGCTCAAGCTGATTCGCGAGGAGCGCCCGGACTACCTCGCCATCACATGGGACCCAAAAGGCGGTACCTTCCGTGACCGGGTCTATCCGGACTACAAGGGCACCCGCCCCGAAATGCCCGAGGCCCTGCGCGCCCAGATGCCGCACTTCGCGCGGGTCGCCGACGCGTTCGCCGTCCCCTATCTGTGCCTCGACGACTACGAGGCGGACGATGTCATGGGGACTCTCGCCCGCCGTTACGGGGACGAGCTCGATGTGGTTTTGGTGTCCTCGGACAAGGACCTCATGCAGCTCGTCAACGACCACGTCACCCTCTACGATCCTATGAAGGACCGCCGGGTCTCCTATCCCGAGGTCGAGGAGAAGTTTGGCTGCCCGCCCGAGGTGGTGCCCGACGCCCTCGCCATCTGGGGCGACTCGTCCGACAACATCCCCGGCGTCAAGGGCATCGGCGAGAAGGGGGTCAAGGCGTTGCTGGCGAAGTGGCGCGGGCTCGACGACATCTACGACCACATCGACGAGGTGACGCCTCCCGGCGCCAGGGCAAAGCTCGAACGAGACCGCGACAACGCCTATCTCTCGAAGGCTCTTGCGACCGTCCGCACCGACGTGCCGGTCGAGGTGGAGCTCGACGAGCTCGCCCTCAGTTGGCCGCCACCAGAGGAGCGCGCCGAGAAGCTCTTCACCGATCTCGAGTTCCGCGGCCTGCTGCGCGAGTTCGGAGGCGAGATGGAGGCGGTGGACCGCAGCGCCTACCGGCTGGCCACGACCGAGGCCGACCTCGAGGAGCTGCAATCATCTCTCACCGGCGTTGGCCGCTTCGCCATCGACACCGAGACCACCTCGCTCAATGCCATGCGCGCCGACCTTGTCGGGCTGTCGTTCTGCTGTGACGACGCGGTCGCCTGGTACGTCCCGGTCGGCCATGCGACCGGCGAGGCTCAGCTCGATTGGGGACGGGTGCGCGAAGTCCTGCGGCCACTCATCGAAGACCCCGGGGTCGGCAAGACCGGTCAGCATCTCAAGTACGATCTCGAGGTCCTGGCCCGGCACGGGGTGGAGCTCGCGGGGATCGACGGCGACACCCTACTTGCCGATTACCTGCTGAGCCCCGACCGGCGCTCGCACAAGCTCGACGACCTCGCCCTGATCCATCTCAACCACAGGATGATCTCATTCACCGAGGCGGTCGGCGGTCAGACGAGCTTCGCCGAGGTCCTCGCGGCACCCGCGCGCGACTACGCCGCCGAGGATGCGCACGTGACGTGGCTGCTCGACCACAAGCTGACGCCGTTGCTCGAGGCCGAGGGGCTCGACGGGCTCTACCGCGAGCTCGAGCTGCCCCTGATCCCGGTGCTCGCCCGTATGGAACTCAACGGCATCGCAGTCGACTGCCGTATTCTCGAGGAGCTTTCCGTAGAACTCGACATCGGCATCGCCGAGGCCGAGGCGCGCTGCTACGAGGCCGCGGGCCAAGAGTTCAACATCGCCTCGGTCAAACAGCTGCGCGAGATCCTCTTCGACTCGCTCGGGCTGCCGGTGATCAAGAAGACCAAGACCGGACCATCGACCAACGAGCGGGTGCTCACCGAGCTCTCGCTCCAGCACCCGCTGCCGCAGGCGATTCTCGACTACCGCTCGTTGGTCAAGCTCAAGAACACCTACGTCGACCCCCTGCCCGAGCTCATCGACCCCGAAACCGGGCGCATCCACACCAACTTCTCGCAGACCACGGCGGCGACCGGCCGCCTCGCCTCCTCCGACCCCAATATGCAGAACATCCCGGTGCGGACCGCCGAGGGCCGGCGCATCCGCCGCGCCTTCGTGGCCCCGCCCGGGCGCCTGCTGCTGGCGGCGGATTACTCTCAGGTCGAGCTCAGGATCCTCGCCGATCTGTGCGGCGGCGTGGGAGGTTTTGCGGACGCCTTCGCGCGCGGCGCCGACGTCCACACCGAGACCGCCGCCAGCCTCTTCGACCTGCCCGCCGAGGAGGTCACGCGCGAGATGCGGTCGATCGCCAAGGCGGTGAACTTCGGCATCATCTACGGCCAGAGCGCCTTCGGGCTCGCCCAGAGCTTGCGAATTTCGCGCTCCGAAGCGGCGGACTACATCAAACGCTACAACCAACGCTTCCCGGAGATCGAGGATTACCGCCAACGCACTCTCGCCGAGGCCGCGGAGAACGGCTACGTCGAGACGCTGATGGGTCGGCGGCGGCCGGTACCCGATCTCGCCAGCGGCAACTTCTCAGCCCGTGCCGCCGCCGAGCGGGTGGCCGTCAACACCCCGGTTCAGGGCAGTGCCGCCGACCTCATCAAGAAGGCGATGCTGACGGTGGACCAACGGCTGCGGACCGAGTTTCCGGGCCAGCTCCTGCTCCTTCAGGTCCACGACGAGCTCCTCCTCGAGGTCGACGAGGACCAGGCCGAGGCGGTCGGCGGCATGGTCCGCCACGAGATGGTCTCGGCGATGGAGCTCAAGGTTCCGCTGGTGGTGGATCTCGGCACAGGGCACAACTGGGAGGAGGCGCACTGACCCCAGGCACAGGGTGCAGGGTCGTCCCTGTGCCCTGAACCCTGAACCCAGAATCCGGAAGCGCGTGGTATTGTGGCTCCGACAGAACGGACAAGGGAAGCCGGTGTGAATCCGGCGCGGCCCCCGCCACTGTGACCGGGTACGGGCCGCTCAGGGGCAGGATGGCGAAGCCAGCCTGCCCGGCCACTGATTGAGTTGATCCGCGCGGGTTGGTCGGTTGGGAAGGCGAGCGGTTGCGGTTGATCCGGGAGCCAGGAGACCTGCCGTTCGCACCGAAACGGGAGGTTTCAGATGTTCAAACAGTCAATCATCCTGGCCACAGTCGCCGTTCTCTGGGCGCTCCCCGCCCAGGCTCAGTACCCACTCGACCAGCCCGGCCAACCGACACCGTCCTTTTCCGACGAGGTCACCGTGACCGCGACCGGGGTCGAGACCGCGGTCGACGAGGCGCCGACCGCGGTCACCGTCGTCACCCGCGACGAGATGGACGACGCCCAGTCGGGATCGGTGGCCGCGATGTTACGCCGGGTGCCCGGGGTGACGGTGGTCGGCTCCGGTGACGATGGCAAGCTAACCTCGGTCTTCACCCGCGGCACCAACTCCAACCAGACTCTGGTGATGCTCGACGGGGTCCGCCTCAACTCGCCGTTCTTCGGTGGCTTTGACTGGAGCCGGTTGAGCACCGCTGGTCTGAACCGGATCGAGGTCGCGAGGGGTCCGTACTCCGCCCTGTGGGGCGCTGATGCCGTGGGCGGAGTCATCAACCTCATCCCGGTCCGTGCCCACGGTGGTTTCAACGGCCGGTTCTTTGGCGAAGGCGGCAGCGACGGCCGGCGGCGACTCGAAGCCGACCTCGGATGGGGAAGCAAGGCCTTCGACATCTATATTTCTGGCTTCGATCACCAAAGCGACGGCGACGTCGAAAACGCGGATTTCAAGAACCGGCAGATCCTCGCCACCGCCGGTTGGAGCTGGGGTCAGCGCGGCAGCCGTCTCGGGGTGGTGGTCCAGGACCTTGAAGCCGAGACCGGCATCCCCTTTGTGACCCCGGGCAGCCCGACGCCGGACCGCCGCCAGAACAGCGACCAGACGCTGGTTGCGATACCCTTCAACCTCTACTTCAGCGATTCCTGGAACATCAAGCTCACCGCGACGAGTATCGACGGGACCTTCAGCTTCTCCGACCCGGACGAACCTTTCTTCACCTTCTCGAACACCGAAACAACCTCGACCCAGGCACGCCTCGCAAGCCATCACCGCTTCAGTCGCCACACCCTGAGCTGGGGCGGCGAGTGGCGCAAAGACGAGGTCGATGACGCCTCCAATTTCGGCACCAACCTGGAAGGCGAAACCAACGAGATCACGAGCGCGTTTCTGCAGGATGTCTGGTGGATCAGCCCGAAACTGCGTCTGCTGGCGGGGGGGCGCTGGGACGATGCCGACGATTTGGGGTCCGAGATCTCGCCGCGAATCGACCTCGGCTGGCGTTTGAGCGACACCTTCGAACTCCGCGGCGGCTACGGCCAAGCGTTCCGTCCGCCCTCCATCGGCGAGCTCTTCTTTCCGTTTTCGGGCAATCCCGATCTCGAGCCGGAAACCTCCTCGTCCACCGATCTCGGCATGGTCTACACCACCAGGAACAAGAGATCGCAGTGGCAGCTGACGGCGTTCTCCACCGATCTCGACAACCTCATCGAGTTCGACTTTGCGACCTACTCCAACGCCAACGTCGGAAAGGCAACGATCCGCGGCGCCGAGTTCGCCCTGGATCAGTCAATCGGCAAACGGACCGCATCCTTCCTGCAAGCGACCTACCTCGACACCGAGGATGACGAGGGTCGGCAACTCCTGCGACGACCCACGTGGAGTGGTTCGTGGACCATCCATGGTGCGTTCTCCGAGCATTTCACCGGAGATCTCACGGTGGTCTACGTGGGATCGAGGGAGGACGTCGATCCCATCACCTTCGAACGCGCCGAGGCCGACGACTACACCACAGGCAACATCGCTCTCGCCTACAGTCTATGGAATGGCGTCGAGATCACCGCCCGAGTCCTCAACGTCGCCGACAAGCAGTACCAGGAGGTGCTGGGCTACCCAGCCCCCGGGCGACGCTGGCTCTTTGGCCTCCGGCTCGGAGTCGACACGCCCGAGAGGTGGAAGGGCACGCGGTAACCGTTTTGAGTTCTTGATTTTGAGTTTTTAATTCTCAGTTCTCTTGTTCGGTATTGAGGTGTTCCCGGCGACCCCAATTCACACTGGACGTTTCACCGGCCGAGCCGCGAAGCGGCGATAGATTCATAGCCTGGGGCGTGAGCCCCAGGAGAAGATGGATGTTAAAAACCGGCGAGCCCGGAACGGGCGACAGACAGAAGGATTCGTGTGTCTGTCGCCGCTTCGCGGCTGATTGTATCTTCTGCATCGCGTTCCTGGGGCTGACGCCCCAGGCTATGAATCTGTCGCGCCTTCGGCGCTCGGGCGCATCTACCCCGCATTTCACCACCTCTCGGCAGTAGCTGAGAGGCGCAGGTTGAAACCTTCATTTCACATTTGCGTAGGTATTCATGTATAGTGGCGTTGAGATCGTGAATCATCCGTTCGATTGATTTCCCCGCGAGGGGCCGACTGAAAGGAGCTGCGAGATGAGGAAGACGATGATGGTATTGGGAGTACTGCTGTGTGCGACCCTGCTGGTCAACCCGGCGATGGCGTGTGACGGCAAGGACGCCAAGCAGGCGAGCAACGAGGGCGCCTCCTGTTCGAAGTCGGCAGCAAAGGCCGCCTACGCCAACACGCTCGAGGAGACCGGCTGCGAGAAGACCGCCCAGGCGGCCTACAAGAACACCCTTGCCGAGAACGTCTACGCCAAGAGCTACGCCGACACCGGCTGCAGCAAGACTGCACAGAAGGCCGCCTACGACGCGGTCTACTCCGAAACCAGCTGCAGCAAGTCTGCGTCCGCGGCTGCCACCCATGCCGTGGCCAAGGCTTCGTACGACGGGACCCTCGCCAAGACGAGCTGCGCGAAGTCGGCCCAGGCCGCGTATGACGGCGTGACCAAGACCGCCGGCGCCAGCTGTGACAGGACCAAGTGCGACAAGGGCGCCGCCGAAAGCTCATCCGAGGAGCCTGCCGATGCCAACGTCAAGCTGGCCTCCAAGGAAAGCAAGTAGTTCGAAGATCCCAGACAGCCGGACACCCGGGCTTCTCGGCCCGGGTGTTTTTTTGTGACCCGGAGCACAGAACACCGCCGTGGGTGAGTGCGAAGGTGCGGGTGAGGGGGACGCGAGAGTTGTGGAGGAAACTGTGATGGCCCAACCAAGATCAAGATCACGCCGGCTTCGTCTCCTGGAAAGCCTTCGCCGGACGATCAACGAGATGCTGCACGATCGCGTCCGGCGCGCGGCCCAGAGCCATGGTCATCTGCCCCCGCAGAACACCAGCTCGATCTACACCTCCGCGTCAGAGGAGGCGCCGGAGCTCCTCGACCAGCTCCTCTTCGTTCACCGCCGGGTGAATCAGGAGAAGGGACATGAGGTCCCACCGGTCGTCACTCCCGACGGGCTCGACCACCGCGATCGCCAGGCAATGCTGTCGGCCGTTCGGGCTGCGGTCAACCGCACACACTCGATGCTCGATTCGCAGTAGCGACGGCCGGGCCTCGCGGGGCGCGGAGAAGCACTCGACAGTACGTCAAGCACCCCGAGGCGAGAAAACGCCGCTGGGTACTGTGCATCGCTGGCCGCAGCAGGAAGCTGGTGAGAAATGCGGGCTAATCCCCCGGCGGCAGGCTCGAGGCGATGACCTCGCGTACACGATCGCTCAACTCTTGACAATCCTCCACAGTCACACCCTCGATCGAGATCGGCTCGTGGATAATCAGCCGCGCCGAGCCCGGCATCAGGTCGGAGGTACCGGCCGGCAGCACGTCGCGGGTCCCGGCAACGGTCAGCGGCAGGATCGGCAGACCGAGATCGAGCGCCATCCGGAACGCACCCCTCTTGAACCGCAGGAGATGGCCATCAAGGCTCCGCGTCCCCTCCGGGAAAAAGATCACCGAGGTCCCGTCGACGATCTTCTCCTTTGCGGCCTCGAGGGTGGCGACCGCCACCGCGTGGTTCGAGCGATCGATGAAGATATGACCGAGACGCTCGCATGCCACACCGATGCCCGGCACCTTACGCAGCTCCTGCTTCATCACCCACTTGAAATCGACCCCCAGCCAACCGTAGAGCACGAAGATGTCGTACTGGCTCTGGTGGTTGGACACCAGTACGTAGGACTGGTGCGGATCGATGTTCTCGCGGCCCTCCACCTCCACGCGCATCGGCGTCACCCACGCCATGACCCTCGCCCACCCCACTCCGGAGAGCAGGCTGGCAGTGCGCGCACTCGTGAATAGGCTCAAGACCAGGGCGAGGGTTGCGAAGAAGGCAGTCGCCAGCAACAGCACCGGCCCAACCACCAGCCACTTGTAGGGCTGATACAGAAACCAAAAAAGGGCTCGTTTATTCATGTCAATTCCGCGGTCTTCAATTCTCCGCCGTGCGCGTCGAACGCGCCCGGCGGAGAATTGAACTCAAGGAATGGTATCCTTCCGCGTCCGCACCGGCAAACGGAGGCAGAGTGAACTCGAGCTACTACATCACCACGCCGATCTATTACGTCAACGACATGCCCCACATCGGGCACATCTACACGACGGTGATGGCGGATATCTTCGCCCGGTACCATCGGCTCTCGGGCGCCGATGTCCGGTTTCTCACCGGTACCGACGAGCATGGTCAGAAGATCGAGAAGGCGGCCCACGAGCAGGGCATCGAGCCGATCCAGCTTGCCGACCGCGTCGTCGCGCGCTACCACGCCCTGTGGAAAACGCTCGATATCTCCAACGACGACTTCATCCGCACCTCGGAGCCCCGCCACCAGCACGCAGTGGCCGAGATCATCCGTCGCATCACCGACGCCGGCGACATCTACAAGGGCGAGTACGAGGGCTGGTATTTGGCGGCCGACGAGGCCTTCATCCCGGACTCCCAGGTCAAAGATGGCCACGACGTCGAGAGCGATCGCCCGGTGGAGCGGCTGTCGGAGTCCAGCTATTTCTTCCGGCTCTCGGCCTATCAGGAACCCCTGCTTCGCTGGTACCGGCAAAACCCGGAGTGCATTCGCCCGAAGACCCGCTACAACGAGGTCGTCAGCTTTGTCGAGGGTGGTCTGCGCGACCTCTCGATCTCCCGCACGTCGCTGAAATGGGGGGTCCCCTACCCCGCCGACGCCGACCACGTGGTCTACGTCTGGCTCGACGCCCTCACCAACTACATCTCGGCCCTCGGTTTCGGGTCCGACGATGCGAAGCTCTACGACGAGTACTGGCCCGCGACCATGCACCTGGTGGGCAAGGACATTCTCCGCTTCCACTGCGTCTACTGGCCGGCCTTCCTGATGTCGGCGGGTCTGCCGCTGCCAAAGCAGATTGTCGGCCACGGTTGGTGGCTGCGCGACGATGCCAAGATGTCCAAGTCGGTCGGCAACGTCGTTCGCCCGGACTCTCTCATCGAGCGGTTTGGCGCCGACGCCCTGCGCTACTTCCTGGCCCGAGAGATGGCCTTCGGCCAGGATGCGACATTCTCCGACGAGGCCTTTCTCGAGCGCTTCAATGCCGACCTCGCCAACGCCCTCGGCAACACCGCCTCGCGCACCCTGTCGATGACCGGGCGCTATCTCGAGGGCCGGACGCCCGCGCCGGCGTCGGACGGCCCGGTGCCGGCGGCGGCGGAGAAGGCCATTGCGCGCTACCGCGAGCACATGGGGAACGGCGAGCCGAACCGCGCCCTCGAGGACGCGTGGCAGCTCTTGAAGGCGATCGACGGCCATATCCAGGAGCGCCAGCCGTGGGCTCTCGCCAAGGAGGGCGAGACCGGTCGCCAGGCGCTCGAGGACACCCTCTTCGCCTCCCTCGAGGGGCTCCGCATCATCGCACTGCTGATCGAGCCATTCATGCCCGGCATCGCCGCCCGATTGCGCACTCAGCTCGGAGTCGAAGAAATGCCCCGAGACCTCGATGGCGCCGTGGTCTGGGGAGGGTTGCCGGAAGGCACCGAGATCGGGAAGACCGAAGCGCTCTTCCCGCGCGTCGATATCAAGGCCTACCTGGAGGAGCTAAACATGGAAACACCCACGGACGACACCGCTGAAACCGCCGCGGCCGATCTCCTGTCCATCGATGAGTTCTTCAAGACAAAGTTGGTCGTCGGCACCATTCGCGAAGCCGAGAAGGTGCCCAAGTCGAAGAAGCTGGTGCGGATGATGGTCGACCTCGGCGAGGCCGAACCGCGACAGCTGGTCGCCGGCATCGCCGAGCGCTATGAGGCCGCCGACCTGGTCGGACGCCAGATCGTGGTCGTCGCCAACCTCAAGCCGGCGAAGCTCATGGGCGTCGAGTCACAGGGGATGCTGCTCGCCGCAAACGTCGACGGAGCTGCGTTCTTACTCGCCCCCGACTCCGAGGTGCCGCCGGGGACTCAGGTCAGCTAAGAGCGTTTGCGTTTTCTTTTTTTTCGGATCGCGCTTGCGAGCGCGAGTCCGAAAAAAAAGACATCACGAAAGCCGACGTGAGGTACGACGCTCGTACACGAGGAAGCTGTAGGGATGCTCGTTCTTCTCGTCCGCCTCGTGGTGTTCTTCGGACACCAGCTCCCAATCATCGAGGTCTAGCTGCGGGAAGAAGGTGTCACCTTCGATCTCGGCGTGAACACGGGTGATGTGGAGGCGGTCGACGAGGTCGTTTTCCAACGCCACCCGGTAGATGTGGGCGCCGCCGCCGATGAAGGGCTCGTCGTCGTTGCGAGCCACCTCGAGGGCCTTATCCAACGAGCGCACGATGGTCACGCCCTCAGCCTGGAGGGCGCGGCTCCGGGTCACCACCACCATCGTCCTCCCCGGCAGCGGCTGGCCGACCTCGTCCCAGGTGCGGCGGCCGATGATGAGGTGATGCCCCGTGGTCGTACTTTTGAAGTGCTTGAGATCGCCCGACAATCGCCACGGCAGACCGCCGTCCCTGCCGATGACCCCGTTTTCGGACACCGCGACAATCAGGGACACCGCCATCGTCACACCGCGATCGGCGCCTTGATGCCGGGGTGAGGGTCGTAGCTCTCGAGGCGGAAGTCTTCGAATCGAAAGTCGAAGATCGAGTCGGTCTCGCGGTCGATGTGCATCGTCGGCAATGCGCGGGGCTCACGCTCGAGCTGGGTCCTCGCCTGCTCGAGATGGTTGCGGTAGAGATGGACATCACCAAAGGTGTGGATGAACTCGCGCGGCACGAGATCGCAGACCTCGGCCACCATCATCGTCAGCAGGCCGTAGGACGCAATGTTGAAGGGCACGCCGAGAAAGACGTCGGCACTGCGTTGGTAGAGCTGGCACGAGAGGCCGCCGTCCGCGACCCAGAACTGGAAGAGGCAGTGGCACGGCGGCAGGGCCATGCTGTCGAGGTCGGCGACGTTCCACGCCGACACGATGTGGCGGCGCGAGTCCGGGTTGTCCCGGATGCCCTCGATCACGCGCGTGATCTGATCGATGCCGCCGCCGTCCGGGATCGACCAGGAGCGCCACTGAGAACCGTAGATCGGCCCCAGGTCGCCGTTTTCATCCGCCCACTCGTCCCAGATCGTGACGTTGTTCTCATGCAGGGAATCGAGGTTGGTGTCGCCCCTCAGAAACCACAGCAGCTCGTGGATGATCGAGCGCAGGTGGAGCTTCTTGGTCGTCAAGAGGGGGAAGCCCTTCGTCAGATCGATGCGCATCTGATGGCCGAAGACGCTCAGGGTGCCGGTGCCGGTGCGATCGTCCTTCGCCACCCCGCGATCCAGGATGTGCCCGAGCAGATCGAGGTACTGCCTCATTGACGCTGCATCCCGGGCGTCACCCAGTCGCCGACCTGCTCCATCCACTTCCCCTGAGCCTTGAGGAGGAGCTCGGCGAGCTCACGGACCGCGCCGCGTCCGCCGACCGCGCCGCACACCAGGTCGCAGGCGGCGGCAACCTCGGGCGCGGAATCCGCCGGACATGCCGCAAACCCCGCCCGCGCGATCATCGGCAGATCGGGCAGATCGTCGCCCATGGCCGCAATCTCCATACGATCCTCGATGCCGAGCAAGCGCTCGATACGATCGAGGTCAGCGTTCTTGTCACGCGAACCGACGATGATGAGCTCGGAATCCACTCCCAGCTCGCGACACCGGGTTTCAACCACCTCGCTCGATCGCCCCGTGATCACCGCAACCTGGATGCCGGCCTGGAGCAGGAGGCGGATGGCGAGACCGTCGCGCACCGAGAATTGTTTGTATGCCTCGCCGTCGGCCGAGTAGATCAGGGTGCCGTCGGTGAGCACGCCGTCGACATCGAGGACCAGGAGGCGGACGCGCTCGAGACGCTCACGGACATCGGTGGGAAGACGGCTGGGCATGGGGGCATGCTAGCAGAGCGTTAGAACGTTTGAACGTTCAACGTTTATCGTTCTAACGATACCCGCGCAACGACCGGATCATGGTCGCTGGCACGGTCGGTGGCCGGAAACTCGGCGTTGAGGTGGACGATGTCGATCTCGGCGCCGTCGGTCAGACCCGGGCTCACGAGGATGTGGTCGAGAACCTGGGAGTTCCCGAGGTAGATGAAGGTGTAGCGATCGTCTAGCGGCAGACGCAGGACGAGATCCTCGAGACCCGCTCCTCCGAGGGTCGCGAGCGGCTTTGATTCCTCGAAATCGTTGAGATCGCCCAGTACGATGACGGCGGCCTCCGGGTCACGGGCCATCAGTGCACCAACGAACTCCGCCACCACACCAGTCTGGGAATTTCGGCGATCTTCGGAGGGTGCCATCGGGGGCTGGCGTCTCCCGAAGAGCGGATCGTCTCCGCCCTTGGAGGCGAGGTGGAGGTTCACGACGAAGAGACGCCGGCCCCTGTATCGGAACTCGCCCACCAGCGGTTTGCGGCTACCGCCGCGGCCGTCCTCACCAGTGTCGAACGCCGGGTTGCCCGGATCCACCAACCCGGGACTGCAATTCAGCGACGGACCGTCGACCACGTCTGCGCGCATCCCGTCGCCGCAGCCGATGCGATCCACGAACTCCACGCTCTCTGGATTGTAAAGAAACGCCGTCCGGATGTTGGCGCCGGGCTGCCCGCCGTCGGCTTTGTCGACCGGGTCGAACAAACGGGCGGCGTAGCGCACTCCTCCCTCGGCCTCGATGGCACCGATCAGGCGGCGAAAGGTCTCATCGGCGCTCACCGTACCATCGTCTTTTGGCCCCGAGTCGTCCTGCACCTCCTGGACGGCCAGGATATCGGGCGAGCCGAGATTCCCGGCGATAATTGCAGCCAACCGCTGGTACTTCTCGTCCGGTGATCGGGCGGAGAGGTTCTCCAGATTGAAGGTGGCCACCCTGAGATGGGCGGCGTCGTCCTTCGAAAAGGTTCGCTCACGATCGAGTCGGCCGGGGACCGCGGAAGCCAGGGGGCGGGTATTGAGCAGCTTGTAGCTGCCATAAGTGTAGTGGAGGATGCCATCGACCGGCCCGGTGAGGACATCGCCGACCGCGAGGTCGGGCGGGTCGCGCACCAGCCGGTCGTCGATCACTACCCGCTGCGGGTTGGCATTGTCGTCGAGCAGCCGGACGCCGCCCCGGGCGGTTCTCTGCATCGCTCCCCGGCCGCCACCGGCCAACACGACGATCTCACCGTAGCGCGAGGTTGGTCCCACAACCACCGGGTTTTCGATGCGCACCCGCATCCCCTCCAGACTCTCGAAAGCGTCCGCGGCAAAGACCACAGGGTCGAAGGTGCGCAGACCCGGGGAGGCCACATCCGGTTGCGGAATCACCAGGCCGCCCTCACCCAGGGTGACCGGCGCCGCCAGTTCGTGGTCGCGTCGAATAATCTTCACATCCGAAGCGACGAGGCGGGTGACCGGCAGCTCGGTGCGCCAGGATCGTTCCTCGACGCGGCCCCCAAGATGAACGAGATCACCGACCGCCACCTGCGGCAGACCTTCAAACGCGGTCACCAGTAGGCCGTCCGAGGTGGCCGGGTTGCCGTCACCTACCGGATCCTGAACCCAGAACGCCTGCCCCTTGCGGCTGCCGAGGATCGCCGTCACCACACCCGAGACCCCGGCAACGCATCGGCCCACCAGCGGCGAAAAATGTGACGCGCCCTGGATCTCGTGAACCGTTGCCGGCGGCACCTCGGCGATTGGCGACGCGACGCCGGCGAGAGCGAAGAGCAGCACCTGGTTGCTCTGGACCGAGGGCTGAAAGTTGTTGTCCGCGACCATGACGAGGAGCCGGCGGCCGTCGTCCAGGGCGGGACCGAGGGCCATGGCCTCGATGTTGTCGGGCGTGATACCGAGATCTGCGAGGTCGGCGATAGGGATCTTGGCCACCGGCCGCGGCCGCTTTCCGAGGTTCCCGGCAAGGCTGTCGATGTCCTCAATGTTCGTCGCACCGTCGAGATCCACGAGGTAGAGCCGTACCCGGTTGCCGACACCTGCGGAGAACGAACGCTCGACCGCGAGCAGCCGGTGACCGTCGATCGCGAGGATCTCGGAGACGCCATTGGTGCGGAAGGCGGTGGCCGGCCGTGGTTCGTCCGGGACCGGTCCCACCTCGTAGACGTACTCGGCAACCCTGTCACCCGTGGCGAGGTCCATCACGAGGAGGCGAGCTGAGCTGCCCTGGCCGAGATCCGCCGCCGGTCCGTCCTGGATAAGGGCGTTCTCGGCGATGGCAAAGAGCCGGTTACCCGCCGGTGCCAGGGCCAGACCCTCGAAGGCCAGATTGTCTCGGACCCCACGCGCACCGTCAGCACTCGCGAGGTAGCGCTCCGGCAACGGAATTCCACCCAGCATCCGCCCATCGAGGGTGAAGCGCGCGATCAACGGTTGAACGCCGCGATGCGGGGCGCCCTCGGAGCTGATCAAGAGCGTGCCATCGGGGGCGAGGACGAGGGCCTCCGGATCAACCTCGCCACGACCGAGGAGCCCTCCTTCGAGGTTTCTCAGGGTGGTCGCATCGAGGACCTCGATCGTGGCCGCGTTTCCCGCACGACTGACCGTGAGGGTGAAGAAACGCGGTGGGCCGTAGCGACCGCGGTCGTCCGATACCACGTAGTAGAGATTGCAGCCGGGATCGTAGGTCAGCCCCGAAAGCCCACCCACCAGGATGCCGTCAACCTCGAGATCACCCGGGAGGGCGGTCTCGGCCAGGAGTTGCAGGCCGAACTCTGCGGCCGATGCCGATGCGAGCACGCCGAGGATGATGGCAGTGGCGAGGACTGTGTGCCGCAGCACGCGGCAGCACCTCACTCGAAGGCCCACTCCAGCTCTTCGAGCTTCTTCTTCTCCGCCACGGAGATCGAGCCGATCCCGAGGAAACCACCCGCCGCCCCCGCGCC
>RCNG010000478.1_pt1 | contig 20085 bp, 19 predicted proteins | sample 2041371 | NCBI WGS metagenome assembly RCNG01 (sample SAMN09708227, study PRJNA481090) | Marine sediment metagenome, whole genome shotgun sequencing project. | biome: marine sediment; feature: ocean; material: sediment; isolation source: Sewage treatment plant 1 marine sediment (STP1) ... | reverse complement strand
CTACGTTCATGGCTCTACTCCTTGAGCAACAGCATAGCGATCGGGCGAATCACCGTCTATTCGGGATAACCACTAAGAGCGCGGCCGAATCTCGTCGAGAACGGCCATTTTTCGGGGTGCTATCCGAGTATTTACGGTTTCCGGAACAAGAAGGTGAAGCGATCCGTGTTGCCACTGACCGAACGTCGTCCCACTTCGTATTCGAGCTCGTCATCGGCACGAAAGTGCAGGTCGGAGTAATCAACGAATTCGAAGCCAATGTCGAGCATTTCCTTGATGACCAAAACCGGATCGATTCGACGGCCATTCTCCGTGCCTAACGCTTCCATATGTCGGCGAGTGTGGTCAATGACACCGTATAGTCCACCGCTCTTAAGCGAATTGAAGACCTGCTGATTCATCATGTTTCGTGCGTCGGCACCAAAATTGTGGACATTGCGAAACGTCAACACCATGTCGAGGTCCGAAACGCCAAACTCGAAATCGTCCATGGCGTAAAAACGTTCGCCAGCCGGCCGATGCAGATTCTCATTAGTTTCCAGCACCTCAATATTTTCGAAGCCAGGTGTTCCCACAATGTTCTCGGCGACACGACCGCTGCCCAGAGCCACATACAGTTTCCCGTTCTCGGCCAGTACTGGCCCTAAGATACGGGTATACCAGCCGCCACCCGGCACAAGCTCCAGAACGCGCATGTCGTCCTTCAGACCAAAGAATTTTAGCGTGTCCAAAGGCCTTCGATTTCTGTCGCGATCGCGGTCAGCCTGCGGGCGCGATTCGGCAGCCTGGGCTGCTTCGACCTTCGCGTCGATGTCGTTGGCGGCGTGAGCGCCGATAGAAAGAGATAGCAAGAGGGCGGTGATCAAGAGTTTCATACTTAGAGTCCTGTATTTGTCTGGATTGAAGCCTATCAGTTTCTGAAGAACGTGTACTATTTCTGCTGGATAAATTGTCGGGGATCACGGAATGGAACTGGGACGTTTTATTGAGGATTGCGGGGCGGCGATCAGCGACCAAGCGCCAACCAAGGCCGTGCGGGAAATCGTCGCGCGTGCCATGGAGAATTCGACCAATCTGGAAAAGATGATAGGCATACCGGAGCGGGGCGGGGTCAATCGCCTTCACGTTTCAAACGAGCTCACAATACTGAATGTTGTCTGGGCTCCATACATGACTCTCAAACCGCACAATCACAACATGTGGGCGGTAATTGGAGTTTATGGTGGTCGCGAAGATAATATTTTCTGGCGCAGAATCAAAGATGACCCGGCCGGTCATATCGAAGCGGCCGGCGCAAAGTCGATTGGTAAGGGCGACGTCAGGCCTCTGGGTGAAGACATCATTCACTCGGTAACCAATCCGACCACAAAACTCACGGGTGCTATCCACGTTTACGGCGGCGATTTTTTCGAAATGCATCGTAGCGAGTGGGAGCCGGAGAGTCTTGAGGAGCGACCTTACGACATTGATACAAACATGAAGCTCTTTGAAGACGCTAATAGAATCATGGAGGTTCTGTGATGGTCGCTCGAATCTGCGTTGTAATGTCCTTGCTTGCTTTCGGGCCGTTGCTGGCCGCGGAGCCGTCATTTGGGCCGGTGATAGAAGCTTATGGGCCGACGTATCCGATTGACGATAGAGACGTGCCTCTCGAAGAAGGCTTTGTTTACAAAGCGGTATTTGACGCGGCGGCCAACCCCGACGAAAAGGCGGTTAACACGGGATTGATCAGTGTTGCGCGTTATTTGAACATGCACGCGCGTAGCGGTGTGACTGTCGAGAATATGCACATCGCGGTCGTCGCTCATGGTCCGGCTTTAAAAGCCTTGTTGACCGACGAGGCGTATCGCGCTCGCTATGGCATCGAAAACCCGAACAGCGAGCTGCTTGGAAAACTCCAGGCAGCCGGCGTCAGTTTCTATTTGTGCGGCCAGTCGATGGCGTTTGGAGGATTTGCCAGGACGGAGCTTGCCAGCCCGGTCGAAGTCGCATTATCGGCGATGACGATGCTGACCGTGTTGCAGTCAGACGGTTACGCGTTGCTCCGTTAGTGTTAAGGCTGCTGGTTTTTCTTCGCGGTCCCTCAGGAACGGGATCACGCAAAGTGTGAGGACGACAATCGCTGCGTCCAGGTACAAGGCTGTAGAGTAATCTATGCGCCCCGCTACTATTCCTTGCCAATAGTTGCCCATGCTAATCGCTAAATTTGATATCGCCATGTAAGCAGTGAACTGCGTTGCGGCGACGGCAGGATTGGTCATTCCCATGAATACCGCGACGCGAACGGCGTAACCCATGCCGAACAGCAGTGCGTGGCTCAGGATGAGCGTGCGGAAAAGTGCTATCGGGATATTGCCGAGTCCTACTGCCGAAATCTGCCATGCGAGGATAACCGTCGGAATGATCGTCGCGGCGTAGAAAAACGCCGTGATTCGTTTAACCCCATAACGACTGCCGAGGACTCCGCCGATGATGCAACCAGTCGCTGATAGCAAGGCCCCGGCAAGCGCGAGTTGCGATATTTGTGTCTGATTGAGCCCGTAGTCGACCTGGATCGTTCCAAGCAATGCGTAGGCGAGCGCCATCGCCCCAGTGGGTAGCAAAGCGAATAACAAGCCGAAGCGGGGCCCGCTTCCCGACTCGACAAAACCCGTGTAAATGTTGCGAAGAAACGCGCCCAAGGTTCCGGCAAAGTGCGCGAATTGCCCCACTCTTCGCGCTTGGGTTGGCGCCTTCGCATCATCGTCAAATATGAAGAGCGTAATGAATAGCAAATTCACGAAAAGTAACGAGCTCACGAAAAACAATGATGTATTGATGCCCCAGAGACTGGATACAAAGATCGCACCACCACCGCCTAACGCGATGCCAAGATATTGGCCGCCGAACATGTAGCCATTTCCGCTTGCGCGCTCGTCCTTTTTTAAGGTGCTCACAGCGAGGGAATCAATCGCGACGTCCTGCATGGCGCAAAACAGATTATTCAGGACAACCATCCAAAGCAGTAATTGAAAATTTTCAACAAAATCCACTGATGCCGTGACGACCAGTGTAACGATCATCAAGATTGTGCAAGCACTTATCCAGGCTTTACGACCGCCGAACCGACGAAGCTTAACTATGTCGACAATCGGTCCGAGTAACCATTTGAATGACCAAGGTATGAAAAGGGCAGCTACGAACCCGCCGATCTGTTCGAGCGACAGCCCTTCAATGCGCATGAAGGCGACCATCGCTACCGATGTGAATCCGTAGGGAATCCCCTCCGAGATATACAGAATACCGAAAGCAGATAGCCGGCCTTTTCGGCTATGCAGCATATTGCTACGCATTATTATTCTCGTTATTCGCGAACAGCAACAACCCTACCCGAAAAGTTGTGCAAAAGCGCCCGGGTCAGTGAGAGCAACAAATACCAGGCCGCTGATGGCACCGCACAGATGCGCGTCGTGATTAATACGACCCGTGTTTTGGGTCGATGCCCAATACGAGTAGCCCACGTAGCCGATAGCAAACAGGAAGGCGGGGATCGGTACGGGGATGGGAATGATCATCAACGTTGTGGTCGGGAAATACACGATGTAGGCAAATAGCACAGCAGAGATCGCGCCCGATGCCCCCAAAGAAGCATAGCCAGCGTTGTTGCGATGTTTGTACCAGGTGCAGCCGTGACTGACGACGAGGCCGAAGAAATACAGAATAAGAAACGGAATGGTGCCGATGAATCGTTCCATCGGGAATGCGAAAAAGTAAAAGGTGAACATGTTGAACAACAGGTGCCCAACGTCAGCATGGACAAAGCCGCTCAGAATTATCGTGCTGTACTGTTTACTGCGGTGAAAATGATAGGGCCGGAACAGGCACATATCGATGATGCGGGGCGACCGGAACAAGCCCATCAGGCTGATGCCGATGGTCAATATCATGATAAGCGGTGCCGCTATGCTGCCGTTCTCGAACATCTACTTGTATCCTTGCGCCTGCAAATTGAAAAGATGAGCGTATTGTCCGTCTTCCGCCAGAAGACTTTCATGCGTTCCGCGTTCGAGGATCTTGCCTTGGTGAATTACGATGATCTGTGCGGCCGCGCGTACCGTCGAGAATCGATGTGAGATAAGAATCGTCATCTTGGTGCTGCTGGCCGTTTGGAAATGTTCGAAGACTTCCGCTTCGGATGACGCGTCCATTGCCGCAGTCGGTTCGTCGAGCACCAGGATATCGGCGTCGCTACGCATGAACGCGCGCGATAACGCGATCTTCTGCCATTGGCCGCCCGAGAGTTCGCGACCGCCTTTGAACCAGCGTCCAAGCTGAGTCTCATAACTATCGGGCATCTCTTCGATGAAGGGTGCCGCCAGCCCGGTTGTTGCTGCTTCCTGCCATCGTTCTTTGTCATCGATATGCCGAACATCGCCGGCACCGATATTTTCGCCAACCGAGAACTGGTAGCGACCAAAGTCCTGAAAAATCACGCCGACGCGTTGCCGCAATGCCTCAACATCCCACTCCTGAAGATCGAGACCATCGAGCAGGATGCGACCTCCAGTCGGTTCATAGAGCCGCGTCAGAAGTTTAATGAGCGTTGTCTTCCCCGAACCGTTCTCACCGACCAACGCCAGACTCTCTCCAGGTTTGATCTGCAAGCTGATGTCGCTCAGCGCTTTGTCCTTGGCACCGGCATAGGTGAACGAAACATTTTCGAACTCAAGACCGCGCTCAGGCGACGGACCGTGCACGGCCTCGCCACGCCGCGTCGGCACAGGTTGTTCCAGATACTCGTAGAGGTTCGACAGGTAGAGGTTGTCTTCATACATGCCGCTGACGGATGTGAGGATCGCGGACACCGCCGATTGCCCTTGACGAAAAAGGACGAGATACATCGTCATGGCACCAAGAGTAATAGCGCCCGCGATCGTCGTGAGGACAACCCAGCCGTAAGCCGCATAAAGCGCTGCGGTTGAAATAAGCCCCAACAGGAAACCCCAGGTATCACGACGGATCGTCAGTTTTCGATCCTCGATGAAGAGTTTTCGAAAAATATCCCGGTAGCGTTGTAAGAGACGTGGACCGAGCTGGAATAACTTCACCTCTTTAACACCGTCCTCGCGAGCAATAACGCTCTCAAGGTATATCTGCATCCGCGTATCCGGGGAACGCCAACGAAACAGGCGGAAGGCATCGCCCGAGAATTTTGCTTCTGCGAAGAACGAGGGTAGTCCCGCCGCAACCAGAATCGCGACGGCCCAGGGCGAGAACGCAAACAAGAGGACCGAGTAACTTGTCAATGAAATCGCGTTCTGTACCAGTCCGAATGTGCGAGTCACAAGACTCAACGGGCGGCTTGATGCCTCACGGCGAGCCTGAGTCAGCTTGTCGTAGAATTCGGAGTCTTCAAAGTGGGCTAGCTCAAGCGTCATCGCCTTTTCGAGAATCATGACATTGACGCGCTGGCCGAGCAGGGCGCGCAACAATGACTGGCTGGCCGAGATTCCCCGCTGCGTAGCGGCCACAGCGATGACCACAATGGCTTCGAGTCCCACGAGCATCAAGACGCCACGCGTATCGGGATTGTCGGCCTGTGACGCGGTAACAACACCGTCGACAATTAACTGACCGATATACGCGATTGCAGCGGGTAGTATGCCGCCAACCAGCGTTAGCATTGCCAGCACGAGCGTAAGCGGCCGACTTGTCGTCCACACAAGCTCGAGTGCACGGCGGCTGTAGCCGAACACCCCAAGGGCACGCCGAAGGAAGCTGGCGTCAGAGTTGTTTGTGTCGGCCATAGGCGCCTAGAATACGTGAAATCAAAGGAGTGGATATGAAGATCATGAATCGACTTGCAACCCTGGCCTGCCTTGCGGCCCTGTTCGCACTGCCGGCCTCTGCATCCGATACCGAAGAATTAGAGGCGATGTTGCAAGAGTTCCTGGCGAACTCCAGTACCGAAGCCGCGCATGTGTCCTTCTGGGCGGAGGATCTGATCTATACCTCGTCGGCAGGTTTACGCTTCGGCAAGGCAGACATCATGGCTGGGTTTGATGGAGTGGATGCCGACGCCGAGGCTGAAGAAACACCGACAACCGGCTACTTCGGTGAAGAAGTGGATATTCGCATTTACGGCGATACAGCGATCGTTGCCTTCAAGCTCGTAGGTAGACCTACGGATGAGTCGGCTGAAGCAGATGTGCTGTACTACTTCAATACGGGCACCTTCCTGAAGCGAGACGGTGTCTGGAAAGCAATAGCCTGGCAAGCGACGATAATACCGCCAACGTGAGGAATAGATGACCGGCGACGATGTCCTACCCAACATTGTAGAGATCGGGGCCGAGCGGATTTTCACCAAAGCGGAACCGATCGCGGCTCCTGTTGCCACGTTCACTGTATCCGCCCGCAACAAACCAACTGACGTTCCGGTTCTTGCGTACCTCCGCAACAACTACGGCAATCTTCGTATCAACGAGATCGACAGCCTGTTCGGTTTTGTCGAAAAGAGTAGCTTGTACGGCGGTCGTGGATTTACCAAGCGAGAGCTTTCGGACAGAGACGTATCGCAGCTGAACAATGCTGGCATCGGCATTCGTATTCCGATGTCGAACCATGTCGTCGAGCGTAAGGAATATCGTCTTAACCAGTGGTTGCTTCGTAAGTACCATGTAACCGGCAACTCAATAATCTGCACCAACGATGATCTCGCGCGGTGGATTCGCGACGATTTTCCGGATTATCGGCTCGACGCCAGCGTCATCAAGAACATAAAATCGCACCGAAAAATTGAAGAGGCAATGCTTCTCTACGATTCAGTCGTGCTGCCTATGCCAGTCAATGAGGATCTCGAATTTCTCGAGCAGATCGAAAACAAAGACAAGATCACATTGTTCGCCAACGCTGGGTGCGCGCTGACCTGTCCGTCACGAATCTGTTACCCGTCCATATCAAAAATGAACAAGGGACGTGGCGGTGAGTTTCAATGCTCACAACCGCTAAAGGATCGCGACTTGCTGGGCATGGTCGACTTTCCCCTGCAACCGTATATCGATTTGGGATTCCACCGCTTTAAATTGCTGCGCGCGCGGCCCGGGTCTATGACCGGCTTCTAACGCGTCAAACCCAGTCAAATTCTGCCGTGAAGTGGCGCAGGTACTTCGGCGCCTTAACAATTTTCAAACCGCGAATTTCGTCGCGCCGCTGCCAGACTTCACCGATAACTTCCAACACGTAATCCATGTGACTTTGTGTGTAGACGCGACGGGGAAGAGCAAGTCGTACGAGGTCGAGACGGGCCGGGGTTTCTTTTCCAGTGTGCGGGTCTAATCCAAACATGACGGTACCGATCTCAACCGCCCGAATGCCCCCTTCGAGATAGAGTGCAACGGCCAGCGATTGCCCCGGATATTGCAGGGCGTCAATGTGTGGAAGAAATCGTCGAGCATCGAGATAAACGGCGTGGCCGCCAGCGGGTCGCACGACGGGAATTCCTGCGTCATGCAGTCGTTCGACGACATAGCGAGTGGAGAGTAATCGGTAGTCAAGATAGTGCTCGTCCAGTACTTCACGCAGTCCGACGGCGATCGCCTCAAGGTCTCGGCCGGCGAGACCGCCATAGGTTGGAAAACCCTCTGTCAGAATCAACAAATTACGTTCTTGCTGCGCCAAGTCAGCGTCATTGCTGCACAGAAAGCCGCCGATATTGCAGAACGCATCCTTCTTGGCAGACATCGTGCAGCCGTCGGCGTAACTGAACATTTCACGCGCGATATCCGCGACTGAAGTTTTTTCAAAACCCGGCTCGCGCCGTTTGATGAAGAACGCGTTCTCCGCGAACCGACACGCATCGATATAGAAGGGAATGCCTGCGCTTTTTGCAACGCGACTTATCTCCCGGATATTGGCCATCGACACCGGTTGGCCACCCGCGGAATTGTTGGTCACGGTTACCATGATCACCGGAATGCGTTCCGGACCTTCGGCCTTAACGAGTTTTTCCAACGCAGCGATATCCATGTTGCCCTTGAATGGATAAGCGGAGGTGATGTCGTCGGCCTCGGAACAGATCAGGTCAACCGGTTGACCACCGACGAATTCGACGTTCGCACGTGTGGTATCGAAATGGGTGTTATTGGGGACGATGGAACCGGGCTTAACCAGCATGCCGAACAGGATGTGCTCGGCGGCACGACCCTGGTGAGTGGGTACGACCTGCTCGAAACCGAAAATATCCTGAACGGCGTCGCGAAAGCGGAACCAGCTTCGTGCGCCCGCGTATGACTCATCACCCCGCATCATCTCCGCCCAGGCGTCGGCCGACATCGCGCTGGTGCCTGAGTCGGTCAGGAGATCGATGATGACGTCTTCGGCGCGCAACAGGAACGGGTTGTAATGTGCGTCTGTGATCATCTGTTCTCGCTGGTCACGCGTCGTGAGCTTGATGGGCTCAATCATTTTTATGCGAAAGGGTTCGATAATTGTTTTCATGTGAAACAAAATAATGCCTAAAAGCGCAACGCGCGATACGTAAAACTACTGCGAGCGCAGGGCGCATCAGTAATACCCCTGATAGTTTCACGACGGCCCAAGCCTATGATCAGTAACCAATTATGAATACAAAAGATATGACTCAGCGCGCGGACCTGACGCGCCATGGCCGTGGTACGGGCGCACTGCGAACGCGACGTCCTGCCTACGTTGATTTTCTTCCACCTTGCAATGATGCCTGCCCAGCCGGAGAGAACATTCAAGCCTGGTTAGCGCTGGCACAGTCCGGCGACTTCGAAGCGGCTTGGCGCGAGCTCGTCAGCAATAATCCGATGCCGTCGATTCACGGTCGGGTTTGTTACCACCCGTGCGAAGACGTCTGCAACCGAGCGTTTACAGACAGCCCGGTTAGCATTCACGCCGTCGAACGTTTCCTCGGCGATCTGGCACTGGAAAAAGACTGGCAATTCGACAAACCGTCGACGACGACCGGCAAGAAGATTCTGATTATAGGCGCGGGCCCGAGTGGACTGTCCGCCGCCTATCAAATGGTCCGAATGGGGCACGAGGTTGAGATTCGAGAGGCAGGTCCTGTCGCCGGTGGAATGATTCACTTTGGCATACCGGCGTACCGCATGCCGAGAGATGAGCTGCGGGCCGAGATCAAACGCATTGAGAATATCGGGGTGAAGATCACCTTGAACCATCGTGTTGACGACGTCCTTGAAGAAAAAGAAGCGGGCGGTTTCGATGCGGTTTTCATCGCAGTCGGCGCACATATCAGTAAGAAAATCGATATCCCGAATCGCGATGCCGGGAAGATTCTGGACGCGGTGAGTTTCCTGAGTCAGGCGAATGAGGGTGATCCTCCGAAACTCGGCCGACGAGTCGCAATCTACGGCGGTGGCAATACGGCGATGGATGCCGCCCGGACGGCAAAGCGCCTTGGTGCGACAGAGGCCATGATTATCTATCGCCGCGATCGCAGTAGTATGCCGGCGCATGATTTTGAAGCGGACGAGGCGCTGGAAGAGGGCATCACGATCAACTGGCTACGAACGATCAAAGAGATCGACAAGTCGACATTCAAAGTCGAGGTCATGGAACTCGATGAGAATGGACGTCCGCAGCCGACCGGCGAATTCGAAGAGTTAGAGGCAGACTCACTCATACTCGCGGTTGGACAGGATACCGATACGGCGTTTCTCGAGTCGGTCCCGGGCATCGAATTTGAGTGGGATCATACCGTCGTCGTCAATGATCAAATGATGACAGGTCATGACGGCATTTTTGCTGGCGGTGACATGGTACCCAGCGACCGCTCGGTAACAATCGCCGTTGGTCACGGAAAACAGGCGGCTCGACACATCGATGCCTGGCTAAACAATGTGACTTACCAGCGCGGAGTCAGAAATGCCCTGATTGGCCACGAAAAATTGCAGCTTTGGTATCGCACGAACGCACCGCAGGTGGAGCAGGACCGATTGCACGTCGATGATCGTGAAGGCGGCTTCGATGAGATCCTTCAGAATCTGGCACAGCCGGAAGCGCAGTTCGAGGCCGGACGTTGTTTGTCCTGCGGCAACTGTTTCGAATGCGACGGTTGTTACGGCGCCTGTCCGGAGGACGCCATCATCAAATTGGGTCCCGGAAACCGTTACAAGTTCGACTTCGACAAGTGCACAGGATGTGCTGTCTGCTACGAACAATGTCCCTGTCATGCCATTGAAATGATGGATGAACCCCATGCAGAAGGAACGTCGTAATGACGGAAAAACGCGCTCTCGAAGGAAACGAAGCAGTTGCAAGAGTCGCCTACGCGGTTAGTGAGATTTGTTCGATCTATCCGATCACGCCGTCATCACCGATGGCGGAATACGCAGATGTCTGGGCTGCCTCTGGCAAGAAAAATATCTGGGGCCACGTTCCCGATATTATCGAAATGCAAAGTGAAGGGGGCGCGGCTGGTACTGCGCATGGCGCATTACAAACCGGTGCTATGACCACGACGTTCACTGCATCGCAAGGGCTGATGTTGATGCTGCCGAACATGTATAAAATCGCCGGCGAGTTAACGTCGGCAGTCTTCCACGTTGCATCGCGCTCACTGGCCGCTCAGGGATTATCAATTTTTGGTGATCATCAGGACGTCATGGCAGCTCGCACCACTGGGTTTGGATTGCTTGCATCGTCATCGGTGCAGGCGGCACAGGATTTGGCGGTGATTACTCATGCAACGACGCTTGAGTCACGGGTGCCATTCGCACATTTCTTTGACGGATTCAGGACATCGCACGAAGTCAGCAAGATCGATATCGTGAGCATGGAAGACATCGGCGCAATGATCGACTCGAATCTCGTATACGCGCACCGTAATCGCGCGTTGAATCCAGACAATCCGTTTATCCGCGGTACGGCACAGAACCCGGATGTCTACTTTCAGGGACGCGAAAGCGTCAATCGTTTCTACGACGCGACGCCAGGGATAGTTCAGAACTACATGGACCGCTTTGCCGGACTTACCGGGCGCCAATACCGATTGTTCGACTACTACGGTGATCCAAAGGCAGAACGTGTACTTGTGTTGATGGGTTCGGGCGCCGAGACCGTACAGCAAACCATTGATGCTTTACCCGATTCCGGCATTGGCATGATTAACGTTCGGCTGTACCGCCCATTTTCCAATGCGCATCTGTTGCAGGCGATTCCGGATTCGGCGAAGCGAATCGCCGTACTGGATCGAACCAAGGAAATTGGCGCTAGTGGAGAGCCCTTGTATCAGGACGTAATGACTGCGTTAGGCGAAGCTTTTAGTGACGGATCACGAAAAGACATGCCGAGAGTGATTGGCGGCAGGTATGGTTTGTCCTCGAAAGAATTTACGCCTGCGATGGTCAAAGCAGTCTTTGCCGAGCTTGAGAAAGACGATCCGAAGAACCACTTCACGATTGGTATTAAAGACGATGTCACTCACACCAGTCTTGAGTACGACAGTGATTTTCAGATCGAAGGAAACGATGCGACGCGGGCCTTGTTCTTCGGGCTCGGATCCGATGGCACCGTTGGCGCGAACAAAAACAGCATCAAGATAATCGGAGAAAGTACGGATCTCCATTGTCAGGGCTACTTTGTTTACGACTCCAAGAAGTCAGGATCGCGAACAGTGTCGCATTTGCGCTTTGGACCGGAGCCGATTCATGCGCCGTACCTGATTCAGTCTGCAAACTTCATTGCCTGTCACAAGTTTGATCAGATTAACAAGATTGAAATCCTGCAGAACGCCGCAGACGGTGCAGTTTTCCTGTTGGATAGCCCGCACTCCGCCGACAAGGTTTGGGATGAACTACCAGGCTCGGTACAGCGGCTGATCATCGATCGAAATATCAGCTTCCACGTCATTAACGCTAATGAAGTGGCGCGCGACGCGGGCATGGGCAAGCGCATCAATACAATTATGCAGGTGTGCTTCTTCGCTCTCTCGGGCGTGTTGCCGCGAGACGAGGCGATTACTCAGATCAGGAAGGCGATCGAGAAGAGCTATCGTTCGAAGGGCCAGGACGTCATCGACAAGAACTTCGCTGCAGTGGATGCCGCGTTGGATCATATGCACGAAGTGAAGGTTCCCAAGACGCCGAGCAGCGATAGAGATCTCGATGACGTGGTGCCAGCTCATGCGCCACAGTTCGTTCGAGAAGTGACGGCACAGATGATGCGTGGTCACGGCGATGATCTGCCCGTCAGCATGATGCCCATCGATGGCACGTATCCGAGTGCTACGTCTAAATTCGAAAAGGGCAACGTTTCCGACAGTGTGCCCTTGTGGGATCCCGATTCCTGTATTCAGTGCGGTAATTGTTCGTTTGTATGTCCGCACAGCGTTATTCGCGCCAAGTTTTATCACGAAAGTTCTCTGGACGAGGCGCCGGTGGGATTTCCGTCTGCGCCGATCAGCGCCCGTGGATTTCCGGAAACGCGATATTCGCTACAGGTTTATCAAGAGGACTGCACCGGTTGCACGCTTTGCGTCGATGCTTGTCCGGTACGTAATCCGGACGACGAAAATATTCGAGCTATCAACATGACCGACAAGGCTCCGTTGGTGGAGCAGGGCAAAACGAATATCAACTTCTTCGAGTCGTTGGCATTCAATAACCGTGCTGCCGTTGAGTTCTCATCGATTCGTGGCGCCCAATTTCTGGAGCCGTTATTTGAATTCCCCGGGGCCTGCGCTGGCTGCGGCGAAACACCGTACGTCAAATTGCTTTCGCAGTTATTCGGTCCGCGACTACTGGTGGCCAACGCGACAGGCTGTTCATCGATTTACGGCGGCAACTTGCCGACAACGCCCTGGAGCAAGAATGCAGAGGGTAGTGGTCCCGCCTGGTCGAATTCGTTGTTCGAAGACAATGCTGAATTCGGCTTGGGTATGCGCGTGGCGGCGGATCATCACATGGCGATCGCAAAGCAGTTGGTGACAGAGTTGGCTGCAGAGATAGGTGAGGAAACCTCCGACCTGTTAGTCAACGGCGGTCAGCGAGTGGGTAACGAAATTCGTGCACAGCGTCGTCGAGTTACCGAGCTGAAGAAGACCTTAAAAGACATCATCGATATCGGCGGCAACGAGAAGGCCGTCGCCTTGTTGTCCATCGTCGATCATCTGATACGGCGCAGTGTGTGGCTGGTTGGCGGCGACGGTTGGGCTTATGACATCGGCTCGGGTGGTCTGGATCACGTCATGGCAAGCGGACGAAACGTGAACATCCTTGTTTTGGATACCGAGGTGTATTCGAATACGGGTGGGCAGATGTCAAAGGCGACACCGCTTGGTGCAGCTGCGAAATTTGCATCAGCCGGTAAACGTATTGGCAAGAAAGACCTCGCCTTGCAGGCGATTTCCAGCGGCAACGTCTATGTTGCACAGGTGGCGATGGGCGCTAATCCACAGCAGACATTGCTGGCGATGCGAGAGGCCGAAGAATACAACGGTCCATCGTTGATCCTCGCGTACAGCCATTGCATCGCTCATGGCTATGATTTGAAGGACGGCTTGAAGCAACAAAAGCTCGCGACCCTAAGTGGCTACTGGCCGCTGATCCGTTACAACCCCGAGTTGCGTGCGGCCGGTAAAAAGCCATTTGTACTGGACTCGCTGCGGCCGACTATCCCGCTACGTGAGTACGCCTATAATGAGATGCGTTACAAGGTATTGACCAAGACGCACCCGGAAGAGGCCGAAAAAATGATGGTGATGGCGCAGGAAACGGTGGATCGTCGTTGGCAGACTTACGAACATCTTTCTCAGCAGGAGCCGACGCAGTTTGAGCGTGCATAAAAAAAGGCGAGGTCCGAAGACCTCGCCTTTCTGTTCAGCTTCGTAGCTGTTGCTTCGCGCGTGAGACGCGCTCCTACAACGGTACGATGTTCTCTGCCTGAGGACCTTTCTGGCCGTCAGTAACAGTGAACTCGACCTTCTGGCCTTCAGCCAGTGTCTTGAATCCGCTGCCAGTGATGTTGCTGAAATGAGCAAATACGTCAGGACCTGACTCTTGCTCGATGAAGCCAAAGCCTTTGGCTTCGTTAAACCATTTTACGGTTCCAGTTACTGTAGACATTTTCTAATTCCTAAATTATCAAAAGTTATTACCTTCTTGCGAAGGCGGTTACGCAAGATATGCTGCTTGAAACTTATGAAAATCAGGACGAGGAACAGAGGAACTTCGAAATGGCGTACATAAATATCAGCCGATCATTCTAGCTGCGGGCAGTATAGCCGCGGAAAACCGCAAGTCAATGAAATAGCGAAGATAGTTCAGCGACTGGTGTCGTATTTCGGCGCCAATTCAGTGCCAGAAATGCCGCCCTCAAAGCGAATCCGAGCAGTCCGACCTGGGTCGAAAGATAGGCGTATCGCTTATCCAGAGAGCACCCACTTTTTCGCCGAAGTCGAAAAGCGAGCAATCAATGCCGTTCCAGACGGCGTGGCTGACAGCCGAGACTGAGGCCGAGCTTGATGCAGATCGTGAGCACCCTCTAAAAACTAAGTGAAAAGATATAAAAAACAATAAGTTAAGAGATTTAAGTGAAGTGATATCGATATTTTTGTCTAGAACCATGGCGGAGACATGCCAACACAAGAAGCGATTGGATGTCTCGAACCGGATCTGCGGATCCCATTGACCGGCTGGTCTCAGGCTTGCCCACAGCCAAGGTCTAAAAAAGCCTCTCTTTGATCGATACCGTAGTCACGCAGATTGAGCTTATTGCTACGGTGCTGGGATCCGTCTTGCTCCGGCCTGCTTCGGAAGGGCCTAAATCGGCCAAATCGCCCGAAATAGACGCAATTGCCGCAGTAAATCCGAGCAGCCGGCTGCGGTGAACGATCCGATGCTAGAATCGGCCGCACTTTAAGGAGCCATTAATGATCACCGTACACCATCTCGAAAACTCGCGATCTCAGCGAATCCTGTGGTTGCTCGAAGAGCTGAATCTCGAATACGAGATAGAGAAGTACGCTCGCGATCCCGTGACGAGTCTTGCACCTCCGGAACTGATTAAGCTGCATCCGCTTGGCAAAGCACCCGTCGTGACCGACGGGGACATAACGGTGGCGGAATCAGGGGCCATCGTTGAGTACCTGGTTCGCAAATACGACAACGGCGGCCTAAAGCCGGCGGCCGATAGCCCTGAGGGCATGGCGTATACCTACTGGCTGCATTACGCGGAAGGGTCCTTCATGCCGCTGATGATTGTCTCGTTGATCATCAATCGTATCGAGACGGCGCCAATGCCATTTTTCGTCAAACCCATCGCGAAAGGGATTACGCAGAAGGTCCGTAACGGCTACCTGGACGCGAACGTCAAACGCAATCTCGATTTCATGGAATCGAGCCTGAATTCCACGCTTTGGTTTTGCGGCGACGAATTGACGGCGGCAGACATTCAGATGAGTTTCGCAGTCGAGGCAGCTTCTGTTCGTACCGATCTTCAGGAGGATTATCCGAATCTCGCGGCGTGCCTGGAACGTATGCAGGCGCGTCCCGCCTACCAGCGTGCTTTGGAGAAGGGTGGTCCTTACGAATTGATGGGCGGCAGCACGAAGTAGTAAACCGATACGAAATGGCTGGCGCTGCCCAAGAGGCAGAAAATATGGAACGTCGCATGGCCGTAGGGCATTTTGCGAATGCTGTAGAAGAGGGCGCCCACGGTGTAGAACACGCCCCCGGCGAATAGCCAAGCAGCACCTTCCGCGGAGAGTCCCGCAATCAGTGGTTTGATCGCGAAAACGATAATCCACCCCATAAAAACGTACATCGCGGTCGATACTTTGTCCCACCGGCCAGTATGAAACAGCTTGATGACGATGCCGGTGACGGCCATCGTCCAGGCAACGCCGAAAATCGTCCAACCGAGCGCACCCTTTAGAACAAGGAGGCAGAACGGCGTGTACGTTCCTGCGATAAGGACGTAGATCATTGCGTGATCGACGGTTCGTAACCAGGCACGTCGCGCGACGTTATTCGTACTGTGGTAAATCGTTGACGAGCCGTACAACGCAATCATGCTCACCGCAAAAACCGTCACGCTGACGATCTCAATTAAGCCATCGCCTTTGGCAATCAAGAGGATCAAGGCCGCGATGCTGAGTAGCAGTCCAATGGCATGCGACCCGACATTGACGCGTTCTTCGATCACCGGATAGGTCTTATGTTTGTGAGAATCTGGCATATGCCTGCTTACACCGTTCCCGAGAGAATGACTTCGGCGCGATTGGCACCTGAGGCCAGTGATAAATCGGTCATTTCTTTGGTCACTATATTAACTCGAGGTCGACATCATATCGCGAATTTTCGGCGATGGTATGATGGCCTCGTACACAAATCAGGTGGTGAATTAATATCATCGATCGCAGGGAATTCATACAGTATACCGGCGCCGTGGCGATAACCGCGCTGACAACTCCCGCGTGGTCGATGGAGAGCTTGCCGACGCGTCTGATTCCCGGAACGGACGAGATGCTGCCGATTGTCGGGCTCGGCAATTCCCGGGCTTTTGCGGCCGCCGACACAGAGGCGGCATCACGCGTTTTGGATACCTTTTTGCAATACGGTGGCGGCTATGTGGATGTTTCCGGGACCAGTCGTTTCACCGTGGGCAGGATCATTGCGGACCGTGGCGCTCAGCAAAACACATTCTTTGGAAATTATCTGACCGGCCGAAACCTCGATGAGCTGCGCGCCGAAATTCGGAATCTGCAGTCCGTTCAGGGAGAGGGTCCGCTGGACCTTTCCATGAAACGAGACGTGGCGGATATGGCTGAACGCGCCGATGAGTTCCGCGTTCTTAAGGAAGAGGGACTTATTCGCCATATCGGTATCGGTCGTCCGCACAGACGGTTCTATCCGGCCATGAAGCAACTCATCCGTGACGATGTTGTTGACTTTATCCAGGTCAACTACTCAATGATGGAGCCCGAGGCGGCGGAGGAGATTCTGCCGTTGGCGATGGATAAGAATATCGCGATCGTTATTAATAGGCCATTCATCAACGGCGATTACTTCGGAATGGTCAAGGGGCATGAATTGCCCGAGTGGGCCGCGGATTTCGATTGCGAAACCTGGGCGCAGTTTTCGCTGAAATATATCCTGTCGAATCCGGCTGTGAATTGCGTATTGACTGAGACGTCGAACCCCAAACATGTGATCGACAATCTCGGTGCGGGCGTCGGGTCTATGCCTGACGAAAAGACTCGCACGAAAATGCGCGAGCATTTTCTTGGTTTGGCGTGAGTACAAATGAGAATAGTTATTTGTGACGCCTGAAATAATCGCGATACTGTTCATCTTCCTTGTGTTCGCCATCGCGGAATTCGTCCGTACCGGCTTGTTCAATAAGCAAGGGCAAAAACGTGATGACGTTATTGTCGAGGTGGCCAGCACGCTCGTCTTGCTGTTGTTTACCCAGCCATTTGTCCTGTTCTGCGGTGCCGCTCTTGCTGCTCTGATCGTCCCTCAAGGTCAGGGCATGCTCGCAAACTGGCCGGTGATTGCACAGGTCGGCCTGTTGTTGATCTTCGATGACATGATGCAGTACTGGTGGCACCGAATTACGCACACCACGAAGTGGTTGTATGACTTTCATCGTCCGCACCATGACGCCGAGTACATGAGTATTCGCATCGTCTATCGCAACAACCTGTTTTACTACCTGATGATGCCCGGAATATGGTTCTCGGGCGTCCTGATCTATCTGGGTCTCGGAAAAGTGTATGCCTTCTACATAGCATTCAAACTTCTGGTGATCTGCGGCGCGCATTCAGATGTTCGCTGGGACCAGCCACTCTATAAGATCAAACGCTTGTCACCCATCATGTGGATAATTGAGCGATTGATCTCGACGCCGGCCACTCATTCGGCGCATCATGGCAAGCATATGGACGACGGCGTGACCCACTACAAAGGGAACTACGGCAATCTGCTTTTTTTCTGGGATGTATTATTTGGCACCGCCCGCATCACCCGCCGATATCCAAAGGAGATCGGCGTAGAGAATCTCGAACCTGTAACTGCGTCGCGGCAACTGCTATGGCCGTTCGTGAGAGACAATAATCGCAAGGAGCTTCAATGATCATCACAGAGAGTATTCCCGGTCGACAGATCGTCGAATTCTATGGCGTCGTGACCGGCAACACCGTACGCGCCAAACACGTCGGGCGAGACATTATGGCTGGCCTCAAGAACATCGTTGGTGGCGAGCTCAAAGGCTATACCGAGCTATTGCAGGACTCGCGCAAGGAAGCGACCGATCGCATGATCGAGCAGGCGCAGTCTATGGGTGCAAACGCGGTCGTGAATGTCCGGTTCGCAACGAGTTCAATATCGCAGGGTGCCGCAGAGCTGTTTGCCTATGGAACCGCGGTCAAGGTCCAGTAGCATGGAAGACACCATCGACAAATTTTCCTGGCTCTTCGACTTCAGCGGGGCCATTGTTACGTTGTTGATTCTCATAGTCGCCTATTTCGTTGGCAGCTATATTGAGAAGAGACATTTTCGCAGCATTCAAAAACGCGAGGCCGACGCGCATGGTTTTCCCGTGGTGTCGTTCGATACGGCTCCCGAAAGTTGGAATATCAGTAGTTCGCATCTGGTGACTGGCAGCGTTGTTATCTCTCTCGATTACTTTAAGCGAGTCATAGCGAGTCTCAAAGGACTCATCGGCGGGCGTATTAAGACTTACGAGCCGTTGTTGGAGCGTGCACGCCGCGAAGCTCTTTTGCGCATGACCGAAGAAGCACGGTCTCAAGGATACGACGCCATATTCAACGTGCGTCTTGAGACTTCACGACTCGCAAATGCCAGGCGTGACGGTAAGGGCGTAGCGGGCGTTGAAATGCTCGCATTCGGCACGGCAGTCAAGTTCGCCAGCCGCTTCTCGAAACCGCTTGGCTAACGTGCGATGAGATTTGTTGCCAAGCGGCCGGCCGAGGGGATCAATGTCAGTGATACCCACCCGCTGGTAGAGGCGGGCACGCTGGTCGTTGGGCTTACCGCGATTTTCATCGTGATTGCGTTGGCGCTCGTCTTCATGATCGAAGTGGCCTTGTACTTCATATCCGCTGAAGATGAGTCGAATCTGTTTGATGGATGGTTACCGGAAGACCTCGCGACCGTTTCGCATAACGACGACCGATTGCGCGAAGCTCAGCGGCTGGTTGATCAACTGGCCGTACACTATGCGGATTCGCCGTATCAGTTTCGGGTTGAGATTGATGACTCCGAACTGGCAAATGCGATGGCCTTGCCGGGCGGCCTGATCATTGTCACCGAGGGGCTTCTTGATCAGGTCGAATCGGAGAACGAGCTGGCTTTCGTGATCGGGCACGAGATGGGACACTTTAAAAACAGAGACCATCTGCGCGCGTTGGGTCGCGGCATCGTTTTTTCCATATTCTTCGCCGCAATCACCGGCAATGATGTCGCGGGTATTGGCGTCAAAGCAGCCGATGTGACCTTGCGAGGTTTCAGCCGAAAACAGGAAACAAAAGCGGATGAGTTCGGTTTGTCGGTCGTGAACGCTGAATACGGTCACGTCAACGAGGCATGGCGGCTGTTTCAACGGTGGGCGATTAGCGATAACTCGTTTGCAGACATCGTCGCGTACCTATCAACGCACCCTGAGTCCGCCGCGCGCGTAGACGACATGATCGCTTACGCAGAGAATGAGGGTTGGTCTCTCGACGGTGATGTAACACCCCTGAGCTGGTAGACCGAATAAAAAAAGCCCCGCTACCTTGCGGTAACGGGGCGGAGCCTGGAAGCGACGTCAGCAGGGGAGAAAACGCTGCTTCATTGTGTGGCTCAGGTACTACTGAGGTTCGAGCAGATAGATGCCAATCTTGTGCGCGGTGAAAATATTGGTGTCGGAATCGTACTTACCCCGTGCATGCATTGATCGAGCGGTGGTCACGCCATCCAGGCTCAAGTTCAAGTCATTGACGAAGTCCGTGAAGTCCGAATACTGTCGCAGGCTGTCTGCTGATTTGATGTAGAACAGGCTGCGATCCGAAACTCTGGGCACTGAATCTCTGGGCACAATCGTCGTGTCCGAATC
>RCNG010000488.1_pt1 | contig 20094 bp, 16 predicted proteins | sample 2041371 | NCBI WGS metagenome assembly RCNG01 (sample SAMN09708227, study PRJNA481090) | Marine sediment metagenome, whole genome shotgun sequencing project. | biome: marine sediment; feature: ocean; material: sediment; isolation source: Sewage treatment plant 1 marine sediment (STP1) ... | reverse complement strand
GCGAGATATCATGGTTGTTCGCTATGAGGATATGCGCGCCAACCCCAACAGGGTGCTCAAGGAGATCGTCGACTTTATCGGAACCCCCGGCACGGACAAGGAGGTCGAGGAAGCGGTCGCTTTCGCTGCTTACGACAATATGAAAAAGCTGGAGGAGGGAAAGACGTTCTCGTCGAGCGGCCGACGGCTCTTACCCGGAGACAAGAAGAACCCCGACTCGTTCAAAGTGCGTCGAGGCAAGGTCGGCGGATACCGGGATTATTTCGACGAAGACCAAGTTGCGGAAATCGATAGCTATGTGCGCGATACGCTGCTACCGCTCGCCCCTTGTGAAGACGATAGACTTGATTCCGATACCGAAGTGACGACAGCGGGATTGCAAGCGCGGTCGGCGCGGTAAGAATCGGCCCCCTGTCACTGAGTGGTTTGACCGCCCTTTGGGCGGCTCACCATGAACCGGTCAAACACACCTCAGGCGGCGAGGGGTGGCGTCCGTTCGATGACCTCGAAAGCGTCGTGTCGCACGTGATTGCGCTCCATCTCCTCGCGTATAATGTCCTCGGAGATGACCCCCTTCTCCACGCATTCGCGCAACAGGCCAAAGAAGAAGCGCTCCTGATTGGGGTCCGGGTGCGACCGATACCGTCCCAACATCCCGTAGTCACCGAACAGATGTCGCCTCGCCCGCCGGAACCAGCCTAGGGGTGCGAACCTCTGGGTCTTTTCCGATGGCCTGAAGTCAACCGGAAGCCCGGTCTTCCATGGTTGCGTCCAGCGTTTGGTGTTGTGGAGCATCCTCGTTTTCGGGGTCAGGCGGTCGAAATCGTTCCATTCGGATTCCAACATCCCCATAATCTCGCGGGGCTCGAGCTTCAGGAACATCCAGTCCATGTAGTCGCGCTTGAACTCGAACATCTCGTTGAACTGATCTTCGCACCGCCAATGAGTTAGCTTGGCGCAGTCGAGCAGCATCACACTGCTGGCGAAACCCTTCGAGCCGCCGCGCGATCGGCACATCAGCGATGCGCCCTGCATGTCCCGGGTCAAAAGCTCATGGACATCGCCCGCCGCGAACACATCCGGATCGATGACAACCGCCCGCCCCTCATAGCCCATGAGTTCGGGCGGTGTGAACCTGAGCGGCGTAAACGATTGCAAATCATTCATCCGCCACTCCCGTTTGATGCCGCCACGCTGGTAAGTCTGCCCTTCCTTGGCCCACAGGAAAGGGGAATCCTTGGTATCGACGATGCGCACATCGAACTTGTCGGGATGGGCGCTATTGCGCTTGAGCGAGTACTCCGAAACCAGCGCCCCAACGATCTGGCGATGATTTGTATGAATAAAGACAGAGTTTTTCACGGTAGGGGTCCACTGCCTCGAGGGAACAGGAGAAGAACAATTTTATAAGAAACGTACCGTCGCCGGCAAGCGAGAACAACGCGACCCGGTGGTCCGTCCCGGATGTCAGGCGCTCGCCGCTCGAACCTTCTGCCCCGAATCCGTGTAGCCAAAGGCCTGCGACAGCTGCTCGCGAATGACCTCATCGACTTTCGCGATCTCCTCTTCACTGAAGTAATCGCGGTAGCCGCCGACCTTGGCGCGCCTCACCTTGTAGGACTCGGGATTGCTACGATCCTTGGGCACCATCCGGCCGCCGCTCAACCAGAAGGTTTTCTTTTCCTCCATCTTGCGCATGTTCTCGACTGACGAGAACTCCACGGCCTCGTGGATCTGGTCGGCCGTACCCGGGGTTTCCACGAATTCGAGGATACGGCTCAAGGTCGCCTCCGGCTGGGAGCGCAAATCTTCGTAACGGACGATCAACAACGATTCGATCCGCTCCAGTTCGTCGGCCCAGTCATTCATGAAGCCAATGACCTTTGGAAGGCCCGCGTCGGGCTGGATGACGAAGTCGTAGATCGAGACGTCCTCGTTCTCATCCGGGTACCAGTTCAGTTCCTTCTTGTGCGGCTTCATCCGGTGTTTCCACTGATGGTACTGGGACACCGCGACGTCAGCTGGGTTGCGGACCAGCAACACGACCTTCTTCTCGTAGTAATCGGTCTTCGAGTCGGTATGGCCGGTGTAGTCCTTGAGATAGTTGTCATGGGTGAAGAAAATCTTCGGGATCGCCCTGTTCTTGTAGTGCAGGTTGTCGAAACCGATGAGATGGCGCGCCGAGAGGCCGTACTTGACCTGATAGAAGCGGGACAGCATCACCCGCAGCCAAGTTCGCCCGCTCTTGCCGAACGAAACGATGACGCAATCGGCCGTGCGCAGCTTCTGGAATTGCTCCCGGCCGCGCAGCCAGCGTTCGATCCCGATCTTCTTTTCCTTCGGCAGGAAGAACAGGGGCCACAACACCACCCAGCGGGTGAGTTTCTTGATGACGGACTGCAGCGCAGGTCTCATTCGACAGCGTCCCGAGCCATTGACGATAGAGTCCCTTCAGCTATAGCAAGGGACAGTGTGCAGGTGCAACATCGAGGTTCGTGCGATAATCGTAGCTATCAGCGCTGTTTCATGAGCGCCTTGACCTTGGTCACCACCAAAGCGAGGTCGTCAGGCACTTTTCCCCGCGGCGGCTGCAAACCGTCGCCCGCGGCCGAAGCAAGGCCCCGATCGATCAGCATTCGATAAAACGCCCGGAAGTCGCGCGTTTGAGCAATCAGGCCGAGGCGATAGAGCGCCTTGGCCAGGCGATGGCGGAAAACTTCTTTACCGGGTGTGGCGGCCGGCGAAAAAAGCCGCCGCATCAGCGACCGGCGAACTTGGTCGAGCGCCCCCAACCGTCCGGTCGGCAGATCGAAGATCTCGAGCGCCTTACCCATGCGGATGACCTCGACGATCATCGAGATGCTGTCGCCGGTGACGACGAAGCCGTCGGCAAGGCCGAGCAGGGCGTGGTATGGGTTCTCGGTCGCGTCGGCAGTCCACTCGAACAGCTGGCCGGCGGGTGGCAGCCTCGCTTTCAGGGCGTCGACAACAGCCGGCGGCGTCCGTCGGCTGGTAGTGATGTACGGCGTCCCGCCTTTGGCCGCTACCTCGGTTACGGCCTCGATCAACCGGTTTACCGCCTTGGTATCAAAGACGAAAGGACCGGTCGGGCCGCCGACCAGAAAGGCGATCAGCGGCCTCGGCAGGCCCGCAAAGCGGGGCTCCCAGATTTCCACGGCGGAGGCGACGGCGGCCTCGTTAACCTGCATCAGCGGCAGGCTGATCGGCAGGACATTGTCCAATGGCGGGAGCTGATTCTCGCCGCTGGGGATGATCAGGTCGAAAGTCTCCAGCTTGGTCGACGGCTTGCCGATGAGAACGATCTTTGTGCGCCCCTGCGCTTGTTCGCGGATCCACATCGCCGCCATCGAAGGCCGGCGGCCGACGGTAATGACCAGATCCGGCCAGGGTGGCTCGAGCGGATCGGAACGTTCCGGGTCTATGTGATGGAGTGAAGCTGCAACCCGCGGCTTGCCGAAGACGTAAGGTTCCAGCATTTGCAGGTACTTGTGCTCGCAGTCCCAGCCCAGAGCTTTTTCGATCGGGTAGACCTGCGCGTTGTCGCCGCGTTTGTCGCCGAGCACCAGCCAGACGCGCGGATGAGCCGTTTCGCCGGTATTCATGGTCGTTGCCAGGTTCTCCCGGGCGGACATTTCCGTTACAGCTTCAGGACATCGGCGTGGGGTGTCTGTTCCACCGTCAGACCGCGAGGCGGCCAGGCTGCTTCGCGTCTTCGGGGTGGTAACCGAAGGCGGGCGACAGCCGCGAGAAGGTCAGTTCCTCGAGTTCGGCAACCTGCTCCGGCGTGAAGTAATCCCGGTATCCGCCAACCTTTCCGCGCCGAACCTTGAATGTTTCCGGGTCACTGGGATTGCGCATCTTCATGCCGCCCTGACGGAAGAAACCGCTGGTTTCAAGCTTCCGCAGGTTCTCGAACGACCCAAACTCGACGGCCTCGGCGACCTCCTCGTCGCTGAAGTCCTCCCCCATCAGTTCGGTAATTCGTTTCAACGTTTTCGCCGGTTCGGAACGGAGATCCTCGTACCGGACCATCAGGGCGGGTTGGCGCTGGGACAGGGTCCGCTCCCAACCGTTCAGGTAGTCGATCAGAAACAGAAGACCGATATCGCTATGCCGGACAAAGTCCCACATTTCGACGGTGCGCCGATCGATCGGGTGCTCGATGGAGTGATTGATCAACTCCTGCTTGTGGGCCGACTGGCGTTTGGTAAACTGGAAATACCAGGAAACGGCGATATCGAGCGGATTGCGAGCGAGAAAAAGCACCGGTATTCCGCGCAACGCTGGATCCGGTGACTCGGGAGAGAGCGCCCGACCGACACTGCCTTCATAGCTGTAGCAGCCGTTGGTGGCGGCGAACCGGGGGATCGCCGGGTTCCGGTTGGCGAGTTCGTCGGTGTTGCCGAGCAGGGAAGCCGGCAAGTTGTAGCGGACCTGATACAGCCGCGATAGCATCGCTTTGAGCCAGGTGTTGCCGCACTTGGGGTGAGCGATGATGATCAGCCCCGCCCGCCGCGCCTTGGCGAGTTCCAGCCGCGCCAGCTGGCGCTCGCGCACCGCCACCCGCCACGACGTCGGCAAGACCGCCGTCGGCGCCAGGATCGACCATTTTTTCACGCCGTCGCTGAGTCGAAGCATTCCGCCCCCACTTTTCCTGCGAATATAGGGCGCGATGCTATCCGATGTTGTTCGCAGGCGCAACATTACGGGTTGGCCTCTCAGGCCGCCAGGCGCTCCATCACATTCGACAACGGCTCGGAGTTCGCCCACCACCAGAAGCTGGAGGGCGACCTCGGCCTGCTCACCTTCTTCTGTGACCCCCACTCGCCTTGGCAGCGCGGCTCCATCGAGAACGCAAACGGTATTCTCAGGCGCGACCTGCCTCGCAAGACCCAGTTCTCCGATTACAGCGAGCAGGACATCCAAGACATCGTCTGGGCGAACAACACCACTCCCCGAAAACGCCTCGGCTATCTCACCCCAGCCGAGGCTTTCTTACATCAACTCAGGTCTTGCACTTGAAATGTGAATCCAGCGACCCGTGTCTTCAGACCACTTTTTAGGAAACCGCGCCCACCCGCGCACGAACCTGATGTTCGGCCTCGACGGTACGGCCCGAAAGAAAGTCGAGAGCTGCCTGAACGCCGCCCTTGGTGTGGGGGACGCCGGCCCGCTCGAGACCCATTTCGACCCCGGCGAGGGTGCCGGCCAGCATCAACTCGTTGAAGTCGCCAAGGTGGCCGATCCTGAACACCTTGCCCTGAACCTTGCCGAGGCCGTTGCCGAGCGACATGTCGTAGTTTTCCAGCACCACCTTGCGGAAGGCATCGGCGTCGTGGCCTTCCGGCATCAGCACCGCCGTGAGCGAATTGCTGTATTCCCTCTCGTCGAGGCAAAGAAGCTCGAGACCCCAGGCGCGCACCGCACGACGGGTCGCCTCGGCGAGACGGGCGTGGCGACCAAACACCGTCTCCAGGCCCTCCTCGAGCAGCATCCTGATCGCCTCGCGCAACCCGAGCAACAGGTTGGTCGCTGGCGTGTAGGGGAAAAAACCCGGCTCGTTGGCCTTCAGCATTTCCTGCCAGCCCCAGTAGGAACGGGGCATCGTTGCGGTTTCCGAGGCCTTGAGCGCCTTGTCACTGATCGCGTTGAAGCTCAGTCCCGGCGGCAGCATCAAACCCTTCTGCGAACCAGCCACGGTGACGTCGACGCCCCACTCCTGGTGTCGGTAATCGATCGAAGCCAGGGAGGATATGGTGTCCACCATCAACAGCGCCGGATGGCCGGCCCGATCGATGGCTTGGCGCACCTCTGCCAGGCGCAAGGTAACGCCGGTCGATGTCTCGTTGTGGACGATGCACACCGCCTTGATGTCGTGACTCCGATCCGCAGCGAGCTTCTCTTCCACCGCGTCCGGCGAGACGCCATGCCGCCAGTCCCCCGGGACGAAATCAACCTCCAGCCCGAAGCGCCCGGCCAGTTGCCGCCAAATCGTTGCGAAGTGCCCGGTCTCGAACATCAGCACCCGGTCACCGGGGGAAAGCACGTTGACCAGGGCCGCCTCCCAGGCGCCTGTACCGGAAGCGGGGTAGATCACCACCGGTCCATCGGTCTGGAAGATCGCCTTGAGCCCGGCGAGGACCTCGTGGGTCATCGCCGCGAATTCGGGGCCGCGATGGTCGATGGTCGGACGGTCGGTGGCGCGCAGGATACGGTCCGGCACGTTGGTGGGGCCCGGAATTTGCAGGAAATGACGTCCGCTTCGGTAAGCCATGGCCGATTTCCCCACTTCTCTACCGTCAGATGAGAATAGTGCATGCATTTCCAACCCCGATCAACGGCGTTCGCCTCTCCCGGCTCTCCCGACCGGTCGCGTTGCAAATGCCATGCAGGATGCTAAGGTCTCTGTTCGACACCCCAACAAACGACGGTATCCGATGGCGGCACACCATTCTCAACCGTCCGTCCGATCTCGCATCGACGACAGTGCGCTGGCCCGGCGCCTGACGCGCGAGATTGAGGGTGAAGTGCTGTTCGACGCGTTCAGCCGCGGTCGCTACAGCACCGACGCCTCGATCTACCAGATCGAGCCGATCGGCGTTGTCGTGCCCCGGTCCGAACAGGACGTGGCTCGCATCATCCAGATCGCCGCCGAGGAAAAGGTCCCCGTGCTTCCCCGTGGTGGCGGCACCTCGCAATGCGGACAAACGGTCGGCGAGGCGGTCGTCATCGACGTCAGCAAACACCTCGACCAGGTTCTCTCGTTCGATCCGGAACGGCGCGAGGCGTGGGTCCAGCCGGGCCTGGTGCTCGACCAGTTCAACGATTTCCTCAAACCCCACGGTCTGATGTTCCCGGTCGACGTCTCGACCAGCAGCCGCGCCACCATCGGCGGGATGACCGGCAACAACAGTTGCGGCGCGCGGTCGATCCGCTACGGCACCATGCGCGACAACGTCCTGGCGATCGACGCCATCCTCGCCGGCGGCGAGACCCTGCAGTTCGGCGAGATCCCGGATGATTTCGGCAACGGTGGATCGAGCGGGCGCTACCGCGACCTTGTCGGCGGACTCCTCGACCTCGGGCAACGGGAGGCCTCGGAGATCGCCGCACGCTTCCCGACGCTGCAGCGCCGCGTCGGCGGCTACAACATCGATGCGCTGGTCAACGGCGGGCACCCGAACCTCGCTCACCTGCTGGTCGGCTCCGAGGGAACCCTGGCGTTCTCGACCCGCATCCAACTCAAGCTTCAACCAATCCCGCCGCACAAAGTGCTCGGCATCTGTCATTTCCCGAGCTTCTACCAGGCGATGGACACCACCCGGCACATCGTCGAGTTGGGACCATCGGCGGTGGAACTGGTCGACCGCACGATGATCGAGTTATCCCGGGACATTGCCATGTTCCGGGCGACGGTAGAGCGGTTTGTCCGCGGCAAGCCTGACGCCGTGCTGCTGGTCGAGTTCGCCGGCGAGGACGCCGCGGAACAACGCCGCCGGCTGAAACACCTGGTGGAGTTGATGGAGACCCTGGGGTTCGCCGACGCCGTCATCGAAGCCCTCGATCCGGCGTTTCAACGGTCGATCTGGGACGTGCGCAAGGCCGGCCTCAACATCATGATGTCGATGAAGGGCGACGGCAAACCGGTGTCATTCATCGAAGACTGTGCCGTCCCGCTCGAGGATCTTGCCGACTACACCGACCGGTTGACCCAGGTATTTCACAAGCACGGCACCGAGGGCACCTGGTACGCTCACGCCTCGGTCGGCTGCTTGCACGTCCGACCGATCCTCAACCTCAAGCTTGAAGCCGACGCCGTAAAAATGCGAGCAATCGCCGAGGAGGCGTTCGCCATGGTCCGCGAGTACAAGGGATCGCACTCTGGCGAGCACGGCGACGGCCTGACCCGGTCCGAGTTCCACGAGGCGATGTTCGGCCCGCGGATGACCCGCACCTTCGAAGACGTCAAGGACCGGTTCGACCCCGACGGCCTGTTCAATCCGGGAAAGATCGTCCGATCGCCGCGGATGGATGACCGGTCGCTATTCCGCTTCAAGCCGGGCTACGGGATCGAGAACTTCGACACCGGCCTCGACTGGGCGGAATGGGGCGGTTTCGGCGGCGCGGTGGAGATGTGCAACAACAACGGTGCCTGCCGCAAACGCGATGCCGCGGTGATGTGCCCGTCGTACCGGGCCACCGGGGACGAACAGCACCTGACCCGCGGCCGGGCGAACTCGCTCAGGCTGGCGATCTCCGGCCAGCTTGGTCCCGACGCGCTCGCCGCGGACGCCCTGGCCGACACCATGCGGTTGTGCGTCGGCTGCAAGGGCTGCAAGCGGGAATGTCCGACCGGCGTCGACATGGCGCGGATGAAGACCGAGTTCCTCTACCAGTACGCAAGGCGCCACGGCCGGTCGCTGCACGACAGGCTGGTCGGCCATCTGCCCCGTTACGCGCCGTGGGCATCCAGGCTGTCGTTTCTCGCCAACCTGCGCGACCGGATGTCCGGCGCTGCCCTTGTCAGCGAGCGGCTCACCGGGTTCAGCGCCCGGCGCGGCTTGCCGCGCTGGCGGCGCGACGCTTTCCGCCCGAAGGCGTCCGCCGTGGGACCGGAGGTCGGCGACGAGATCGTTCTGCTCGCCGATACCTTCAACACCTATTTCGAGCCGGAAAACCTGGAAGCGGCGCTGAGCGTTCTCCGGGCCGCCGGATACCGGGTCCACCTGCCGCGCCCGGCCGGGGGCGGACGGCCGCTCTGTTGCGGGCGTACGTTTCTCTCGGTGGGCATGGTCGATGAGGCGAGGGCGGAGGCCCGCCGGATGCTTGATGCTCTCGGACCGTTCGTTGCACGCGGACTACCGGTGGTCGGCCTGGAACCGTCTTGTCTGCTCACCCTGCGCGACGAGTTCGGCGCGCTTCTACCCGGACCGGAGACGTCGGCGCTGGAGAAACGGGCGCTGTTGTTCGAGGAGTTTCTTGCCGGCGAGCACGTGGCTGGGCGGTTGGACTTGAGGCTGCAACCGGTCCGGCCCTCTCGGGCGCTGTTGCACGGCCACTGTCACCAAACGGCGTTCGGCGTGATGGGCGGGGTCGAGACGGTCCTGCGACTGGTCCCCGAACTCGAAGTCGAAACGGTGGCGTCCAGCTGTTGCGGCATGGCCGGCGCCTTCGGCTACGGCGCCGACACCTACGATGTCTCGATACGGATGGGCGAGCTATCGCTGCTACCGGCCGTGCGTGCCGCCGGCGAAGACACCCTGGTGGTGGCGGACGGAACCAGCTGCCGCCACCAGATCCACGACGGCACAGGACGCACCGCCCTTCACGTCGCCAAGGTGCTCCTATCAGTGACCGTTGGTGCAACAGCTTGACCGAGAATGTATTGACCACGAGCGCAAGGCCGGAAGGTCTACGCTCGACCCACAACCGTTGGAGCAAGTGCCATGGACGAGATCATCCTGCATCACTATCCGCAGTCGCCGGTTTCGGAGAAGGTGCGGGTCGGACTGGGCATCAAGGGACTCGCCTGGCGCTCAGTGGAGATCCCCCGGTTGCCGCCCAAGCCGGACCTGATGCCGCTAACCGGCGGATACCGGCGTACCCCGGTAATGCAGGTCGGCGCCGACATCTACTGCGACAGCAAGTGCATCCTGCGCGAGCTGGAACGCCGCTTTCCCGAGCCGACGTTCACCCCCGGCGGCAGCGCCGGCTTGGCGTGGGGGGTGAGCCAGTGGACCGACGGAGCGCTGTTCGATCTCGCCGTCAAGCTGATCCTCGGCGCCGCGCCGGATCAATTGCCCGCGGAATTCGCCAGGGATCGAGGGCGGCTCTATCTCGGCCCCGACTGGAATCTAGATGAGGTTCACGCCGACCTGCCGCACATCGTCGCCCAGCTTCGCGGTCAGTTCGGCTGGTTCGATCAGCGGCTGGCCACCGGCCGAACGTTCATGCTCGGCGACCAGCCAGGACTTCCCGACGCCCTCGCCTACTACCTGGTCTGGTTCGTCCGCGGCCGTTGGCAGGGCGGCCCGCAATTGCTGTCCGAATTCCCGTCACTGGAGGCCTGGGAACAGCGGGTCGAGGCGATCGGCCACGGCCGCCCTGAGATAATGACATCAGGCGAGGCGCTCGAGATTGCCCGCGCCGCCGAACCCGGCACACCGGAAACCGCCGATCCGAACGATCCCCAGGGTCTCGCCCCCGGGATGACGGTGGCGGTGGCCCCCGAGGGCGATGGCGGCGATCCATCGGTCACCGGTACCGTCCGCCTGGTCGACCGGGAGACGATCGCGATCCTTCGCAACGACCCCCGCGTCGGCTCTGTCTGTGTCCACTTCCCGCGAATCGGCTACCGGGTCAAACTCGATGCGGGGAACGGATAGAGGTCTTCAGTCGACGCGAGAGCGGAGGCCAGCGATCTCACGGCCCGACTTGCCGCGGCTGATCCGCACCTCGTCGGTGTGTTCGCGGAGGATTTCCCGGACCTCGTCCTGGGAAACGCCGGCGATGACGGCAAGGCGATCCGTGCTCCGCCAGCGGTAGCGGGCGTCGTTCAGGCTGCCCTCTAGCGTCCGCCACAGCCGCTCCCGTGCTTGCGGCGCCGTCGGCTCCGGCTGTGGCGGCTCGATGCTGACGGAAGGCACCCCTTCCGCTTTGGACTGCAGTTCCGCCACGGCAGCCTCAAGGATCTCGATCTTGTGCTCGGCCTTGCGGATCTCCTCCATGCTGGTTCGGAAGTCGTCGAGGCTTTCCTTGAAACTTTCCTTGAGGCTGTCGTCGATGTCCTGAACCGCCTCACCGATGGTGATCCTCCCGCCGCCCAATACGACCGTGATGCCGCCTGAGCGCAGCAATTGCTTCAGAGGTTCGCGAAAAATGAAGATCGCGACCACCAGAACGGCCGACAGAAGGAGCGGCCAGTCCACCAGTCCTCGGACCACGATTAACCAAAAGGAATCCCAGAATCCAAGGTATGGCTCCGCCGCGCCCGCCGCCGCATTCGCGATTTCCGCCGCCCATGCCGTAGTCATGCGTGCTCTCCCGTTTCACTGTTTGCCGCGCAAGTAACGTGAACCGCTAAAGATCGCGGGCGACGCGGAAGCCGAGGGCGGCGGTGTGGTTGTCGGCGCCGTCGCGGTTGCGATTGTCGGAGCGAGCATCGTCTTTCGGCTCGTTCCAGGTGCCGCCACGTTTGACCCGACGCTTGCATTCTCCGTCTTTCTGCCGGACGCTTCCATCGGCCGGGGCGCCGGCGTAGTTGTCGTGCCAGCAGTCCTCGACCCATTCCTCGACATTACCGTGCATGTCGTACACGCCGAAATAGTTGGGCAGAAACTGGCCCACCGGCGCCGATTTTTCATCGTCCCAGTCGCTGCCGCAGTCCTTGCAGTTGGCCTGTCCGGCAACGAAATGATCGCCCCACCAGTACCGTGTACCGCTGCCGGAGCGCGCAGTGTATTCCCACTCCGCTTCCGAGAGCAGCCGGTAGCGGTGCCCGGTCGTTTCGCTCAGCCACTTCGCATAGGCCTTGGCTTCCTTCCAGTCGATACACACCACCGGTCGACTGTCATCCACCGGATAACCGGGATCGCGCCAGTCCTTCTTGTCGTCCTCGTGCCGGGTGCCGTTCCACACCTTGCAGCCGCGTTTGGGTTCGTCACCGGTCGCCTCGACGAAGGCCCGGTACTCGCCGACGCTGACCTCGTAGCGCCCCACCGCGAAATCCCGCTGCAGCACCACCGCATGGGCCGGCTCCTCGTTTGGCTCCCGGCGTCGCCGATCCAGCTTCACGCCCATGACGAACCGGCCCGCCGGCACCACGACCATCTCCGGGCAGTGCGCGCAGTCCTTGAAGGTCTTGGGGGTTGCCGGCGGAATCGGATGCAATTCAAGAGCAACCGGGATCTTCCAGTCGCGAAGCGTGGCGACGATCCGGTCGAGCCCCAGGGCGACGCCCGAAGGCGGTTCGTGGGTCTGGATCATGCCCACAAGGTGCCAGTCCTCGGTGAACAGGCCACCGCCGGAGTGGCCGATCATCAGCCAGCTCGAAGCGAAGCGGATGATGTCGCCTTCGGGTTTGAGGAAGCGGTCGGTGTCGGTGGTGAACCAAGCCGCACCGTGCGGGTTGCCGATGGTTCCGAGATCGTTGAGCCGGGTCGCCAGGATGTTGATCTCCTGCTGGCGGCGCAACGCCTCCGGCGCGCGCGTCCGCTTGAACGGCAGCGCCTCCGCGAACGCCCGGAACTCGGCGTCCATCGGCACCTTCAGGACCGCGAGGTCGAGCGCTCGATCCCGGGTCGGCAGCACCTCGGCCTGGGCGTCACGGATGCTGCCGGATCGAAGCCGGAAACTGGCGACGATCTCGTCGGGCTTGCGGTCCGGCTCCCACGGATCGGCGTCGAAAACGACGTGGTCGGCGGTCGCCACGTACAGGGACTGCGCATCGAAGCCGACGATGATCCCGGCACCGACCGTCTCTTCTTCGCCGCTTCTGACGGAGAGCATCACGATCAGCGGCTTGACCAAGTTGGCGCCCGCTCCGATGCCTTGCTCACTCGCGCCGGGCAAGATTATCGGTTCGGAGGCGTCGGTGCCGGTGGTCGAGTCGATGGAACTCGGTTCGCGCGCCCCCTCAAGCCCAGCGTTCTGGCACGAACCGCAGAACAGGATGACCGCCATCAATGCAGCCGAAAGCGAGCCCGCTTCCCGCACCGTATCCATCGTCACCTCCCTATCGTCGCAAAGAAATTCTCATTTCCCGATTCCCCAGAAGCGCAGAATGCCAAGCAACAAGCCGAAAACGTACAAGGTCGCCCCCCAGAACAGCCCGACTTCGTGACTCGCCGTCAGCCATTCGAGCCAGCGCGGCATCAGGTTCCGGGTGCTGCCGGCGTCCAGGCCGTTTCCCGGGCTTCCGACCGACAGCTCGTGGGCCCAGCCGGTGGCGCGGAGGGAAACCGTTTCGGGCGTGACCGAAAGCCGGGAGACCGTGGCGGACTTGAGGACGAGGTTGAGGTGCTCTCCTTGGCGAAGTTCGTAGGCCTTGCCGCCGAGGGACTCCAGGAACACCTTGCCGCCCTGAACCACGGACAAACGCCTCGCGACCTCTCCTTCCACCTCCATTAGCCGTGAGAAAGAAAGCCGGCTGACCTCAAGGTCGCTTTCGAAAGACATTGGCTTGCTCTCTTTCGACGTCACGTCCACGTAGGTATCGGCGTCGAAAGCGGCGACGAATGCGAACGGACGCGGTCGCTCCAGATCAAAGACTTCGGGACCTGAAAAGCTGTTTTCTAAGTCTAGCGTGACCCCGTCCGGAACGGTGACCTGCACCTTCATCGGTTTCGCTTCCGCCGTGTCCGCCGCACCTTGGACCAGTAGGATGGATGTGGTCCCATCCGCAGCCATCTGTTTGATCTCGACCCGCGTTCCCGACGATACCTCGATCGGATCGACGGTCAGCTCCCCGGTATCCGGCGCCGACAGCGTGACGGCAAGGATTTCGCCGATCTCATGCTGTTCGTCCAGTCCATCGCTTCGCACACCCGGCGGCGGAACAATACGGTCGATTCCGCCCAGCGCGATGCCAGTGGCACCGGTTGTCCGGGTCAGGATCTGTTTTCGCGCCGAGACGAACGAGAGTTCTTCGAGCCGCAGGTCGAGGGTAATCTCGGTGCTTCCCACCCGCATGAACAACATCGTGGCGATCAACACGGCGGTCAGTGCGAAACCGCCGATCAGGAAGCGACGATGCGATGGCGGCGCCGGCCGCGCCCGTTCGTAGGCGCGAAGCGTCCGATCGATGCGATCAATCTCATCGATCGAGGCGTGGTCGAAGGTGGATGGGTTGGATTCGGCCGCCATCTGCTCGACCCGTCCCAGGATTTCGCGCCGCAGAGCCTTCGCGGTTCGATGTCGCCTCGCTGCTGCGGCCTTCGGGTCCTGCTCGGCCTTCTCGGTCTGTTCAACCACCGGCGTGGTAGAACCAGATTTTTCGGCTTGTGTTGAGGCCATTCGCAGCCAGCACTCCGGTTATCTCTATGTAGTATATACCTTTTCCGGGCAGGCTGCGGATCAAGATCTTCACGCTCGGGCTCGATCGGTGGACGGCCCGTTTCTGTGTCCTCTCGGGCGGCACTTCGTGATAACGCTGGTCGGTCTCGTCAAGCCGATAAATGGACCACGAAACGGTCTTCAGCGGCTGGCCGGGGGCGATCTGCAGGCGATAGCCCTTCGCCGCGCTCCGGTTATCGCCCTGCTGCACGGTGAGCGGCAGATAGACCGTTTCCGTCTCGCCGCCGATCGGGGCCTCCACCCAACCGATAAACCCCAGATCCCGCGCGACGATTTTCAGCTTACGGACCACGTTCGTTCGCCACGTGAACGACGACGCGGTCTTGGGCTGCAAGGTGTCCATCTGATAGTACAGACGGGATTTGAGCGATTTCGCCCTGAGTCGGATCGGGCCATCCTTCACCTTGGGCCAGGCGATGGATACGGGTTTGGATTTCTCGGTCTGGAAGCTGGCCGCGCCGGCGGTGAACGAAACCACCCTCAGCGTCGCCGCGCCGACGGACTGGGCGTAAAGGCCCTCGCAACGATCAGCGAACTGTCGGTAGCCGAGCGGCTTGTCCCGGAACTTCGCCGGGTTGATGGTGGGGTCGCAATGGTCCTTCGGCGCCGCCACCGCATGCGTAGCCGGGGCCATGGCAAACGCCATCATTAGGGCCAAAGCCACGAACCAAGGAACCAGCCTTGCCATCTGCTTCCCAACGCCCCCGTTGCTCTCGCCACCGCGCCGTTGTTCGGCTTTACGGAGCCATAAGACTCCGTGAATGGTCGATTTCACCGAAAAGTCTATACCCAAACGGAGGGTCTGGGTAGCCTTGCCGTGTTGCCATGGAAGGCTCAGGTCGCGCCGCCGCCCGGCTCCATGTCCCAGAAGGTCGCCTCGATCTTGTGCCCGTCGGGGTCGAGGACGAAGCAGCCGTAATAGGGGTCGCCGTAGTCCGGCCGCGGCCCCGGGGGACCGTTGTCGATACCGCCGGCGGCAACGGCGGTGCGATGAAACGAGTCCACCGCTTCCTTTGAAGGCGCGATGAAACCGATGTGGGTGCCGTTGCCCACCGACGCCGCTCCGTCGTCGAACGGCCGCTGCACCCAGAATTCAGGAAACCGCTTGCCGTAGGCGACGGCACCGGGATGCTCCGCCACCCGTCTGCAGCCCAGCGTCGGTAGAACCCGGTCATAGAACGCCACCGCCCGCTCGAAGTCGTTGGTTCCAACGGAAACATGCGAAAGTATGCTCGGAATATCATCACCCATCGGGCCTCTCCCTCTCCATCGCCGAGTGTCACCCAACCTATCCCCGGCGGTTCCAATTTGTCCACGATCACCCCAGTGATTGGGATCACGCGACCGACCTCGCCCGTGTCCGCTGTTTGTGCTAGCGTCGATGTTTACCCCGGCGCAACGTTCGGGGAACAACGGACAAAGCCCCGGGGGCGAACAATGGTCTAGGCGCGGTGATCGCTGCGGCAGAAGGGCTTCCGACGGAGAGGAGACGTCCGATGCAGGAGGCGGAAGGCATTATTCGAGACGAGCATCGCTGCCTGGCGACGATCCTGAACTGCCTTGAAAGCCTCGTTCGGGACGTGGAGGAAAAGGGCAGTGAACCGGACTTTCAGCTTCTTCGCCTCGCCCTCGATTACATCTCTTCCTTTCTCTACACATTCCATCATCCGAAGGAGACAGGGCACCTGTTTCCTGCCGTTCGGCGCCGCGCTCCTTCCCTCGGCGGCGTTCTGGACGAACTTGAAGCGCAGCACCGCCAAGGGAATGCGTTGTCCCAAGAACTGCGGGCCGCCCTGGAGGCATACGAACAGGGCGAAGAGGATGGTCTGGAGCGATTCAAAAAGGCCGTCGACGCCTACCATAAGTTTGAATGGGCGCACATGCTCAAAGAGGAGAAGGAGATCCTTCCCTACGCCCGCGGTTGTCTGACGGCGGGAGATTGGGGGAAGATCGACGCCGTGTTTCTGGACTACCAGGACCCGGTCTTCGGCAACAGACGCAAGGAAGAGTTCCGAGCGCTTTTCGACAAGATCGTCAGTCTGGGTCCGATCCGCCTCAAGCCCCGCCAAGGCGGCGGCGCAGATCATTAGCAGCAAGAGACGCCGATAACGGGTTCGATGGCGGATCGCCGCCGGCGGTGCTTGTTGATCTGCCCGTCGACGCCGCGTAGCGGGGGCGGGCGTTCGAGCCGTTCCGACCAATTGTCCTCCACCCCGACACCTCGAACAACCACCGCGCCGTTGTCATACGCGATTCTGGGCTCGGGGGCAGGAGGGGAGGCGAATGGGCGAATTCTACCCGGGCGCCTCCTAGGTGCGTAACGTGTTTCCCGAATCGTGTAACATGTCCCCAGAACCCGCATGTCCCCAGAACCCGCAATGTCTCGGCGATGACCGCTTGCAACTCCTTCATAAAAAAACCCTCCAAACGGCGCGTCGCCGCCATCGTAACCGATTTCGCCGGCTGGCTACGGCTCGTTGAGGTCGGCTACCAGAGGTACAGCGGAACCGCCCTGCCGCTTTGTGAACTGGCGTTATTAGCCAGAAGCGGACCCTCCAGCCAACTACGTTTCATGTTTCTTCACTCTTGTCCAAAATAGCTTTTTCCTGAGGGCGCCCTCCGTCTGATCGTGTCAAAAGCATGGTGCCAAAACCTTGCTTCAACGATCATCAGGAGGGCTACGTCATGGCTAACGCCGTCAGTCTATTCAGTCAACTGCTTCGCCATTTCCCACGCACGGAGTTCGCGTTCCTGGTCAAGAAGCATGGCGCGGAACGACACGCCAAGGGCTTCGCCTGTTGGGACCAGTTCATCGCCATGCTGTTCTGCCATCTGGCGCGGGCAGATAGTCTGCGCGAGATTTGCGGCGGACTTTCCTGTTGCCTGGGCAAGCTGGCGCATCTCGGCATGGGAAGGGCTCCGAAGAGATCGACGCTGTCCTATGCCAACGAGCACCGCCCCGCCGCGCTTTACGAGGACCTGTTCTGGACAGCCCTGGAGCGGTTTCGGGGTCAGGGGCGGCTCGGCAAGACCGGGTTTCGTTTCAAGAACAAGCTTCTGTCCCTGGATTCGACGACCGTGTCTTTGTGCCTGAACCTCTTTCCCTGGGCCAGGTTCCGCCGCGCCAAGGGCGGCGTCAAGGTCCATGTCATGCTCGATCATGCCGATTACATGCCGTCGTTCGTACTGATCACGGAGGCCCGGCGCCACGACGTCACGGCGGCCAGGAAAATCCGCCTCACACCGGGCTCCATCGTCGCCATGGACCGGGCCTACAACGATTATAGCCTGTTCGCCCGATGGACCGAGGATGGCGTCTTCTTCGTCACCCGCATGAAGGAGAACACCGTCTACGAGGTGGTCGAGGAACGCAAACCGCCAAAGAACCGCAACATCCTCTCCGATCGGATCGTCCGCCTCGCCGGCGTCAAGGCGGCCGCCAAATGCCCGCATCTCCTGCGCCGCGTGGTGGTCTGGGACGCCGAGAAGGAGCGCGAGATCGTGCTGCTCACCAACCATCTCGATTTCGGGGCCACCACCATCGCCGCCATCTACAAGGAGCGCTGGCAGATCGAGCTGTTCTTCAAGGCGCTCAAGCAGAACCTCAAGGTCAAGACCTTCATCGGCACCACCGAGAACGCCCTTCGCATCCAGATTTGGACTGCCCTCATCGCCATGCTGCTGCTCAAATGGCTGCACCACCTGTCCAAGGCAGGATGGTCGCTCTCCAATCTCGCCGCCATGCTGCGCATGAACCTGTTCACCTACCGCGATCTCAATGCCTGGCTCGACCGCCCCTTCGAAACCCCGCCCGCAATCCCGATAGCCGAGCAGTTGACCCTCGCGCTGCCCGGACTTGGACAGCCGCCGCTCACCGCCGCAAAGGGGGTCTCAACCCAAAATCCCGCCGTCAGCGGCGCGGGGGCCTTGTAATCACAGGAAAAAAGCGATCACCGTAAAACGTTTTGGACAGCAGTGCATACGGCTATGAAATACATACGGTTTTCACCGAAGCAGAAGTCGTCATTTTTTCCAACTCCGTTTCCGTTTTCGAGACCGGTGTGCGCCCCATTCTCGCGAAAACCCACCTACGAACAGGCCTCGCCGGCCGCCGAACCACCCCTGACGTCTCACCCCCGGGAAAACCCTAAATAGGATATATATCCTGCACCGCCATTCGGCAAGGCTTTCCATTGTTTACGGTGATCGCTTCCGGCATGCCCGATGGGAGTGAGACCGCACCTGCGGCGGCCGGAAACCTGACCATGGCGGCGGTTGCAACCGCATAATCACGACCGTCCCCAAGCCACAGGGTGTCGCGCCGGAGAGGGTATTGGGGGGGCGAACTGAGGCCAATCGGCAATCCCCGATCGAAATTCACCTTTCCAGCAAATTTCGTCGGCTCCACCCACGGCAGCCGACGTTGACCAGCCGTGGCCAGAAAGGGAAGTCCTGACCCTTAGCTGACATATGGCCCTGTTGAGAAATGATCCTGAAGTTCGCTTTCGAATGTCGCAGAGTTGGCGGCTTTCACTCCCCGGCATCGGTCGATGGAATCAGGTTCAGACACCAAAAATTAACCCAGTAGAGGTTGACCGTTTGGGGCAAGTTTTCGTAGCGTACGACTTAAACTCATCTACATGAACTGCTGAGGAGGACTTGCTTGTGATCAAACCAAAACTTTTGAATGTGCTCGCGGCGACGTCGATCTTTTCGCTTAGCGCTTTGCCGGCCGTTGCGGCCCCGGGCTCCAAACCGAACGGACCTTGGACGACGCCAAATCAAGAGATTTCCCTGAAGGCGTTCTCGAGTAACGAGGAACTGACCAAACGGTTGATGCAGATTGAGAAGTCGTCGAAAGGGCTGGTTGAGGTCGAAGATATCGGTGTCAGCGGCGGAGGCCGGTCGATCTGGCTGGCGAAGATCGGCGATCCGTCAAAGACGCCGGTGCTCATCTTCACCCAACAGCACGGCGACGAGCCGCACGGGACCGAGTCGGCGCTGGAGCTCATCAAGACCTTGAGCACGGGCGGCGGCAAAGCCGGGAAGATCCTCGATGAGCTTTTCGTTCTCATCATTCCGCGGGTCAATCCGGACGGTTTTGAGTTCCCGACCCGGGGCAACACCGATTTCACGGCTCCACCGCGGAATTCAGGTCAATGTCCGGCGGCTGGCGGCAGCAATGCGAACGGCAAGGGCATTTTCTCGACCCGGTTCAGAGACACGACCGACTATTCGTACGACATCAACCGTTATCACTGGGGAGTCTGGGAAGACAGCTGGCAGTATCAATGCAATCCGGATGGCGTCGGAGGTTCCATATATCCCACAAATCCGGTCCCCGAAGCTTTGGCAGTTCTTGGCGCTTATGACATGTACGGGCCGATCTGGGCCGTCGATATCCACAATCAGGGATTCAACGTCGTCGATGACGAGACCTGCGCCCAGACGGAAGTTTGTCGCGACGGGCAGTACGTGACCGGATCGATCCTGTGGCCAGTCAATTCCGATGTCGCCACGGAAGCGGTCGATTTTTCCAAACAGATGGCGATCGTCATGAAGAAACGCTCTCTGGAACTCGGGAACGTTGAGCTGACCCGCTACAACGGCGGCGACTTCGCCGGAATCGCGCGGAACGCCTACGGACTGCTCGGCACCGAACGGCTGGTCGCGGGTGAATCCGGTCCGCTTGGCGGCAGCGTTCTGTTCGAGGTGGCAGGGCAGATCGAGGGAAGTGTCTTCATCAACAACGGCCAAAAGGCCATCGGCAAGCTGAAGACCGGCATCAAGAAAGTCCTCATGGCTTTGCTGGAAGCGACGGCTGACGGAAGCCTTCTCCTTGAGAACGCCGACGAGGCGGATACCCTTATCTTGGACAACGACACGTTCCTGGCGAACCCGCGTGGCGAAGAATAAATCGATTAGGCGCTGACGGGATTGCCGGTACTTGTCGGGGTCGTCAAACCGGCAATCGAGACGAGCCGGGACCTTCAACGGGGT
>RCNG010000367.1_pt1 | contig 20095 bp, 15 predicted proteins | sample 2041371 | NCBI WGS metagenome assembly RCNG01 (sample SAMN09708227, study PRJNA481090) | Marine sediment metagenome, whole genome shotgun sequencing project. | biome: marine sediment; feature: ocean; material: sediment; isolation source: Sewage treatment plant 1 marine sediment (STP1) ... | reverse complement strand
GCGGCCTGGGCGGAAAGTCAATCTGGAAATGGATGTTCTGGTGAAGGCCGCACGCGGCGGCCGTGCTTGGAAAGTACCGGGCGTTTCGCCGGAGGCCGCCGGGCCACCGGAAACAGGAACGCCTTTGACCATCGACCGTTTGCTGGCCAGTGGATTCGGCCGCCGGCGATCCCCCTGAACCGGGTTAGGAGCGACATGTTCGACCAGTCTACCGATCAAGGCGCCGTCAACAGCATCGATGAGGCGCTGGCGGCTCTCCAAAACGGCCAGATCATCGTGGTGGTGGATGACGAGGATCGTGAAAACGAGGGTGATTTCATCATGGCCGCCGAAAAGGTGACTCCCGAGGCGGTGAACTTCATCGCCAAATTCGGACGCGGTCTGATCTGCCTGGCCGCGACGGGGGACCGCCTGATGGAACTGGACATTCAGCCCATGGTGGCCCGGAACACGGCCTCCTTGGGCACGAAGTTCACCGTGAGCATCGACGCGGCCCGGGGGGTCACCACCGGCATCAGCGCCGCCGACCGCGCCCGCACCGTCGCGGTGTTCATCGATTCTGAAACCCGGGCCGATGACCTGGCCCGGCCCGGACACATCTTTCCCCTCGAAGCCCAGCCGGGCGGCGTCATGAAACGGGCCGGCCACACCGAAGCCGTGGTCGATTTGTGCGAAGCGGCGGGCCTGTATCCCGCCGGTCTGCTCTGCGAGATCATGGACGATGACGGCGAGATGGCCCGCATGCCTCGCCTGCGGGAAATTGCGGCCCAGTTCGACTTGAAACTGGTCACCATCGCGGACCTGATCAAGTGGCGGCGCAACCACGAAAAACTCGTGGCGCGGGAAGCCCAGGTGCCGTTGCCGACCGAATTCGGGGATTATGAAATGTTCGCCTTTTCGACCAAGGTCGACGGGGCGACCCACGTGGCCCTGGTCAAGGGTGACATCTCCGGCGACCAGTCTGTCCTGGTCCGGGTCCACAGCGAATGCATGACCGGCGACCTGTTTCACAGCAAACGCTGCGATTGCGGCCAGCAGATGGCGGCCGCCCTGCAAAATATCGAGACCGAGGGCTCCGGCGTTTTCCTGTACATGCGTCAGGAGGGGCGGGGCATCGGACTGGTCAACAAGATGAAGGCCTACCGGTTGCAGGATGAAGGCGCGGACACCGTCGAGGCCAACGAGAAGCTGGGTTTTCCCGCCGACCTGAGGGACTACGGCATCGGCGCCCAGATCCTGCGTGACCTTGGGGTCAGGCGCATGCGGTTGATGACCAACAATCCCCGCAAGATCGTCGGATTGGAAAGTTACGGTCTGGTCATCGAGGATCGGATTCCCCTGCAAATCGAACCCAATCTGACCAATACCAAATATCTGAAGACGAAAAAGGCCCGCATGGGCCACATTTTGGATCACCTCTAAAGGAGAAAACGATGGGCAGGAAATACGAGGGTAGTTTCGACGCGAGGGGCAAGAAAATCGCCATCGTCGGCAGCCGCTTCAACGACTTCTTCACCACCGAATTGATGGAAGGCGCCCTGGACTGTCTTCACCGCCACGGGGTCACCGACGAACAGATCGACACCGCCTGGGTGCCGGGCGGTTTCGAGATTCCGTTCGCGGCCAAACAATTTGTCCAGACCGGACGTTACGCCGCCGTGATCTGTGTCGGCTGTATCATTCAGGGCGACACGCCCCATTTCCACTTCATCTCCGGTGAGGTGACCAAGGGCATTGCGCAGGTGTCCCTGGATTCGAACATCCCGGTCGTCTACGGCATCGTGACCGCCGAAACCCTGGACCAGGCCATCGAACGGTCCGGCACCAAGGCCGGAAACAAGGGTTTCGACGCGGCGATGACCGCCCTGGAAATGATCGATCTTTGCGCCAATATCGACGAAGGCTAACGGTCGGTCGCGACGTTACGGAGTTGGGATGTCTGGAGCTTCCCTGTGATCGAGCAGAACGATACGGGCGCCGCTGGTAATCGCGGCGCCGGGAAACATGATCCCGGACGTCTGATCATGGCCGCAGTCGCGGTGGCCTACACGGGGCTGCTTTTTTGGCTGCGGGCGGCCAACCAGACTCCCGACGGGTTGAGTTACGCCCTTGCGGTCCGATCCGGGCTGGAAATGTTCCATCCCCACCATATGATTTATGTGCCGGTCGCCCGCTGGATTCATCTGGTGACCGGCATCGATCCCATTTCGGCCACTCTCTGTCAAAACCTGTTCTGGACTGTGGTTCTGGGCCTGGCCGCCTGGCGTCTGGCGGGCCTGATCTTCACGTCGCGTTCGGCACCCATTGTAGCGGCCTGCGCCCTGCTGGCCACGCGCGGCGTCATGATTTATAGCGTGAGGGTGGAAACATATCTGCCGGCGATGGCTTGCCTGGTTCTGGCGACTTCGCTGGCGGCCGAACGTCCGGTTCGCACCTGGTTGCTGGTTCCCTCGGTGGCTCTGGCCATCCTTTATCACCAGACCAACGTTCTGTTCGTCCTGCCCTTGTTTGTGCTTCTGTGCTGCCGGTGCGTCGGGAAGGAAAATTCCGGTCGGTGGCTTCGAACCGCTCTTGTCCTGGCCCGGTCCGCGGCACTGGTCGTGGGTATCTACGTGGTGGGGTTCAAGTACGATTCGCCCCCGGTCGGTTTCTGGGATTTTGTTCTGTCCTACGCCAGGGCGCCCATCGAAGCCTGGGGCAGCTTCGGCTACTATTCACCCGGGGGGATTTTATCGCTGGCCGGCAGCCAGGCGAGAATGATTTTGCCCGTGCCCGAGGCCACGCTCTTCATCGGCGGATCCATCATGTTGGGCGCCCTGATTTTTCTGGTGGTGTGGCATATCGTCCGTCTGCGCAGGAAGGCTTCCCACCGGCTCCTGCGTCTTTTTGGTTTGGTGTTTTTGGCGGCCTACCTGCCCTTTTTCCTGTGGTGGATGCCCTCGGATGTGGATTTTTTCCTCGTTACGCTTTTGCCCTTGTGGTTGCTGGTCCTGATCCTGGTCGACGACCTGCCGGCTGCGATTCGTTCGACCCGGCAGGTAGCGGCCATGGTGCTGGTCCTGGCGGTGGGCAATCTGGTTTTCACGATCTGGCCCATGCACCGGGATCCCGGTCCGGGCCGGACCCTGGCGCTGGCTCTGGATCAGACCGCTCCGGTCGAAGTTCACTTTATCACCGGCTATGCGGTACAGCAGGAAATGCTCTACTTCACCGACCGAACCCGGGTGCATGAGGGGGACGGGTTTGCCCGGGCGGTTCTGAGTGGCGAAGCTCCCTGGCACAGGGCAGGCGACCCGGTGGTGGTGGATGGTCTCTACCTGCGGAATCTTTTGGCGCGCCCTGACCCCGAGGCCGAAAAATTCCTGCGCTGGCTGTTGGGATTCGATACGGAAGACAGTAGTTGCTGGACATTCCGGACAATGACCCCGGCCGATGGTTTGTTGCTGGGTCCGCCGCGGAGGTCGGCGGCCTCCTGGACGTCGGTCGAAGCGGAGATCAAGGGCCTTTACCAACCCTGAAAACAACCAATTTCTTTGCCCGATCACGGTGAACAATGGGGAATCTGTCCGGATTGGTTTCGAGTTGGTCTGACATGCTAGTGGTCACCGAAGGATCCGGTTCCGGTCCGAGAATGATGAAGTCCACACCGAAGGTCTTGATTCGTTGGTCCAGTTCTCTTGGACCGACGGTTCCGAAGCCAACCACCGGCCGCAGAAAATGGATGTGCTGCCGCAGGGGCCAGCGCACCATGATCAGATCTTCGGGCCGAGTGTTGTTGATGATCCATTCGGCCCCGAGACCGGGGTCGATAACGACCTGGCCATCGGCGCCTGGATTCAAGGTCATGGGGCGGGCTGCTCGGTACCCGTTGTGCACCAGGGCAAAGGACAACAGCACGGCGACCGCCGGCCAGAATACCCGACGCGGGCGCGCCAGCTGCTGGAGCGTGATCAACAGCATCAGGTAGAGCACCGGGAGGATCGGCAACAGTAGGCGGGATTGAACGCCCGAGGGATATCCGGAAAAATTCAGGAGCACGCCGGAGTAGACCACCAGGTAGATGAACAGGAACCGGGACCGGCCCGCATGGCCCCGGCCGAAGATGATCAGGCCCCGGATGATGCCCCCGACCAGGATGAGACCCACCAGCATCTGCACCGGGCCGTAGACCGGACCCAGGCCCCAGCGGGCGGCCAGACTTTCACCGGGACTGCCGAATACGGGCACCATCACCACCGGTAGCTCCCGTAGATACCCGACCAGGTTCTCCACCACCACAGTAACGCGTGAAGCGCCATGGACCTCGGATACAAAGACCTGCTTCAGGTAACTGGGGGTGATTAGCCCGCCGCCGATCTGGCCGCTGGCCCACGCGTGAGGAACCAGAACCGCCACTACCCCGCCTGCCAGAAACAGGGCTCGGAACCATTTCCGGTGCAGGATCCAGTACAGGATCATGGCCACCGGCAGGGCCAGGCCCACCGAGCGGATCATGATCGCTGCGGCGGTGACCACGACCAGGGCAGCGAAACGGTGGGGGCGAATCCAGGGAAGGTCGGCCAGGTCGATGAACAGGACCACCGCTGCCACCGATACCACGGCAAAGGGAAGATCGCTGAACACCCTGACCGCGTAGGCGATGGCCCAGGGATTCAGGCAGACTGCCGCGGCCAGGGCCACGCGGTAGCCGGGTGCCAGCGAACGTGCCAGGCGCAGGCAGACCGGCACCAGGGCGATCCAGGCCAGAATGGTGGCCAGTTTAAAAATCTGAACCGAGGAAGGAGCCATCGTGGCCAGGGGGCTCAACAGATAGGGAAAGCCCACCGGAAAGATACCGGGTCGCCAGGCGGGACTGGTCTGGTTGAGATGGATGACCGGCCCATGGCCTTCGGCCACGGAACGGGCCATTTCGATGTAGTAGGCGTCGTCCATGCCCGCGCCCACGGGGAATTCGCCGAAACGCAGGGTGAGGAAAACCGCACCGATAACCCCCACGGCGGTCAAAAAGATCTTTTCGCGAAGCCCAAAGCTGGACAAGAGGCCGTCATTCATGGATCACCGGCACCGTGCTGGAGAATGGGTTGACGGGCCCACTCTAGGGGATTTCCAGGTTCCGGACAAGGTTGCACCGACCTGGTGGGTCGTCCCGGTTGCATTTTGGCGGCGGCACGGTTAAAATTAGTCAGGGGAAGGCGCCGCCTTCCCTCTTTTTTCTTGATAAATGTCTGGTTTGAGGAACAATTCACCCAACTGGGCATTATCTCACTTTGATCTTTGACAGGGGAATAGCTCGTGGGCAAACGCAGAAAAGGCAGGGAAATCGTTCTGCAGTCGATGTACGCCTCGCTGATCAGCGGCGCGAACCTGATCGATACGGTGGACGACCAGTTGGCCCGCCGGGAATCCGCTGACGATACGGGCGAATTTGCCCGCGTCCTGGCCATGAAGGTCAAGTTGCACGCCGCCGATTTGGACCAGTGGCTGAATTCCCTGATCACGGACAAGTGGGACCCTTCGCGTCTGGGCACCCTGGAAATCGTCATCTTGACCATCGGTCTGACCGAACTCAAACACAGCCCCGACGTTCCCTTCAAGGTCGTCATCAATGAAGCCTGCGAACTGGCCCGGCGCTACTGCGACGAAGGAGCGGTGGGGTTTGTCAACGGGGTCCTGGACAAGGCGGCGAGCCAGGTCTATCCGCCCAGCGCCCCCAGCGCCCCACCCCGCGATGGCGAGGACACCCCTTGAGAGAATCGACACCCGCACACTGGCAGAAATTCTGGGAAGAGGCCGACGGCCTGGACCTGGATGATGTGTACGGCACCGATGGGCGGATGGTGCGGGAGATCACCGGCATTTTCTCCTCGACCGACGATGGCGACCTGAACGGACGGCGCATCCTCGAGGTGGGGGCGGGCACCGGCCGCGACGCCGTGACCCTGGCCAAGGCGGGTGCCGAGGTCTTGACCCTGGACTACGTGCAGGGTTCCCTGGGCCTGACGGTCAAGGCCGCCAAAATGACGGGCGTGACCGTGGCGCCGGTCTGTGGCGATGGAACGGCCATGCCTTTTGCCGAGGGCACCTTCGACGTGGTGTTTCATCAGGGCCTGCTGGAACATTTTCCTGATCCTTTTCCCCTGCTGCGTGACAATATCCGGGTGCTCAAACCCGGCGGTCATCTGGTGGTGGACGTTCCCCAGACCTTCCACTACTACACCCTGGGCAAAAAGATGCTCATCGCCCTGGACAGGTGGTTCGCGGGCTGGGAAACCGAATTCACCATCGCCGAGTTGGAAAAGATGGTCACGGGCGAAGGTCTGTCCGTTGTCCGCAGCTACGGTGACTGGATGGTGCCGGGTCTGTGGTACCGAGCGCTGCGCAAGGTCCTTCTGACCAGGACCGGCCGCAAGTTGCCCATGAATCCGGAGCCCATTCCACCGTTGGCCCGGTTGGGTGAAGCCTGGCGGGGCGCGTTCGGCAAGACCAGACTGTCCCTTTACACCATGCCCACCATCGGGGTGGTGGCCCGCAAGCCGGAGGCTGTGTCCTGAGGATCTTGGCGGTCAACTGGCGCGATATCAACGACCCTCTCGGGGGTGGGGCGGAACTGCACCTGCACCACATCCTGTCCGGGGCGGTCCGCGCCGGTAACCACGTCGATCTGGTCTGCTCCGGTTACGAAGGGGCGCCGCGGCACGACGTCATCGATGGGGTGAACATCCACCGGCACGGTCACTGGACCGTGGCCAATTTCACTCTCCCTGGTGTGGTGCGCCGCCTCCTGAAGGCCTCGAACTACGATCTGCTGGTCGAGGACATCAACAAGATCCCCTTCTACACACCTTTTTACCGGGGCGACGTGCCCCTGGTGGCCATCGTGCCCCACCTGTTCGGTAAGACCGTTTACCGCGAGGCCAACCCCTTGACGGCCACGTACGTCTACGGGGCCGAGAGTTTGATTCCCCGGATCTACCGGGATGTGGATTTCGAAGTGATCAGCCCCTCGACCCGGGATGATCTGGTGGCCCGCGGGATGGACCCGGCGCGCATCCGGACCATCTTCTGCGGCCTGGAACACGAAAAATTCCGGCTGGACGAGCCGCCGCCTCGCAGCGAGACACCGCTGGTGGTCAGCTGGAGCCGGCTGCGCCGTTACAAAAGCCTGGATGTGGCCATCCGGGCCTTCGACATCATCCAGAAAGAAATGCCTGCCGCCCGGATGCTGATCATGGGTCGCGGCCCCGATGAATCCCGTTTGAGAAAACTGACCCGGAAACTGGGCCTGGAAGACAAGGTGGATTTTCGCGGCTTCATGCCCTGGGATGAAATGGTGGCCACCCTGCACCGCTGTCACGTGTTCCTGAACCCGAGCCCCAAGGAGGGGTGGGGGCTGACCGTGGTCGAGGCCAACCAGTGCGGATTGCCGGTGGTAGCCAGCGACCGACCGGGTTTGAAGGATTCGGTCAACGATGGAGTCACCGGCTCTTTGGTGCCCTACGGAGACCACGCGGCCTTTGCCGCTGAAGCGTTGAAGATCTTGAAGGATCCCGCCTTGTTCCAGCAGCGGAGCGAAGCGGCCCGCCAGTGGGCGGCCACCTTCAGCTGGCCGCGATGCGTGGAAGAGTCGCTCGAGCTATTCGAAGAAGTCGCCTCGCGCGCGGGTCGAAAGGTCGTCAGGTGAATGAGGCACCGAAAAACCAAAACGGGGACGGGCGCATCCGCCGCCTTCTGGTTTTTTTGGCCAAGCTGACCGTCAGCGCCGTATTGATCGGCTTTTTGTTGTCCCGTTTGTCCCTGGCCGAAATCCGACAGGCTATGGGCAGCCCTCACTGGGGCTGGCTGCTGGCCTCGCTGGCCGTGTACGGGGTGTCGGCTTTTGGAGGGGCTCTCCAGTGGTCCTGGATCCTGAAGGCCGCCGGCATAACCGCGCCCAGACGCGAAATCCAGCGTCTTTATTTTATCGGACTTTTTTTCAACAACTTCCTTCCGGCCAATATCGGCGGCGACGCCTACAAGATCGTCGACCTGGGACGTCAGGAGGGACGGGCTCACGGGGTATTCTGCGCCACCCTTCTGGATCGGTTGATCGGCCTGGGGGCCCTGACCTCCGTGGGAGTCCTGGTTCTGGCGGCGGTTTCGCTGGCGAGCATTACCCTGCCGGATTCGGCCTTGTTGCTGATCCCCGTCCTGCTGTTGATCGCGGGAGGGCTTTCGTTCCTGCTGTCCCGGAGGATCGGTTCGCAGCTGCCCGGACTGTTTCGCGCCCTGAAGATGGAAAAACTGGCCTTGCAACTGGGCAAGATCACCAGCGAGTTCGGCTTGTACCGGCCGAAGGTGCGCTGGTTGAACGGCATCTTTCTGTTCAGCATGGCGGTGCAAATGCTTCGTCTGGCCACCCACCTGCTGGTGGCCTTGGGGCTGGGTTTTTCCCTCTCGCTCGAGCAGGCACTACAACTTTTGGTTCTGATCCCCTTGCTGGCCATCAGTTTGACCCTTCCGATTACCATCAACGGCATCGGCCTGCGCGAATCGATATCGGCCACCCTGCTGACCTGGGCCGGCCTTACCGCCGGGCAGGCCGTGGCCATGGAGGTGGCCGCGTATCTGGTCCAGGTTGTGTTCAGCCTGCAGGGCGGTATCCTGCTGTGGCTCGGCAGCTGGAGCCGACCGACCCGGCGGAGGAACTAGTTCACCCAATTGTTGTTGCCGATAAGCCGGTGTGTTAGTTTACGGTGGATTTCGACGGCCCGGCTCGGGCCCTTTCATGTATCGCGCATTAGTCATGCATGTGTCCTGGATGTATCCCGAAACCCTGCGAAGGTGACGTCTTGATCGAGAAGTGGCTGCGCCGCCCCCAACTGCTGATTTCCGCCGGTGTTTTTCTGGTGACCCTCGGGGTCTATATCGCCACCATGAACCCCACCACCCCTTTCTGGGACGCGGGGGAGTTCATCACCACCAGCCATATCGTGGGCGTGCCGCACCAACCGGGCACACCGATGTACGTTCTGGTCGGGCGCGTTTTCGACATAGTCTTCGGTTCGGCGGATATCACCCAGGCTTCGATGCATACAGCCTGGGCGGTCAATTTCATGTCCGCCTTCTTCAGTGCCCTGGCCGTGGTTCTGATCTACCTGATCATCTGGGAACTGGCCAGAAGGGCTGATCCGGATGCCGGCTGGCTGGCCCACGTCGGCGGGGTGGTTGGAGCCTTTTTCCTGGCCTTTTCCGAAACGTACTGGAACAACGCCATCGAGGCCGAGGTGTACGGGCTGTCCGCCTTCATGATGGCCCTGCTCACCTGGCTGGCCATCCGGTGGTACGACCACCGCGAACATCCCGGCAGCAACAACCTGCTTCTTTTGATGATCTACCTGCTTGCGCTGGGGGTCGGTTTCCACCTGGGTAGCGTTCTGGTCTATCCCGGAATTTTTTTGCTGGTGGTGCTGTCGACCCGAAGGCAGTTGCCGGTTTTCGACCTGCTTATGATGAGCCTCGGACTGTTCATATTCCTTCTGTCGACGGCGGTCCGCAACAACGGTTTGATCATCCTGCTGCTGGTTGCTTACCTGGTCGTGGTTCTTGTCCGCAGCTTCCAGGGGCGTCATTTCGCCCTGGTGGGCAGCGCTCTGTTTTTCGTGGGCTTGACCGTGCACATCATGATGATGATTCGCGCCGGCGCCAACCCCGAACCCTTTATCAACCAGACCTCGCCGGACAACTTCGAAACCCTCATGTCGGTGATTCGCCGTGAACAGTATCCCCCGTTGGATCCTTTCGAACGGCGAGCCCCACTGATCTGGCAGTTCGGCTACTTCTACAACTACCTGTTCAAACAGTTCTATTTCCTGGGCCCGGGGCATGGCACCCTGTCCGTCGTCACCACGGTCCTGGGGCCCATCTTCCTGGCGCTGGTGGGTTTGTTCCAGGGATTGCGCCGCATCCGGCCCCTCATCTTCCTGCCGTTGACCGGTTATCTCATCAACGGTGAAATCCTGACCCTGTACCTGAACTTCACCGACCACGAAGTCCGGGACCGGGACTATTTCTATTTCGCCGCCTTCATGTTTTTCGCCGTATTCATCGGGCTGGGGGTTTCGGCCCTGTTGAGGTATGCGGTGGGGGGCGAAGGCCAATCGGCGGAAGAGGCGGAGGCTTCAGGTCTGGACTGGCGCGCGGCCATCCCCAAGGTGAAGATCGGCCCGCTGGCCCTGATCGCAGCCGCGGTGCTTCTGGTGGTGTCGCTGCTGCCAGCCTTTCCCGGCCACACCAAGTACTTCGAACATGACAACAGCGACAACCGGATTGCCTATGAATATGCCAGGAACATCCTGGCCGGCCTGGATCAGGACTCCATCCTGTTCACCAATGGCGACAACGACACCTTTCCTATCTGGTACCTGCAGGAGGTGGAGAAATTCCGCACCGACATCACGGTGGTCAATCTGTCGCTGGTGAACCTGCCCTGGTACGTCAAGCAGCTCAAGCAAAGCCCGACCAAACCGTTGGCCATGCAGCGCAACGACCAGGAGATCGATGCCCTCAGACACCGGGTCTTCGAGGATCCCAATACCAATGAGCGCACCGTCATCATGATCAAGGACTACGTGGTCCACGATATCATCACGACCAATTACGGCGGCGTGAACAAACCGACGTTTTTCGCGGTCACCATCCCGCAGGAAAACATGCAGCGCTATTTCCCCAACATGTTGATGGAGGGGATGGCCTACCGGTTGACCGATACTCAGGGCCCCGAGGGGATGCCGCGCGTGGACGCGCAAAAGGTCCTGGAAAACGTGTTGGGCGTCTACGATCTGGGTGCCCTCATGGATGGCCCCTCAGTCGGCCGTCAAAGTTATTACCGTGAATTGGAGGGTTTGTCGGGTGACTCCACGACCCGTGAACTGGGCGGGCCCAGTGGCCAGTTGTCGGTGGCTGACCTGGACACCTTGGCCAAGATGGTCGGGAAACCTCGCACCGATGTTTTCCGCAACACCAACGCTCGCCACCTTCTGGGCAATTATCCGGCCGCCTTGAATCGCGCGGGTTACGAGTGTTATCTCAAGGCCAGTGAGGTCGCCCGCTCCGACACGGTGGAATACCGGCGGCTGTTGCAGAAGTCCATTGTCGCTTTCGAAACCAGCCTGGCCGTCGCGCCGTTCAACGAACTGGCCCTGGAGTATTATCCCCTGCTGTTGATCCAGGCCTACGAGGACGAAAAGGCGGGGGACTTCCTTCGCTCGCTGCAGGGCAACGTCCCGAGTCAACTGGAGGAGCGGATCCTCTTCAACACCCTGCGGGGCATCGTCGGGGGCGGGGCCACCGACCTGGCCACCGGCTGGATCTCCCGGCAGGTGTCCGAGTATCCCGACCGCCTGTTCTACTACCAGGTTCAGTTCCACATGTTCCAGGCCCTGGGTTTGCGCTCCGAAGCCGAGGGTGTTCTGAACGCCTGGGAACGCCGGACCGGCGAAAGGCCCCCGGACATGGTGCAGGGGCTGCAAGACATGAAGCAGGATGCCCTGGACCGCGAGCAGCAACGGATCGACGAAGCGCTGGGAGGGACCGATGGAAGCGACTGAGATCAAAATCCTGGTTGATTCCCTGCCGGATCGGGTGACCGGCATTCTCGCGCCGGGCACACCGGTGGTCGTCACCGGTTGCGCGGGTTTCATCGGCAGTTCCCTCACCGAGGCCCTGCTGGAGATGGGTTGCCTGGTGACCGGCGTCGATTGCCTGACCGACTACTACGATGTGGCCTTCAAGCTGGAAAACATGGCTGGATTCCAGGACCACGAGGGCTTCACCTTCCGTCGGGATAATCTGCAGGATCTGGATGCGGTCGACCTGTTGTCAGGCCAGGTTGCCTGTTTTCACCTGGCGGCCCAGGCCGGGGTCCGGGCCAGCTGGGGAGAGTATTTCCTGGAGTATGTCGGATGCAACATCATGTCCACCCAGCGTCTGCTGGAGGCCTGCCGGCATGACGCTGTCCGTGACACCCTGGTACGCTTCGTCTATTCGAGCAGCAGCTCGGTCTACGGGGATCAGCCCCATCTGCCGGTGACCGAGGAGGCCTTGCCCCAACCGCGGTCGCCCTACGGGGTGACCAAAATGGCGGCTGAACATCTGTGTGTTCTTTACGCCATGAACTTCGGGGTACCCACCAGCAGCCTCCGCTACTTCACGGTTTACGGGCCACGGCAACGACCGGACATGGCCTTTCGCAAGTTCATTGAAGCGGCCCTGGATGGAAAGACGTTTCAGGTATACGGTGATGGGTCCCAGACCCGTGACTTCACCTATGTCGGCGATGCGGTTCGGTCCAATCTTCTGGCGGTCGCCAGCGAGGAAGACTGGTCCGTGTTCAACACCGGCGGGGGCAGCCGGCTTGTCTTCCGCGATACCCTCAACATGTTGCAGGATCTTCTGGTCGCCAGGGTTCCTGGTCTGAGCGCCAAGCTGGAGTTTCAGGAAACGGCCCTTGGTGACGTCAAGGACACCTTTGCCGACCGCAGCCACGTGGAGGCCACTATCGGCTACCGACCGACCGTGACCTTTGCCGAAGGGTTGACGCGGGAAGTGGATTGGGCCCTGGCCAGGAGGCGTCAGGGATGAACGAATCGCCCGCCCGCTCCGCCGGTGACCAGCTTCGCTGTGAAATTGCCGTGGTCGTGCCGGCCTTCAACGAGGCCGAATCACTGCCCGAGTTGGTGGACCGGATCGCCGAAGCGGTTGCCGGCCTCGGGCGTACCTGGGAAGTCTGGGTCATCGACGACGGCAGTACTGACGGGACCTTCGCAACCGTGGAAAAACTGGCCGCGGCCCGCCCTCAGGTTCACGGCCTTTCCTTCGGGCGCAATTTCGGCAAGGCGGCAGCCCTGGCCGCGGGTTTCCAGGCGGCGTCGGCAGATATTGTCATCACCATGGACGCGGACCTGCAGGACGATCCCGCCGAAATTCCCACACTGGTGGCCAAACTCGAAGAGGGTTGGGATGTGGTTTCCGGCTGGAAACAGGATCGGAAAGACAACTTCATAAAGAACAACACCAGCAAGATCTTCAACTGGTTCACCAGTCGCATGTGCGGCTTGAAACTCCATGATTTCAATTGCGGTCTGAAAGCTTATCGCCGTGAGGTGACCGGTCGGGTGAAACTCTACGGCGAGATGCATCGTTACGTCCCGGCCCTTGCCTATCTGGACGGCTTTCGGGTTACCGAGCAGCCGGTCCGCCATTTCGTGCGCAAATACGGGCAAACCAAGTACGGCATGGCCCGCTTCATCAACGGTTTTCTCGATTTGCTGACCGTGTACTTTTTGCATGCCCGGCGCTCTTCGCCTCTGCATTTTTTCGGCCGGGCCGGACTGGGTTTTCTGACCGTCGGCAGCGGCATCAGCCTCTACTTCCTGATCTTGTGGCTGCTGGGCAACGGCCTGCGGCTGCGTCCCATCCTCCTGCTGGGGCTAGTGTTCATCGTGGTGGCCCTGCAGTTCATCAGCCTGGGCCTGATCGCCGAACTGGTGGTGGCCGGCCGGAGGCCGGAAGAGGAATTCAGGATCGCCCGCCGTGTCTGAAAAGGAACCCGGGATCCCGCCCTGCGAACTGGCCGTGGTGGTCGTCAACTGGAACGGCCGGCGCGACCTGCCTGACTGCTTCGGCTCCCTGCACGATGCGGGCTATCCGAACATGCGGGTCATCATGGTGGACAATGGGTCGCAGGACGATTCGGTGGCCTGGACCTGCATGCACCACCCGGAAGTGGAAATCATCGAAACGGGCGAGAACCTGCGCTGGGCCGGAGGCAACAATGCGGCCCTGAGGAAGTTGCAGGCCGAAGGTTTCGGTGGCTGCATCCTCCTGTTGAACAACGACACCATTGTCCCTGGCGGCAGCCTTCAACGACTGACCGCTGCCTTGCAAAATGACGACCGGGCCTGGGCGGCCACTCCGCGCATCTGTTATGCGGGTGATCCGGCCCGCGCCTGGTACGACGGCGGTCTGGTCGGAAGTTGGAGCGGTTGGATCCGGCACGCGGGCATCCGCCGCTTGACCGGTAAGCTGGATCCGGCGTCCCGCTACGTGGATTACGGTACGGGCTGCGCCCTTCTACTGGGACCTGGGGTTCTGGACCAAGTCGGTGAGCTGGACGAGCATTTCTTTTTTTACGGCGAGGATGCCGACTACTCGTTGCGCATCACCAAGGCGGGGGGGCGAATTCTACACGTTCCGGCGGCCCTGGTCCTTCACAAGGTCAGCTCGTCGGTCGGCAGCCAGAGTCCCCGCAAGGTCTGGCTGAGAAGCCGCAGCCACATCCGCCTGTTAAAAAAACACTGGCCGCGCCAAAAGTGGCCGGTCCTGGTGGGAACCCAGACGGTATTTCTGGTCGGTCACGCGGGTTGGCATCTGGTGAACGGCCGTCTGGCCACTGCCCATGCCGTCCTGCAGGGTGCCCTCGATGAATTGCGGGGCCGGGACTACTGATCATGGCACGGCCCTGCCGGGCGGCTGACGGGTGGACACCGGCGGCTGTCCGATGATATCATCGCCGGCGTCTTGGGGGCTTGTATCACGGGAGAACCAATTGGCCAGAAAGAGCAGCAGGAAAAAGACTTACGACGGGTCGAACGATCCCGCTCGCAGGGTGGGGGCGCCGGCGTGGGTGGCCGCTCTAGGGCGGGACAACGGCTGGGGTCGGTGGTTGCTGATCGCCTTGCTTCTGTGGTTGCTGCTGGCCGTGTTGTATCCCGGACCCATGTTCCGCGGTGAAGTTTTCCAGAGCGCCGACTCGAGCAATGCCGATTCTTTTGAAAGGGCCGGAGACGCCGTGCTGGCCGCCGGCGGCTATCCCCTGTGGAATCCCTATCTGTTCGCGGGCATGCCCTCGTTCGGGTCCCTGGCCTACGTCAAGTTCCTGTACCCGCCCACGGTGGTTTTCAACTTCCTGCAGAATCAGCTCCACTTTGTTCCCTTGACCTGGATGCTGGGCCATATGCTGATGGGTGGTCTGGGAATGGCCTGGCTGTTGACCCGGTGGAAACTGCCGCTGGGTTTCCTGCTCCTGGGAGCGGTGGTGTGGCTGCTGTTTCCCAAGGTGGTGGCCTGGGGTGTCCACGGGCATGGTTCCAAACTCCTGACGGCCATGTATCTGCCCTGGATCGTGGGCTGGGCCTTGAAAGTCCTCGATGGTGGACCGCGACGTGCCGTCGGCATGACCGGATTGCTGTTGGGCCTGCAGATCCTCAGTGGCCACATCCAGATCACCTACTACACCCTCCTTGTCACCGGCTGGCTGGGTCTTTGGAACACGATCCGGCCTTTTGACCAATCCCTGCGTTCGGTCAGGGCCCCGGTGCGTTTCAGGCGCCTGGGTTACCTGGTGCTGGGGCTGGGACTGGGATTCATGATCGGCGGCATCATGCTGCTGCCGGTTCAGGATTACGCGGCCATTTCCATCCGGGGGCAAGACACCGCCGGAGGTGGGGGCGTGGGGTTGGACTACGCCACCGGGTGGTCCCTGGCGCCCAGTGAAATGGGCACCTTCGTCCTGCCATCGATGGTCGGCTTCGGCAAGGCCACTTACCTGGGCCACATGCCCTTCACCGATTACCCCAACTATTTCGGCGTTTTGTTGCTGCTGCTGGCGGTATCCGGCTGGTCCCGGGGAAGTCGTAGCCTGTTCACCGCGCTGGCCGTGATGTGTGTGCTGGCGGTTCTGGTCTCGTTCGGGAATTTCGGTTTCGGTTTTTACGAATGGCTCTACGGGTGGCTGCCCTTTTTCAACAAGTTCCGAATCCCCTCCATGATCCTGATCACGGTGGCGTTCGCCTTGGCCGTGCTGGCCGCCCGCAGTGCGGCGTCCTGGCGTGATGGATCCTCACCGTCCTTCCCACCGCTGATCCTGCCGGTGGTGCTGGGCCTGGTGGGAGTGCTTTTTCTTCTGGGTGGCGCCGGCGCTCTGTTCAAGGGTTCCTATTTGACGGGTCTGACGAGTCTGGCCGAGGCCTCAGGCCGGCAGGCGCCCGCCGTCATTCTGGATAAAGCGTGGGATCTGCACCGGGCGGATCTTGTCCGCATCGGACTGTTGTTGATGACCGCCGGTTCGGCCTTCTGGTTTTCCTTGCGAAACGATTTTTTCCGCCGGCGGGGCCTGGTCTGGGTTCTGGTGATTCTGGTAGCGACCGATCTGCTGGCCGTGGACCGGCGCATCATATATCCCGAGAGGTCCCTGCAACAGGTGGGGGTGGATGCGGCGGGCCGGGGCCGATTGGTGGCGGCCGAACCCATGGGACGTCCTTATACCCGCCAGGATCGGAAACAGCCAGGGCCGGCGGCCGAGGTGTTGGCCCAAGCGGTCGGTCACGACCGGGTCTGGCCTCTGGGTCCCTTGGGGGGCCAAAATATCTGGATGGCCGACGGGATCCGTTCCCTCGGCGGATATCATCCCGCCAAACTTGCCAGCTACGAACCTGTCCGCAGGCGGCTGTTCAGTGAGCAGCCCGCCGGCCGAGTGGCGTCCTGGCTGGCCGGCAGGATTGTGACTTTCGGGAACCCCTTCGGTGAGGCGGAATTCGGCGCATTGTCCTCTCTCGGATGTGATCTTGATCCGAAGCCTGTTCACCGGGGAAATCCGTGGTGTTATGTCAACCGGTCGGCCATGCCCCGCGCCCGACTTCTTACCGAGTGGAAACCGGTGGACTCGTTGCCGGAAAAGGACGCTCTGGAGCCGTTTCTGGACGGTATTCAGGCCGGAGACATCGACGTGACCGGGACGGTTTACCTGGACGAAACACCCGTTCCGGCCCCTGCACAGGCCGCAACCGCTCTCAAAGAGCCGGTTTTTGTCGTGGATTCCATGAACGAGGTGGTTCTGGAGACCACCAGTCCGGTTCCGGCCCTGCTTTTGCTATCGGACATGATGACTCCAGGTTGGCGGGTACAGGTTGACGGCCGGGACGCCGTCCTGCTGCAGGCCGATTTGATCCTGCGAGCGGTGGCCCTGGAGGCTGGCTCCCATACTGTCCGGTTCCACTACCAGGATCGGTCGGTTCGCTCGGGATTGACTCTTTCGCTCTGCGGGTTGATCCTGGTGGCAGGTTTGCTGGTGCCGTGGAGGCGCTTGCGACCAGGGCCCAAGGCCGGAAATGGTACAGCCGATGAATGATACGGTACACGGAGGCCGGGCCGTGCAGAAATTGAATCTGCGCCAAGCCGTGGTCGTGGTTCCGACTTACAACGAGGCCGACAATATCGGCCGCCTGGTGCCTCTGATCCTGGCGCGCGACGAACGGCTCAGTGTCCTGGTCGTGGATGACAATTCACCCGACGGGACAGCGGACATAGTCAAGGGCCTGCCGGGATTCGGCGACAGGATCCTGATCCTGGAAAGGCCGAAAAAGCAGGGGCTGGGAGCGGCCTACATCGCCGCTTTCCAATGGATCCTGGCCTCCACCGAATTCGAAGCGGTGTTCGAGATGGACGCCGATTTCAGCCATGACCCGGTTGCCCTGGATGAGTTCCTCCGGGAAATCGAAGATCACGACCTGGTTCTGGGCAGCCGTTACCTGCACGGCATCACCGTGGTCAACTGGCCGCTGCGCCGGTTGATCCTGAGCGTGGGCGCCAACCGATTCGCGGGCTTCGTGACGGGTTTGCCCCTGAAGGATTCCACCGGTGGGTTCAAGTGCTTCCGGCGGTCCACCCTGGAGCAGCTCCCGTTGGATCGGATCAAGAGCGACGGTTACTCGTTTCAGATCGAGATGAATTACCACTGCTGGAAGCGTGGACTGAAAATCAAGGAAATCCCCATCATGTTCGTGGACCGGCAGGTCGGGACTTCCAAAATGTCGAAACGAATCATCCTGGAAGCCATGTGGATGGTCTGGGCCTTGCGCCTGCGCCGCATCCCTTGAGACCGGAACCCTTCTGTCGGGAGAATCCTTGAAACTCGCCGTCGTCATTGTCCACTACAACTCGAGTTCCGATCTCGAAAATTGTCTTGCCTCCCTGGCGGCCTGCGCTCCGGCGGTTGAACACCGCGTGGTGGTGGTGGACAACGCCTCGCAGGATGAGGGCCTGGACGAAGTCCACCGCAATCATCCTGAATGCCTGTGGATCTTCAACAAGGAAAACGTGGGCTATTCCCGCGGCTGCAACCGTGGCATGGCGCAAGTCCAGGCCGAGTATTACCTCGTTCTGAATCCCGATATCGTGGTTCAACCCGGCGCCCTGGACCGACTGCTGGATTTTGCGGACGCCCATCGGCGGGCCGGCCTGATCGGATCTCAGCTGCTCAACACCGACGGTTCGGTCCAGGATTCCTGCCGCCGCTTCTACACCCTGAAAACCCTGCTGCTGCGGCGCACTTTTCTGGGCCGGATTTTTCCCGACAGCCGGACTGTTCAATTGCACCTGATGAAGGATTTTGATCATCAGTCCAACCGACCGGTGGACTGGATCCTGGGGGGCTGCATGCTCGTCCGTCGGTCGGCCATGGAACGAACCGGCCCCATGGATGAACGTTTTTTCCTCTATTTCGAGGACGTCGACTGGTGTTACCGCATGTGGCAGGCCGGCTTCGAAGTTCAGTATACGGCCGAGGCCCGGTTCGAACATCACCACCGCCGGGCCAGCGCCCAGAAGAAATTCAGCAAGTCATTCTGGCACCATCTGGGCAGCTTGATCTCCTTCTACGAAAAGTGGGGGATGTTCGTCTGGCTGATGAAAAAATGGCGGGATCCCTTGCTGGTATTTCTGCTGTGGACCCTGGACATGGTGGGTTTGACGGTGGCCTTTGGACTGGCCTATTCCCTGCGCCGCGCCATGGGCGGGCTGTTTGCCGAGGTCTTGTATCCGTTCAGTGAATATGTTCCTCTGCTGCTTTTTTCAGGATTGCTGGCTTCGCTGACTTTCCTGCTGAGCAGGCGTTATGATCCCCGCCGGCATCGTAGCTCCCGGTCCTTAACCCAGCACTTGCAGCAGGTCGGAATCGTGGGAGTGTTGCTGCTGGCCAGCACCTACCTGGGACACCTCGAAGTCATCAGCCGGGCGGTCCTGTTGATGTTCATCCCCCTGCTGGCGGTATTCACCGCCGCCGGCCAGGAGTTGTTCCGTCGTATCCTGCGGCGCCTTGAACAGGGATACCTGTCCTTGGAGAGGACCCTGTTGTCCGGGGCGCCCGGACCTATCCGCACCTGGCTGGCCGCGGCCGGTAATCTGGCCGATCAGGGCGTGGATGTGGCGGGCTACCTGGCCGAAGGTTCCCTGGACGGCGGGGCGCCACCACTGGGCGAGGGTGATGTGCCCTGGCTCGGGTCTCCGTCCGATGTGCTCGAAGTGGTCCAGCGTTACCGGATTTCCCAGGTTGTATTCTGGGACCGGCCGGCCCCGGGCGACGAGGCCTGGGTCATCCTGGCCGCCCTGCGGCGGCTGCGGGTCAGGCTGCGCTGGCAGGTGGATGACGTTTGGCTGCTGGCCGCCGATGCCCGTGCCGAAGTGTTCGGCGGCGCCCTGAGCGCCGTCAAGGGCTCCGGCAGCGGTACGGCCGTCCGGGCTCTCGGTGGACGCCTGCTGTCGATGGCCGCCGGAACTATCTTGGGTCTGGTGGGGCTATTGCCCTGGGTGTTTTTTCGGCTGGTCATGGTTCCGGCCAAGCGGGGACGGCTGGCTCGTGTTCAGGTTTCCGATCTCTGGGGTCATCACCCGCGGTTAACCTTGGCCGTTTCGTCCTCGGGCCATGTCCTGGCCCTGCCCTGGCAATGGGCCCTGTCTGGATCCCTGCTAAAGGGGGAAATCCAGTTAGCCGGTCCCCGGCCTCTGACCGCCGGTAGAGTGGAGGCCCCACGTGACCCCGAGGCGGTTTTGGCTTTCTGGCGGGGCGATCCCCGGCCACCCGGGTTGACCGGTCCCTGGGCCGGAAGTCGGTCCGCCGGCAACGTGGGTTCTTATTCCGCCCAGCTGCGACAACTTTTTATGGATCCGGGGGGCTTCGGCACCCTGGGCGCCGGCGAAGATATGGCCGGCCCGTCACCTGAAGATTCGGCCGATCGGGCCCGTTACCCTGGAAAGGTTTCCTGACCATGTTTTTCCCCAACCG
>RCNG010000783.1_pt1 | contig 20251 bp, 15 predicted proteins | sample 2041371 | NCBI WGS metagenome assembly RCNG01 (sample SAMN09708227, study PRJNA481090) | Marine sediment metagenome, whole genome shotgun sequencing project. | biome: marine sediment; feature: ocean; material: sediment; isolation source: Sewage treatment plant 1 marine sediment (STP1) ... | reverse complement strand
GGCATCCGGTGGGATCGCCTATTCAAAATTCGATTTGTGCCGGGCGACTTTGTAGGGGGAGGGAGCGACGGAGCCCAAGCAAATCGAATTTTGAATAGGCGATCCCACTATTGGCTTCGCAGATAGGCCTGCATGAAGTTATCCAGGTTTCCATCCAGGACCGCATCGACGTTCCCGGTCTCGCACTGGGTTCGATGATCCTTGACCAACCGATACGGCTGCATCACGTACGAGCGAATCTGACTTCCCCAGGCGATGTCCTTCTGGTCCCGGTAGATCTCAGTCTGTTTCTTTGCCTCCTCTGCCTTGCGCATCTCGGCGAGGCGTGAACGGAGGATCTTCAAGGCCCGCTGCCGGTTCTTGTGTTGGGATCTCTCGTTCTGACACTGGACGACGATTCCACTAGGGAGATGGGTGATCCGCACCGCGGAGTCGGTCTTGTTCACGTGCTGCCCTCCGGCACCCCCGGCACGAAACGTCTCTACCCTCATCTCATCGTCCTTGATTTCGATCTCCTCCTCTTCCTCCGCCTCGGGGTAGACAAAAACCGCGGCAAAGGAGGTGTGCCTCCGCCCCCCTGCGTCGAACGGGCTGATGCGCACGAGCCGGTGAATACCGACTTCTGCCTTGAGATACCCGTACGCATAAGGCCCCTTCACGAGGATCGTCGCGCTCTTCATCCCCGCCTCCTCCCCAGGCTGGAGATCGTAGAGCTCGACGGTATGCCCTTTCTGCTCGGCCCACCGCGAGTACATTCGAAAGAGCATTTCGGCCCAGTCCATGGCCTCGGTGCCCCCTGCCCCGGCATGGGCGACGAGGAATGCGTTCTTGTGGTCAGCCGGCCCGCTCAATGTAATCTCGAATTCGAAGGACTCGAGGTTTCGCTTGAGATTTTTCAGGAGCTCAGCCGCCTCCCCGAGCATTTCCTCGTCAGAGGCCTCTTCCCCGAGCTGCGTGCAGATTTCCGCCTCTTCGATCTCCTCTTCGAGTGCCTGCCACCGTTCCAAGACGCGCTGGATTACGGTCCTTTCCTTGAGTATGGCCTGTGCCTCCTGGGGGTGATCCCAAAAGTCCGGCTTGCACATCTCCTTCTCCAGGCGATCGAATCGCGACTGCCTATCTTCTAAGTCAAAGATAGCCTCGTAACCTGTCAGAGATCATCTTGACTTCCGCGGTCTGTTCCTTGAGGTCCATCAATAATTCTCCTTATTCATGTTCGGTTCCCGCTCCTCTCTCCCGATACCCTTCTCTTCCTTGAATGGTTCGGGATCAGGAAGGAACACTCTTCCGTATCCGCCTAAGGAGCTGTCTCTGCTTCCTTCCCATGACAGCCGCCTCTTCAGACCCTCCGGTATGTTCGTATCCTATCAGGTGGAGGATGCCATGAACCAGAAGCAAATCCAACTCCTGATTCAACTCGGCACCTTCCTGGGCTGCCTGTTCTTCCGCCGTCTCCGCACTGATCACCACGTCCCCCAGCCAATCCGGATGGAGCGCCTCCCCGCCTCCCTCCCACTGTGCGAAGGCCAGGACATCGGTCGGACGATTTCGCCCCAGATACTGCCGATTCAACTGCTGGATCCGTCGATCGCTCACGAGCAGGACCGAGAGCTCCGCTTCCTCGAAGCCGAGGGATTCCAACACAAGATCCGCGACCTGCCGAAGGCGCTTGCAGTCGACCGCAACCTTTCGTTGCCTGTTCGAGATCAGTACCTGTCGGCCTTGGGTCATTCTGCCCCCCTAATCCCTTCCCCATTGGCTCTTAGCTGTTAGCCGTTAGCTGTTAGCCCTCCCCGACCCCCCTGCGGTTCGATCTTACGGGGGGGGAGTGGTTGGGAGCTAAAAGCTAAGAGCTAAATGCTAATAGCTATTTTTTCTTCAATTTATCCGACCTGTCATACGCGCCAATGATGTCATGAACGAGCCGATGCCGCACCACGTCTTCCTCACTTAAATATCGAAAGCAAACCCCCTTGAGGCCGCGCAGGATATCCTGGACCTCCACCAGGCCGGAGACCTTGTCCGCAGGCAAGTCAATCTGGGTGATGTCACCGGTGATGACCGCCTTGGAATGCAGGCCCAGCCTCGTCAGGAACATCTTCATCTGCTCGGAGGTGCTGTTCTGGGCCTCGTCCAGGATGACAAAGCTGTCGTTCAGGGTCCTGCCACGCATGAAGGCCAGAGGCGCAACCTCAATCTCACCGGTTTCGACCATCCGGGAGGCCCGCTCGTAGTCCATCATGTCGTGAAGGGCGTCGTAGAGAGGCCGCAGGTACGGGTTCACTTTTTCGTAGAGATTGCCGGGAAGGAACCCGAGCTTCTCCCCCGCCTCCACAGCCGGCCGCGCCAGCACGATGCGCATCACCTCTCTCCGCATAAGAGCCGAAACGGCCATCGCCATGGCAAGAAAGGTCTTGCCCGTCCCAGCCGGACCGATTCCGAACACGATGTCATGGCCGCGAATCGCGTCGATGTACTCCTTCTGTCCGATGCTCTTCGGGGTGATCCCCCGCTTCGTGGGCGCCAGGTAGACCACGTCCAGAAAGACGTCCTTCAGGTCCGCTCCCGGATGGCGCTTTAGCATTCGGGCCGCACAATCGACATCCGTCGGGTAGACGGAGAACCCCTTTTGCTGAATCTGGTAGAGCTCTTCGAGCAGTTTATAGGCCAGGTCGACAGAGCTTTCCTCCCCACGTATTCGCACCGTATCGCCACGGGCGGAAAGCTCGACGCCAAGCTCTTTCTCGACCCGCCTCAGGTTCTCGTCGCGAGGGCCGTAAAGGGTTTGGATGTTTGCGGGGGCTTCGAAGGAAACCTCCAGCACCTTGGTGCTCATGTCGTTTCTTGGCTCCTTCTGCTGCATGGGGAATCAGCAATTAGCTGTTAGCTTTTGGCTGTTAGCTCCCAGCCCATCCCCTGTACGGTCGAACGCCACGGGGTGCGGGGTGGGCTAATAGCTAACGGCTGACAGCTAATAGCCATTTTCGCACACGGGCGCTCGCATAGGCACCTTTGCCTACTGCTGATACTACCTGAACATGCTTGGAAAGGCTACGCAAGGAAAAAGGTCAAAGGCCCCTCGCCCTTCCTCGTCATCGACTTCAGCCGAAGCTACGGGGTTCGTCAGGGAATCGGCGACAGCGTTCGGAGGCCGAGGGGAAAAGGGTCAAGGGCTGGTTGAAGACATGTAGGCGGCATCTTGCAGACAAAAAGGACATGGGAACATTCATTTCGCCGGGTGAAGTGGTGGCAATCCTGATGATTTTCTCTTCAATCCTTGATCCTCCCCTTTCACCTTTGACCTTCGACCTTTCACCTCGATGGCGGGCGTGGCGCAGGAGCGGGGAGGTGACCGGCCTACTGATCCGGCGCAATCAGCAACTGGAACCCGTCATCCGATCCGGCCACATAGGAAAAACGGTTCGAGCCCCAGAGCGAGAGGTCATCTCGACCGAGGAGCCTTTCCTGGACGAGCTTCGAGAGTTGTTCGGGGTACCGGCCCTGCTCTTTTCGATAAACATCCAGGGCGTGCAGGACACGGTCCCGCTGTGCATGGTTGAGGAGACGGCAGACCGGGGCCTCTTCCCTAACGATCGGAACGACACGCAACCGCTTCTCTTCCGGGCCCAGGGACACGAGTTGGATGGTCAGGAGCAGAACCACCGCACCGGTCAGGGCGACGACCCCGCGGATCAGGTTTGCCCTCTCCTTCTCTTTTGCCACCACGGGGGCCACACCTGCCGCCCGGTTCGTTGTCTCGGGCTCTGCAAAACGGATCCAACCTCTGTCCATGAGCGAGAGAAAGGCCTGGCACGCGGAGAACTCCCCCAGGAGGGAAGTATGGATGATCTCTTCGATGTTACGCCTTCCGTCGGTGAGGCTGTAGACCGCCTTCTCAGCGGAAGACAGTGTGGGCTCTCCCTCGATAAGGGAATCCTCCTCCGGCCAGTCGGACACGTCCTCCTCTTCCGCGCCTCGCACCGTGTGCCACAGGGCCCGGACTCGCTTCTTCAAGGAGAGTCGCCCCGACCCTCGGAAGGCTAGTTGACGTTGCGGGACCTCTTGAAAGGAACCCATCCTTTTCTTCAACAGAGGCCATTCGTCCGACTTGCGCAGCCCCTCCAGGACCAGGGGCTCTGCGGCCAACGGCTCCCGGAGTTCCCAATCGGACTGGAGCGTCTTGTCCTGAATGAAAAAGAACTCCCCCCGGCGCTTCTGGAACATCGGGAAAAGGAGTTCCTCGATGTGTTCCCGCAGCAGCACATCGATCTCCCTGGGCCCGAGCAACGTCTCTCCCCGGAGGATCTCCTTCAAGCTCGTCAGGTCGTTTGCCTGTCGTTTGTTGAGCCTCCGAACATCTTCCTCGGAGAGGTATCCCACCCGGAAGAGGATCCCTGCCAGGTGATCCCAGGGGTCCGTGCCACCGGGGAAGGCCCCAACGATCCTGCCTTCACGGAAATAGACCTCAAGTTCCTTGATGTCTGTCTTCACATTCAGACATCCGGTCTTGGCCTGCTGTTCGAGCAGCTGGAAGATCTCAGGGACGCCGAATTCTCTCAGATCACCTCGCAACGGCATGGCTTTCTATCTCCTTGCTCGGAGCTTTGTCACGAATTTCTGCTGGATGAGGACATAGAGGGGGATCAGCAGGAGGATGGCGAGGATCCTCAAGACGGATCCGCCCGTTTCCCAGACCGTCATCGGCACCGGGAGCATGTTGCCCCAGAAGCCCGTAAGCAGCAAGAAAAAGAAGAAACCGAACAGAATCAACATCCCTCGCGGTTTTTCCTCCAGAAGGCTGAATCCGAGACCCGGCAGGAGGAGATTGACAATGAGCAGCTTTCGGGACCGTCTGGATTGAAAGCGTGCCATTTTTCGAATCTGGCCGTGTCTTCGCTCTTTCGAGATGTTTTCCCTCTGGTAGAGAGCCTGGTAGCACGGGGAACAAAGGCCCCCCGCTTCCGCGCCTCTATCGCATTTTCCGCAGACGATTTTCCCACACCCTGAGCAGGCGAAAGGTTCCTGTCCGCTTCTTCGACGGGCAACGAACAGAACGTAGACCCCCGTGAGAGCGAGGAAGACCCAGGTCGCCTGTTGCAGGGGAATCCCCGCGGCGGTCGAACGCCAGACGTCATCAGCCGCACGCTCCGTTTCCGTATCGCGATAGAAGGCATGACGCCACAAGGCACCTTTCCGGGGCTCTTCATCCATAAAGAAACGATTCGGGTTCGGGCTGTGGATGTACGTGAAGTAGTCGACTCGCTCCGCATCGATCCTGCGGGCCGTCTGGTACTCCTGCGCTCCCTTCAAGAAAGCGAACTCCCTGCGGAGAAGCTGGCTCATGTTGTAGTGGGGTGCAGCCGACCCGTTCCCATAAAGGACGGCCTTCTGGTATGCGGCCTTCGCCTCCTCGAGGTCTCCCCGGATGGCGTGCAGGTTACCGAGGTTGTTCCAGAGGCTACCCGTTTGCGGGTACGCGAGCAGCGCCCTGCGGAGAACCCGGGCGGCCTGTTCATAGTCCCCTCTTCTCTTCTCCACCAAGGCCTTGGTCAGTTGAAGGTCCAGTGACCCCGGATCCGTCTGAACAGCCGCATTCAACGCCTCCTCACCTGCCGCGTTCCACTCGCCCTGCGTACACCGCTGTATCGAATTCGTTGCATCGGAAAGGGGGGAGAAGAAGCAGACCGTCTGGTTGAAGAGCCACGGAGACACTGCCCACAGCAACAAGAACAGGGTATAGCAGGCCTTCTCCCACCGCCGGACAAATCTGCCCGTCACGAATCCAAGAAACACCGTCACCCAGAAGGGGCCGGGCAGGAAGAGCAGAACCACCACGGTCGCCATAAGAACAGCGCCCACGGCGCCCATGCCGACCGGACCCACAGGCAGTCGCTCGTGGACAAAATGGAACAGGACCCTGGCATACCGGCCGAGAAGATAGAAGCCCAGAGCGAGGAAGAACAAGTACAGGGCCATCAGACCCAGGGCAAACACCTTGCCTGCCGTCGTGAATTGCCACAGGAAGTCATGAATCCTCTGCTTCAGCGAAACCCATCTCCAATGGAGGTACCTTCCAACGCCTCGCTGAGGATCCATCCTGACCAGGTTGGACAACGCCGAAGATACCGGATAGTATTCCGGCGCCAGGTTGTAGGCCGCCTCTCCCACCAGCCGGGCCTCGAGGAAATCCCCCTCCTCGAACAGCCGGTACGCCCGACGGACCAACAACGTCGCATAGTCGGGCATGTTGCGAAACCCGGCGTCCAGCTTCGCCTCGTAGAGACGGTTCAATGCAGATCGCAGGGGGGCAATCGAGCCGTCTTCGAGCACGGCGAGGCAGTGGGTCCAGAGCGGCTCCATCAGCTGGTCCGGATAGCGGTAACGATCCGGGCTCAACCCGAGAGAGGTCTTCTCCGCGGACAGGCGTTGACCAAACAGGAGGCCCTTCTGCATCCCCACCACACCTTTGTTCTTCTCTTCTTCCACCCTTCCCACGTCTCCTGGCACCCCGAAGGGTACCACAACAGCCCCGTCCGCATACGCCTCCCCGGGCTCTCCCCCTTCATCGATCCACTCCTTAGCAGAATCGTCCCCCTCCTCGAACATCCCGTACTCTGCTTCCTCTTCCTCGACGAGGCCTTCGTGCTCCGGCCCAAGGGCCGAATCGTCGTATTCGGCCTCTTCGCGCCATACGGATGGGGCCTCGTCCTGCAACCGGTCTTCCCGGGCGGTGGATTCCGCACCTTGTTCGGACCTGTACACGACCCCGTACCCTTCCTCCGCCGGCTGGACAGGGGCCTTTAACTTACCGATACGGTCACCACCCAAATGTGCCGGCTCCTCTATCGGCTCCGAGACCAGACCGACTCTTCCCGGTCCCGAGACGATCGCACCGGGATGGGCGGGCTGTGCCATCAGATGTGGGACGGTCCACAGGGCCTTTCCGCCCAGCAATAGCGCGAATAACAGGCCCCAGACCCCCAGTCTTCTCGGTTTCAATCGGTTCAAAGGGCGTTCCTTCTCACCCGGGTGCAGCTCAATATGTAATAACGCTGTTATAATATAACACACGCCAGGGCCCACCAAGGGAGTGATTCCTCCATTTTGCGGCCTCCAAGCCGCGTGTCCGGCCCTTGTGTTGCCATCCCCCCCCAAAGCCACTATCGTGAATCATGACTATGATCGGCACAAACGGGCAATCTCTTGTGCAAAAGGGGAAAAATAGCGATGGCCAGCCTCAAGAAGCTGGAAGACCTCGTTCGTACGCTCCGGGGCCCTGACGGGTGCCCGTGGGATCGGGCACAGAAGATCCCGGACATGAAGCAGTATCTTCTCGAAGAGTGTTACGAGGTGCTGGATGCCATCGACCAATCCACGCCTGCCAAGCTGCAGGAGGAACTGGGGGACCTCCTATTCCAAATCGTGTTCATCGTCCAGATGGCGGAAGAGATGGGGGAATTCGGCATGCAGGACGTGCTGCAGACGGTTCACGGCAAGATGGTCCGCCGCCATCCTCACGTGTTCGGTTCCGCATCAGCCGAGGATCCGGAAGCGGTACGAAGAAACTGGTGGAAGATCAAACAGGCCGAGGGGAGCACCCCGCGGTCTCATCTGGAGGGGGTTCCCCGGCATCTCCCCGCTCTCCAGCGTGCCTATCGGCTCGGTCAGCGGGCCTCCCAGGTCGGCCTCGATTGGCCGGAACCCAAATCGGTCCTGGCAAAGATCAGGGAGGAGATCGACGAACTCGAACAGGCCCTGGACTCGGAATCCGAATTGCAGATCCGGGAAGAGATCGGAGACTCTCTCTTCTCCCTTGCCAACCTGGCTCGACACGTGAAGGAAAACCCGGAAGAGGCGCTCCAGCAGAGCAACGAAAAATTCCTGGCCCGGTTTCGGCTTCTCGAACAACGTGCGCGAGCGGAAGGCAGCGCCCTGGAAGACCTGCCGTCCGAGGAACTCGACCGCTTGTGGGAAGAGATCAAGCGGACCGATTAGCCGAGGAGACCCTCTCTAGCTTCGCCCGCGCAGGGAGTTCGTGATCGTGTCGAGTTCCTTCACGCGCAGGACGATACAGGCAAGGGTGTAGACCCCCCCCCCTGCGGCGATCCATAAGGCCAGCCGGAGGCACTTCCACGCGAACGGACAGGCCGGGTCCCAGCCCAGAACCCCTTTGAGGGCCAGCAGTGCAAATGCCATGACCGCGCTGGCACAGAAGGCCTTCACCCCGGTGCCTCTGACCCATCCGAGCCCCCACACGCCCATCCTTTCCCGGAAGCAATAGAACAGCATCCCCGCATTCAGGAGTGCGGACAGGGAATTCGCCAGGGCCAGTCCGCAGTGGCGCATCGGGCCCATCAGGAGGAGGGACAGGATCACGTTGGCAACAAAGGCGACGAAAGCAAGCTTCACCGGTGTGCGGGTGTCCTGGACCGAGTAGAAGGCCGAGACCACGATCCTGCCTGCTGCAATCGGCCACATACCCATGCAGTAATAGAGAAGTGCATCCGACGTCCGGAGGGTGGTCAGCGCATCAAAGGCCCCCCGCTGGAAGAGCACCTCCACGATGGGCTGACGCAGCAGGATCAGGCCGACCATGGCGGGGAGGGTGACAAAGGTGATCAAGCCCAGCGTATCTTCGAAGATGAGCTGAAACCGGGAAGCATCCTGCCGGGAGGACTGCTGACTCAAGCTCGGAAAGGCGGCGGTGGCCAAGGCCATCCCGAACACGCCCAGGGGAAATTCGAGCAACCGGCTCGCATACCATAAATACGAGATGCTTCCCCCGGGCAGGAAGGAGGCCAACAGGTTGCTGACAAAGAGGTTCAGCTGGTAGACGGCCGCCCCAAAGGCGGCGGGCAGGAAGAGCAGGCCGATTCGCCGGACCGCCGGATGCCGGAAGGAGAAGTCCGGCCGGAACCGCACCCCTTTGCTCGCCAGGACCGGCAGCTGGAGGAGGAACTGAAAAAGGCCGCCCACGACCACGCCGATGGCCAGGCCGTAGATGGGCGGGTTGCACCATCGGGAGAGCCACAAGGCCCCGAGAATCATGAAGACGTTCAGGAGGATGGGGGAAGCCGCAGGTGCGGCAAAGTGCCTCTTCGCGTTCAGGATCCCCATGCAGAGGGCCACGAGGGAGACGAAGAAGATGTAGGGGAAGACGATACGATTCAGGGAGACGGCCAATTCGAATTTCCCGGGGACGCTCAGGAACCCGGGTGCAAAGAGGCGGATGATCCAGGGGGACAGGGCCACGCCGATCAGGGTGATGAGCGCGAGGACGATGGTAAGGATCGTAAAGACGATATCGACGACCTTCCGGGCCTCTTCCGGGGCCTGGTTCTCCAGGTGATCCACGTACACCGGGAGGAAGGAGGCCGTAAGGGCCCCCTCTGCAACCATCCTGCGCAGCATGTTCGGGATTCGAAAGGCGACAAAGAAGGCATCCGCCTGGGTGGCCGCACCGAAAGAGAACGCCACGACCATATCCCTGATCAGGCCAAGGATCCTGCTCAAGAAGGTGAAGAAGGCGACCGTCCCTGCCGGCCGGGCAATCGTGCTCTCTTCGGACATCCTTCTCGATCCCTCTCTGGGCCCTAGGAGGCTGTTCAAAAAAGTCCCATCTGCGGCGTTCGGCTTCATCCCTCGTCATTCAACGTACAGGAAGTACGCCTCATTGTGGAACGGGATCCCCGCCTTCGCGGGGACAAGTTTTGCCTGCCTTGCATCTGGAACTTTTTTGAACAGCCTCCACCAGCCTCTTTTTCAACGGGCTGCTACCCACCTCGGTTCGGTTTTCGCCCTTTGCGTGCACAGACCTCCCGGTAGACGGCGAGCGTCTTTCGGGCCGTATCCTCCCAACGGAACCTCTTTGCCTGCTCGAACCCCTTCGCCCTCAGCTCTCCCACGAGGTCGTCACGCGCGAGAAGGGTCCGTATCGCCTCCAGGAGCTGTCCGGGTTGTTGCTCATCTATCAGAATGCCCGCGTCCCCCACCACCTCGGGCAGGGAGGAGTTCCGGTAGGCGATCGTAGGCGCCCCGCAGGAGATCGCCTCGAGGGGAGGCATCCCGAATCCCTCGTAAAAGGATGGAAAAACGAAGCAACGAGCCCCGTTGTAGAGGTACGGCAGGTCATCATGGTTCAAGTGGTCCGTGAAGACTACACCGGCCCCCATGTTCATCTGATCCATCTTACGCATCAGTTCCTGGGAGTACTCCCCGAGCTTGCCCGCGAGCACGAGCTGGTACTTGTCGAATCCCTGGTTCCTGAGCTCACGGTAAACCTCGATCAACTGCTCCACGTTCTTTCTCGGATCCACCTTCGTGAACCCCCCCGTGTACAGGATGTAGGGGCCCTCAATTCCGTACTTACGCGCCATCTCTTCCACCTTCTCGGGACTCTTCCCTTGTCGGAACCGCTCGTCTGCAGCCAGGTAGGCCACTGTGATCTTGTCAAGAGGGATCCCGAGCAGGCGATGAATGTCTTTCTTGGCATGCTCCGATATGGTCAGAATGTGGTCCGCCTTCCTGGCAAAGCGGTAGAGCATCCTGTGCTTCAACCCGGTCTTCATGTAGTCCTCGGGAAACAGCAACGGGATCAGATCCAGGATGGTCACAACGCTCGGGCAAGGAAGCCGCCAGCAGCAATAGTGGATCGAGAGGGCGTGGTGAAGGTGCGGCCGGGCTCTCGCCACGTCCCAAGGGGTGAGCACCTGGTCGAGAAGAGGGGAGAACCGTTGGTCCTGGTCGTAGAACCTCCGCACGAGGAAGGGCTTGAAGTTCGGCGGAAGGGAGAGTTCTCGCCAAGGCTCGTGTCCCCTTTGAAAGAGCATGTATTCGTTTTCTTCATCCATTCCAATCAGTTGGCGAACTAGGTTGTAGCAGTAGACCCCGGTCCCCTGGTAGCGGGAACTCATTTGCAGGGGTCGGATGTCCAACGAGAATCGAGCGCGCCCTGTGTACCCCTTCACGGTCTCCATCATCGTGCTGATTTCTCCTTCTCATCCGGGAGCCGAAAGCCGTTGACAAGTGCTCGTAGTATCAGATATTATATCTCGTTCTAGACAATCCAGCCCTTTGGGCGCAACCCTTTCCTTTCCAGGCAAGAACGACGACAGGGAGTCTTATCTTGGCCCAGCACAAGTCAGCGAAAAAGAGGATACTCCAGAACGACAAGAAAAGAATCCGAAACCGACACATACGCACCACGCTGCGATCCGCCCTGAAAAGGTTCGAACAGACCCTCGAAAAGCAGAATGCCGAGGAACTGAAAGCGCTCCTCGACAAGACCATTTCCATCGTTGACACGGCAGCATCCAAGGGCGTCATCCACAAAAACAAGGCCGCCCGCCATGTCTCTCGGATAAGGCGGAAGATCAATTCTTTCCTGACCACCTCCCCTAACGCTTGAGCCCCCCCCCGGCGGCAACCAACCGAGCGATCCGTTCGCAAAGCTCCTCCAGGTGGATCTGGGGAGCGAGCCGACTGGATTTCAGCAGACGATCCGTCTCGCCCAGGGAGAAGAACACCTTGCCCAGGGCATTCCAGGACAGTTGTCGTGCCGCAGAGGCGTACATCGCCTTCTTGAAGGGCTGGATCCGAACGGACCGCAGGAACGAATCCGAAACCTGTCCCCTCTCCATTTCGTCCTTGAATTGCCAGATCTTTCGAATCTCCCAGGCGATTCGCGAGAGAAGCGCCAGAGGGGCAATCCCCTGGCCGACCAACCGGTCGAGAACCTGCAACGCGTCGGCAAGATCCGCCTTCAGCAGGGGGTCCGTGAACCGGTAGGATTGCTGGAGGGCAATCTCCGGCATTGCGAAAGGCAGCGAATCCTCGATCTTGTCCTGCTCGAGGTCCTGGACGTACAAGGCGAGGGTGGCGAGTTGCCTCTCCAGGCTCCCCAAGCTGGCCTGGCCCGTCTCTACCAGGCCTTCCAGGATCTCCGGGGTCAGGTGACGCTCGAGGCCCTTTTCTTTCGCCATCTTCCGCACCCACTCCACACATGCACCATGCTTCAAGCTCTGGAACCCCTGACAGGCCCCGGGGTAACGCTTCTTCAGGAAGGTGAACAGAGCACCCTTTGGGAACTCATCTCCGGCCAGGAAGACCATGTGGGTAAAGGGAGCCGGGTCCTCGGCATACGTCTGGAGCTCCTTTTGGTCCCGCTCTCTCAGTTTGTCCGCGTCCCGGACGAGGATCAACTGGGTCCCGGAAAAGAAGGGCTCGCTTCGGCCAAGGTCGGCGAGTTCAGCTCCGCTCACTTCGGAGGCAACCACAGAATGCAAAAGCAGTTCGCGGAGATCCGGTGAAGGGACGACTCGTTCCTTGAGTCGCGCCACGGCCTCGCGGATGAAATATCGCTCTTTCCCGAAGAGGACGTAGAAAGGAGAGAGTTCTGCTTTGGTCAGGAGGGCTTCGAATTGCCGCCACGAGGCGGCTCCATCCCCGGTGGATCGTCCTGCCACTTGCTTGGGCTCCCCTTTCTCGGCTGGAAAATCACTTCGGCAGATCAAAATCCGAGAAGGATCCGGTCCACCGCCCTTTCGGATATCCTGCTGGCGAGATCCATCAGGGCTTCTTCCCGGTTGTCATTGAACAACAAAGGATCCGAGGTCGCGTAGAAGGATACCTCTTCCTGCAGGCTGTCGTCTCGCCACAGGACCTCGCCATCCTCGGATCGAACCAGGGAGACCGCCATCACGACCCGCATCCTGTACTCCAGGGCAAAGAACTCTTCATCGACCGCAACCGTGTTGGATTCCACGGACAGAATCTTCCCCTTCAACAGTGCGTCGGCCTGCGTGCGTGAACACAGGGACACACACGGGAGGGCCTGGATTCGGTCTCGGAAGGCCTCCGTGAGCAGATTCTCGAGGCGGGGCTCCTGGGACAGATTCTGAAACAGAGGGATGGCGATATTTTTCGCCATCACATCGGATTCGCACGAATGGGCGCCGAGGTGGTATCCGCAGGCAACAGCGACCAGGAGGCTCATGCCGGCCAGGGCGACGACGGTGCGCGGGGGGCTCCCTTTCGACTGGAACGCCATGTCAAACCACGATGTTGATCAGCCGCCCGGGGACGTAAACAATCCTCTGCGGCGGATTCCCTGACAGGAGACGTTGGACCTTCTCTTCCTCCAGGGCCTTCTTCTCGACCTCTTCCTGCAAGGCATCTTGCGGGACCTGGATCTTGGAACGAACCTTCCCGTTGACCTGAATCACGAGCGTGATCTGCTCCTTCTGGAGGGCCTCCTCCCGGAAGGTCGGCCAGGGCACCTCGAGGAGGGGCTTCTCATGCCCCAGGCTGGACCACAACTCGTCCGCCAGGTGGGGGGCAAAGGGGGACAGGAGAATCAAGGCCGTCTCGATCGCCTTCCGTAGGACGGCACGGTCCGTCGCCCCGTCCTCGACCTGGGACGGATCGATCTGGTAGAGCTCGTTCACGAGCTCCATGATGGCGCTCACGGCCGTGTTCAGATGCATTCTCTCCCCGATGTCTCGTGTCACCCGATGGATCGTCTCATGGGCCTTCCGATAGAGACCGGCAAAGGGCTCCCGGGGCGGCAGGGGGCCGTCATAGGGATCCACCCCCAGCAGATCGTCCCGCCATTCCTCCAGCCACCGCCAGACCCGCTGAAGAAACCGAAAGGCACCTTCCACGCCCTGTTCGTTCCACTCCAGGTCCTTTTCCGGGGGGGCGGCAAAGAGGCTGAAAAGCCTCGTGGTGTCTGCACCGTAGCGACGAATCATCGCATCCGGATCGACCACGTTCCCCTTGGACTTCGACATCTTCGCGCCGTCCTTGATCACCATTCCCTGGGTCAGCAGGTTGCTGAAGGGCTCACTGACCTTCAGCATGCCCATGTCTCGCAAGACCCTCGTGTAGAAGCGCGAATAGAGGAGGTGAAGGACCGCGTGCTCGATGCCCCCGATGTACAGGTCCACCGGCATCCAGTAGTCGACCTTCTCCGGGTCGAACATCCCCTGGTCATAGTGGGGGGAGGCGTACCGATCAAAATACCAGGACGATTCCACAAAGGTGTCCATCGTGTCCGTTTCTCTTCGCGCGGGGGCCTTGCAGACCGGACAGGTGGCATTGACGAAGCCGGCATGGGCGGCCAGGGGAGAACCCTTGGTCTGGAAGTCCACGTCCATGGGCAGACAGACAGGAAGATCTTCCTCCGGAACCGGTTGGATTCCGCACTGATCACAGTAGACGATCGGGATCGGGGCCCCCCAGTATCGCTGCCTGGAAATACACCAGTCCCGGAGACGGTACTGCACGGTCGCCTTGCCGCGTCCCTTCTCCTCCAGAGACTCGGTAATCTTCTTTCTCGCCTCGGCAGACCCCAGCCCGGTGAAGCGGTCCGACTCGGTGAGCACGCCGTCCTCCTCGAAGGCCTCCTCCAGGGACTCGGCAGGGAGGTCGTCGACTCCCTCCGGCAGGACGACCACCCGAATCGGAAGATCGTAACGCTTGGCAAACTCGAAATCCCGCTGATCGTGCGCCGGCACCGCCATGACCGCGCCCGTGCCGTATTCCATGACCACGAAGTTGGCCACGAAGACGGGCATCCGCTCGTCGGTCACCGGGTTCCTGCAATAGGACCCCGTGAAAACTCCTTCCTTCTCGTAGTCTGCGGACGTCCGACTTCGCTTGTCCTGCCTGCGGGTTCTGTCGATGAAGGCATGAACCTCGGCCTCCCGGTCCGTGCCCTCGGCAAGCTCCATGGCGAGCGGATGCTCCGGCGCGAGGCTCATGAACGTTGCGCCGAAGAGTGTGTCCTGACGGGTGGTGAAGACCTCGATGCTGCCCTCGCGATCCCACAGGGGAAAGTGGATCGTCCCCCCCTCGCTCTTGCCGATCCAGTTCTGCTGCATCGTGAGCACCCGCTCGGGCCATCCGTCCATCCGTGCACATTCCTCGAGCAACTCTTCCGCGTAGTCCGTGATACGGAAGAACCATTGCTCCAACTCCCGGGGGTCCACTTCTCGTTCACAACGCCAACATTTTCCCGCTTCCACCTGCTCGTTCGCGAGCACGGTCTGGCATTGACCGCACCAGTTCACCTCTTCCGGTAGGCGAGTCCCTTCTTGAACATCTGAATGAACAGCCACTGTTCCCATCGATAGTACTCGGGGGTGCTGGTGTTGATTTCCCGGTCCCAGTCATAACTGAAGCCCATCCGCTTCAGCTGCTCGATCATCTTCTGGATATTCTTTTCCGTGTGGATCGCGGGATGCACCCCGCTCTCGATGGCGGCGTTCTCGGCCGGCATGCCGAAGGCATCCCAACCCATCGGATGGAGAACGTTCCAGCCCGTCATCCTCCTGTAGCGGGCCAGCACGTCTCCGATCGAGTAGTTGCGAACGTGTCCCATGTGGAGGTTGCCACTCGGGTATGGGAACATCTCCATGAGATAGTATTTCGGCTTGTCCGGATCCTCGGAGACACGGAACAGATTCCCCTTCGCCCAGAGGCCCTGCCACTTCTCTTCTATCTCAGCCGGGCTGTACTTGCGCGACGCCATGCTCTGCCCTTTACCGCCCCCACCGTTTCTCATCCCCGCAACTCGAAACTCGAAAAACGCATCCGTTCTATTTAGCACAGGCACGGAAAGAATCGCAAGAAAGGCCGGTTTGGGGCGCTCAGACATCCTCGGGAGGGCATTTGTGCATAGCCATGAAGGAGCTTTCTTTCTCCATCAACGCCCGGGTCCGTTCCTCGTCCCGGGTTCCCACGACAGTCGCCGGATTGCCCCGGACGATGGCCATGGGGGGGACATCCTTTGTGACGACCGATCCCATCAGCACCACGGCCGCATCCCCGATCGTTGTGCCCGGACAAATCATCGATCCCATCCCCACCCACACGTACCGACCCACGACAACCGGACGAACGATCTCTTCCGCGTCATAGGGAAGGCTCGTGGGGGTAAGATAGTTGTGGTTGTGGGAAAGGACCACCACGCGAGACCCCAGTATGCTGTGGTCCCCTATCGTTATGCCGCCCCGGGCCTGCAAGTAGCCGTCACGACCGATCGAGATGTGGTTCCCCAGGACGAGCCGATCAGGGAAGGCGATGCGGACGCCCTTGCCCAGGACCATCGTCGGATGCTGACGTTTCATGAACAGTTTACGCCAAAACCATCCCATACACCCTCCCAATGCGGCATACGCCGCAAGGCAAAAGTCGAAAGGGTCAAGGCGAAAGAAAGAGAATCAAACATCTCGCATCATTCAACTTTCGCTTTTTCCCTTTCACCCTGTTCAATTTCCTCAAGGCCCATTCTCCTCCTCCTCAGCATCCGGGCTCGATCTCTTCCGAAGAGCTTGTCCTCCCGCAGCAGGGAACGGATGATCTCCGGGTCACGCATCCGAAGGACCCGTGCCGGGTTCCCGCCCACCACGGCACCGGATGGGACATCTTCGGTCACCACAGCCCCCATCCCGATGACCGCCCCTTCCCCGACATGGATGCCGGGACACAGGGTGGCCCCATACCCAATCCAAACTCCCTTGCCGATCCGAACCGGCATCGGTTCGACTTCGGTATCGAAAGGGAGGCTTGCCGGGTCTTCGTAGGAGGGCATCACCGAGAGGACCGTGACCTCGGGTCCGAAGATCGTCCCCGCACCAATCCAAATGCCCCCCTTTCCGTAAAGCCTGCAGTGGGGCCCTATATAGACGGCATCGTCCACATAGATCTCGCGGCCGCTCAGCTGGATGTGAAGATCCATCCAGACATCTCTTCCGATCCTCCTCACCCTTCTCCTGTGTGTCATGATGAGCAGGCGATTGCCCAGAGACGACATCCCCTCTGATCGAAAAACGTGAAGGATCCACCCCAGGATTCGGCGCAGGCGGGCCTTTTGAGTGATCAGCGATTCCCTCCTTGCATCGTACCCCCTCCCGGCCGGGCTGAACGCAAGCCGTATCGTCCGGACATCGAAAAGGGATTGAGAAATCGGGACTTCCAGTCAAAATCTAGCAAGCTGCCTGAAACAATGTCAACTCGTGCCGATCCCTCCCCCTGCACCCCCGGTGCTTCTCATGGCGGGTCGGATGTGTTAGTCATAGAGGGAAGGGATCTATCCGAGAATCGCCCTCGACCGAGCCCTGGACAGGAAGGCCCCTATGACCCCGGCAAGACTTCTTCTGATCGGTTTCGACGGACTGGACTACAATCTGGTCCAAAAGTACGCGTCGGACATGCCCAACTTTTCACGCCTCCTGGCCGACGGGGTCCTGGCGCCCCTCTCCTCCACCCATCCACCGATCACGCCGGGGGCCTGGGCCTCTATCTGCTCCGGGGTCAACCCGGGCAAGACCGGGCTGCTCGGCTTCTTCCTGCGCCAGGGATACTCGTTCGTACCCGTGGCTTTGCAGCGAACGCCGGCCAAGGGCCTGTGGGACTACTGCGACGAGCAGGGGATCTCCTGCGGAATTGTCAACGTCCCCTGGCCGGGCCCTCTCCCACAAGGCGTATGCTTCGGGATCACCGGCCGCTTCACGTCTCTCGCGACCTCACCGCCCGAACTCAAAGAGGACATCCTTCAAATGGGATACCGGCCGGAGGTTCACCACCCGAGCGAGTTCTCGAGCCTCCAGGGCTTCCTCCGCTTCGCTTTCGATCAGGCAGAGGCCTGCACCCGAGTCACAAAACACCTGATCGAAGAGCGCACGCCAAAGGTCTGTATGGTGGTCTACAATCTACCGGACATGGCCCTGCACGCCATGTTGAACGAGAGGATGATACAAAGGGTTTACCAGGAAATCGACAGGAATCTTGGGGAATTGATCCCCTACGGTGAGAGACACGTCGTGGTCAGCGACCATGGAATCAACATCACCGAGGGTCCCGTGTTCTATTTCGGGGAGTGGCTCGTGCGAGAAGGGTTCCTCACGCTATCGGATGAGCAGGAATCCAGGAGCGGGCGAGAGAATCTGGGGTTCTTCCTGCGCAAGATCATGCAACGTTCGGGGCTAAGCTTCATCAAGAAGATGACGCCTCAATTCTTCCGAAATCTCCTGCCCCCTGGAATTCGATACCCGGCCTTCCTGCCCATCGACTATTCGCGGACCATGGCCTTTCTCGGTCCGGGCGAATACTGTGACGTTTTCTTGAATATCCAGGGTCGGGAACCGCAGGGGCTCATCCCTCCTGAAGAGTCGGATGCTTTCCTCGGCCGGATGGCGAGCCGGTTGGCCGAACTCTCCCGTACGGAAGGCCATCACCCCATCCGCCTGTCCCCCTCACGGGATATCTACCGTGGCGATCTTTTGGATCAGCTTCCCGATGCCGTGATCCAGGATCCCGGGTCGTGGCATCTCGAACCCGGGCTTTACGCAAACGGACCGTTGGGCCCGGCTGACCTGAAGCATGAACACAACCAGGAGGGGGTCTTTCTTTTTGCCGGCCCGGCCCTGGAGACCGCCCGGTCCCTCGATCAAACAGCCCTGGTGGATGTACTGCCCACTTCCCTGGCGTTGTCCGGGTTGCGTATTCCGGAAGGCCTCGAAGGGGACTGTCTGTTCGAGGCGTGTGACAAAACTCCCCCCTCGTACTACAAGACAGACCTCACCCGGGAAACGGAAGGAATCGAAGCATCCTTCTCTGAACAGGAAGAAGCAGAGGTCATGGAACGGCTGGAAAAGCTCGGGTATCTGTAGGGCCTACTCCGCTTGAATGAGGATGGGTGGAGACGGAGGCGTCAGGTCATCTCCGACAGGCGGATCGTCTCCTTCCCCCATCGTGACCGACACCTTCCCCGAGAGGCTGCTTTCGTTGCCCGACCGATCCACGGCTGTGACCGCGTACGTGTAGGTCACGTTGTTGTCTGCCCCGGTGTTCAGGTATTCCGGGATCTCGAGCGGTGCCGTGTTGACCCTGTTTCGAAACGGGCCCCCTGGAAGGAGTGACCGATACACGTTGTACCCCTTGAGATCTTCCTCCGGATTTGCCTCCCAGAAAAGAAAGGTCTGTCCGTCCCCCGCACTCCCGGCGAGACCGGTGGGGACGCGAGGAGGTTGTTCGTCCGCGCCGGTCCGGCTAAAGATCAATACCGTCACAGAATGTCTTGGGAAGCGATACGTGAAGGGGTTGCCCCCGAGTTCGAGGTCCTTCTCTTCGGTGGTCACACAGTCCCCGGAAGGACAATCCTCAGGCTCGTTGCCGGCACTCGGCGAGGGTCCGGTAAGGGTCAACACCTTGACCGAGGCCTTCCTTTCGAACCCTTCCAGAACCACGGGCACCTGGATGTTCTCGTCAGGATGCAGGTTGATGACGAAAAGGGAGAGTTTGTCCCCTGAGTCCGCAATCGTAGCCAGGGCCTGCAGGTAGGAGATCTCAAAATCCTGGCCTGCATAGCCGAGGGTTATCCCGGTCTGCGGCCCTACCTGAAAGCTCTCGGAATCGAGCACCTCGGTCGAGATCGTCCAGTCAAAGACATTCCAGCGATACGCCTTGAGCAGGTGGAAGACCGGCCTTCTGTGAGGATCCAGCCTGCCCACCTCCCCGGCCTCCTCGTCGTGAGCAACCCCTTCCAGAACACCGATCCCGGCTCGATCGTGGAACAGCAGCCAGTGGTTGGCCAGAGGCACGCCGTTACGCAACATAAAATGGTAGATACAGCCCGTGCTCAGCATCTCACGGAGATAGCACGATTTCGAATAATACGGCGGAGACTTCACCTCCTCGTATGCCGTGTTCGCTTCTGTGTAGAAGACCGGCTTACCCCCGGCGTAGGCCTCCCCGATCCGATAAACCTTCTCCGAAACGGGCCAACCGCCGAGGAGAGCATCGTACCAGGCACGGCTCTGCTTGAGGTCCACCCACAACGGATCCGGCGCCCCGGCCCGGTACAGGTTCATCTGTTGACGAACCGTGATCCTCGCTCCATTCACGAGGGAGTCCGCTTCCAGTCGCAGATGATGCTCTCCGCGGTCCAGTTTGAAGCTCCCCGATTGGAGCACACTATAAAGGGACACGGTCCAAGTGCCTACGGCCTCTCCATCCACCTGCAAAGAGAGCGCCGGACATTGCAGGCTCTTGCAGTTCCCCTCCGCAGGCACCTCGAACCAGTAGTCTCCTGCCTGGTCCACGGAAAAGCTCACCTCCACCGAAGCGCCCTCACGAACCATGGAGAAGCCGTTCGCAATCCCGTTCGTACCCGGCGTGTGCAGGTGCTGGATCCAGAAGTCGAAGGAATCCCCTGCCCTTTCCAGCAGCAAGGTACGGTAGTCGAGCC
>RCNG010000935.1_pt1 | contig 20261 bp, 15 predicted proteins | sample 2041371 | NCBI WGS metagenome assembly RCNG01 (sample SAMN09708227, study PRJNA481090) | Marine sediment metagenome, whole genome shotgun sequencing project. | biome: marine sediment; feature: ocean; material: sediment; isolation source: Sewage treatment plant 1 marine sediment (STP1) ... | reverse complement strand
TTGTGAAGCAGAGCACTATTCTCAATCTTAAACCTGGCTGAGGCAGAGCTCACCAATTCATTCATTTTTTCAAGATCACCTGCAATTTTTGCGGTTATTTCAATTTTGCCTCCTTCAAGTAAAAAGGTGTCATAGTTTAGTATTTCATTTAAATGTAGGGGATCGCCAAAGGCTCTAAAATCAACATCTATATTTGTGCCTGCAGATTCTGATATATCTACCTGAGCTGCAAATTCTACCTTACTTCCTTTATTGTAATCAAATCTACTTTCTTTCAGAACCAAGCTATTAAGACCTTCAAAATATAAACCTGTGGAAAAATTCTCTAAGACTATCAAATCTTTGAATTCAAATCTATCAATGCTTACGCCTAACTTAGGATTAAAATTTGTATAAATTCCCCTCAGGGTTTCTTTGATACGGTTATTGATAGTTGCCTCAGTAGCTGTGTTTTCTTTTTTTACTTCTTTTTGAAAAACATCTATAAAATCGTCCCATTGCAATCTATCGGAATGCATATTTATAAAGGTATTAACCCGATCTGTGTTCGATGGTGAGAGGAACGCACTAAAATTCTCCAGTCTTCCGGAGAAATTTAATTTATCTGTGGTACCTACGCTAATTTCTAAAGTGTTAAGGATGGCCAAATTGTTTTTAATTTGTACATCTAATAAATCAATTGGTACGTTAAGGTTATTGGGTTGGTATAATACACTGGTATTTGTTAATCTTAAGGTGCCATTTAATGCATTTAAAAAATCATCCATTTGGAGTACGTCCCCATAAACATGCCCTCGCAGGTCAAAGCCACCCCCTCTAAAAAAGAAAGTGTCACTATGAAAGATATCGTTCAATATTTCGGGGGTGCCTGTCACATCAACTTCCGCATCTATTATAATTTGTTTAGGTTGTTCAAAATCAAGAGCAGCATTAAACTTAACCGCTCCTTCCCTGATTTCAAAAGCCGTGTTGTTAAGATTAAGATGATTTACATCACTAAAAGCCATGTCTGTAGAGAAATTAGTCAATTGAAAGGATTTATAACCAAATTCCTCAATATCTACGGAAACAGAAGGATCGAATTTTAAGTAGATTTTTCTTGCTAAGTCCTTTAATACATAGGCAGGTTCTTTTACTTTATCTTTAGGGCCTTTATTGGGATTCTCAAAAATGTTCACAAAATCTTCCCATCTCAATTTAGTGGATCTTAAGCGTAAATTAGTTGTTGCTGAGACCTTGGCATCTTTACTTAAAAGAGAGGAAAAGGGAGAAGCTTCTCCGTATATGCTCAGTTTATCAGTAGAACTTAAAGGAAGTTCTAAAATCTCTAACACAGCCCTGTCTTTTTTGAGATTAATATTTAGCTGTTTTACAGGAATAGAGAGCTCGTCTTCTTTGTCAAAAATGTCCGTATTTATAATCTTTAATGTGATATTTGACCGCGTTAGCAAATCGGCAGCAGATGTTGCATCGCCTTCCAGATTAGCGATTAAATTATAGCGACCTTTCTTAAGCGTAATGATAGGATCATTAATAAGTGAAATCAAATTCTCAGGTACACCATCGGCTTTGAACGAACCTTTAATAAGCGCTTTATCTTCCGGAGTGCTTATTAATATGCCATTACTTACCTCAAATTTGGTCTCTTTGTAATCCCCGGTAACAGAACTGAATATGAGCTTTATATCTTTTTTGTCTTCAGTTTTGGCGCGCTCATCATCGTATATTCTGTTGGTAAAACTTCCAGCGAATGACAAATTGTCCAAATTAAAACGGTCAACTATTAATGCAGAATTTTCAACACTATTAAATTCTACATGAACCAAAGGATTGGAAAAAGGAGCAAAACTGCCAGATAATGTTGTATTTGTAGGAAAAGGCTGCTCAATAATATATTTCTTAAGTTTTTCCTGAATATTGTCAGCCAGAAGTTTTACGGTTGGTTTGTATTGTGTATGTTCATTCACAATCTTAAATAAAAAACTACTCTGCCCGGAAGTGTCAAAATCGGCTATAAGATTAAAAACCTGATCATTTACGGACAAATCAAATGAAGGGATATGAATTTTGTTGTTAGTCAAGTCTATTTCAGGGTACATGGTCCCGTCAATCTTAGAATCTTTGAGATAACTCCCTTTTTCAAGGTTAAACCCTAATTGTGTAATATGAGCATCCAAATCCAGGGAAGAGGATATTCGATTTGGCCCGATAAGGAAGTTTGATGATATTTCGTTTAACTTAAATTTAAATCCTTTATGACGTGGAATATTTTGTATCTCAATGGTAAAATTTTCAATGTCAAAGGACATTTTATAGGGCTCGAAGGTTTCAGAGACCGCACTTTTTTCAGGCAGGGAGTCTTTTTTAGCAGTTAAAGCTGCCAGATCTTCTTTATAAGTAACAGACTTATAATTCGCATTTTCTATACGAACAGATTTTACCTGAATCTTCTTTTTAAATAGACTATTGACAGCAATTTTAATAAAGGCATCCTTTATCTCCACGCGGGCGAGTTTATGTTCTGAAGAATCTAAAAGTACCAGATTTTTAAAATGGAATGCCGGACTAGGGAAATTGCCCCAACTACTCATGGTTATATCGTCAAAACTTACCGTGCCTTTGTGATTTTCTGAGACTTTATTTACAATGTAGTTGACAACTTCTTCTTTATGTCCTTCTACATAAAAGTAGATAACCCCAAATACAATTACCAAAATCAGAATTAAACTGACAATAAATTGTGTTATTTTTTTTAGCATGGGGTAGTTTCCTTTATTTGGAAGAAGACTATAAATATATTACGTATAAAATTAAGTAATTTTGGTTTGACAACTAATTTATTTCTAATCTAAATCGCCTTACTTTGCTTGAATTACTTCAGCCGGTTGATATGAGTTATAAATTAAAAAACCTGACAAACCTGTAAAATTTTCAATTTTACCTTGTGACCTTTATTGAACTTATTCATATATTGCCTCTGTTCTATTGAGCCTCAAATAGATTATTAGATCTTTCTTAGTCTGATACTTATTTGTTTTCAGAAATGACTAAGCATACTTCTCAACCAAATCCTTTGCGTAAACTGTGGGCCAGAATTTATTGGTGACATCTGCGGTTTCTTCAAGCCTTATAAGTTCATAGACAATCCGACTTTGTGTAAAAGTCGTGTTTAACAGAATGGATAATGGTTCTTCTAAAGTTTTGGCGTACCAAAGGGACCATTCGGGATCCGCGCCATCTGATTCTATAAATGCTTGATGATGGGCATGTCCAGTTTTTTCTAAGAGTGCAGCTAATTCTTGTGTTTTGGTGTTTTCCATCACTTGTAAAGTTTCTATTTTATCAATATTTTATTTGAACTTTTCTAATGTCTGGTATAAGCGGTCGTTTTATTGGCGCTTATACATAGTTAGAATTTAGGATTACATGATTCACAACTAATTTACATTGTTTTTTCCTTAATATTATTTACGTAGTACATTTTCATCATTCCTTTATTTTTAACATCAATTTCACCTCTATACTTACAATCAAAAGAATCTTTAATCAGCTCATAAGTGTTTTCTGAGACATTAATTTTTCCCGGCTCTGAATTAAATTCCATACGTGAGGCTATGTTTACGGCATCTCCCCAAATGTCATAAGCAAATTTCTTTATACCTACAACCCTGGCTACAACAGGACCGGTATTAATTCCAATACGCATATCGAAACAAATTTTATTCGTAGAATTTTGTTTTTTGCAATCACATACAAATTCAGTGATTTCAAGAGCAGCCAATACCATTTTAAGGGCATGATCTGTTTTTTGGTAATGTAAACCTCCGACACACATATATGAATCGCCTATAGTTTTGATTTTTTCTAAGTGGTACCTACCCATAATTTCATCGAACTTGGAAAAATAATAATCAACACTTTCCACCAGTTTTTCCGGAGATAAATTTTCTGCCATACGTGTAAACCCCTTAAAATCTGTAAATAAAACGGTAACAGAATCAAACTTTTTGGCTTGCACCTTGCCGCTTCTTTTCAGTTCTTCAGCAGTCTCAGAGGGCAAGATATTCAGGAGGAGATTCTCCGAGATTTTTTTCTCCCTTTTAATAGATCTGTAGTACCAGTACAAGGTGAATAGTAATATGATCGTAAGACCTGCAATGATGATCATGGCAATAAAAATGATCTGCTGTTTTGCCTTTTTCTGGCTGATCAGATCCAATTCTATCTGTTTTTGAGAAACTTCGAAATCCGTACGAAGGTCGGCCATTTGCTGGACAGATACGATGTTTTTAACACTGTCCCGGTATGCGATGTAATTCTTGTAAAATTTGAAGAATTCTCCTGGGTTTCCGGCTTATTCATACAGTTCTGAAAGTTGTAGATTTGCAACACTAATTTGCTCTTTTAACCCGTGGGCAGTAGCCAGTTCGAGGCTTCTTTGTGCATAGCTGAAAGCCATAATAAAATGGTCCTGCTTTGCATAGATATCGGACATGATGGTCAGGTATTCCGTAATAGGGGAATAATCCTGCAGTTCCTCGAGAATCGCTATAGCAGCATTTATATTCGCCTTGGCTAGGACATCCTTTTCTTGCTCGGCATATACCATTCCCATATTACCCAGGTAATAGGCCGTACCGATTAAGTAATTTACATTCTCGAAGATAAGCCCGGCCTCTTCAAAATATGCTATGGCGGCATCGTATTTCTTATCTTTCAAATATTGATCACCAACATTTAATAAAGCGGTCGCCAACGTGATAGAATCATTAGTCTTTCGTAATAATTGAATGGCCTTACTGTAGTAACTCTCGGCGTTATTGGAGTTTCCCATTTGTGAATAAACGTCTGCGATTGAAGTGTAAGCCATCCCTTCACCAAGAATATATGCTGCCTTATTAGCTGCCTCGCCGGCCTTGAAAAAGGCATCTAACGCAATTTGCAAATCTCCAAGTCTTCTCTTGCTATTTCCTTTTTGAAGATACCCCCTGTACAAGTATAAAGCGTTGTCTTCTAACTTGGACTGGGCTATAAGTTCTTCCGCATATTTTAAGGATAATTCGAGATCATTCACCTCGTTAAAGGCTAAATTTCTCAGCAATTCTAATTTTGCGGAGCCTTCCAGTCTATCTTCCTGAGAAATCTTTACCAGACTATCGGCAATTCTCTGATCCTGCGCAGTACTGCTTACACATTGAAAATGGAAAAAGCATACGGCAACACAGACTTTAACAAAATAGCCAAATGATTTCAATTTTAATTAATTGTTAGCACATAATTTTGGATCAATCTTAAAACTTTTGGGATCTGAACCTAATTCATAGATACTAAAATTGATTTTGTAATCGTAGTACTTGCCAATCAAATTACCATCATCTTTTACCCTGACTCTAAACGATTGTTCTTCTTTGGGATCACGAGTAATAGTCGACTCGAAAAAATCTAATTTGTATGAAATACTATCTATAACAACTTGATAATCTTGGTCAGTTGTTTCAGCAACCCACTCTACATAAAAGTTTAAAAATACTTGAGATTCAAAATCTTTTAGAGGAGCATTTTGAGAAGAACTTTTATGATCTAGATCTTTAAGTTCACAAAGCCTGTCAATTTTGTGCTGTTCTGGATTAGCCATTTTGTAAAGTTCCGCGACTTTAACAGTCAATGTAATTACTTGATGTCTAGCACTAAGAATTTTCCTTGGCACAAAAACTTCTTTAATTAGCTCTTCAAATTTATTTGTATCCATAAATTTCATTTTTAATACATCTGATTCCATAATATTAAATTTTAAGTGAATAAATAATTTTCTAGTTGAATTCTTATAAGATCTTAATGATTCGGAATATTAGACTTAATTATAAAATCCTTGCCTGCTTCACCCTCCATATAAGAGCACTATACGGTCATTAAATTTGCAGGGTGGATAAGTACTACCAGTGTAGTTGAGATTCTATAACACCAGTTTTTTTTGATTTGGTTATTATAGAATTTGAGTTCGGGTGTAAGTTAAAACCTACTAGTCAGATCATCAACGACATTGGTCATATGGAAGTGTTTCGTGAAACTATCTCAAGCTTTTTGATTCCGGATAAACGAATAATGATTTCTATAATGCAAAAGCGAATACCTGTTCCGGGAAGACCGAAGATTATAATCATTATGGCACGATCTGAATGCATTTCAAAAAAAATTTGGTCATGTAAAACATGAAAGGCTGATCAATATCATTTTAGTTAGTTTCCGGCTTTGCTACATTTGGTTATTACTCGTTTAAAGATACTACGAATCATACTTTAAACCTTCTTTACAATGCAGTTAAAATTTTCAGCTGCCGATTTTGATCTGAATATCTTGTTTGAGAACGAACAGGTGGCCATGAGGGTAATGGATAAACGGATTGGTATTCAGGAGGATGAGCAGCAACATTTTTTTAAACAATTTTTAGGGTAACAAATGCTGAGCAGATACAAGGAATCGGTCTTGGACTGACTCAGTATCGTTGAACGATATTTGGCATTGTTGGGGAGAACTATCGAGTTTAGCAGCAAAATAAAAATGGATACGAAACCTGTAATAAAATATTTGATCCTAAAAATTAACTATTATAAAACATGACAACATCAGCACATACCCTTTTCTTTAACAAAAATTCGAATTAAGATGTTGCCAAAGTGGGTGGTAAGAATGCCTCATTGGGCGAAATATGAAAACCTGAAAACCTGAAAATATGAAAGCAATAGAAAAACATGGTATTGTTTTGGGTCCTACAGAAAGAGAGTTCGAAAATAACGGTGTATGTAATCCGGGTATTTATCAGGAGGGAAATACTGTGCACATCTTATACAGGGCTGTACAAGATGGTAATTTCTCAACAATCGGATACGCTAAAACAGAGGGTCCTCTTAAACTTGTTGAAAGACATGAACAGCCCTTGATTACTAGAGATTTTGATTATGAGAAACATGGTGTGGAAGACGCCAGAATTGTAAAAATCAACGATACCTATTATATAATCTACACAGCTTATGATGGTGTCAATTCAATGGGAGCTCTGGCTACGTCTAAAGATATGGTTCATTTTGAAAAGCGGGGTATTATTACACCTCAGGTTACTTACCAGGAATATGAGAATTTTGTGACCTGTTGTAACGCTAAGGGAATAAATCCTAAATACCATCATTTTTATAGGTTTTTTGCCGGGATTGGTTTGGTAGAAGAAGAGTCAAGATTACTTAGGGACAAAGATGTAGTATTGTTTCCAAGAAAGATCAACGGAAAATTTGCAATGCTACATCGGATCTGGCCCGGTATTCAAATCGTATACTTCGATGACTGGAAAGATCTGACCAAATCATTTTGGGAAGATTATCTCAAAAACCTTACAGATTATATTGTGCTTGATCCAAAAAGTATTTTTGAAGTAAATTATATCGGAGCTGGAGGACCGCCCATTGAAACAGATGATGGCTGGTTATTGATCTATCATGGGGTTCAAGAAACTACAAAGGGAAGAACGTATCATGCAAAAGCGGCACTCTTGCACAGAGATCAACCGGAAATTGAGATATCAAGATTGCTCCACCCGCTTTTTTCACCAACAAAAAAATGGGAAAAACACGGGATCACAGATAATGTTGTTTTTCCAACCGGGCACGCTTTGTTTGGAGATGATCTTTACATCTACTATGGTGCCGCAGACAAATATATAGGCGTTGTAAAAATGAGTTTATCCGAATTGCTACTTGAATTGAGAAAACAACCTTAAAAAATAAATGAAATGAAATTTTTGGAAAGAGGCATGAAAATGCTAATTGTAAGCTCTTACCCTCCCCGGGAGTGTGGGTTGGCCACGTTTTCAAATGATATTGTAAATGCGGTTGCCCGGGTGTTTGGCAATACTTTACCAATTGAAATATGTGCTTTGCAAAATGGTGAATACCAACATAAATACAGTAATGAAGTAACACATATTTTAGCTACTTCCCTTTTGCAGGAATATCGTATAGTTGCTGAAAAAATTAATGAACGGGACGATATCGGACTTGTTTGTATTCAACACGAATTTGGTCTTTTCGGAGGAACGTATGGTGATTATTTACTGGCGTTCTTATTGGCACTAAACAAACCCGTTGTAACGGTTTTTCATTCTGTCTTGCCGGAACCGGATAAAAAACGAAAAAAAATTGTTCGGGCAATTGCAAATCTCTCCAATAGAATAATAGTACTCACAAAAAAATCCCAGGAGGTTTTAATAAACCAATACGGTTATCAAAAGACGAAAACAATAATAATCCCTCATGGCAATCATATTGTGCTTTGGAAACAAAAAAAAATATTAAAAGACAAATATCATTATTCTGGTAAAATAGTGCTATCCACATTTGGTTTGATAAGCGAAAATAAAAGTATTGAAACCGTATTATACGCCTTACCCGAAATTGTTAAGAAACATCCTGAGGTTATCTATCTGGTAATTGGAAAAACACACCCTGAAATCATTAAAAAAGAGGGTGAAAAATATCGGAATATGCTGATTGAAACCGTACAGGAACTTCATTTAGAAAACAATGTCCTTTTTATCAACGAATATTTAGAATTGAAACAATTACTTGACTATTTAACCTTATCAGATATTTATTTGTTTACGTCTAAAGACCCTAATCAGGCTGTGAGTGGTACTCTTGCTTATGCGATGAGCTGTGGCTGTGCCGTTATTTCTAATCCCATACCCCATGCCATTGAAACCCTTGACGGAGGCACTGGAATATTGTTAGACAGGTTTGGCGAGCCTGAAGAGTTTCAAAAAGCAATACTAAAACTCATTGAAAATAAAGAAGAACGAATTGGGATGGCAAGAGATGCTTTTTCTTCAACCCATGCCACTACATGGGAGAATATTGCCATTAAATATGGATTACTATTCGGCGAATTAACCAATAGAACAGAAGATTTGAGGTTTAAATTACCACCAGTCAAATTGGATCATATTAAAGAACTTACCACGGACTTCGGAATACTTCAATTTTCAAAATTTAGCCAACCAGATCCAGAGTCAGGTTATACACTCGATGATAATGCAAGGGCATTGATAATTATGGTCATGTATCATAAATATTACCAAGATCGGAAAGCTTTGAAATTGGCAAATATCTATTTAAGTTTTATAGAAGGTATGCAGCGTGATGACGGTTGGTTTGATAATTATACCGATTCCAACAGGCAATTAACAGAACAAAATTTAGAAGTCAATCTTGAAGATGCTAACGGAAGGGCATTATGGAGCTTAGGTTATCTAATTGCTCATAGACAGATACTTCCTTTAGGAGTGGTGTTGCGAGCGGAAAAATGTTGGAATAGTGCATTAGAAAAAATGAACGATATTACATCTCCAAGGGCCATAGCCTATGCCATAAAGGGACTTTATCACTATTATTTAGTATATCAAGAAGAAATAATAAAGAAACATATAGGACGCTTTGCTGATATGTTATTACATCATTATAATATCAATTCAGAGGACAAATGGTTTTGGTATGAAGACTATATGACCTATGCCAATAATGTACTCCCCGAGGCAATGATGTATAGCCATTTGATTACAAAGGACGAGCGTTTTAAGAATATTGCAGAAATTTCTTTTGATTTTCTTTTGGCACAGTACTTTATGAAAGGCCAAATAAAAGTAATCACAAATAGAGGTTGGTTTAAAAAGAAAAACGAAAGGAATTTTTATGGAGAACAACCTATTGAAGTGGCTACTACAATTATTGCTTTAGATTTATTCTATGAAGTAACAGGGAAAAACAAATATAAAAATCAACTTGAACTAGCCTTTAGTTGGTTTTTGGGAAATAATCACCTTAAACAAATCATGTATAATACAGAAAATGGTGCCTCCTATGATGGTCTTGAAGATACACAAATTAACATTAATCAAGGAGCAGAATCCACCTTATGTTTTTTCAAAGCACAAATAATTATGGATAGATACTCCAAAAAAGTAACTACTTATAAATCTGATAGGTCTATACGAAATCATAAATTAAATATCAATTAACCAACAATACTTAATGCCTAGAATGAAATTTCTATTTTGAGTTGTGGCTAAGATCAATTGTTAGAACAACTAATGTAGTTTACAATTATGGGTTTAATGGTGATATTTATTATTAACCCACTTATATTCATTTGGTATTAGTACAGGCTATCGAGATGTTGAAGAGTTGCTTCGTTTACGAGAAGTTAAAGTAGAACATGTAACATACGGTGCTGGGTTTGATTAGGAATCTGGATGAGTCTTATTTTTTACTAATTTATAAAGTTCAATCACCCAGAGGACAAGGGAAGAACTTCCGAAGAATATCATGTACTCAACGAAGAGGAGAGGTTGAAAATGAAAGAGTGAAGACAGCATTGGTACCTGTGTAATAATTATCAAAAGTACTGTCGAAAGGCCAACTCCCCAATTAATATATTTGTTCGTGAAGAAACCTATCAAGGAAGACGAAGACAAACACGCATCTGACATGCAGCAACTTTGTTAAAATCAAAGAATTATTATCTTAGTACGCATAAGTAGGATATCATCAATTACTATATCCAATTGTTGGTGGCAATTGTTAAATACTCCCGTTATAATGAAATCCCCATACTCAGCTATTATAGTTGAGTTTAATACAAACGGTAAAAGATTTTAGTATGATTAAATTTACTAAATAATTTCCTTTAGTCGGAATGCTAAAAAATGACAGTGTTATGAACAGACTTTTATTAATTTCAGCCTTAGTCTTGCTTTTCGCTTGTGAACAGACAAATCAGACAACAAATAACTATCAAATGCAATTTGTCCGATAGGAACTTAATAAATTATTAATCCCGAAACTAGAGTATTATAATTTAAAAAATAAACATATGACAGTACCTGTTATCCGAAAAAATGTAATGTTTAAGCCTGATTCTAGTAGAGTTATCGCTAGATTTTTTATGAATGGAGATCAACGAATACAAGAACTGGTTGGTCATATAATGACTATGGATGAACAACAAGTCAATCATACCTTAGAACAGATATTTCGAGGGTTTGCTAGAAGGCACCGTAATATTTCGGCTATATTTCTTAAGCATTTCGAAAATATTAGAGGCCAAATTGATGGGATGCAGATTGACCATGCTAAGCTGTCAGATGAACGAAAAATGCTCATAGGGTCTTATCTTACTATGGAGTATTCAATAGAGTCAGCTGCTTTTTTTAATCCGTCGATTGTAGAAGATTTTGATCAATCGAGTTTAGAAATAGGTGAAAAGCGCGTGATAATTTCGTTTCGAGCTACAGGAGAAGGACATGTATCCTCCATCGTTTTTAGAAGAGGGATAATCGATAAAGATAATAATCTCAGAATGATGCGAATTGGAGATAACATCGAAAAGGCAGAGATAGTACATAAAATGATGTTTGACAAAAAACGAATTGCTTCGAAGTTGGCGGAAATGCACACACCGGATATTTATTCCCCTATAATGAATGACTTGCCTGAAAAATTTGAGTATTCCGTATTTAAAGATGCGTTTAAAAGAGAATTAGAGAATCAAAATATCAGCAAGCAGAGGAAAGAAGCATATGAAGAAGTGAATTGGTTAATGGATTCGTTTTATGATATACAATTCAAACACGATACCGACATTTCCGAAAGGGTTATATTTCCAATTTCAGATGTCGAAAGCCGCGGCATTGAAGATGCCCGTTTCGTTCATTTTGTTGACGATGATAAATCTGAAAGGATTATGGGTACTTATACCGCTTATAATGGCCATTCGATACTTCCAAAATTAATTATGACAAATGACTTTTATACGTTTCGCGTAATGCCTCTAAATGGCGAAGGTGCTCAGAATAAAGGAATGGCGTTATTCCCAAAAAAAATAAAAGGCAAATACGCCATGCTTTCCAGGATTGATGGGGTCAACAATTACCTGATGTATTCGGATAGCCTCTTTGATTGGAAAGATCCCCAAATCATTCAGAGACCTCTCTATCCATGGGAATTTACGCAAATTGGAAATTGTGGGTCGCCCTTGTGGACTGAAGAAGGGTGGCTCGTTATCACGCATGGAGTAGGTGCCATGAGACGTTATTGCATAGGTGCATCATTGTTTGACCTTATTGATCCGTCAAAAGAAATTGGTAGGCTTGACGAACCTTTGCTTACACCTCTTGAGGATGAACGAGAAGGCTATGTGCCTAACGTGGTGTATTCCTGTGGTTCTCTGATTCACAATAACAGCCTTATATTGCCTTATGCCGTATCTGATTATTCCTCTACTTATGCCGTCGTGGATTTGGTGGAACTGATGGATGCTTTAAAGAAAAGTAAAAGATAGTTTGAAGCCTTTATTTTTTAAAGAAATAAACACCAATAAATAGAAATAGCCGTTTGCTTTTAATTTCAAAAAGCAAACTCGAATGAATAACGGTATTAAAAAAAGGGAAGGTTGTATTTATTCTGCTCTGTAACTGTGTGTTAAGTTATCCTCGAATCAAACCCCTAAGAACTAAATTTAACTGTAAATAAGCCGTTGTCCAGATTCTTTGTCAAAAAAATAAAAGGAAGAGCTATCCATGAACAATTCTATGATGTCTCCCAGAGCGCAAACTCTTTTGGTAGACACCCTGCTAATAATAGTGTCAGAAAGCCCGGTAACCGCTATGATCTGTTCGTTACCCAACAATTCTATGGTGGCTATTGTACCCTGGAAAGGGATGCTCCCGGCATTGTTATTATCTGTAACGCTTTCTGATCGCACACCCAATACCACAGCTTTGTCTAAATGTTCTAAAAGATGCTTTTGCAGGGCCGTGGGAAGTCCGAATTCCAGGTTCCCACTGGTGTCCAAAAAGTGAAGCTCTTTTTCTTGCCGGGAAATACGGCCCTCAATCAGATTCATCGGGGGAGATCCAATAAACCTTGCCACAAATATATTCACTGGTTGATTATATAAATTCATGGGCGTATCAAATTGCTCCAATCGCCCGTCATTCAGGACGGCAATTCTGTCCCCCAGTGTCATGGCCTCCACCTGGTCGTGGGTTACATAAATCATGGTGGCATCGAGTTTTTGATGCAACTTCGCTATTTCAACCCGCATCTGGCCTCGTAATTTTGCATCCAGATTAGAAAGGGGTTCATCAAATAAAAAAACTTTTGGATGTCTTACTATGGCCCTGCCTATGGCTACTCTTTGGCGCTGTCCACCCGACATTTGTCCCGGACGTTTGTCCATGAGATCTTCTAATTCCAATACCTTAGCCGCCTCCATAACGCGTTTATAAATTTCCTTCTTGTCTACCTTTTTAATTTTCAAGCCAAAAGCCATGTTTTGATAGACCGTCATATGAGGATATAAGGCGTAGTTTTGGAAAACCATGGCGATCCCCCTGTTTTTTGCAGGGGTAGAGGTAACGTCATCCTCACCTATATACAATTCACCCGAAGTGATTTCTTCAAGCCCGGCAATCATGCGTAAAAGGGTAGATTTTCCACAACCGGACGGCCCCACAAAAACCACAAACTCCTTATCTTTGACGTGCAGGTTAATATCTTTTGCAGCATTAAAACCGCCTTCATAAACTTTTTCGATGTGTTCTAACCGGACTTGTGCCATATTATTGTAATTAATTTATCTTGATTTTAAACTAAACAAGGCCACTCCTGTAGCAGCATCTTGCGGATAGCGATGGCACAATTCTGCCAAAATATCTTCATGGGTAATGCAAAGGTTCATCACTGTATCATTACCCGCATAATATATATATATCTCACCCTTGTCCATCCTCATCGCTCCGCAACAAAATACCACCTGGGGCACATGTACATAATCCTCTTCTCCCACCCTGCAATCTGCTTCCGATGGCATGAGAATGGGAAAATTAGCCACCCGGATTTTAGAGACATCTTCCAAATCATGTATTGCGACACCCAGATAATAGGGATTTCCATCCATGGTGCTTCTTACCCCATGAAAAATATTGATCCAGCCATGTTTAGTTTTAATTGGCGGTGCCCCTGGCCCGATCTTATCGGAAAAAAAGCTGGGAAGGCCGCTTTGTTTCATAATTGGATTGAGATCTACGTCCCATGTATTAGTATAACCAATCAGCCGTCTTTCCTAACAGGATCTGTTTGAATATTCCTCCGGTATGCTCCTCTGTAGCATCATTTGGGCGAAAAAGGGCATAATAATACCTTCCGATCTTCTCAGGGAAGATCACCACGTTTCGCATGTCGGTTTCCAACATAGGGCCATAGCGGACAAAAGTTTTAAAGTCCTTTGTGACGGCCAGAGAAACCCTTACCCGATGCTGAATACTTCCGTGATAGGCGCTATATGTAATAAAATAGTCTTCTCCTAATCTCGTAATTCTTGCATCTTCTAATCCGCCTCCTTCATTGGCAATTAGTGTATTACTATCCATTCCTTCGGCAAATTCATCATCGGTATCACAGGGCATCATTGCAGGATACGGGTCTATACGCCAATCCGTTAATCCATCCCTACTACGGGCAATTCCTAACACCGAAATCCCATTCCGAAGATGTGAGCGGAATAACATCAACACATCCTCTTTGTATCGGGTAATTCCGGCATTGTGAACGGTAACAACTTTCAAGTGCGGTGGCTGCCATACGTTGTTTACATCATGACAGCTTATGATGGGGTTGCCTTCATAACGATGCACCACCTTTGTAAGGTTGATTTTCTCACTTTTTCGCCCTATGATTACTGTTTTTTCCATTGGCCATTGATTAGGGTACTGATAGGTTGGATCAGATTATGTTTCGGCACTTGTATTTTCCTTTTGATCAGATTCACACCTCCATATTTTTCAAAATTTCAGCAACCGAAACCGTAGCAAAACTGGAAGCAGAATCGGACATGGCGTAGGGGATAATGAGGTTGCCGTTGTGTTTCATAGCACCGCAACTGTATACGACATTGGGTACATAACCTTCGCGTTCGTCTTCATTTGGCGATATCAAAGGAGTATTCAATCTACCTATTATTTTGTTTGGCTGTTCTAAATCCAACAAAATAGCACTGATCACATATTTTCTCAGGGGGCCTACAGCGTGAGTAAGCAATAACCATCCTTTTTCGGTTTTGATCGGAGAACCACAGTTTCCTTGTTGTACCAATCCCCAGGGATATTGAGGGGACATAATGACTTCGTATTTCTCCCAATGGTAAAGATCGTCCGATTTCATAATGGTAAGATCTTCTCCCCCCTGCCGGGCAGTCATAACATATTTACCTTTGATCTTTTCAGGAAAAAGAGCGAAACCTTTGTCTGATACGGCTTTGCCAAACATGGTACGAATTTGAAAATGGATAAAATCTTCAGTCATAATTAATTGAGGCGTTATTTTATAACCGTCATAGGCCGTATAGGTGCCGATGAATTCTTTGCGTCCGTTTTCATAGGTAAATTCTACAAAACGAACATCCTCCATACCCATTGATTCTCCTTTGGCACTCGGAAAAATTACGCGTTCGCAAAGTGGGGCTTTTGCATCGGCTACCAAATTGTAGTTGGTATCCATGAAATCGAACAAAAACTTTTGTGCGTCAGCATTATAATCAATAAAGACCTTGGCCTCAAGAGCAACTTTATAGTCCTGATAAGTAAAATCATTTTGGAGAGCATCAAAAATACCGGTGTCAAAATTGGGAATAGATGTAGCTCTTTCTATTAGTTGATCCTTATTGTAAATAGTAGACATATCTTTATCACAAAGTGTGGCAAAGGGCGTGATATTATCCAAAGTGACTTCTCCTTCTTTAGAAATAATGCCTTCGCGAAATTCAATGGACGAAATATGGACTTCTCCAACAGAACGTAAGCTGATGATAAACCTTTTTTCACCTTCCCCAAGGTTTTTCTGATAGGGATGAGGAACAATTGATGGATTGAACAGGGCGGCCGATTGATTGGAATATTCTTTTGTAAAATGAGCGCCCAAAAGCAACTTCTTTTTTTCAGAGATCTGAAGATTTGAAGGTACAAGATCGTGGATCTTATTATAATATTTTAGAAAGGCAGCGTCTAGATTTTTATGGCGATGATTAAATTCCCGGAGTAATTCATCATACATGGTTTCTACCTCTTCTTCCGTTAATTTCAAAACCCTTTGAAGCAATTTAACTGCTCTTTTCTCTGTGGCATATACTCCTACGCCAAGGTAGTTATACAATAATATAACCCGTTTTGGATCTGCTTTTAGTATGGTAGTTGATCTGTTGATAGCTATCATAGTATATAATCTCCTAATTATTTAATACCGGAGCTGGCCATGCTTTGAATAAAATATTTCTGAAAGAAAGCATAGGCAACCATAATGGGTAAGGCCAACAACACTGCTGATGCCAGCTTTACCCCCAACTGTGCGTCCGCACGACCACCGACTGAAAATAAGGTCACCAGTTGAGGCATGGTCATTACCATTTCATCCCGTACCACAATCAATGGCCATAGCACTTCATTCCAGGTAGTCATAAAAGTGAGGATACCCACGGTTACTATGGTAGGGATGATACTTGGAAACAAGACCTGGAAAATGATGCGCAATTCGCTGCAACCATCAATTCTTGCGGCATCAATAAGTGCCTGGGGAACAGACATAAAGGATTGACGGAACATTAAGATAGCAAAATTATTGACTAAGAAAGGGATGATCAGAGCGGTGTATTGATCTACCCATCCGAATTTTACAATGGTTATATAATTTGGAATTAAGGTAATTTGAAAAGGCAGAGTCATTGTAAATATGATGAGGTAAAATATAAAATTACGCCCTGTGAATTTGGTTTTAGCCAGTGCATATCCAACCATAGCCCCAATAAGAATAACCCCTAGAGTAATAACACTCGAGACGAACATACTATTCAGCAGAGCCCTGCCTATGGGTATCTTGCCAAACATGGAAAGGTAATTATCAAAAGTAAAGCTGTCCGGAATAAATGTCAAACTTCCTATCTGCTTTTCAGGGGTAAGCGATGCCATGATCATCCAAAAAAATGGATATATGAAAGTAATCGCCATTACGATAAGGCAGATATAAATTAGTGCTTTCTTCATGTCAGGTCTGCATCAATATTTTTTTTCAATGTATTTTTTCTGAATTATTATTATGATCAATATGATAAAAGCAAAAGCGAAACCCAGAGTAGCCGCATAGCCCATATGGTAGAATTCAAATGCTTGTTTATAAATATATAATACCGAAGAGAGTGAACTATTCAATGGCCCGCCACCCGTCATTACATAAGGTTCTATGAATAAAGAAAAACCGCCAATGGTAGATAAAATGATAACCATAAATATGGTAGGGTTGATGGCCGGGATGGTTATGTACCATAATTTCTGCCATGCAGAAGCTCCATCTATTTCCGCTGCTTCGTAATAGTGGGCAGGTACTGCCTGTAAGCCTACCAGAAACAAGATGATGTACAGCCCTACATTTTTCCAGGTAGCCATAATAGCTATTGAGGGCATGGACATATCAGGATTCGTCAGCCAACCCACACGCCCCAGGCCAAGAGAGGTAAGTAGTTGGTTGATCACACCGCTGTTGAAACCATATAATTGTTGCCACATGATGGTAACCACAACACCCGACACAATAACCGGCAAGAAAAAAACAGAACGGAACAATCCTTTGAATTTTATTTTTCCATTTAAGAAAACGGCCAGTCCCAGGGCAAACACGATCTGCAGTGGAATGTGAATGACGAGAAACCATAACGTATTTCGCAGCGACTTCCAGAATAGGCGGTCATTAAACATTCTCACATAATTGTCCGATCCGGAATATTCCATTGGGGAGATAATATTCCATTTATGAAAAGTTAAAAAGAAGGAAAACAGCACCGGAAAGGCCACAAATACGATAAAGGAAATTACGTAAGGTGATACCAGAAGGTACGGTATTAGACTGCGTCTCTTATTTGGTCTTGCTTGCATACTATTGTCTCAAAAATTACCCAATAAGACATCGACCGCCCTGGAGGCATCCGCAATGGCTTGAGTGGGTGTTTTTTTATTGTGAATGACACAGGATTCGTATTCCTGGGAAATGATGTCCAATACTTCGATCAGCACCTCACAATTGTCGGTTCCGTATACATAACTGGATTGATCGATAAATGGAATTATTTTAGGATTTTGTTTCAGGAATGATTGAAATGATTCATTGTCTTTTATTTGTTGTCGTCGCGGAATCTGCCCTGATAGTTCCAGGAATTTTAAATCCCCCGATTCATCGATTAAGGATTTTATGAATTCCCATGCCAGCGTAGGGTTTTTACAGGTATTAAAAATTACGATATTCTTTGGGTCCGCATAGGTATACACCTCTCCCTGATGATTGTCCGGAACCGGCATATGGGCTATGTTATATTCGAAGTCATCGTCTTTGTATCTTTCCAGATAACTCACATCCCATGCGCCAGTCCACTTAGTGGCTGTATGTCCTGCAAGGAATTTATCCGAACCCACCGTATTGGATTCTTTCGCAAAATACCCTTCACGATATATCGTCTGTAAAAAATTAAACACCCCTATCGCATATTCATTATTAAAAACAGCTTTATTGTCTTTGATCAAAGGTGCTCCATGAGAGGCCGCCAGGTACAAGGGATAAAAATTATTTAGTCGTTGATGCCAGATGTTTTTTACTTCGGTATCCCCGATCCACTTGTCAACATAGCCATCTCCATCTGTATCTTTTGAAAAATCCTTACCTGCCTTCAGATAAGAACTATAAGTTGTAGGCACAGCATCTAACCCCAGAAGGGTTATTTCTTTTTCATTATAAATGGTCATAAATGGGTTTATTTTCCAGGGTATCTGATAAATATGACCATCAGCAGAAGTAATTTCAGCCACTGCACTTGCACCGGACCGCGCCTTTATAAAATCTGTAAATCCGGCTATTGTGTCCAGCGGAACAAGAACACCCGACTTGGCATACATTTCTACCAACCCCTGCCACATGTTGGCATAGATATCCGGAGTAGTGCGGCCCACTACAGCAGCCATGATTACCTCTTCGCTGGATTGTCCTTCAGGGATAGGTTGACACATTACCTTCTGACTGTGTTCTTCATTCCATTTATCGGCAAAATATGCTGAAAAGAGGATTTCCTGACTGGCATTGGAGGACCAAAAAGTTATGGTATCTTCATTTTGCTCATGGCTCTTACAGGATATTAGAGCACATAAGGTAAAAAAATAGATGAATTTGAGTTTCAAATTAGTTCGGTTTAGAATCTATTTAAAAATTATAAAGGAGATATCTTTTTTTAGATCAATCTTCTATGACCATTCAAAAACTAGTCACGTAGTAAGGTACGTCTTTCTGATATATATTTGGTAGAATATTCTATTTGGCATTTATCTGGAATGCCACCTTCATTAAATGATTGGTTTAAACGAAAAACCCCAATCTATATAAATAGACTGGATTTCTAATTCTGTGACCGTGCTGGGACTAACTTCACTTTTGTTCAATAGAATGGGAGCTAAAAAAACAGCAACATTGAGATAAACGAGCATTCATAATCAAGTTACAACAATGTTACATCTCTGTTTAAGTCAACTTGTATGACTGGTGGTCCACTTTTTATCGTGCACCATGATCAAGTAGTTATCTTGAAATCCGCTTATTGGATTTATCGTTCAACCTCCAATCATAATCCATATAACTGATGCTGGCATCATTTAAAATTTGTATGTTCGAATACGTATTAATAAAATCGATGAGTTCCCTTTCTTTGGTGAAATTTCCTCTAAACCACTTAAAAATTTTGGAGAGTTTTATCTCCTGATCAGATAGTATTTTGTTTTTTTCTTGATTATTTATAAAAGCCCTTGCTTGTTGATTTAATTGATCTTCAATTTTATTGCCGGTATAAGCTTCATTCCTGAGTTTAGGACAGGATATAGATGCACAGTTTATTGCAAAGTGCATCCGAGGTTCATTAAAAAACTTACGAAGAATACCATGTTCAATATTGTTGAGGTCATAAGTTTGGTCTTCAATTTTTATTGACTTAATATCCCAAACTGAATTCACGAAGGGTATCCCGTTTTTAATGTTGTTAATACTGGTCAATGGGTAATTTCTTATTATTAGTCGTATGGTAAAAACATTATATGCATTTATCCAATAAGCCAACTGTTCATCCTTTGTCCAGTTTTGATC
>RCNG010000365.1_pt1 | contig 20276 bp, 21 predicted proteins | sample 2041371 | NCBI WGS metagenome assembly RCNG01 (sample SAMN09708227, study PRJNA481090) | Marine sediment metagenome, whole genome shotgun sequencing project. | biome: marine sediment; feature: ocean; material: sediment; isolation source: Sewage treatment plant 1 marine sediment (STP1) ... | reverse complement strand
CCTGAAAATTGCGTTGCAGCGTTCCGTTCTTGCGGGCGATCACGAGCTCATCGTCGGGCAGCGCAAAGTGGTCCATGCCGATGTAGATGTAGCCGGCATCGCAGAGACTATCAATGGTCCGATGAAGGATCTCGAGTTTGACCTCTGGTGACGGGATATCGGCATCGTTAATCATGCGCTGGCCTTTGAACCGCTGTGGCAGGTGCGCGTAGTTGTATACCGCCAGACGGTCCGGGCGCATGCCGATGACGAGTTCCAGGGTGGAATCAAAACTCTCAACGTTCTGATGCGGCAAGCCGTAAATAAGATCGAACGAGATTGACTCGAAGCCGGCTTCGCGTGCCGCCAGAACGAGATTCAACACGTCGTCAGTGGTCTGCGTGCGATTCACCGCTTCTTGCACGACGTGGTCGAAATCCTGGATACCGAGACTCAGTCGGTTAAAACCGAGATCAGCCAGATGCCGTATGCGGTTTTCGTCGACGGTGCGTGGATCGACTTCGATCGAGAATTCGCGCTGATCGCTTTCGTCGAACGTAAACGCGCCACGTAGTTTGGCCATCAAATCATCGAGTTGTTCGACGCTGAGGTAAGTCGGCGTTCCGCCGCCGAAATGCAGTTGCTCTATTTTTCTTTTTCCGTCAAACAATTCCGATTGCATATCGATCTCGCGATACAGCATTTCCATGTAGCGTTCGACGCGGTCCTGATTGCGCGTGACAATCTTATTGCAACCGCAGTAGTAGCAAAGCGTGTGGCAAAACGGGATGTGGACATACAAAGACAACGGGACATCGGTCGCATTACTGACAGCTGCGATGCTCCGGTAGTCATCCTCGCCAAATTTATCGTTGAATTGCAGCGCAGTTGGGTAGGACGTATATCGCGGGCCGCGTCCGCCGTAGCGAACGATCAAATCAGTATCGAAACAAACTTTCATCAGACACGCCTCAAACTATGAAGGATGTAGAGGGAAACAGTAAACAGCAGCATTGCAACTCCCTGGTGCGTCGCACCGAGGATCACGGGTACAGCCATCAATAAAGTCGTAATGCCGAGCACTACCTGCAACACGGCTGTATGGAGCAGAGCGTTCACGGCCGGTCGGGTCCGTTCGGGAAGGTCAGCTTTGCGGGCTTTAAACCAGAACAGGATAACCGCGAGCAGCGTCGTGATCGCAAGCACACGATGGTCAAGTTGCACCGTCGTCATGTTATCGAAAAAATTGCGCCAGAAGGGCTCTAAAGCCATCGTGCCGGGCGGAATCCAGTAGTCGCCCATCATCGGAAACGTATTGTAGATCTTGCCGGCTTTGAGGCCGGCGACGAAGCCACCCGAAATAATCGTAACGGAGGTCAACGCCGTCAACGCGAACGATTTTCGATACCAGGGGTGTCTTGCAGGCTCGGCCACGGGGAATAGGAGCGACATCGCAACCCAGAACATGTAGGCGTAGATCAGGAATGCGGCAAAGAGATGGGCTGTCAGTCTGTACTGGCTGACGTGGGGGTTGTCGATCAGGCCACTTTTTACCATGTACCAGCCGAGCACTCCCTGCATGCCGCCGAGAACAAACATCAGCAAGTATTTCGGCCACTCGGATGCCTTGATGTAGCCCTTGACGAAAAAGAAAACGAATGGCAGCAGGAAGACGATGCCGATCGTTCGTCCCAGCAAGCGATGCAGGAACTCGAGCCAAAAGATGCTCTTGAACGCATCAACGTCCATATGCGAATTGACCTTCAGGAATTCTGGCGTCTGCTGATAGAGCTCAAATATGCGTTGCCATTCGGCATCCGAAAACGGCGGGAGCCAACCCATCAGGGGGCGCCAATCGGCCATCGACAAACCGGATCCGGTTAATCGCGTAAAGCCGCCGAGCACGACCATTACGAAGACAAGACCGCAGCAGATGAGAAGCCAGATGGCGACCGAGCGTTTGCGGGCGATGGATTGGCTCAAGTCGTTCATTTACAGGAGCGCCTGTCGGTTATTACACAAAGCGTACAATCTTAGCAGGGCCAGCAGCAGCATGGCGGCGAGCCAATTGTGGGCGACAGCGACGGTGATAGGGAGCTTTGTGACAATTGCAGCAATTCCTAGGGAAAACTCCGCGACAACCAGCACAATAACCAACATCGCCGGCCAGCCCATTCGCGCACGGAAAGCAGAAATACCGGCCATAAAGATTGTGGCGAGCGCGATCAATGCGCCGATTCGATGCAGCTTTTGAATGTCAGCCCGCTCGCTGCCACCGATAGCCAGACCCGTGGGTCCGATTTCATGTGATCGACTGATGTCGAAGGCCTTGGACCACTGGTCGCCGGGCAGATAACTGCCGTGGCAGTCGGGCAGGGTCTGGCATGCTGACGCCGCGAAATTCGCGCTGGTCAGTCCGCCGAGCCCTAATTGAACAATCAACCAGATCAGCGCGGCGATGGTCCAGGTTTTCGTCGCGCGTGGCGCGTTCGCATGCGGCTTCGCGCCACGAAACGTCATCCAGCCGAGTAGCCCCAGCAGTGTGAATCCGCCGGCAAGATTTCCCATGACGACGCCCGGGCTGTGCAGGCCGCCGGAATAAATACCGAGCCACGCCAGGAATACCGTCAAACCAAGCATCGAAAATGCGATCAAGCGGTCCTGTTTCGAGCGCAAGGACAACAACGCCATCGCCAATACGGTCAAACCGAGAATGCTGGCCACTAAGCGGTGAACGGGGGTGGCCCAGGACAGGGGCTCTTGAGCTTCAACAGCCAGCCGTTCGTAAGTGCTGCCAACGGTTGGTTCAGCAACGTCTGGGGTTCCTATCAGGCCGTAGCAGTCCGGCCAGTCGGCGCAGCCAATGCCGGAGTTATCCAGTCGCAAATAGGCGCTGACTGAAACCAGCACAATCACCAATAGCAGTGAGGTCGCCGCGAGCTTTTTCACGCGACTACTCTTTTGCCTTTTCGAGATTACCTGCCGTACCGCGCACAAGACGGACGAATTTTGCCTCTTTCTTCCAATCGACGCGATCGTGGCCGAGCTCAAAGTTCCAGGTCCAGGCCGTGTCATATTGGAAGCTGTAGTCGTTTCCGGACCAATACTCGGCTGAGCGAGCCTGCGGGAAGAACGCCGTGTTCATTGTCGGTGGCGTCTCGGCACGTCGGATGTCACTTATTGAGAACATCTCGTCCTTGGTCGGCATGCGCCAGTCGTTGTGGCCACAATAGCCCGTTTTATTCACGGCCTCGACAAAGTGCCAGGTATCGCAGGCGCTGCCCTCACAGGTGCCGCCGTCCTCAAGGCCTCGGTAGTCGAGTTCACCGTTGGCCTCGTTTGGGTCAAACCACGAATACGTGTTTTCGGCACTGCGAAGCCCGGCTTCAGCCGATTTATTCTCCCAAATCAGCCCGGTCTGCGTATCGAAGACGCAGGTTTCCGCGCCGACCTCGACGGTCGCGAACTTGGTGTCGTGTGGATTGGGCACGTCGGCTGGATTCTTGCTGCAGGACGCGAGTGCGAGACACGAGAGTGCCTGTATCAAAGTGAGCGCTTTCATAAAGCGAAGCTTAACCGATAAAGAGGCAATTGGACGACCGGAAGGCCGTAGGGACCCTAGGTACTTTCCCCAATTCATTAATCTGCGTCCGAGGAATAATCTGGGGTACGTATTTCTGTATCCGTTGACTGGGGGTCATGGACCATGACAGATGAAGCCACAGACGTTCAGCAGCCTGAACGCATTCCGACTATGCAACGCATACTCGACAATCCTTTCATTCTCCTATTCATTGGCGTTGTCTTTCCGTCAGTGTTCTACATCATTTGGGGAATAGTAGAGATCGTGAATATCCCGATCGCTCCCTAACCATCAGATCAACTCAAAGGAAAAGGTGACTCATGAGCGCCATTCAACCTCCTGCTGAAATAGTCTGGTGGAAGCAACCACTGGATAAGGTCGAAGGGACCTGGATCACGATTGCGCTGGTCTGGTCTCTGATTATGTTTTTCATGATGCCGTTCTGGCACGTGTACGGAAAACAGAATCTGTCGAGCGAAGCTTACAAAACGACGCCCCAGGCCTATATGGCCAAGACTCAGGCCATGGTCGACCAGTACACGATCAGAACTGAGACCGATGCCAAATTGCCGGTCGTCAAGCCGCCGCCGGGCAGTGACGTCTATCTTCTGGGTCGACTGTGGCAATGGTGGCCATTGCTTGAGCTGGAGAAAGGGCAGACCTATCGGTTGCATATTTCATCGATGGACTGGCAACACGGTTTCTCATTGCAGCCGGTCAACATCAATACGCAGATCCTTCCCGGCTACGAAATGGTTCTGACCATTACGCCCGATACTGACGGTGAGCAGACCATCATTTGTAATGAGTTCTGCGGCATCAACCACCACACGATGCTCGGCAAAATCTACGTGACGGACGGTACGTCCGGGGGGAGCAAACAATGAGTAAAGAACTCTTCCGAACGTGTCCTGAATCAGGATTGCAGTTCCACAAACCGGCCGAAAACTTAATGAAGGCGCACGCTGTTGTTGCCGTCGTCATATTGCTGATCGGCGGTATCGCGGCATTGCTGGTGACGCTGACGCGCATGCCGGCGGTGCATTTGCTTCCAGCGGATCGTTTCTATCAGTTGTTGACGACACATGGCGTTAACATGTTGATTTTTTGGATGATTTCCTTCGAAATCGCAATCCTGTATTTTTGCTCCTCGACCTTGCTGAAGGTGCGACTCGCGACGCCGAAGCTGGCCTGGGTTGGCTTTGCCTTGATGCTTATCGGCATCATCGTGAACAACGCCGCGGTTGCCACTGGTACCGCTTCGGTAATGATGACGTCCTACGTGCCGATGCCGGCCAATCCGAATTTCTACCTGGGTTTGATCCTGTTTGCTGTTGGCGCCCTGATCGGTTGCTTCATCTTTTTGGCGACGCTCGTTATCGCCAAAGATGAAAAGACCTACGAGGGCTCCATTCCGTTGGTGACGTTCGGTGCATTGACAGCCTGCATAATCGCGGTATTCACGATCGCGTCGGGTGCCATCGTCCTCGTCCCAACCTGGCTTTGGTCGCTTGGCTACATCAACCACATCGATGCGGCGATGTATCGCATTGTCTGGTGGGCACTGGGTCACTCATCGCAGCAGATCAACGTCGCGGCTCATGTCTCAGTCTGGTACGCCATCGCAGCCATCGTATTTGGTGCACGGCCACTGTCAGAGAAGGTGAGCCGTACGGCCTTCTTCCTCTACATCGCGTTCCTGCAGTTGGCGAGTGCGCATCACCTGCTTGTCGACCCGGGTCTCAGTGCTGAGTGGAAGATCTTCAACACCAGTTATGCGATGTATCTCGCCGTTCTGGCCAGCATGGTTCACGGACTGACAGTGCCGGGCTCAATCGAAGTTGCACAACGGGCAAAGGGCTATACGAACGGACTGTTCCAATGGTTGCGTAAAGCGCCTTGGGGCAACCCGGTTTTCTCGGGCATGTTTATCTCCCTGATTGGCTTCGGCTTCCTGGGTGGTATTTCCGGCGTCGTGATGGGTACCGAACAGATCAATATCATTATTCACAACACGATTTATGTGCCGGGCCACTTTCACGCAACGGTCGTCATCGGATCAACATTGGCGTTCATGTCACTAACGTACTTCCTGATCCCGACGCTTTTCCGCAAGCAGGTCGCCTTTCCTGCGATCGCTCGACTGCAGCCATACTTTTTCGGCCTTGGCATGTCGGTGTTCGCTCTGGCAATGATGGGGGCGGGTACCTTGGGCGTCGAACGTCGTCACTGGGACATGGCATTTACAAACTCTGCTCTTGGTTTCGACTATCCCGCCAGCGCGTACACGATGATGGGAATCATGGGCGCGGCAGGCCTGGTCGCAATTATCGGCGGTGCAATGTACATACTGGTAACGGTCGTATCCGTTTTCTTCGGCAAGCCTGTTGGATCCGAGTCCAGCTACGGGTTCGAGACGAGTCGGGCATTGCGCGCTGAACCGGTTTTTGTGCCTGAAGGAGGCCATGAGGCGGCCGGTAAGTGGGGCTTTGCGGCTCCAGGAACCTTCGTGCTGGCGATGTTCTTCCTGGTCACATTTGTTCTCTATTACGCCGTTAACTGGAAGTATCTGGCATCGGTCTGGCCCATTTCTTAACCCCCCAGGAGCAAGACCGAAGCCTGTTAATCGGGGCGGGCATGTGCCCGCCCTTCTTTTATCCACTACAGTAGGGCCATGAAGAAAGCGCTCACATTGATCCTGCTGCTGGCGGGAGTCCTGCTAACGTCGATTCTCCACGCGGATAACGACCCCCGATATGACCCGGATCGTGCGCTGCAGCTATCGCAGCAGGCGATTGGCGGATCGATCGGCGACTATGGCCTGGTCGACGAATTCGGCAGAACCGTGAACCTCCGTTCTGACTACGCAGGACGCCCCCTGGTCGTCAGCATGATCTTCACGTCCTGCCATCACGTTTGCCCGGCGACGACCAAACACCTCGCCAGTGCTGTTGAGTCCGCACGAGAAGCACTGGGAGACGATAGCTTCGACGTAGTGACTATCGGCTTCGATGTTGCAAACGACACGCCACAGGCGATGGCCGCTTTCGCGAGGCGGCAGGGTGTCGTCGCCGAGAATTGGCGATTTCTCAGTGCGTCCAGCGAGACCATTCAGACCATCAGCGAGGATCTTGGCTTCATATTCTTCCCGACACCGCGTGGGTTTGACCACATCAATCAGTCTTCCGTCATTGACAGAAATGGCGTCGTCTACGGTCAGGTCTATGGCGTGACTTTCGAACTTCCGTGGCTGGTTGAGCCGCTAAAAGAAATCGTCTTCAACCGTCCATCGAGTACCGGACACCTGTTTGCCGGTTTGGTTGATCGGGTGAAGCTGTTTTGTACTGTCTACGATCCGGCGACCGGGCGATATCGATTCGATAATTCCTTGTTCGTTCAAATCGCTGTCGGTGCGACCATGATTCTCGCGATTCTGGTCTATCTCTTCAACGAAATGCGCAAGACGAGACGGGCCCGCAAAAAGGAATGATTGAGCGGGTTCACAGATTTGGGCGCACCTTGTTCGGCGCTCTTCGCCGACCGATGGCTCGCGCTTTCGAAAGCGCTGAAAATCCGCTGAATCATATCGGCGCACTCACCGTTTTCTTTCTGTGGATAGTGCTCGTGAGCGGCATCTGGCTGCTTATCTTTTTCCGCACCAGTGTTTCCGGCGCATTCGAATCCGTCGAGTATCTGACGCGTCAGCAGTGGTATCTGGGCGGCATCATGCGCAGCCTGCATCGCTATGCGTCGGATGCGGCGATCGTTACCATCCTGCTGCACATCATTAAAGAGTTTGTCTTCAATCGCTACCGCAGCAGTCGCTGGTTCACGTGGGTGATGGGCGTGCCGCTGGTCTGGATGGTTTTCATACTGGGTATCACCGGCTACTGGCTGGTCTGGGATGAGCTCGCGCAGTACGTAGCGATCAGCTCTGCAGAACTGATCGATGCCATACCGATCTTTACGGACTCAATGGCAGGCAACTTCCTGAGCGACGATTTGCTGTCCAATCGGTTTTTCACGCTGATGGCATTTCTGCATCTCATTGGCTTGCCCATCTTTCTGGTTTTCGGCATTTGGTTGCACGTCTTCCGTTTGAATGCGCCGCGCATTAATCCACCACGTCGGCTGATGGCAGGGACGTTGCTGGCGATGCTGGTTTTGTCCGCCGTATATCCGGCTGTGAGTCACGAACAGGCGAATCTCGCGATGACGCCGCAGGTACTGAAACTCGACTGGTATTACCTGCACGTCTACCCGCTGATTCAGGCGTGGTCTCCGGGTTGGGTGTGGGTGCTACTGGTTGGAGTGAGCTCGATTATTGTGATCGCACCGTGGGCACCATCTCAAAAGAAAGAACAACCCGCTTTAGTCACACTCGACTATTGCAACGGCTGTGAGCGTTGCGTCGACGACTGCCCCTTTGGTGCGGTGGATATGGTAGAGCGAACGGACGGGAGCAATTATTCCCATCAGGCAAGCGTCGATCCGGACTTGTGCATCAGTTGCGGTATTTGCGTCGGTTCATGCCCAACGGCGACGCCGTTCCGATCAAAAGGAGTATTGACCCCCGGCATCGATTTGCCGGAGCGCACTGCAGCAGCGATGCGCGAAGATATTATCGCGCCCGGCGCCGACACGAACGGTCAACGGGCTTTGGTTTTCGCTTGTCGCGACGATCAGCAAACAAATGAGCTTGAGAAAGCAGGGATCAATGTCGTCAAAGTGAACTGCATGGGACAACTGCCACCGTCCTATGTTGATTTCGCACTGAGCCGCGGGCACGCGGAAGGCGTAATGTTGCTCGGCTGCGGTGAGGGCAATTGTTCATACCGTTTTGGTGCGGAATGGACCGAGCAGCGAATGACGCGGCAACGCGACCCGATGGTGCGAAAACGTGTTGATATGTCGCGAGTCGCATTGGGTTGGCAAGCGCCGTGGTCCGACGAATCGAGCGCCGTCAGGAAATACGATGCATTTTTGCGGAGCTTGAAGTCATGAAGCTGGTCCGCGAGATACTGATGTACGCCGTATTCATCGTCGTGATTGGCATTCTATCCGTTTGGCCGCCTTACGAACTGGTGGAGAAAGATCGAGCGATGATCTCTCTGGTGTTCTCGCACGCAGGCAGACTGGTCAGCGAATGCCGAACGCTCACACAGGAAGAGCTCAACGAATTGCCGCCGAATATGCGAACGCCGACGGTGTGTCCGCGTGAGCGCCATCCGGTTCGAGTCGAGCTCCGATCGGGTGCCGAGACGCTCTATCAGAAGACGCTGCTGCCAAGCGGTATCTGGGCGGACGGCAAAGCGAGTATTTATGAACGCATCGAGGTACAGGCGGGCATTCACAAGCTGTTCGTCGGCATAAACGATAGTGGAGGTGCGGCAGAGTTCGACTTTGCGAAGTCGTTGACGATCGACCTGTCGCCCGGACGCAACCTCGTCGTTCAGTTTGACGATCAAAAACAAGAAGTTTTAATTCGCTAATCATGATGCGGAAATATTGATATGAACCTGCTGCAATGGAAACCGGAATACTCTGTTGGCGTCGCGTCGATGGACGACGAACATCGCGAGATGATCGAACTGATTAATGATACCTACGCCAGGTTGGAATCAGAATCTGACGCGGCTCAAGTGGAAGAGTGTCTGGGGGAGATCTTCAGCACAATCTCCATGCACTTCGCGCTCGAGGAACGCATCATGCGCAAGGCCCATTACGCCGAGTATCAAGCGCACAAGAATGACCATGAGGATCTGCTCGATCAGATTCGGGACTTGATGGATGACTTTGCTTCCAACCCGGGGGAGGGCGCCAAACAGCTGGAACAAGAATTATCGGATTGGTTCGCGAGCCACTTTTCGACGTTCGACGCCCGATTGCACGGTCGGCTAGGTGTCTAGTTACATTCGTCTTTTAGCGGCCGCTCAACGTAGATGTAGCGAGGGGCTGCTATCGGCCAGAAGCGTACATCGCCAACTGATTCCATTCACTGTTGCATCCGTAAACCCAACATATCGTTACGTATCACTGCTGCCGCCCTTGCCGCGTTCGACTATCCGACGATCAACAACCTCTCGACTTTGTTCCCATATGTGAAATGCCGCTTCCCTCAATTCATCTGAACACTCTGCAAGATCCCATGCTTGAGACAGGTCTTCGCTGATTTGCCGGAGTTTTGGCGGCAAAGAGGATTTTCGGGTCACCATTCCCCCGTGTGGATCTTCACATATGTACCGTATCGATCCGATCCCGGAATAGATCAGTCGCGCCATACACATCGGGCAAGGTTCTAATGAAGATATGAGCGTCAAGGTACCGGGGTTCTTCGGCAACGGATGTTCGGTCTCGAACTTGGTCAGGACGACCATTTCGGCATGCAAGTCTGATCGAAAGCCGTCTACAAAAGTCTCATTGTGGCCGTCAGCCAACACTTCTCCTTTGTCGTCGAGCAACAAAGCACCTACAGCGAATGTACCGAGTTCTGCGGCCGTCGCAGCAAGTTGGCACACGCGAACTGCGGCAACGTCGTCCTTGAAAGATGCCGACGGCTCGTATTGATCCACATACTTTTTCCAGTCTCGCATTGGATCCTCCAGTGAGCCGCAATCAGTAGCCTATAAGATTTTGCATTGGAACAAAATCTTGTGTTGAGCTTCGGCAATGTCCGCTTCGGGTCACAAGCAGTCGTTCGCTAGCTTAGCACTCGACAGGCTGCTTTCGAACGCACACCAGCCGCTCAAGCCTAAATCGATTTAAGCAAAATCGGCAGGGCATTAAAGGAGATTAGTGCGAGGGCCAGGAAAATCACGAAGAAGATGACCTGTCGATTCTTGAGAACGTCGCCCCTTTTTTTCTCGATTAGGCGGATGATCCAGTCGGCGAGCAGATAAACAACAATCGCATTTAGCGTGAATACAAGGATTTCCATCATGATGATCGCCTCTTGCTCATCGACTTGTACGCGACGATCAGGAACAGCAGCCCACCTATGACTGAAACCAGGCCGCCCAGTCCCATAAGGCCCATGCCTGCGATTTGCCCGAGTCCTTCAAGAGCTTGTGCAGCGCCCGCAGTTTTGCGTTGCACACCATAGCCGCCGCTCCAGGCGAGACCGATGATATGCATCAGCTGTCCGCCGCCGTAAATGTAAGGCTGCCACGTCGCCATGCGTTCGGGTAGATCGCCAAAACCGAGTCGCGGTAACAGGTAATACGTTAGTCCCATGAACGCGATCGTTACGCCGACGGTGGCGCCGTGATAGTGCGCCGGAATCACGATGTCGAGACCGGCAATCATGAATCCGAGAATGCCGCCCACAGCGAAAAGACCCAGGGAGCTTAGCAACGCCGCCCGAAGGTAGCGTTGTTCACCCCGAGGCTTGTCGGCCCGCCAGACGCTCGCCGCAACCGCGAGACCGAGTGGCAAGCAGGATAAGCCGCCGTACTTCATCAGTTCCGTGAACGCGAGTCGGTGGCCGGAAGACGTAATGTCATGTGCCAGATAGAGAAAAGGCATAGTCATAACAGGCAACGCGAGAAAAATCAGGAACACCAAAGTCAATCGCGGTGTCAGTTCGAAACGGCAAGCACTCGCGGTCGCGAGGACAACCCACGCGATCATCATCAGCAGCGTGTAGCTGAACTGAATGATGTGACCGCCGCCCCAGAACAGGAATTCGAAATAGATCCGGCCTTCCATTTCGTCCGGCAATCCCTGCCACGATAAGACAACCGCAATGATCGCGAGCCCCGTCAATATCGTAGACAGGGTGATTCCAGCGTGCAGAGCGGTTGTACCGCTAAGCGTCCCGCCGATTCTCGGTCGAAACAGAATCGCTCGCACCAGATGACTCAAAATTCCAACGGCGAACAGAATGAGCCCGCCATAAAAAAGTGGGTGCTGCAGCATCGGGACATAGTTGTTCATCAGCGGATCGCCCGCGCCGAGGAACGGGCAGATTATGATGGTTCCAGTGCCCAGAGCGGCAAGAGAAAACGACATGCGATCCCAAATCGGTTTGTCGTCAGTCACACTCAGGCTCCAGCTCACCGCTGACATCGCCAAGAGCCAAATCAGAACCGACAAGGTAACGTGAACGACGAGTGCAATATGGAAGAAGTCCAAGAAGGGGATCAGACCTTGAACAACGGGAGTGCGAGCAAGCACCAGCAATATGGAGAATATGCCGGCCGCAACCAGAGAGACCAGGCCCAGAGTTAGCCAGGCGGTGATCGTGCGGCGGTTGGCGTCACTGGACACAGGCAACGCGTAAGCATCGTATTGATCGTTTGGCACTGATTCATCCGCAACTAGGGTGTCGCGTACGCTACAGGCCACGAGCCGGTTTCGTCAATGCGTGATAACCTCGAATCATGAGGATTTCCGACTGTAATAACATCATGGATTTCCGTCGCCTCGCACGACGAAAACTGCCATCGCCCGTTTTTCATTACCTTGACGGTGGTGCCGATGATGAACGGACTCTCGCCCGAAACACCTCGGCTTTCGACGACTACGAGCTGCTTCCTGCTCAGCTATCGGACGTCAGTCATCTAAATCTCAAAACGACCCTCTTCGGAGAAGAGATTGATTGGCCGGTAATGTTATCGCCGACGGGTGCCTCGAAACTATTCCATGCGTCCGGCGAACCTGCCGTGATTCGCGCGGCCGAAAAATTCGGCATGCTCTACGGGCTATCTACGTTGTCGACGACGACGATAGAAGACGCCGCCGCCGCCGGAAGTGGCCCGAAGATGTTCCAGGTATACATCCTGAAGGATCGGGGCCTAACCGCTGAATTCGTATCCAGAAGTAAGGCCGCGGGTTACAAAGCGCTCTGCCTCACCGTCGACACGCCGGTCCCGGGCAATCGTGAGCGTGACGCCGTTTATGGATTCTCGTCTGGCCATCTGCGCTTGCGCGCCATTCCGAGCTGGTTGCGCCATCCAGGATGGCTCTTCCGGGCAGTCGTCAAAAAAGAGCTGGAAATGGTCAATCTGGCGAGCAGTGATCGACCGTCCCAATTCGCAGAAATGAGTTTGCTCGAGTACTTCGACAGCCAGTTGGATCGCTCCCTAACCTGGAAGAATGTCGAGTGGTTGGCCGAGCAATGGGACGGACCGCTGGTCATCAAAGGCGTGCAGACAGTGGCTGATTGCAGGAACGCGGTGAACTCTGGCGCTACTGCAGTGATGCTTTCGAATCACGGTGGCCGTCAGCTTGAATCGGCACCGGCCCCGGTTGATTGCATCGCAGACGTCGCGGATGCACTGCATGATCAGCTTGAGATTATTTGCGACGGCGGCATCCGTCGCGGCACTCACGTTGTAAAAGCCCTGGCGATGGGTGCGAATGCATGCAGCATAGGTCGCGGTTACTTGTATCCGTTGGCCGCCGGCGGTCAGGCCGGTGTGGAAAGAGGCCTTTCCTTGTTGCGCGCCGAGGTTGAAAGAACCATGGCGTTAATGGGCTGCGATTCCGTGGATAAGTTGGGCGGGCGCTTTATTCGCCGTCGATTCTGACCCGAGTAAGCCACTAAATCGCGGGTCCCCGGTATTTTTTAGGAATTGATGCCCATTTGCGGGTATTATTTCCACTGTTGCGACCATGACGGTCCAGCGAAAAAATAGAAATGAGGTAAATATGTCAGGCGAGAGAGTTGAAGGAACCGTTAAGTGGTTCAACGACGATAAGGGTTTTGGATTTATCGAGCAGGAAGGTGGTAAGGACGTCTTCGTTCATCACACGGCTGTGCAGATGGAAGGATTCAAATCCCTGAAGGAAGGACAGAAAGTCACGATGGAAGTGACTGAGGGCGAGAAAGGCCCGCAGGCGGAAAACGTAATCGCCGAGTAGGTCCTAAGAGTCTCTGACGACAACCCGTCGATGGAGATCAAAATCTGCCAATACCGTTGCTGATGGATTTCAGCGTAACGACGGATGGCAGGACATTAACGAACCGGAAGGAAATCCGGTTCGAGACGATCTCGTGCGCCCAAACTCCGGATCACAGGAAACCCTGCTGTGAAGATACGAATCAGAGACAATTCAATCCGGCTGCGCCTCTCCCGTGGAGAAGTCGACACTGTGCGTAAAAATGGCGTCCTGACGTCTGTGACGGGATTCCCAGGTGGGCGAGAGTTTCGCTATTCGCTCGAAAGCAGCCCGGCCAGCGTCAATCCCGCGGCGTTCTATTCGGATAACGAAATTTCTGTGCGCTTGCCGGAGACGGTTGTCCTGGCATGGGCAACGTCCGAGCAAGTATCGATCGATGCCGAGCAAGTTCTCAACGACGGCGAAAAGTTGACGATACTGGTCGAGAAAGACTTTGCCTGCCTTGCGCCGAGACCCGGCGAAGACGAGTCGGACATGTATCGACATCCGAACGAAGACAGCGCGGACTGTTGATGTCGGGCAAGCGCTATACCCGTTTCGAGAAAAAGACGATCAAGTTCCTCAAGGAGTTGAGGAAAAACAATAATCGCGAATGGTTCAAAGCCAACAAGACTCGATACGAGGAAGACGTCCTCGACGTTGCGCTGCATTTTATTCAAACGATGCAGGACCCGCTGGCAGAATTTGCGCCACATTTCACGGCTGTGCCAGCCCGGATGAGCGGTTCGTTAATGCGCGTCTATCGTGATACGCGATTTTCGAAAAACAAACTGCCGTACAAAACGAACATCGGTATTCAATTCCGCCACGAGCGGGCCAAAGACGTTCATTCACCCGGTTACTACGTGCATATCGACCCTGATGAAGTGTTTATCGGCGTGGGCATGTGGCGACCCGACTCGGATCCGCTGCGACAGATTCGACAGCGTATTGCGGCTCGGCCGGGCGAGTGGCAGCGTGCGATCGAAGCGCCGGCGTTCAAGCGCCATTTCAAACTGGGTGGCGAGTCACTCATGCGTCCGCCGAAGGGTTTCGACAAAGAACACCCGTTGATTGACGACATTAAGCGCAAGAGTTTCATCGCGGTCCGCAGCATGGCGGTTGAGGATTGTCTTAAGCCGCAATTTCAACGAAGTGTCGAGACCTCGTTCAAGAATGTGTCGCCCTACATGGAATTTTTGTGCGCTGCGGTTGGCGTAAAATTCTAAGCGTCTAAAGCGGTCTTCAATTCCTTCAAAAGCGTCTTCGGGTTTGGGCGGTCCGCAATAAATTTGGATAGTTCCGTGTAACGGATGATGCCACTGCGGTCGATCACCAGCGCCGTCGGCCAGATAGTATCTTCACCATATTCTTTGCGATGATTTTTCGGCACACCGCCTTCCTGCAGCAACCCCAGCTGCTTGGTTACGGACAGATCGTCGTCCAGCCAGAAGTCGAATTCGACCTCAAAGAACTCCGCGACCCGGCGGGTTGTTTCCAGCGGTTTTGGCGTGACGAAAATCAGTCGTGCGCCCAGATCAATAATATTCTTGTAATGGACGGTGAGATTGGCGACCTGAGAACTGCAAAACGGACACCAGTTGCCGCGTACAAAAAGCATGACTGCCGCGGTGCCGTGAAGCTCGGTCGATCGGACGGGATCGCCGCTTTCATCGACGGCGTGAAAATCCGGCAACGGCTGGCCACGTCGGAGGCTCGGAGGAACGGGCCTGCCGAGTGTCCGGAACTTCTTGTAAGCGACAATCGCGATGACAAGAATGGCGGCGATAATGAGTAGTGCGGTGTAGTCCATAGGGACGCAGTATCTCCTTCGATTGGGCGTAGACACAAGGTCGGTTTTATGGATACTGGCATGAGCCCTCCACTGCGCGGAAATAATGAGCAACAATCCAATTATCTGGGAGCCCGATATCGCGCGAATTCGCGGCTCGGCTATGTACCGCTTCATGCGGCAACAAGGCTTCGGCGACTACAAGGAATTGCATCAATGGTCGATCGATAACCCGGCGTCTTTCTGGCCTGAACTCTGCGATTTTTGCGATATCGAGTTTGACCAACCGCCAACTACTGCCGTTTCGCGGCCTGACAATATTATGGACGCCGGCTGGTTCGACGGTGCGCGACTGAATTTCGCATCGCACATGTTGCGGCACCAGGGTAGCGAGGCTGCGATCGTATTCTGCGGCGAGGACGGTGCGCGACGGGAGATGAGTCGTGACGAACTACGTCAGTCTGTCGCCGGTATCGCTGCCGCATTGCGCTCACTCGGAGTCGAAAAGGGCGATCGGGTTGCCGGCTTCCTGCCGAACTGCCCGGAAGCGATCATAGCGATGTTGGCGGCTGCCAGTATCGGAGCGATCTGGTCTTCCTGCTCGCCGGACTTTGGTATCAATGGCGTGATCGATCGATTTGGCCAGATCGAACCCAAAGTCCTGTTCGCGGTCAACTCGTATCTTTACAACGGCAAGGCTTGCGACACGAGCAATACGGTCGCCAGCGTCGCGGCTGCAATTCCTTCGTTGTTGAAGACGGTCATCGTGCCGTTTATTGACGACGACACCTCGTGGCAGGACTTCATCGTCGACGACGCGGTATTGGAAATCTCACCGCTTGAATTCAATCACCCGCTTTACGTCATGTTCTCGTCGGGCACGACGGGCGTTCCAAAGTGTATTGTGCACGGCCACGGCGGGACGCTGCTGCAACAAATTAAAGAACATGTTCTTCATACGGATGTTTCGGAGTCGGACAATCTGTTCTATTTCACAACCTGCGGCTGGATGATGTGGAACTGGTTGGTATGCGGCCTGGGGACAGGCGCAACACTAATCTTGTTTGACGGCGCACCGTTCTTTAACGATGGTCGTATTCTGTGGGACATTGCCGAACGAGAGCAGATCTCGATTTTTGGCACCAGCGCCAAGTACATCTCCGCTCTGCAAAACACCGATGTAAGACCGAAGCGTGATTTTGAATTGCCGGATTTACGTACCGTGCTGTCAACCGGGTCGCCGCTGGCGCCCGAGAGCTTCGATTTCGTGTACGAGGCCATCGCCGACGATATCCAGCTCTCCTCAATATCAGGCGGCACAGATATTATGAGTTGCTTCGCCTTGGGCAACCCGATCCTTCCGGTCCGTCGCGGAGAACTGCAATGCAAGGGTCTCGGCATGGCGACCGAGATATACAGCGAAGACGGCCGATCAGTCGTTGGTGAACATGGCGAGCTTGTTTGTACCAGGCCGTTTCCGGCCACGCCTGTTGGATTCTGGAACGACCCCGACGGAGCGCGTTATCGCGCGGCTTATTTTGAGCGCTTCCCCGGTATCTGGGCACACGGCGATTTCGCCGAACTCACCGAAGACGGCGGCATGATGATTCATGGGCGGTCGGACGCGGTGTTAAACCCCGGTGGCGTGCGGATAGGAACGGCGGAAATCTATCGACAGGTGGAGAAGCTGGACGAGGTCGTTGAGAGTATTGCTATTGGACAGAACTGGGGAGACGATGTGCGGGTGGTTTTATTCGTTGTCCTCAATGATGATGTGGATCTGGACGATGCATTGATCGATAGAATTCGCGGTACGATTCGCAAGAATACGACGCCAAGACACGTACCTGCGAAGGTTCTTGCCGTGCCAGAAATCCCGAGAACGAAGAGCGGCAAAATCGTCGAACTCGCCGTTCGCTCAGTCGTGCACGGTGAAGCCGTGAAGAATACCGATGCGCTCGCAAACCCGGACGCACTGCAACATTTTCGCCATCGTGCGGAGCTTGAGGTCTAAACGAAGAACAGGGGATATGGATTGTCTGGCTTGGATATGAAGGGACTTGAGGTCATTCGTGGCGCGGTATTGCCCGAATGGATAGACGTCAATAAGCACATGAATGTCGCGTACTACGTGTTGGCATTTGACGAGGCGGTCGATTCCCTGTGGGAGGAATTTGGCATCACTGAAGATCACATCAATGTGAGCAACAGTTCGACGTTCGCCGTCGAAACTCACATTACCTGGCAGCGAGAAATGTCGGTCGATGATCCTTACGTCATTACCTCACAACTCCTCGCCTATGACGACAAACGTATCCACCAGTTCATGCGCATGTACCACGCCGAAAATCACTATCTGGCCGCGACGGCGGAGTGGCTGAATCTGCATGTCGACCTCAGCGTCAGAAAGGTATCGCCCTGGCCCGATGCTATTCGTCAACAAATTGCGGACTTTGCCGGTCGCCAAAGCGATTGGGGCTGGCCAGTGGAGGCGGGCAAGCAAATGCAGGTTCCGCGTCCGATCTACTCAGCGACGGGGGGTAGTTGATGGCTAAGTTTCTGTTGGCGATTGATCAGGGTACGAGTAGCAGCCGCGCCGTTATCTACGATCATGCCACCTCGGTGATCGCGAGCGCGCAACAGGAGTTTGCGCAGATTTACCCACAACCCGGCTGGGTAGAGCACGATCCGGAGGCCATCTGGACGTCCGTGCAGGCTGTAACAGAGCGAGCAATGACTTCAGCGTCTGCCGATGCCGCCGATATCACCGCGATCGGAATTACGAACCAGCGCGAAACGACACTGATATGGGATCGTGAGACGGGTGAGTGTGTTTACAACGCAATTGTCTGGCAAGACCGTCGCACAGCCGACTATTGTCGAGCACTGAAGGATGATGGTATCGAGACCATGGTCGCCGCGAAAACCGGCCTGCGCCTCGACCCCTATTTTTCGGCGACAAAAATTCACTGGATTCTCGACAATGTCGATGGTGCTCGCGAACGTGCCGAGGCCGGGAAACTGCTGTTCGGGACGATCGACAGCTTTCTGCTTTGGCGTTTGACCGGGGGTGCCGCTCATGCGACGGACGCGAGCAATGCGTCGCGAACACTGTTGTTCAATATTCATACTCAGCAATGGGATGATGAACTGCTGGAGGTTTTTGGTGTACCGCGACAAATGCTGCCCGAGGTCAAGGACTGTGCAGCGGAGTTTGGCGTCGCGACGGATTCCTGTCTTGGCGGCGAGGTTCCGATTCTCGGGATGGCGGGTGATCAGCAGGCCGCGTTGATCGGTCAGGCCGGGTTCACCAACGGCATGACCAAGAGTACCTACGGTACGGGTTGTTTTGTCATAGCGAACACCGGCGCTGAGGCGCTTGTATCCGAAAACCAGCTGCTGACGACCGTCGCGATGCGGCTTGGGGGGGAAGTCACCTACGGACTGGAAGGGAGTGTGTTTGTCGCGGGTTCCGCGATTCAGTGGTTGAGAGATGAAATGCATGTCATCGACTCGGCAAAGGAAACTGAGGCGATCGCGAATCGGACGGGCATTGTTGACGACGTGATCGTCGTTCCGGCCTTCGCCGGGCTTGGTGCCCCGTATTGGGACCCGGACGCACGTGGTGCGGTTCTGGGTTTGACGCGCGGTAGTGGGCGTGAGCAGCTGGTGACCGCGACATTGCAGTCCGTCGCGTACCAGACTTGCGATCTGATCAGTGCGATGACGGACGACGGAATATCACCCGCTGTTATTCGCGTTGACGGCGGAATGGTGTCGAACGACTGGTTCCTGCAGTTCCTGGCGGATGTTCTCGACACACCGGTCGAGCGACCCGTCAATGTTGAGTCGACCGTGCTCGGGGCTGCCTATTTGGCGGCTTTTGCTGCGGGCATCTTGCAGACCCGAGAGCAAATCGCTGACTATTGGCAATGCGAGGCACGGTTCGATCCGGACATGCCTGCAGATCGACGACGACAATTACTTGAAAGTTGGCGGGCCGCAGTCAGTAGAATACGAAACAATAATAATTAAGTGATGGGCAAACCCTCTTGTTGAAAGCGCGCCAACGGCTTGGCAAATACAGAATTCTCGGTCGAATAGCGACGGGACCGCTCGCGGACGTCTATCGGGCCCAAGATACGATACAGAAAGTCAAAGTTGCACTAAAGATCCCTAAAGGTGACGGCCAGACGGGGCATGCGGAATTTCTTCATGAGGTGCAGGTAGCGACGAAGCTCAAGCATCCGAACATTCTGTCGGTGATGAATGCGAGCTACATCGGGGATAGTTTTGTTATTGCGATGGAACTTGGCGTTGAATCGTTGGCGGACCGGATTGAACGTCGAACTTCGACAGCAAGAGCCCTCGACCTGGCCGGTCAGGCACTGGCTTCGATGGCGCATGCTCATGAGCACAAGATCATTCATTGCGACATCAAGCCAGAGAATTTCATTCTGTTTCCGGACAACCAGTTGAAGCTGGCCGACTTCGGGTTCGCGAAACTGAATCTTCGTACACTGAAAGCCTCTGGCTCTGGAACGATCGATTACATATCGCCCGAACAGGCGATGGGCAGGCCGAAATTTCAATCGGACGTGTTTTCGCTCGGGCTTGTCATTTACAGACTGCTGTCGGGTCGGCTTCCCGAATGGCCCTTCGAATGGCCACTGAAGGGTCATGACAAATTGGCCACGCGGGTTCGGCCCGAGCTTGTCGAGGTTCTGAAGACGGCGATTCAGCTCGACCCCAAAAAACGTTACCGCGATGCCGTGCAAATGCAGGCGGCCTTTGGCAAAGCCCAAAGCCATGTGCGAAAGCAGAGGCGCTCGAAGCCCAAGAGCAGCACTCGTCGTGGTACGTCATGGCGGCAAATGCAGTGGCGCGAGTTTCAACGGCATTTCAAACAAACGCTCGAAACGCGCCATTCGTGCCGGAGTTGCGAGGGTCCGGTCGCCGAGAGTATGCAGTGTTGCCCGTGGTGTGGTTTTGATAAACCGGCCCGAGGATCCGAGTCGCGAATGCCGGCGAGCTGCCCTC
>RCNG010000364.1_pt1 | contig 20327 bp, 18 predicted proteins | sample 2041371 | NCBI WGS metagenome assembly RCNG01 (sample SAMN09708227, study PRJNA481090) | Marine sediment metagenome, whole genome shotgun sequencing project. | biome: marine sediment; feature: ocean; material: sediment; isolation source: Sewage treatment plant 1 marine sediment (STP1) ... | reverse complement strand
ATGGAACCGGTCAAATCGGCAGCTGAGCCCAGCAGATCAGCTACCTCGAGCTGCCCACTCTCCCGGGCGTCCTGGGCCCATTTTCGGTAGTCCTCGGCATGATGGTCATTGTGCTGAATCCAGTGATCCAGCAATTTGACAAGCTTTTCTGAAAATGACATCGGCGCGTGATGATGGGCATGCCCGTGGTGATGATCGTGCCCGTGTGGGTGGGCGTGGTCATGATCATGGTCGTGGTCATGTTGATGAGACATATAAGTTCTCCTCGGTGTTAGCCAGGTGTTGGCAATTGTTGTCAGCCGTTCGTTTGTCCTCAATTTACGCCCCCCTCGAATCGAAGTCAACCGCCTGAAACTATCCTTTTTTTCCAATCACCACTTGCCTATGCAGATAATGGCCGATAAAATCAATAAAGCGAACAATGATCCGCACCAGACTCACGGATGAATAGAAAAATGGGCAACCGCCGTTTTTGGGGAATCCGTTCCGTCATTTTGATTACCGGTTTGATCGGGCTGCTTTCGGGCGCCACGGCCGGGGTGTTTTTTGCCTTCACCCGGGACCTGCCCCAGATACGGGAATTGGAGAATTTCGAACCATCTGCCGCCACCCGCATCTACTCGGCAGACCAGGTGCTGTTGGCTGAGCTATTTCTTGAAAAAAGAACACCGGTCAGCATCGACCAGATCCCCAAGGACCTGAAATCCGCCCTGATTGTCACGGAAGACCGCCAGTTCTATACCCACAGTGGTATTGATCTGAAAGGCATTCTCAGAGCCGTGGTCAAGGATATCATTGCCGGCCAATTTGTGGAGGGCGCCAGCACCATCACCCAGCAGTTGGCCAAAACGCTGTTCCTATCACAAGAGAAAACGATCATTCGTAAGATCAAAGAGGCCATCCTGGCCGTTCAGCTGGAACGGCGCTACACCAAGGATGAACTGCTGGCCCTTTACCTTAACCAGATCTATTTCGGCAGCGGTGCTTATGGCGTAGAATCGGCGGCCCGACTGTTTTTCGGCAAACCCGCATCTCAGATGGACCTTGCCCAGTGTGCCATGGTCGCCGGCCTGCCCAAGGCACCGTCCAGATACACCCCGCTGGTCAACCCGGATCTGGCGGAAAAGCGGCGGAACCTGGTTTTGAGCCTCATGCTAAACCAGGGCCTCATCACCGACGTCCAGTACCAGTTGGCAACCCGCCAACCGGTGTTGAATGCCTCACCCGGAACCACCCCCGGATCCGCCCCCTATTTTGTGCAGTACATCAAGCCCGTACTGGAAGCGGCCATCGGCCCCAGCCTTCTGTACAAAGGCGGCCTGACGGTGCACACCACCCTGTCCCAACGCCTTCAGCAAACCGCTGAAGCGGCAGTAGAAAACGGACTGGACCGCCTGCAGCAGAGAATGAATTCAAAAAAGCAGCCAGAAGCCGCCCCCCAAGGGGCGCTGGTGGCCATCGACATCAGAACCGGCGGCATTCTGGCCATGGTTGGAGGCAGGCATTTTCCCGAGAGCGCCTTCAATCGGGCCGTCGATGCCCGACGCCAGCCGGGATCGGTATTCAAGCCCATTTTTTACGCATTGGCCATCGCCCGCGGGTTTACCCAGGCCAGCCTGGTACTGGACGCACCGGTTGTCTTCAAAGGAGGAAACAATAGCGAAGACTGGCAGCCGGAAAATTTTTCAAAACGATACCAGGGGGAAATGACCCTTCGTCAAGCCTTGACCCATTCTAAAAATATACCGGCCGTCAGACTGGTGGAAAGCCTGGGACCATCTGCGGTGGTTCAGTTCGCCCATAAGCTGGGCATCGACTCACCGCTATCACCAAACCTGTCCATCGCTTTAGGAGCCACCAATAGCACCCTGCTTGAAATCACTGCCGCCTTTGGCGTCTTTCCCAATGGCGGCAACCATATCTCGCCCCATGGTATCACGGAGATTCTTGATAGAGACAATGCGCTCCTGTGGCGCGCCAGACCGGCCATTCGGCCCGTGATGACTGATACCGAGGCCGCCATCATGGTGGACATGCTCCAAGGCGTGGTCGAGGAGGGTACAGGAAGACAGGCACGACAACTCAATCTGCCCGTCGCCGGCAAAACCGGCACAACCAATGACTTCAAGGATGCGCTTTTCGTGGGATTCTCACCAGCGGTGGCCGCCGGGGTATGGGTGGGCATGGATGACTCTTCACCTTTGGGGGATAAGGAAACCGGCGCACGGGCGGCACTTCCCGTCTGGATCGATTTCATGGAGGCCACCCGACCCGAATCAACGACGCTCTATTTTGACATCCCGGATAATATGAAAAAGGTGTGGATGGATCCGGTGACCGGCCGTGGGGCCATGGATGGTGACGATGGTGCGGTTAAAGCACTGTTTGTCAGCGGGACGGAACCCAAACAGAGATAATGCCAACGGCAATCAGCCGTCAGCATGTTTGGGAAGGTTGATTTTTCTTTTTTCAGGATCGCTTTGCTGGCGAAAGAAGGTGGCTATGTGGCCAACCAGTCCCACCATCTCACAGGGAACCGAGTTCCCTATCTGCTCGACAAGGGTCAGCTTCTTCTCTTTTTCCTTGAACTCGACGAATTTGACCTTCACCAGTTCATGGTGACCCAGCGCATCGTCAATGGCATCGACCAACGACTGGGTAAAACCTTTTTGTCCCACGAAGACAACCGGTTTGAGAGAGTGGGCCAACCCCCGGAGATATCGTTTCTGAAATCCTTTCAAACTGTCCATCGGGACGCCTCCCTTATTTTCGCATAACGCGTTTATGAATAATTGCCACTTTGGAAGACATTCCTTCAACCTGCTTTTTTACATCGGCAACATTGTTGTCCGTACTGATGAAGATGCTCTCGATGGAGTCAACGTCAGAACTCAGTTTCATGTTCGTCTGCTTGATCCCCTGGACCTGCCCGATCAGATGATAGAGGAAACCGGTCACCCCGATCATCCAGATGGCCATGACGTAAACTTTCCATTCCTTTTGAATTTGGGCAACAAATTTCTCCATCATTTTTCCTTTTCAATAAGCGATTGATTGGCCACCTGAAATTCTTTTCTACCATGCTGTCATGACTTCCACGGTATCGGTTATGTCGATTGATTTCAAGCAATTTATAAGCAAATTGTTTTTGGTCGGGGTCTGTGCTAAAAATGATAATGATCGATTACGAGCAGGCATCGGTCCGATCGGCCATCTTGTCGATTATATTAGAAGACCATCCAAACCAAGAGTCCACCAATGGCAGACATCCAGGAAAAAACCGACCAGTTTATAGGCGGCGACGGCACCACCCTTTTCTACCGGAAATATGTGCCGGGAACCGAGCGGTTCCGGGTAGTCATATCCCACGGTCTGGGAGAGCATTCAGGCCGGTACGGGCATGTGGTCGACACCCTTTGCCCGATGGGTGCATCGTTGTGGATACACGACCACCGAGGCCACGGTCGGAGCCAGGGGAAACGCGGACATATCAACGAGTTCGACGACTACCTCCGGGATCTTAAAATACTGATCGAAAAAGCAAGAACGGATCCAACCGATGGGTTGCCGCTCCTTTTGCTGGGGCACAGCATGGGCGGCCTGATTGCGCTATCCTTTGTCAGAAAACACCCCCGATATGTCGATGGCCTTATCGTCTCTTCTCCCCTGCTTGGCGTCCCCAAACCGCCGTCGCCGGTGTTGGAAGCCATTGCCCGCATCCTGTCCATGGTTTGGCCGGCATTTCCATTGGACAACCAACTGGATCCGACCCGCATCAGCCACGACGGTGCCGAAGTGAGGGCGTATGTGCAAAGTAAATGGGTACACAGCCGAATCAGTGCGCGGTGGTTTGCCCGGTGCGTGGCTGAAATTGGTGCCACCGGCGGCGCACCGGATGCGATCAACACCCCCATCCTCATGCAGATCGCCGGAGACGACCAACTGGTCAGCGCTCCCGCGGCCCTGGCATACTTCGACGCATTAACAGTGGCCGACAAAACCCTTTTCCACTATGAAAACCTTTATCACGAGATTTATAATGAAAAACAGCCCGATCGGGATAAGGTGCTGGCGGATTTGAAACAATGGGTGGCGGCTCGTTTTTTATAGCAACGAATTTTGGGATTATGGAATTGGGGAATTACCGATCTTCATCCTCTATCGCCGGCAGCCCAGGGCCTATAACCTTAAACCTTCAATATACCCACCTCTTTATATAATCTGAAGTTTGCACGTGACTATGGGTTTCATCTGCAAGGCGTTAAGGGTGAAGTGGTAGCGCTTTACCGCGATCCCTTGGTAACGAAGCAGATGGAGGCCATAAACGTGTGCAACAGTTAGGTAGTGCCCATCCATAAATGGCGAATTTGTCTGATATCTGCGTTAGGCTCAAAATTTTATCCTCGGAATATCAACTATATGCACCCCAAGGGCATTTCTTTCAGGGCACCTGCGGTAAAATCTTTCGCATGCCTTGATCTCAACCAAATTTTCCTATCCCTGGATGGTCACTAGGTATAGATCAGATTCAGATTAATCGGCGGGTATTTTCTGACCCCCGGTTTGGGAATCACATGCTCAGCCCCGACGGTAAGCCAGTTCACGTCCGGATTGATTTCCCGGAGTTTGCCGTCGTCCGGCGGGCGGGAGTGGTCGGTATAGGCGTAGGTGGCCTGGAAGATGCACACATTTTGCTTGCCCTTCTTCGAAATGACGTAGTTCTTCTTGAAGGTGGGGAGAGGCATCTTCTGGGACTCGGCGATCTGCCGGACCTCGTCGTTGGAAAAACGGACCAGCGCCGCCTTAGAGACACCTCGTTCGGAAATGCGGTACAGGGCCCGTGATTCGCTGCTGCCGGCATAAACAGTGGAGATGCATGGAATTCTTTTAAGGTACTGGGCAGCCACCAAAGCAGCCGTGCGCCGGCCGCCCACCATAACGGGCATGCCATAATACTCGAAGAGCTTGCGCTGGGCCAGTTCGGCGTATCTGTCGCCCTTCTCATAGATGTCTTTGGAGATATATCGCAGGCTCTGGGCCAGATCTTCAGCCGCTTCGGCGATGGGCCAGTCGATTCTCACATGGTAGTGGGTCAGGCCATAGCGATTGGCCGAGCGGGTTGTGGGGTCGCGCTGGATCAACAATGCATAATCCACCGGCAACAGCAAATTGATGAAATCATGGAACTGAACGGAGTCCAAGTATTTATGGGTCCGGTCGAAGTTGTCAGGCAAGGGAAGCGCCTTGGATTCCAGCAGGTTCGTTTTGGTGGGTTTGTTCACATCGAAAAATCGGATGTACTTCTTGTGGACTGCCGGGATGACGTCCTCGACGAAAAGCACCAGGAATGTCTTCTGGCTCTCGTACTCAATGCCGGGAATCCGCGCACGAGGCTTTAGCTCCCTTTTTTCAATGAACGGATAGGGCAGTTTTCGGTCGGCAAACTGATGGTAAGACTGGATCAGGGCATAGTCGAGCATAAACTGATCCAGTTCGTCCCTAAGCAGTTCGTAATAGGAACGGCGAAGGCGGTTGAACTGACTGAGTTCTTCTCTGACACTCCAGAAAGCCACTGCAATTCCTCTCAGGCTCGAACAAATTGTGGGTTTAGTGTTGCAGACGATGATGGCACGGATGGTACTGTTTTTCTTACATAACACGATTGCCCACAGGGGTCAACGGCCACCAGGCGGTTTTCTATTCAGTTTTTCCATCCATTGGTAAATTTTTTCCCGATACCTGATGCTCAGCGCTGCCGCCAGTAGCGTCACCCCAAAAACCACAGCAAATATCGCGTAGTTTTTTTGGAAGAGGAATTCTCCCTGGAGGCTCAGCATCAAAGTGCCGGGCATTCTGCCAATCGAGGCGATCAGCAAAAACGCCTTGAGGGGAATCGCTGTGATTCCCAGAAACAGGCACAGATAATCTTTGGGAAAGCCGGGGAATATAAAAAGAATGAGTAAAACGATGATGCCCTGCCGCTTCAACAAATTATCGAAACGCGCCAGTTTGTCGGTCGGGATCCAGCGACGGACATAGCGGCGGCCGAGGAATCGGCCGATGGCGAAGTTAATCCAGGAGCCCGCAGCCAATGCCAGGCTGGAGTATATGAAGCCCCTGGCGGTACCGAAGATGTACCCGCCGATAAATCCGGTGGCCTCACCCGGAACCGGGGCCAGAACCACTTGAACGACCTGAAGCGACATGAAGGCCAGCGGCGCCCCGCGGCCAAAGGCGGCGACAAACTGCTCAACTTGATCACGGTCCGAGATCCACCGGTAGGCAGTCATCAGGCCGGCGGCAAGTTCATGGCGAAAAACCAGCACCGGCAGCAGAAAACCCAGCATTAAACAGGCAACCAAGCACCATTTCTTCGCTTTCCCTGTTTTCACTATCCCACCCGGTGAATGAATGTGAATAGGCGTATATCCGGCGTCAGCGATCCGTCAATGCGGCCACGCCGGGAAGGACTTTACCCTCCAAAAACTCCAGCGACGCACCGCCGCCGGTTGAGATATGGGACATTCGGTCGGCCAGACCCACCTTTTCCACTGCCGCTGCCGAATCACCACCGCCGATAATGGTAATGGCGCCCTTGTCCGTGGCCGCGGCCATGGCCCGGGCCACGGCATAGGTGCCGACGGCGGTGGCATCGATTTCAAATACGCCCATGGGTCCGTTCCACACGATGGTCCGGGCGTCCTCCAGGATGCTTGCGAACCGCGACACGGTAGCCGGCCCGATATCAAGGCCGAATCCGCCTGCAGGAATGGTGCTAACGGATATGGGAGACAGTTCACCGACGGTTCTGGTATCAAAGTCAAATCGGTCAGCGCACATGCAGTCCACCGGCAGAACCAGTTTTACCCCACCTTTGTCCAGCAAGGACCGGGCGAGGTCGATTTTGTCCGGCTCTACCAGTGAGTTGCCGATCTCAAGGCCTTTGGCTTTGAAGAAGGTATAGGCCATGCCGCCGCCGATGATCAGTCGGTCCACTTTGGGCAGCAGGCGGTCGATGACGTCGATTTTTCCCGAAATCTTCGCACCACCCAGAATGGCCACGAATGGCCGCTTGGGCGCATCCAAAGCTTCACCCAGGTAGGCGATCTCCTTTTCGATGAGAAAACCCATGGCGCAACGGTCCATGAATCGGGTCACGCCTTCGGTAGAGGCGTGTGCCCGATGGGCCGTACCGAAGGCGTCGTTGACATACACGTCTGCCAACTTGGCCAGGCTCCGGGCGAACGTCTCGTCGTTGTCTGTCTCGGCCTTGTGAAACCGCAAATTTTCAAGCAGCAGCACTTCTCCGGACGCAAGTGCCTGAACGGCTGCTTCGGCGGAGGGTCCGATGCAGTCATCGGCAAAGGCCACCGGTCGTCCCAGCAATTTTTCCAGTGCACGGGCGCAGGGCTTTAAGGAAAGTTCGGACAGCCGTTTTCCCTTGGGTCGCCCCAGATGGGACATGAGAATCAGACGGCCGCCGCGTTCCAGAATATCACGGATGGTGGGCAGGGCCGCCCGCAATCGCTTGTCGTTGGCAACCTGTCCCTTTTCCAGTGGAACATTAAAATCAACGCGCATGAGCACACGACGGCCCTTGACGTCAAGATCGGAAACGGAAAGTTTTGCCATGGTTTCTCCTTTGGTGAAGATCCTTCGAAGGGATCAAAATGCTTCGCAATTCCTTCAACTACAAGCACCAAACCTTAAACAACAATCTACAAATAACAAATCTCAATTAAATCCCAAATTGCACTATTTAAATCTCAAAAAGAGCAAAAGCTAACGATTGATTGTCATTTTGATCTCTCCGAAATGGATAATCCGATATCGACGATGGGAGAGTCCTTTTCTCGACATCATCAGGTTTGTAATTTTGAATTTGGCGATTGTGATTTATTTGCTATTTGTCTTTTGATTTTTGTATTTTATGTTTTTTTGTGCACTCAAGGCCTTTTTCCGGGACCAACGCTCAAAAAAACCCACCCTGCCGGATGCGTAAGCCCGATCCACCATCTCCTGACGCACGGTGACGCCGCCTTTGTCCGCCATGGCTTTTCTCAGGCATTCGGTCTTGTAGCAGCAGGGCAAGCACGATTCCGGGGTCTGTCTCAGTCCTTCTTCTCCCATGGGAAAAACGTTTTCAAGGTCTGCGAAACAAGGAGGGAATTTTTTCTGGTTCACGGTCATCGTTTGGTTCTCACTAAACTATCAGATCATTCCAGTGTACGGCTCGTCGGATGCGCTACCGGGAGCCGACGGCAGCGTTGATTGTGGCCATGTGGCCATGATCGGCAAAGCTGAAGTAGCCTTCGGTGCCGATGATCAGGTGTTCATGAACGGTTATCCCCATCAGTCCGCAGGCCTGAGCCAGCCGCCGGGTGATGGCCATATCGTCAGGCGACGGCGCCGGGTCCCCGGAAGGATGGTTGTGGGCAAAAATTACGGCGGCTGCCGTATGAGCCAGCGCGGCGGTCACCACCTCACGGGGGTAGACGGCGCTGGCGGTAATCGTTCCAGTGAAAAGGGTTTCGGCGGCAATTACCCGGTTTTTGGCATCCAGGTAGATGGCCACAAAGCACTCCCTTTTTTTATCACGGATGGTGTGATTGAGATAGTCGAAAAGTTCCCGCGAGTTGGTCAGGGCTTCTTTCCCCTCAAGCCGCTGTTGGAGGTATCGCCTGGAGACGGCCGGAACCAGCTTCAGCCCCAACAGATTGATCGGTCCGATGCCCGGCACCTGGCACAGGTCTGCCGGCGCCGCACCGAGGACGTCTTGAAGGGTTTTGAATCGGCTTAAGGCCGCTTTGGCCGCCTCCTTGCAATCTTTGCGAGGCGTGCCCAGGGTGAGCAGCAGTTCGATGACCTCATAGTCGGCAAAGCCGTCGAGCCCGGATTTGAGAAACCGGTCGCGGAGCCGCTGACGGTGTCCCTCTCCCTTGTGGGGCCTTTTTTTGCGGTCTTCCGTCACCCGTTTGCTCCCTTTGGAATATACTTAAATCGGATAAACCGGAAACAACAAATCACAAGTACCAATTTCCAAACAATTCCCAAATTACAATGTCCAAATCTCAAACAAGGGTCAGAATCACCTATTCGAAATTTCGGTTTTGTTGTCGTCCCCGCGAAGGTGGGGATCCAGTATGAACAGGTATTTATAGCTAGCGCTAAAGCTTCACTGCGTGCGCCCGCCTTCGCGGGAATGACACGACAGGTGACTTTTTACGAAACCGTCAACTATTGATCGTAATTTTGATTTCTTCCAATACTGATGATTGAAATGCCCTTCCTCCAAGATCATCAGGTTTGGAATTTTGAATTTGGTTATTGTGATTTGTTTGTGATTTGTTTTTTGATTTTTGTAATTTATTTGCTACTCAGGTTTCATCCAGTTCCTGTTTCAGATCCCGGGTCATCAGCTGATAAAGGGCCGTCTTCGGATCCAGGTCATCGTAGAGCACATGATACACCGCGTGAGAAATGGGCATTTCGACATCCCGTTCGCGGGACAGGTTGTATACCGAACGAGCCGTTTTCACCCCTTCGGCCACCATGTGCATCTCGGCCAGCAGATCCTTGAGCTTTTTTCCCTCGCCGATCTGTTTGCCGATAGTGTGGTTGCGGCTCAGGTCGCCGGTGCAGGTAAGGATCAAATCCCCGACGCCGGCCAGACCGGTAAAGGTTCTCGGCTGAGCACCCATGGCCAGGCCCAGCCGGCGGATTTCAACCAATCCGCGTGTGATCAGGGCGGCACGGGTATTGAGTCCCAATCCCAGCCCGTCGATCACACCGGCGGCGATGGCGATCACATTTTTCACGGCAGCTCCCAGTTCGGCGCCAATCAGGTCATCGATGGTGTAGACCCGGAAATAGGGGGTGACAAACACCTGCTGGACAAATGCCGCCGAATTTGTGTCATTGGACGCTACGGTCACCACCGTGGCCATCTGGCGGGCCACCTCCTTGGCAAAGCTGGGGCCTGTGAGCACGGCCAGCCGGTCCGCCGACAAGCCCGGTATGACTTCAGCCAGCACGCCGGACATGGTCAGATGCGTCTGATTTTCGATCCCCTTGGACGCGCTGACCACAACGGTGTCCGGACCGATGGCATGGCCACAGCGCTCGATCGTCCGGCGGGTGACATGCGAGGGAGTCACCACCAGCACCATATCCTTTCCGGCCACGACCGATTCCAGATCCCCGGAGGGATGAAGATTGTCGGACAGGGTAACGCCGGGCAGAAATCGCTGGTTCTCCCGCTTCTCCAGCATCTGCGCCTTCACCTCGGCTTCATATACCCAATGGTCGACGGCAAATCCCTTGACGGCCAGCAGGTTGGCCAATGCGGTTCCCCAGCTGCCGGCCCCGACCACACCTATTGTCGTGGTCTTGACATCCACAGTCGTTTTCATAGGGTCTATTCCTCCGGCGGTTCACCTGGCGCCTCTTCGCCATCCACCGATCCGCCGTTATCTTCTTCAGTTTCAGCCAACCCGGCGGCACTGACCACCCGTTCCCCGGAGTCCATGTCCATCAGCCGCACGCCCTGGGTGTTGCGACTGATTACCGACGTACCGGAAACGGGGCTGCGGATCAGCTTGCCTGTGTCGGTCACCAGCATCAGGTCGTCTTCGTCCTGAACCAGGATGATATTCACCACCTGACCGTTGCGCTCGCTGGTCTTAATGGAGATGACACCTTTGCCACCACGCCGGTGGATCGGGTACTCGTCGATGGAGGTCCGTTTGCCGTATCCGTTTTCGGTCACGGTAAACAGCGTCTGGCCGTGTTGAAGCACTTCCATGCCCACCACGCGATCGTCCTTGCTCAGTCGCATCCCCCGCACCCCACGGGCAGTCCTGCCGGTCGGGCGGACATCCGATTCATGGAAGCGGATGGATTTGCCCGTGGCGGACCCTAAAAATACATTCTGGGTGCCGTCGGAGAGCTTCACCGCAATCAGTTCATCGCCCTCTGCCAGGCCCAGGGCGATAATCCCGCCAATCCGGGGACGGCTGTAGGCCATGAGATCCGTCTTTTTCACTGTCCCGCTGCGGGTGGCCATGAGCACGTGCAGACCCGGCTCGAACCCGGGAACGGCCAGCACGGCGGTCATCCATTCGCCGTCGGCAAAATCCAGCAGGTTGACGATGGCCTTGCCCCGGCTCTGGCGGCCGGCCTGAGGGATTTCGTATACCTTGCGCCAGTAGACCTTGCCCAGGTTGGTAAAAAAGAGGAAATAATGATGGGTGGAGGCCACGAACAGGTGCGAGACGAAATCCTCTTCCTTGGTGCCCATGGCAGTCTTGCCTTTGCCGCCGCGCCGCTGGCTTTGATACAGGGTAATGGGGTTACGTTTGATGTAGCCGGTGTTGGTGATGGTCACGACCATGTCCTCTTCGGCAATCATGTCCTCGATGGTCAATTCCCGAGAATATTGCAGAATCTCGGTCCGGCGCACATCACCGAATTCTCCCTTGAGGATGTCCAACTCGTTTTTGATGATGCTCAGCACCAGTTGTTCGCTGCCCAGAATTTCCTTGAACCGGGCGATGTCTTTGAGCACGGCTTCGTACTCTTCGACGATTTTGTCCCTTTCCAGGCCGGTGAGCCGCTGCAGACGCATCTCTAATATGGCCTGGGCCTGGATGACGGTGAGGCCGAAGGTTGCTATGAGCCGTTCCTTGGCTTCCACCGGCGTCTTGGATTCACGGATCAGCTTGACCACGGCATCCAGGTTGTCCAGGGCCACCTTCAACCCTTCCAGAATATGGGCCCTGGCTTCGGCCTTGTTCAGGTCGAAGCGGGTGCGCCGGATGACGATCTCCTTGCGATGTAGCACGAAATACTCAAGGATCTGCTTCAGGTTGAGGACCTGGGGTCGGTTGTTGACCACCGCCAGCAGGATAATCCCGAAGCTGCTCGCCATCTGGGTGTGCTTGTACAACTGGTTGATTACGATGCCGGCCATGTAGTCTTTTTTGACCCCCATGGCAATGCGCATGCCCCGCCGGTCGGACTCGTCGCGCACATAGCGCAGCCCTTCGATCACCTTGTGCTTCATCAGTTCGGCAATCTTTTCGATCAGCCGCGCCTTGTTCACCTGGTAGGGGATCTCGGTGACCGCGATGGTTTCCTGCCCGGTCTCCTTATCCTCTTCCACCGTCACCCGTGCACGCGTACGGACAATGCCCCGACCCGTCTCATAGGCGTCCCGGATACCCTGAAGGCCGTGAATGATGCCTGCGGTGGGAAAATCCGGACCGGGAATATGAGCCATGAGTTGCCCGCAGGTAATCCCCGGATCGTCGATCAGCGCCTTGATGCCTTCGATCACCTCCGAGAAATTGTGGGGGGGGATATTGGTGGCCATACCCACGGCAATCCCGGACGATCCGTTGACCAGAAGGGCCGGGAATTTGGCCGGCAGCACCGATGGTTCGGTGAGGGATTCATCGTAGTTGGGGCCCACGTTGACGGTCTCTTTATCCAGGTCCTCGAGCATCTCCTGGGCCAGCCGCGTCATGCGAATTTCCGTATATCGCATGGCCGCCGCCGGGTCACCGTCGATGGAGCCGAAGTTCCCCTGGCCGTCCACCAACGGGTAGCGCATGGAAAAATCCTGGGCCAATCGCACGATGGTGTCGTAGACGGCGCTGTCGCCATGGGGATGATATTTACCGATCACGTCACCCACGATGCGGGCCGACTTCTTGTAGGGTTTGTTGTAATCGTTTTTCAATTCCCGCATGGCGTAAAGCACGCGGCGGTGAACGGGTTTGAGCCCGTCACGCACATCGGGAAGCGCCCGGCCGATGATCACACTCATGGCGTAATCGAGATAGGACTTCTTCATCTCCGCTTCGATGCTGATCTCGGGGCTTTGCAGAATGTCGGTTGTGTTATCGCTCATGATCGTGAATTATCCTTGCTCTGGTCTTCCCGGCACCGGGTGAACCGCTTGCTCACCGTCACGGCCGGTCTGGTTTGGGTTGGGAGTGTTCAACAAATGTCTGGTAACTGGTGTGGTAAATATTGGTCAACGTGAGAAAGGCGGTGGCAATCAACGGGCCATAGATGATCCCGAGAATGCCGAAGATGTTGAGACCGCCGATAAGGGACAAAAACACCACCAGGGTATGCATCTGTACCCGCTTTCCCACCACCCTGGGCTTTAATAGATATTCGACGCCGCCGGACAGCAGCAGATAAAAGATCAGGAAAAAGAGGCTGGCACCGATGCGCCCTTTTAAAAAGAGAAAAATCACCGTGGGAATAAACACTGCCCCGATGCCGATGATCGGCAGAAACGCCAGCAGGGACATGATCACACCCCACAAAAAAGCGGACTGAAGACCGAACAGCCAGAAGATCGTTCCCCCGGCGACGCCCTGTATGGCTCCGCACAGGCCGTTTCCCACGAGGATGGCACCGGCCATGTCGTTGAATTTACCGATGAGCTGGGCGTCCTGATCGTCGGGGAGGGGCGACAGATCGATAAGAAACTGCACCAGCTTCGGCCCATCGATGAGCAGAAAAAAAATAACCAGCAGCATGAGGAAAAAACTGGCCAGGAAGGACAAGGTGTTGGACGCAATGGATCGGGCCTGGTCGTAAAGAAACAGGCCCACCGCCCTGCCGATGTCGGAGATGGTTTTGTTCAGTTCCTCCCCGGTGATGGCGATATCGAAGCTGTCCAGCAGCGGGTTGATCCGGTCCAGCAGGGCGCTGTTGGTAAAATGGGTATTGATGAAGCTGGAAAGGGCCGGACTTTTGGCCAGTTGGATCAGCTCGTAAGCTTCCTGGGCCAGGACCCCCACAAAAAAAACAATCGGCACAAACAGGATAAAGAAAATCAGCAGGCAGGTTAACAAAGAAGCGAACCCGGGGTTGATTCTTTCATGGGCCGTCAACATCCGGTATACCGGATGAAATGCGCCGGCGACAACGGCACCCAAAACAATGATTGAAAGGAACGGCGACAGAAGCCATCCCATCAAAGACATGGAAATGAGAAAGCAGGCCAGAAAAAACCACAAAATCATATTCTGGGAGGTCCGATCCGCCATGGTTCCTCCATAAACCGGCAGTGGTATCGCGATGCCACGGGGCATAACGCAATCTGCGCAAACGCCTGAGTAAAAGGGGAAGAGGCATTTGCGCAGAATTAATGCTGGATGCGTCAGACTCGGATGATCAATTGTCAGCCGGAATCAGACAGGGATTTGGCGAAGCTGCTTAGTTGCTGACAAGGGCGCCTACTGCGAGATAGAGCAATATCACATAAACAGCCACCGGAATGTAGCTGCCGGCTATCCCGTAAACGATCCCCCCGCCGATAATGGCGGGAACGCCGCAAAACACAAGAATCCCCAATTTTCTGCTGATATCCATATTTTTCCATCTCCTGTCGCCGCTTTAGGCGAGGGGTTTTTTTCGTTCGCTCAAACCGGCCGTTATTTACCAATAACAGCCGAAAAAGTAAAGAAAAAAGTAACCGTTCAACGGTTCGAGGTTCAAAGGTTCACGGTTCACTGAAAATCTTAACGCTTAAGTCTGCGGTGCCGGAGCTTTGACCAAACGGCCAGCGAAAGAAAGCACCCACCTCCAGGAGACTTAGTCACCTGCGGGCCGGAGTCTGAGTGGTAACCTCTGAACCCTTGAACCACGGAACCCACACAACATCACCTTTCAACGATCATTGCCATTCCCATGCCGCCGCCGATACACATCGTGATCAACCCGGTGGAATAGCCTTTGCGCTTCATCTGGTTCATGCCGCTGACCATCTGCCGGGCGCCGGTGCAGCCGATGGGATGCCCGATGGAGATACCGCTGCCCAGTTCGTTGGGCCGGTCAGCCTCGATGCCCAGTTCGCGCATGCAGCCGATGGCCTGGGCGGCAAAGGCCTCGTTGAGTTCGATCATGTCAATGTCATCCAGGGTCATGCCCGTAGCGGCCAACACTTTTTTTACCGCGGGTACCGGCCCCAACCCCATGTACGCCGGATCCAGCCCGCCGGAGCGGAAAGCCTTGACTTTGACGATGGGCTCAAGGCCGAGGTCCCTGGCTCTTTCCGCGCTCATCAGCAGCACAGCCGCTGCGCCGTCGTTGATGCCCGACGCATTTCCCGCGGTGACGGTGCCATCTTTCTTGAACGCCGGTCGCAGCTTGGCCATTTTTTCCAGACTGGTGTCCATAGGACGCTCGTCGGTATCCACAAGGATATCCCCTTTGCGGGATTTGACGGTCACCGGAACAATTTCCTGGGCGAATAGTCCCTCTGTAATGGCGGCCCGGGCCCGGGTGTGGCTGAGTACGCCCAATTCGTCCTGTTCCTGGCGGCTGATGTTATACAAACCGGCGATATTTTCCGCAGTCAGGCCCATGTGGTAGCCATAGAAAATCTCATACAGGCCGTCGAACACCATCAGGTCGTAGATGTCACCGATGCCGGTCAGCTCCATGCGGTGCCCCCAACGGGCCTTGGGCAGGGCCATTGGCGCCAGGCTCATATTCTCCATGCCGCCGGCCAAGACCACGTCAGACTCGCCAGTCATGATGGCCGACGCCCCCAGGGCGATGGCTTTCAGGCCGCTGCCGCAGACCTTGTTGATCGAAAACGCCGGGGTTTCCTTGGACAGCCCGGCGCGGATCAAGGCCTGCCGGGCCGGGTTCTGACCCTGGGCCGCCTGAAGCACGTTGCCCATGATGACTTCATCGATGGACACGGTCGGCATGTCATCGGTCCAGTCCATGGCGTTTTTCTCCAGCTCGATGAGCCCTTGGTCTTTCAAGGCATCAGGTCCTGCCGCCTTTAAGGCGTCGCTGGACTGGGGCCGCACACCGGCATTTTTTAGGGTCTGTTTCATGACGGTGGCACCCAGGTTCACCACCGGAACGGTCTTTAACGATCCGCCGAATGATCCCACCGCGGTTCTGGCACCACTGACAATGACGACTTCTCTCATTTCAATCTCCTCCCGTTGTTGATTCTTGGCAGTGCAGCTGATATGGGTAAATAGGACTGCATTATTGTCAATCATGAAGCAAAAAGCTCCGATCCAAACGGTTTGGTCAATACCACAGATTCCGCGAGGGTGTCCAACACGAAATGAAACGCCGCCTGTATGCCCCGGCCGTGCTTGTCGTCGGTCTGCTGAGCGCTCAGATCGTCGCCACCGCCCATGTCTACCTGTCCAATCTGGACCTGTTGCAGGCCACCGAGGCAATGATGCGCAGCGGCTACCTGGCTGTCCCTAACGCCAGGGTGGCGAAGCACCTCGATTCCCTGGCTACCGCCGTTGCCGGAGGCCTGTTCTTCACTTTGAGCATCGGTGCCGGTCTCTCGCTGGTCACCCTGATCGGTGCCTGGCTGTGGGACCGGGCTTTCCGGCGACGTCGGACGGCAATCTTTCTTTACCTGTTGATATGGGCGGCCGGCATGGTCCTGGTCAATAGCAACGGCTGGAACCTGGCGGGCTCCGCCTATCTGGTGGTGGTCCCCCTGGTCACGGGATTTACCGCCATTCATCTCTTACCGGCCCGCACGACACTGGTTTCAACCGCCGGTGTTTTCTGGCCGGTATCCGCCGCCATTATCCTGGCCCTGATGTGGGGTCTGGTGCTCGACCGCAATATGTTCAGCAACATCCGCGATCATCTGCTGTTGGGAAACCGGGCCGGCCAGTCCATCACGAACGCCTATTATGCCTACACCCTGTTCCCCGCCGAGGCGTTTAAATCCTTGGAGCAAAAACAAATCCGCACCTGTGTCCTCGGCAGCAGCCTGGACCGGGCCAACTGGACCCGGCTCGAACGGACCGTCCGCGCCCTTGACTACCTGCCCGTCCTGGCCGGCTATCCGGCCGACCTGACCATCGGCCTGCACACGGACCAAAAACGCTTTTCCCTGGAAAACAACCGGCAACCCGTTCTGAGCGTTCCATCGGGTGAACTGCTGGGCAGTCCCGACAAAGCGCTGAACGCCTATTCCAGCAAACTTGACCGCAACCGTATGTTCAGAACCCTGACCCTGGCCTGCCTGCTGTTGGGATTACCATTGGTTCTATTTAGTTTTCTATTCAGTGTGCTGGGCGTGTTGCCCAATCTTTTTTTAACCGGTGCCGTTTCGGATTTGATCGCCGCCATCTGTTGCATCGTGGTGGGCGGCATCCTGCTGGTGCCCGTTTACCAGGGACATACCGCCATCGTTGTCCCCGCCAATCCGTCCATCGCCTTGTCCGCCCCTTCGCCGATCACCCGCATCGCCGCACTCAGGCAGGCCTGCGAAGACCACCGGGATATCGCCGTGGAAGTCAAAAAACAGGGAATCGAAAATAGCCCTCACATCGCCGAACGGTATTGGCTGGCACGCAGTCTGGCCTACACCCGAGATCCGGCGGCCCATGCCATGCTGCTGGCCCTGGTTGACGATCCGGCGCCCATCGTGGTCTGCCAGGCGCTGTGGGCCCTGGGAGAGCGAAAAGACCAGGCCGCGGTGCCGGAGATCATCAGCCGGATCAACACCTCTCCCCACTGGTACATTCAGATGTATGGCTACCGCGCCTTGAGGACACTGGGATGGGTCCAACCCCGATCTCCACTGCTTTCTTACTAGCATCGCTGTTGGCAGTGGCCCTGCTGGAAATGGCAGCGGCCTATTTGGGCACCCGGATGCAACTGCCCCGTCTATGGCTGATCGCCGGCACCCGAACGGCGCAGATGCTCGTGGTGATGACCCTGGCCGTAATCCAGGGTGGCGGACTCCAGGTGCTCGGACTGGACAGGCACACTCTGCTGGGCGGCTTCAGAAAAGGGCTGGTATGGTCCGCCGGTTTCGCCGCTGCGGCTGGTCTGTTGTTTATGGGCCTGTTCATGATCGGTCAAGACCCGTTCATGCTGGTCCGATCACCGCTACCGGAAGGGGCATACCAACGGGGTCTGTTTTTTTTCGTGGGGGGAATCGTGGCTCCGGTCGCCGAGGAGATCGTCTTCAGGGGATTGATATTCGGCTACCTGCGCCGCTGGGGCGTTCCGGCGGCGGTATTAATCTCCACCGCCCTGTTTGCCGCCCTTCACTTGCCGGCTGTGCCGATCACCCAGATCGTGGGAGGGCTGGTTTTTGCCGTGGCCTACCACACGGGCAGGAGCCTGATGGTACCCATCGTCATCCACGTGCTGGGCAACCTGGCCATTTTCACGCTCTCCATGCCCTGGCTTCACTGAAGTATTGCCAGATGAAAGCGGCGGGGAGACAAGTCCAATCTGATGATCAGACGGTCGGATAAGAGATCGATTTTAATGGACCATTCAATTATTCACACCTTGACAGTTCCCGACTGTTTTTATAGATTTGAAATTTATGACATTTCTTTTTCGTGTCACGGGGCGGGCAATCGCTCCCGTGCCGAAGGTCGAATATGGGTTCCCATCAGCAACGGGCACCTCACCCAAACTATTTTGTGAATTCAAATGAGCGCAGATAAAAAAGAGACACACAGCGGACTGGCTTCCCTGTTCGACGGGGTTGAATTGAAAAGCTTTTTCATCAATTACCTCTGGTTTATCATTGCCGTGGAAATTGTGATCTTTCTGGTGAGCTTCCTGGGGAATCTGGGCCCGGACAAGGGTCCTTTTCCGTGGAAGTTTTATTTTTATGTTTCTTTCGTCACCCCGGTGGCCATCACCTTCCTGCTGGGCGTTTTCATCCTGGCATTCAACCAGTTCATCTTCGGCAACGCCCCGGCCGCCGGAGAGGATGGCGGAGCAGGCACGGAGGCGGACGACAGCCGGTCCAAGCTTTTCCAGTTCCACCTCTTTCTCACCCACATGAAAAAGGTGCCTTTTCTGCCGATGCTTTTCGCCATCGTGGCCTGCACGGTGTTGTTTTACAAACTGGATGCCATCTTTCTCTTCATTTTCAATGCCGGAGAGAAAATGGTCACATACAGCCTCGTCGCCGGCGGTGTCCTGCTGGTGGCCGGAATGATTTTCGGCATCGCCTGGATCGTCAGCAACTACAAGCTCAGCAAGCGGCATATGGAACACGAGTACCGCTACCGCAACGACGTGATGGAAAAGCTCGGTTTTCTGATCATGGAAGACGATACGGTAATCGATAAGGATGGCAAAATGATCAGCCAGAGGCATCTGCTTCTACCGGAATCCCAGAAGCCGTCCGAAGAGCGGGAAACCCTGAAAATCCTGCCGCCATCCAAATGACCTAACGGCCAAATCATGGCAGCCGGCCAACCGACCACCTTCCGTGTACCCGGGATTCGATGCGCGCGCCCATGCCTTCAACCCGTCCAGACCGCAAACGAAACCTCCGCATGTCCATAAATGAAAGCGGATTCATCGTGAACCCGATGGCCGCCACGATCTTTTTCGGGCTCATTCTGACCATCGTGGTTTACTCTGCCCTGGACATTACCGGCACCATGACCCGATTGGGGCCCTATAGCCCGGTGCTGCCCCTGATCGGCATTGTTGGGCTGATGGTCGGTGTATACAATGGCGTAAAGCGACTCAAGCGACGTGCGGTGCGTATCCGTATCAAAGGCCCGCTATTCATGCGTTCACTGATGAATGACTGCATCGAGCGGACCTGCGGCATTCTGGAAATGCAGCTGAACTCCCCTGCAATCTCCTCGGCGATGATACTGAACGACATCCTGCTGGACAAGATACTGGACATCTGCGCCAGGGATTGCCTTCGTTTTTCGGACATCCGCAGGCAGATTGAAAGCAGCCGGCTGAAGGGCTCGGGTGGTCTGGTGCTGGCCTGCTTTTTCCAGACATCCGTGGATTATCGTAAACAGGCACTGCCCGGAGAAATCCGGCAGGTGGCCGACACGGTGTCGCGAAGCCGACCGGATCTTAAACAGCTGCTGGAACGGCTGAAAATTTCGCATCAAACCCTTTGTACGGGTACCGGAAACATCCTGGCGCTGCTGCCGCCGGATGCGAAGCGGGTCGAAAAGATCCGATCCACCTACCGCTACCGGCCGCCCACCCCCGAGCGCACCCGGCGCATGGTTTTTGCCCTGGAAACCCTGGCCTACTTGAAAGCCACCCGCCACGAAAACGTCAACCCCATGGACCGCCGGCGCTACGATGCGGTGGCCGATCAGACCATCCCCAAACTGGCCGAGGCCCTGAAGGTATACAAGCAGGCGTGGAAGGATCTGGTGGATGCCTACGAGGGACCCAAAAACAATTAAGCCGCCGGCAAGCGGATGAAATCATTGCTTTGTCTGTGCATTCTCTATCGCTACCTCTTCAAAGGTTTTGATGTCGCACAGCACACGGGTGGCGGCATCCAG